>ODAK010004420.1_pt1 | contig 14390 bp, 11 predicted proteins | sample 1539591 | NCBI WGS metagenome assembly ODAK01 (sample SAMEA3539303, study PRJEB22396) | soil metagenome | biome: tundra; feature: field; material: soil | place: USA | collected 2010-05 | depth 0.15 m | reverse complement strand
CCGCGAAGTCGGCCTTTCCAACTGGGTCAAGCTCGAAGTCATCGGCGACGAAAAAACTCTCTTTCCCGACAACGCGGGCCTGCTCGAAGCCACCCGCGTCCTCGCCAAAGAAGGCTTTGTCGTCCTGCCCTACACGAATGACGACGTAGTGAACGCGCGCAGGCTCGTCGACGCAGGCGCCGCCGCTGTCATGCCGCTAGCAGCCCCCATCGGCTCCGGCCTCGGCATTCAGAACCTCACTAACCTCCGCATCATGCGCGAGATGATCACCGAAGTTCCTCTGATCGTCGACGCCGGCGTAGGCACCGCCTCCGACGCCGCCATCGCCATGGAGATGGGCGCGGACGGCATCCTGATGAACACGGCCATCGCGGCTGCGGACGACGCCGAGAAAATGGCCCTTGCGATGAAATTGGGAGTCGAAGCCGGCCGCCTCGCCTTCGAAGCCGGCCGCATGGAAAAGAGACTCTACGCCAGCGCCAGCAGCCCGCTCGCCGACGTTATCGGCCGCTGACAACAGAGCAGACGAATGGTGGGCGCGCAGGGACTCGAACCCCGGACCTCCTGCGTGTGAAGCAGGCGCTCTAACCAGCTGAGCTACGCGCCCCCGTTGGCAGGGCGAATTTCAATTCTAGTACAGACGCAGGTGTGGCTTCGCTAAGCTGGCGTTGATGACCACGAGCGCTATGCCGCGCCAGATCTATGCCGATCGACTTGCGGAGCGCACGCGGATTCGGGATGCAGCGAATCAGCGCCGGGACAGGATCGGCAATCTGCGCCTGCTGGTGTTCCTCGGAGTGGCTGCGGTTGTATGGTACGTCTTCCACGGGCTTGCGATCTGGTGGATACTGGCGCCCCTTGCGGTGTTCGTGGCACTGGTCTGGTGGCAGTCGCGTATGGAGCGCGATGCTGAATGCGCGCGGCGGGCGATGCTCGTGTACGAGCGCGGGATCGCGAGACTTGAAGATCGCTGGCACGACGAGGGTGAAGACGGGGCACGTTTTGCGGACTCCCACCATCCGTGCGCGTCCGATCTGGATTTATTCGGTCACGGCAGTCTGTTTCAGTTACTTTCCACGGCGCGAACGCGAGGCGGGGAAGAGCGCCTTGCGAATTGGCTGAAATCGGTTTCGGGTACATCGGCCAGCACGCAGGAACTGAAGGCCCGGCATGCCGCGATCGATGAATTGCGTCCCCTGCTGGATCTGCGTGAACAACTTGCGGTGCTGGGCGACGACTACCGGACCGGGGTCAATCCCGCGGAACTGGTGCGCTGGGCGGGGCAGCCGGCGCAGCCTTTTCCGCTATGGAAACGAGTGATGGCGCTGGTATTGTCGCTGATCACGGCGGCCGCCCTGATTTGGTGGCTCGCGACAAATCTGGAAGGCGCGGACGCGCGGCTCAGCGTGATCGTCATCGGCGCGATCGACGGCCTGTTCGCTCTGCCAATGCGCAAGAATATCCTGGGAATCGTGCAGGCAGTGGAAGAGCCGGCGCACGATCTCGAATTGCTGTCCCAGATTCTCGCAACGATCGAGAAGCAGCAGTTTCAATCGCCTTTGCTGGCGCGGGTGCGCGGCGCGATCGAGATGGAGGGACACAAAGCATCGGCGCGAATCGGGAAACTGCGGCGGTTAATTGAACTGCTGGATTCCCGCGACAATCCTTTCGTGCGCGCGTTTGGACCGCTGCTGCTGTGGACGACGCAACTCGGGATGGCGCTGGAGGCGTGGCGCTCCGAGAATGGGAGTCAGGTCGCGGGATGGCTGGACGCGGTGAGCGAGATGGAAGCGCTTTCGTCGCTGGCGAACTACGCCTGGGAGCATCCTGCCGAGCCCTTTCCGGAATTCGCTGACACAGACGGCGAGCCCGTTTTACAAGGCGAAGAACTGGGCCACCCGCTGCTGCCGCAAGCGCGCTGCGTTCCCAACAGCGTTTGTCTTTCCGCTCCGCTGCGGCTGCTGGTGGTCAGCGGTTCCAACATGTCGGGCAAGAGTACGCTGCTGCGGACCGTCGGTGTGAATACGGCACTGGCGCTGGCAGGTGCGCCGGTGCGTGCGAAAAGCTTCCGGCTGTCGCATCTCGCGGTGGGCGCGTCGATCAGAACCACCGATTCACTGGAAGAGGGGCATTCGCGATTCATGGCGGAGATCCTGCGGCTGAAGCAGGTGCTGGAACTTCCATCGCCCGCGCTGTTCCTTCTCGATGAATTGCTCGGGGGCACGAACTCGCACGATCGGGCCCTGGGATCGGAAGGACTGATCCGCGCGTTGATGGCGCGGGGCGCCATTGGGCTGGTGACGACGCACGATCTTTCGCTGGCCCGCGTGGCAGAGGAACTTGCGCCCGCAGCGGTCAATGTTCACTTCGAAGATGAGCTGATCGAGGGCCGGCTGGTGTTCGATTACAAGATGCGGCCGGGAGTGGTGGAGCGCAGCAACGCACTCGACTTGATGCGTGCCGTGGGGCTGGACGTCTAAACAGGTTGTATTCTGGGGTTGAATGTCGTCATACCCGGCCACGCTCGCCACGCGCATCGCGCCGGGGAAGATCCGCCAGGTTGAAGATGCCATTGAACTGAGCGTTCGCGGCAAAGCGGAAGCGGTTCGCATGGCGCTGGTATGTCTTCTGGCGCGCGGCCATCTGTTGATCGAAGACGTGCCCGGTGTGGGCAAGACCACGCTGGCGCAGTCGCTCGCGCGAACTGTCGACGGGGCGTTTCACCGGCTGCAATTCACCAGCGACATGCTGCCGTCCGATGTGCTGGGCGTGACCGTGTATAACGCGCACACGGAGGAATTCGAGTTCAAGCCCGGGCCGGTGTTCACGAACTTTCTGCTGGCGGACGAGATCAACAGGACGACACCGAAGACACAGTCGGCACTGCTCGAAGCGATGAACGAGCAGCAGGTTTCCGTGGAAGGGCGCACGCTGACGCTGCCCGATCCGTTCATGGTGATTGCGACGCAGAACCCGGCGGATCATCATGGCACGTATCCGCTGCCTGAATCGCAGCTGGACCGGTTTTTGATGCGGCTGCGGATTGGGTATCCGGATGCACTGAGTGAACGCGAGATCATCCGCCAGGTCGGCGCGCTGCATGGCGAGACGACGCCTTGCGTGCTGAGCCGCGAGGAGTTACGGGAACTCCAGGGTGCCGTTACGCAGGTGCAGGTAGACGACGCGATCGTGGATTACATGCTGGCGGTGGTGGAGCGGACGCGCACGCATGAGGGTTTGTCGTTGGGCGTGAGTCCGCGAGGGTCGCAGGCGCTGTATCGCGCGGTGCAGGCGAATGCGGTGGTGGAAGGCCGCGGCTATGCGCTGCCGGACGATGTGAAGTTGCTGGCGCCGAAGGTGCTGGGGCACCGCGTGATGCCGGCGGCGCGGAGTTCGCTGGCGATGCGGCGGGACGCAAATGGCGCGATTGCAGGCGAGCGCATCGTCGAAGAGATTCTGGCGCAGATTGAAGTGCCGCTTTAAACGCGGATTTCCCCGCGCTTACGCCTGGGGCTATAGGGCCCGGCGTCGAGACGGCAACAGAACTAAAGCGGCCAGTGCAGCGCAGAGGGCGACGAACCAGTCTCCGTGCCGTGTGTAGAAAGTCTGATCGCTGCGGTAGCGATATTCGAAGCGGGCGGCAAGTTCGGCGTATTCCTGAGCGGAGCGAACGACGCGGCCAGCCGGGTCGATGACAGTGGTGATGCCGTTGTCGGTGGCACGGAGAATCCAGCGCGCGTTCTCGGCGGCGCGCATGCGAACGATCTGCAGGTGCTGGTAACGCGCCTGACTCTTGCCGAACCAGCTGTCATTCGAGATGTTGAGCAGTACTTCCGCGCCTGACGCCGCGAATTTCCGAATATAGCCAGGGAAGACGGATTCGTAACAGATGAACGCACCGATACGGTGACCGTCGACTGACGAAACGACTACCTTGTTACCTGCCGCGAAATCGCCGGCTTCGGTGGAGACTTTTTTCGTCAGCAGCCCGAAAGGCCAGGGCACGAATTCGCCGAACGGCACCAGATTCACTTTGTCGTAGCGGCTTACGGCGACGCCGTCGGGCCCCATCAGAAGGGCTCCGTTGAGCGGGGCGCCATCGGGAGCGCGGGCGATCACGCCGGTGAGCACGGCGGCGTGCGTCATTTTCGCGACTGACGCGACGCGTCCCACGAAGTTGAGGTCGGTGTCTTCGAACGGCGCCGGCATTTCGGGCCAGACGACCAGATCGATCTTGTGATCGCGGGTCAGCACGGGGGTCGTCGACAGCAGCATCAATTGCTGCTCGGTGCGGTTGACCAGGGCAGGAGTCCAGTCGGTTTCGTCGTCGATATTGGGCTGCACCAAGACCGCGTACGCGTTGCCCTTGTCGGCATCCGGAACGTCCGGCAGGATCAGGAGCAGGGGCAGCAGGAGAAGCCACACGATGCGAACGCGCGATTTTCGCAGGATCATGCAGGCGACGACCGCCGACATGAGTGCGAACGCGAAAGAGAGGCCCCAGACTCCGGTGATCGGCGCGAGACGAAGCGGAATCGACATGTCGCTCCCGGCGTTGCCGAGGTTGAGCCACTCGAAGCCCGTGTACGAGTGGGTCCATTCGAGCGCGACCCAGAGAGCCGCGATACCTGGCACGGCGAAAGCAGAACGCATCATGACACCGGCGAGAATTGCGAACACACCGGTTTGCAGGGCTTTGGCGAGACAGAGGAGCAGGAACACGAGCCAGGCCAGAGGCGGGTTGACGCCGGCGTGATGCACCAGTGTCCACTGGATCCAGTTACACAGGCCGAACCAATAAGCCACGCCGGAGACGTAGCCCAGCACGAAGCGGGACTTCCATCGCGCTTCGCGGGCGCATGCGATCAGCAGCGGTGTCAACGCGATGGGGGCGAGCCAGACGAAGCTGAATCTCGGGAACAGGAAAACCATCAGCGCTGAGGTCGAAAGCGCGAGCAGAAGGTTCAGAATCACGCGAGAGCGGCCTGTTCGCTTACGACGTCAGCCATGTACGAACTACGGACGAGCGGTCCGCTGAAAACCATTTTGAAGCCGAGCGCGAGGCCATAGTCGCGGTAGCGATCGAATTGCTCTGGTGTCACATATTCGGCAACCTGGAGATTGCGCCGGGTGGGCTGCAGGTACTGGCCAATGGTGGCAACGTCGACATCCTGAGCGCGAAGATCGGTGAGAAGTTGTTCGACTTCAGCCTGCGTTTCGCCGAGGCCAGCCATGAAGCCGGACTTTGTCATGACAGCGGGACGGTGGCTGCGCGCGAAGCGAAGCACATCGAGCGACTGGCGGTAATTCGCTTGTGGACGGACGCGGCGATACAGGCGGGGCACCGTTTCCATGTTGTGGTTGAAGACGTGGGGCGCCGCGTCGAGCACGCGCGCAACGGCGTCCATATCGCCCTTGAAATCCGGTGTCAGGACTTCGACGCGTGCCTCAGGAAGTGCGGTCTTGATTTCGCGAACGGTTGCGGCGAAGTGCGTCGAACCGCCATCGGGGAGATCGTCGCGATTCACGCTGGTGAGGACGACGTAGCGGAGTTTCATCTCCGCTGCCATGCGCGCGACATTGGAGGGTTCCTCAGGATCGAGGCGCATGTCGTGAATGCGCGGATTGCCTTTGGGCACGGAACAGAAGCCGCAGCCCCGCGTGCAGAGATTGCCGAGGATCATGAAAGTCGCGGCGCCGCGATGGAAGCATTCGTGGATGTTGGGGCAACGCGCCGATTCGCAGACGGTGTGCAGGTTACGCGCGCGCAGATCTGTCTTCAGTTTATTCAACGACTGGAAATGTGTTGCCGGCCTGCGCGCCCATGCCGGCAGCCGGGGCCGGGGATGGGCGTCGATGTGTACGAGCGGCGGCTGCAAATTCGATTATCTTATTGCAGACGTACTACAACTCGAGCTTGCCGTTGTAGACCATATCCTTCAGCTTGAATTTGTACTTCAGGACGACATCGGCGAGTTTGGTCGAGAACTCTACTTCCTTATCGTCAAGCGACCAGGGAGAAGTCTTCGGGAAAAGGAAAACGATCTGGTTGTTGGCGACCTGAAGGTCCAGCGGTTTCGCCGGGTCTTTGCCTTTCGCGGACAGTGAAGTCATGTCGGCGATGGATTTTTTCATGGTTTCCGGATTGCCTTTGAGGAGGGACCGCAGGTTACCCGAAATAATAATGACGTAGGTTTCTTCCTGGCGCTCCAATATCTCTTTGGCTTCCGGGGAAGAGTCGGCTTTCTCGCCGTACTTCATCCGAACGAATGCCTGCTTGACGGGAAGGGCCGATTGCCAGCGTGCGACAAGATTCAGTGCCATGTCAGGGCCACCGCCCGGTCCTCCTCCAGATCCACCACCTCCTCCGCCGCGTCCACCTCGGCCCCCGCCGCCGCCCTCACTGATCGGAGCACCGCTGGATTCCCCCCCGCCCCCGCCTCCGCCGCCGCCGAGCGCTGGAGGCGTCGGTCCGGACATGGGAACGCTGAAAGCTCTTGCCCAGGGCGAGTTGTTCATCATCCGCTGGACGTCCTTATCGCTCCATTCGGCGAAGGGTTTCCCCTGCCAGAAATCGGCAGCAAACAGACAGAACGAGCCCAGGAACAGGGCTGCGACAAGTTTTTTCATTCCGGGCAAGTATAACAGCACACGGCCATACGATAACCTGTTTCACGACAAATCATGCAGCACGAATACGCGTTTGAGATGGCGGCCTCGGCTATCCGATTCGGTTTTGGGGCGACACGCGAAGTTGGCGCGGATATGGTCGACATGGGCGTACACCATGCACTGGTGTTCACGGATCCGAACCTGCGCCATCTGCCGCCTGTGTTGACGGTGCTGGAATCGCTGGAGGCGAACAAGGTGAAGTATTCGGTCTACGACCGGGTTCGCGTGGAGCCGAGCGACGAGTCTTTGCAGGACGCGATTCGTTTCGCGTCCGATGGCGATTACGATGCTTTCATCGCAGTGGGTGGCGGTTCCACGATCGATACGGCCAAGGCGGCGAATCTGTTCAGCTGCTGGCCGGCTGATTTTCTGGATTATGTGAATCCGCCGATCGGGAAAGGAAAGCCTGTGCCTGGTCCGGTGAAGCCTCTGATTGCAATTCCGACGACGGCGGGTACAGGCAGTGAGACAACCGGCGTTTCGATTTTCGATTACAAGCCACTGAAGGCGAAGACGGGCATTGCGCACCGGCGATTGAAGCCGACACTCGGCATTGTCGACCCGGAGAATACACGGACGCTGCCTGCGGCGGTTGCAGCGGCATCGGGGCTGGATGTGCTGTGTCACGCCGTGGAATCGTGGACCGCGCTCCCGTATCAAAATAGACCTCGTCCTGAGAGGCCGATTCTGCGGCCGGCTTATCAGGGCTCGAATCCGATCAGCGATTTGTGGAGCATGGAGGCGCTGCGGCTCACCGCGCAATTCCTGCGAAGAGCGGTGGCCGATGCGTCAGACGACGAAGCGCGTGCAGCGATGATGCTGGCGGCATCCTATGCGGGAATTGGGTTCGGAAACGCCGGCGTCCATTTGCCGCACGGCATGTCGTATCCCGTGGCGGGGCTTGTGAAGAGCTTTCGCTCGCCAGGTTATGAGGCAGTGGATCACGCGCTGATCCCGCATGGTGTTTCGGTTATCGTGAATGCGCCTGCAGTGTTTCGTTATACGGCGCAGGCTTCGCCCGAGCGGCATTTGAAAGCTGCGGAAGTGCTGGGGGCAAAGACAGTGCGAGCACATAACGATGACGCGGGGAAGATTCTGGCCGACTGCATCGTCGGGATCATGCACGATCTGAAAATTCCGAACGGCCTGCGCGCGATGGGGTATGAGCCTTCCGATATTCCGGCGCTGGTGGAAGGAACGCTGCCGCAGCATCGCGTGACGAAGTTGTCGCCCAGGGCAGCCGGGCCGCAGGAGTTGGCCGCGTTGTTTGAAGACGCGATGACGGCGTACTGAAGCTGCGCTTTACGCTTGGGATTATCGGTTAGAACCAGCGGGTCATCAGGACCTTTTGTTCGGTGTAGAAGTACACCGCGTCTTTGCCGTGCGCGTGCAGATCGCCGAAGAATGAGTTCTTCCAGCCGGCGAACGGGAAGAAGGCCATGGGCGCCGCGACGCCGATATTCACGCCGATCATACCGACATCCACACGGCTTTGATATTCGCGCGCGGCCTTGCCGCTCTGCGTGAAGATTGAGGTGGTGTTGCCGAATTCCGAGCTGTTGACCAGTTCGACAGCCTCATCGAAAGTCTTCGCGCGAATCACGGAGAGCACGGGGCCAAAGATTTCTTCCCGCGCGATGGTCATATCCGGACGGACGTCGTCGAAGATTGTGGGACCGACGAAATAGCCGTCACCTTCCGCGGCACGCTGCCGTCCATCGCAGCGAAGCTTCGCGCCTTCTTCCACACCTTTGTCGATGTAGCCGAGAATCTTTTTACGGTGATCGCTGGTGACGACGGGGCCCATGCCAGTGCCCTCTTTGGAACCATCGCCGACGAGAATTTCGTTGGTGCGCTCGGTCAGCAGCTTCAACAAAGGCTCCGCGGCATCGCCAACGGGCACGAGTACACTCCCCGCGAGACATCGCTCACCGGCCGCGCCGAACGCGGAGCTGATAATAGCTTCCACTGTTTTCGGCATGTCGGCATCAGGCATCACGACGAGATGGTTCTTGGCGCCGCCCAGAGCCTGCACGCGCTTGCCCTGTGCGGCTGAGGTCGTGTAAATATATTTCGCAATCGGGGTGGAGCCGACGAAAGAGACAGCCTTCACGAGAGGGTGATGCATCAGCGCATCGACGGCTTCTTTGCCGCCGTGGATAATCTGGAACACGCCCTGAGGAACGCCGGCTTCGACGAGCAACTCGGCGCAGCGGGTGGGTGTCAGCGGCACCTTTTCAGAGGGTTTGAGGATGAACGTGTTGCCAGTCGCGATCGCGAAGGGAATCATCCACATCGGAACCATCGCCGGGAAATTGAAAGGCGTGATCCCGGCGCAGACGCCGAGAGGTTCGCGCACAGTTCGGGAATCGATGCCGCGCGAAACGTCGTTCAGCGAGTCGCCCATCATAAGGCTGGGCATGCCGCAGGCAACCTCCACCATCTGCACGGCGCGTCGCACTTCGACACGAGCGTCCTCGATGGTCTTGCCGTTTTCCATCGTGAGGATGGCGGCGACTTCCTCTGCGTGTTTCTCGAGCAGCGTCTTAAAGCGGTAGAGCGGCTGGACGCGATCGACTACCGGCGTCTCGCGCCATTGTCTAAACGCCGCGTGTGCGGCCTTCACGGCCCGATCCACATCCTCCGCCGTTGCCCAGGGGAGGCGTGCGATTTCGGCGCCTGTCGCGGGGTTATAAATCGGGTGTTGCTGACCGGCGAGTTCCACCCACTTGCCATCCACCAGCGAGCGAACCGTCTTCACGGCATCTTCGGTTGCGGTCATGCGTTCCAGCATATCGAATCAGAGCTCCTATGATGGGCAGAGCATGTTGATACCGGTTCGACAGAACTTTCCGCACAGAGCGTTGGCAGACGTTTCTGAAGCAGTCGCGCGAGGCTTACGTGCGAGCGGCGTGACGCACGGGCTAAGCGCAGGCGCGCGGATCGGCATCGGTGTCGGCAGCCGCGGTATCTCGAATATTGCGGCAATCGTGCGGGCATCAGTGAGGCATTTCAGTGACGGCGGCTTCCGTCCGTTTCTGTTCCCGGCGATGGGCAGCCATGGGGCGGCAAATGCGGAGGGGCAGGCAAGTGTTCTGGCGCATTACGGGATCGACGAAGCAACGATGGGTTGTCCGGTGGTCAGCAGTTTCGAAGTCGTCTCCGCTGGACGTACCGCCGACGGCATTGAAACGTTCGCAGGCAGGGACGCGTGGGAAAGCGACGGCATCTTCGTCGTCAACCGGGTCAAGTGGCACACGAGCTTCGCGGGGCCGATTGAAAGCGGCGTCAGTAAGATGCTGGCTCTGGGGCTCGGCAAGATCACGGGCGCGGAAGTTTGTCATGGCCACGCTCGCAGGTTGGGGATGGACAATGTGATCCGTTCTGTTGCAGGCCATCTTCTTGCCACGGGCAAGATCCTGGGCGGCCTGGCAATTCTGGAAGACGCATTTCACGACACGGCGCAGGTGACGGTGCTCTGCGCTGAAGGGCTCATCGAACAGGAGATGGAACTGCTGCTCCTGGTGAAATCGTGGATGGGCACTGTTCCCGTTGCAGCGCTCGATGTGCTGATTGTGGATGAGATCGGCAAGAACATCAGCGGGACGGGGATGGATCTCAAGGTCGTAAACCGCGGCGTTCACGGGCAGTACAATCCGTGGCCTGGGGCGCCGCGGATCGAACGGATTTTCATCCGCAGTTTATCCGAGCTGAGTTACGGGAATGGAGTCGGGATCGGGCTCGCGGACGTGATTCACGATCGGGTTTTGGAGCGGATCGATGTGAATGCCGGAAGAGTCAACGCGCGGACTTCCGGCTCGCTTGCGGCCGTTCGCACCCCACTGCATTTTGCGTCGGACAGAGAATGCCTGGATTTATTGAATGCGACGGTGGGCAAATTTAACGCCGACGAAATAACGGTGGGGTGGATTCGAAACACGCTGGAACTGGGGAAGCTTGTTCTCAGCGAAAATCTTGCGGAAGAGATCGGAAAGAATCCGATGGTGGAAGTTGCCGGCCCGAGATTCGCTCCGGCTTTTGACCGGAGCGGCAACCTCGGTGAATTTCCGGTTTAGGCTGTCGCGGCTGCGGGCAGGAATCGCCGCACGCCGAGATCGTACGCGGCTCCGCCGATCAGCCCGCCAACCAGCGGTCCGACGATCGGTACCCAGAAGATGTAGCCGCCATCGGTCAGACCGTTGTTTTTGAAGCCCGCGACTACGGTGAAAAGACGAGGCCCGAAATCGCGCGCCGGGTTGATCGCATAGCCGTGCAGACCGCCGAAGGCCATTCCGATCCCGACCACAATTGTGCCGATGAGCACAGGCGTCAGATTGGCCTGTGGCGGTTGATTGCGATTGTCGATAAGCGCGAAGATCAGAAAAACCAGGATCGCCGTCCCGATGGTTTGATCCAGCAAGCCGGCAGAGGGCATGTCGGGAAAGGCGGGGAACGTCGTGAAGACTCCCGCCGTGTGATCCAGATTCGGATCGACCAGATGGAACTGCGGGCGGTAATTCCAATAGACGATTGCCGAAGCGCAGAACGCACCCGCGGTCTGCGCCAGGAAATACGGAATTACTTTGACCCAGGAAAATCCGCGGAACGCCGCTACGGCCAGCGTTACCGCGGGATTCAGATGCGCGCCCGAGATCCGGCCGGCAACATAAATTCCCATGGTGACCCCGATTCCGAACGCGAAGTTGATGTTCGTGAATCCGCCATTGACGACTTCGCCGGGAATATTGTGCGCAAAGAGCACAACCATCGCGACCACGCCGTTACCGAAAAGAAGAAGAATCAGGGTTCCAAAGAATTCAGCTGCCAGTTCCGGAAGCATCAGGTTTATACGACCTTCCGGAGTTTGGTGACGCGGCCGATTTCAACCCACTCGACGACGAAGATGTTGCCAGTGTGATCGAAGGCGGCGCCGTGCGGAGCCACGAACTGGCCGGGGACGAATTTGCTGCGGTCTTCCGTGGTGCGGGGCGGATTACCCGGTCCCGTGCCCAGGCTGGCCGCGACTTTGTTGTCTTTGTCGAGGATGATGACAGGACCTGTCAGATCCGGCACCACGATATTCCCGGCGTGTTCGTGGAAATAGCAGGGTGAGCGCGTGCCTTCGACGATATCGATCGGTTTATCGTCGAGCGTGTAGCGCACGATGCGACCGTGGCCACGATCTGCCACCAGCAGGATCGGCTTCGCGGGGTCGCGCAGATCAACCATGTTGCCGTGCGGATTGTTCATCTGCTCGATGGGCGCTGGAGGACGAGCGGCACGACCGCCACCAGCGGCTGCGGCGGGTGCGGGTGCGGCAGCTGGACCCGGGGGCGCGGCTGCACTTCCCGCAGGAGCTCCGTCACCGGCACCTCTGCCGCCGCCAGCGCCTCTGCCACCACCGGCACCGCGTCCGCCGCCAGCTCCGGCTGCCGGGGCGGGCATTGGCGCCGGGCCACCGAAGACGTTGACCAATTTCGGATAAGCGGTCGGACTTGCGACCGAGTAATGGAACATGTAATACGAGCCATAGCCGTCACCGACCCAGAAATCTCCGTTCGGAGCGACAGCAATATTGGTCGGTCTGTAGTTCAGGCCAGCCGCGCCGCCAGGGCCTGTCGAGCCTGGCCCCTTCTGATAGATGGGGGAATCCTGCGGATAGCCCAGCGTCCAGACTTCCTCGCCTTTCAGTGTGCGTTTGGTGATGAGCCCATGCTTTTCATCGCAGAAATAGAGGTACTCTGTCTTGCCTTCCTTGCGGAGATACATTCCATGGGCTCCGCCGCGGAACATCGCGCCCCAGGAACGTACGAACTTGCCCTTCGCATCGAAGACGACGACGCTGTCGGGGCTGTCGCTGGTCTTGTGGACCGTGTGATGAATGTAGATATGGCCCTGCGCATCCTCGCAGACGCTATGGGTATTGCCGTACTTAATGTTTGACGGGAGCTCTCCCCAGTCGTGAATGCATTCGTACTTGTGATCGCCCTCTCCGAGGATCGGGTTCTTGGTGCCGGACTTGTCCTGGGCCATCACAAACGGGGCCACTGCGCCAGCCATCAGAAAACTGCGTCGACTCGTTGTCATTTCAGTACTCCCTTAAATCGCGTAAGAACTTGTCGGCTCGGGCTAAAGCGGCGTGCCGGGGACGCTTTTCCTGTTCGGGCCACTGAAGATTGTATCTAACCGATGCTCAGTTTTCAGAAAAGTTCTGAAATACCAGAAACGGCGGTTCACCAGGACTTCGGTATTTGGACGTACGACGAGTCCAGTTGTTGGACGGAAGGACAGCCGAGCAGGATCAGAGTGCGTTCGATATCGGCTTTCAGGATGGCGATGGCGCGGGCGACTCCCGCATGTCCGGCCGCGGCAAGGCCGTAGCCGTAGGCGCGGCCGATGAGTACGCCTCTCGCGCCCATGCACAACGCTTTTACGATATGGGCGCCGCGGCGGATTCCCCCGTCGACGAAGACCTCGGCCTGGCCATTTACAGCTGCGAGCACCTCCGGGAGCGCTTTCGCCGTCGGTAAGCATGTATCGAGCTGGCGGCCGCCATGATTGGAAACAATAAGGCCTGAGACACCCGCATCGACAGCGCGCCGTGCGTCGTCGCCCGTGATTACACCCTTGACCAGAATGTGACCGGGCCATGCCTGGCGAATCCATTGAAGGTCAGCCCATGTGACGACGGAATCTCGCAGGGAACTCTGCACGTCGACGGCGGGCAGCGGCCCTTTGCCCGGGATGAGCACATTCGCGTAGTGCATGGCTTTGCTGCGGTCCATAAGGAAACCGGCCGCCCACTTCGGCCGCACGATTACCTGTGACGTGAAGGGCAGCATCGAGAAGAGGTTCTTCCCCATCAGTTGCGGTGCACCATTGCGAAAATCGCGTTCGCGCATGCCGGGGCCGTTGGTATCGATGGTGACCGCAAGCGCTTTGAAGCCGCTCTGCCAGGCCCGGGCGAGGGTGGCTTCGACAATCTCGCGCCCGCCTGCAAGGTAGATCTGATACCAGAGTGGAGCGTTCGAAACCGCGGCGAGTTCCGCGAAAGTGTATCCGGAAAACGTGGAAAGCGTGTAGGGAATACCGGCGTCGCCCGCGGCCTGTGCCGCAGCCCGCTCGCCGGTCGGATGGAACATGCGGCTGGAGCCGAGGGGCGCGAGAATGAACGGTAAAGAGACCTCGGAACCGAGGATGGTAACGCGTGTATCGGGCCTGGGAGTTGCCACGGCGTTCCGAGGACGGAAGAAAATTTCATCCCACGCCTGACGGTTGCCGCGGAGGGTGACCTCTTCATCGGCGCCGCCGTCGATGTAATCGAACACGGCTCGCGGCAGGCGGCCCTGTGCCAGCTTGCGGAGATCTTCGATATTTACGGCGCGGTCGATTCTCAAACGTTCGAAAGTAACACATGACGAAAAAAGGCGGCCCGCTTTCGCGAGCCGCCCTTTAAAAAACGCGCTTGCGCTGCCGCCAATTCGAGATGACTTACAGAGCCGCGACGGCAAGGGAGCGGTCTTTCAGCACCCTGTTAGTTTAATGAACGAGCGAGCCGTGAGGATCGATAACGAACTTCTGGGCCGCGCCCTTATCGAAGTCCTTGTATCCCTTCGGGCCTTCGTCGAGGGTGATGACTTTGACGTTGACGGCTTTCGCGATATCGATCTTGTTGTGCAGGATCGCCATCATGAGCTGCCGGTTGTACTTCATAACCG
>ODAK010004419.1_pt1 | contig 14392 bp, 15 predicted proteins | sample 1539591 | NCBI WGS metagenome assembly ODAK01 (sample SAMEA3539303, study PRJEB22396) | soil metagenome | biome: tundra; feature: field; material: soil | place: USA | collected 2010-05 | depth 0.15 m | reverse complement strand
GGATGCAAACCGATCCCGAGTCAGGCTTCTCGAGGCCGATGATGAGCCTCAGCAACACGCTCTTACCGGTACCACTGCGTCCCAGCACCGCCAGGGTCTCGCCGCGCCTCACGGTCAGGCTAATCCCGTTCAAAACGTTTTGACTTCCGAAGGACTTATGCAAGTCTTCGACAGCGATAACTGCCGCGCTACCGTCTTCCTCGGCTGCTCCTCTCTTCAGCGCAATTGGATCGGTTGTGTCCATACTTGTTTCGAGAGCTGCGTAGTCGATGGTCACGGGAAAAATATGATTATGAGTTTCACCAGCACGACATCGGCCATGATCACGAACAGCGAGGACAAGACTACCGAGCTCGTGGCCGCGCGGCCTACGCCCGCAGCGCCTCCCTGTGTCCGCATTCCCTGAAAACACGCAATCAGCCCAATGATCAGACCAAACACAGCGGTCTTAAACGTGGGTGGCAGGAAATCGTTGAAACCGGCGCCCTTAAAACCGCTATTGATAAATTGGTGGAACGAGAGCGGCTCAACCAGGGCCTGCGTAACCCAGCCCATTACCAAGCCGCATAAGTCGGCAGCGAGGGTCAGCAAAGGCAGCATTAGTATGCAAGCCAGGATGCGGGGCGCCGCCAGTAGCCGATAAGGGTTCACCGCAGATGCCTCGATGGCATCGATCTGCTCGGTCACTTTCATCGACGCCAACTCCGCGCCAATGCCAGCGCCCACTCGACCACTCACTACCAGACCGGTGATGATCGGGCCGGTCTCGTGGATAACGGAGAAAACGATAGCGGCGGGAAGCAGCGATTTGGCCCCAAACCGAGTCAGGCTGTAACGGGCTTCCAAAGAGAGAACAACCCCGGTGGCGGCGCCGGCCAAAGCGACCAGCGGCAGGGACATTGATCCGATCTCGTCGAGTTGTCGAAACAATTCGCGGAATTCAAACGGCGGCGTCACTGCAGCCCGCAAAACTCGCCAGAAAAATATGCCCAGATCGCCGAACCACTCGAAAAACTCGTTGATCGGACCCAGGGAGGAGCTCACCATGGGGGACATAAGTGAGGTTTGCGGCCCCGGAAGTGGAGGGTCCATGCCCGCGACCGACCTGGATTTCCGGTCGATCACGGATTTGGCGCTCCGTGCGCATTGTTGAGGTGCATGCGAGAAAGCCATGAGTGTGGCCCACTATAGAGGAATTCAAGGGCGAGGTTTCCGCCTGCATACCACAGCAAGCTGTAGTTGCCCATTCGGAATGCATCCTTGTAATCGTAGCGGCCGGGATACCACCCATAGATGGCAGTCATGGTGCCGGCATACGGAGCCACCAGAGCAGGTATGGAAAAGACGCGATGGCCATCGTCGCCGCGGCGCGCGGTGAGGGTAGAAATCACGGCATGTCTCAGCCGCGGAAACACGCCTTTGCACTCGCAGCGGTAATACAACGCGTCTTCGTGGAAGGCTTCCGAGAGCCCATAGCGCGTCGTCATAGTTACCGCTGCGATGCCGAAGTCGGACCCGAATCGCTTGCCGTAACCCTCCGCGCCTTGTTTCCATTCCGGTGGGTCGTTGTACGCCTGGTGAATACCAGCCGCGAGCCCTGCGCCGACGATGGGATACGGGCCGAAAGCGTCGAAGGCGTAGTTGCGGAGCTTCGTTTTCTGCGGCGGACGCACGTACGTCAGGTCTGGTTGCGCCGGGGCTGTACTTGCAGAAGTGTTGGAGGAGCCTCCCGAACCGGCCTGTGATTGCGCCTTTGCCAGCGTTGATAGCGTTGCGAGGCCGCCGAATGCCAGCAGCAAGAGGATAGCCCAGCGCGTCTTCATATCGAGATTCTCCTTGGTCAATCGAAGATCCAGCTTCATACGGTAAGTGGGCAAGCTCCATGGTCGCACTGGCACGCGATCTCGACATCCTCGGCTCCCGCTTCCTTACAGGCTTGACTGCAGTATTTGTCGCCAGGTTTCACCAGGCACCGGCATGGTAGGTGGGCACACTTAGTCTGCTCATTTGTCGTCATCATTGTTCTCCTTTTCCAACGTTCTCCTTTTCCAACCCTGGTCTTAAGACAAAACGACTCCACATGGGCTAACTAAGCTCATGCAGCGCCTTATTGCTAGATCGTTGTCGGTTCAATTTGCCTGATCTACCTTCGTTTCAGCATCCAGCCGATCAATATTCCCGCGGTGAAGCCGACCGCAAACGTCGTCGCAACCGTTAGCACAGGGTGTCGCTGGATGCGCTGAGTTGTGTCATTCAAGAATTCTTCGGCAGCATCGCCGCCCTGCTTTGCGGCACGCCTCAGTACTCCTACGCCATCCTCGATCGCATCGGCAACCGCACTGGTTGCACGAGAAGCCTGGTGAGCTGATTCGGCGATGTGTTCAGCCGTTCTTTCCACTACGGTTTGTGACATGGTTTCCTCCTGTGTGTTTTGCGAGCCAGTGTTGATACGTCCTTATTCTACGACGGCCTTTTCAGCATGGCCGATCCACTTTTGAACTTTGCCGGCTTTCTTTTTCCGCTTCCGCTTCCGCGCGCTATTACGCCACTTCTTTTCTTTCAACACTGGCTGGCACCTGCACCAGTTCCTCAAACAGAGAGCGGTAGTGAATCATCGCCGTTCTCAGATCTTCCGTTGTTGCTGCGTCTTTCCCAACCCGCAGCGCAATCTCATGCGCAGACCGGTAGTTCTCCACCACTCGGGGATGGTCGACAGAAATGTCGGCGGCACGTTGATCGAAATCGGATACGGGATAGCCACGAGTTTTCATTAAAGAGGACACCAGGTCATCGGCTTCTGTGACTGCCCCCTTTGGGGAATCGACAAAACGAGACTGTACGGACTCCCACCGTTTCGAAAAACGTTCGCGTTCCATCGGATCAAGATCGCGAATGGTGAGCTTTTCAACCCGCTTCTCGCGATCCTCTAATTTCGCTTCTGCTTTTCGTTCTGACCCATGCTCCCGCACCGCCCGATCGTACTCGGGGCCAAACTTTTTCCGCAGGTCTGCAGTCGTACTCCTGCGTTTTCGCACGTACAGCCAAGCAAGCCCTACGATGACCAGGATCACCGCGACGGCGAGCGCAATCAGCTTCGGATCCAGCAGATCTAGATTCATTGAAACCTCCCTAACATCACAGAATGTCCACAAAGCCAGATTTGTTCACGAAGGTCCCTTTGGCGACAGAACACAGAACCTTGTCAATCGCCAGTATCAAACTTTAGTCTTCGGAAGACTGGTCAGAATTGATCGTTTTCTAAATGGCATCTAGCCGGAAGTGGGTGCAGAGTGCAGAGGAGGGACCCAGTCCGGCGGATTCTTGAACATGAATATCTCAAGATGTAATGATCATCCCCACCGCTGCCGCCGTCATGGCGCCGAAGGTAGCCCAGCCCAAATACCGGAGTAGCCGCGGGTTCACGCGCTTCAGAAGCTTGAATCCTTTGCCCTTTGCGACCTTCTGGGTAGACAGATGTTTTCTCGCCGTCATGCGGTCGCCGAGTCAAAGGAGAGTCAGATTCTGACAATACCCATTATTCCGATGGATCTTTTTGACGCGTAGCCTTTACCCCCGACAGAATCCCAATGCCTAAGAGTACGATCGCGCCTACGACAATCCAGTGCGTGGGCATGTGCACCAAATGCGCGGCGTAAATCAGTCCGCCGATCAAGATGGCGAACCCAATCGCGTAAAGTGAGAACGACATAGTATCTCCTTCTGCAGAGACGGGGCTTGCCCCGTCTCTGCGGAAAATCAGATGCCCCTTTTGGGGCTGGGCATGAAAAACCGAATTCCCGCGCAGCCTGGATCAACTCCACAGCAACTACTGCGATGAACTGGCTTTCTGATTCTTAACCTGCAGATCGTTCACCACTTGCTGAACGTTGGGCACTCCACTCGCCACGTTCTCGGCGAGCGCCCGCTTGGCTTCCGAGTTCACTTCTCCGGTCAGCGTGACGACGCCGTTCTTCACTTCGTATTTCACGTTGTCGTGCATCTTGTTCTGGATCAGCGCCGCGTCCAGATTCTTCTCGATGCCTTTGTCCAGATCGGAGTTCACGGCCTTGGCATCTTTTTCTCCGCCCACGGGAATCACGGCAATCTGATCCGCGACCACCTGGGTGCCCGCGTAGGACTTTGCCAGCGTTTCGGCTTGTAACTTGTCGTTCTCACTGGCCACTTGTCCGCTGAGGGTCACGATGCCCTTGTCGCGATCCTGACTGACGGCGACGCTTTTCAAGCCTGCTTGATCGAGCGATTTGCGAATACTGTCGGCAACATCGGGTGATGCGGTCGTTTTCGAGCATCCGGCCAGGATCCCGACGGCAAGCAGGGTGAGCATGGCTACTGACAATCCGAGCTTTTTCATGTTTCTCCTTTGATAAGTTCGAGATGGAATCTCAAACGGTGATGAAGCGCTGGCTAGTGCGTCTTGCCTTTGCATCCGGTGTGTCCGCACAGACATTCAATGTCCGGCGTCTTTTCCATTGCCGCGCACGCGCTGCTGCAGTACTTGCCCGACGTGGTCACGCACGAACAAGCCGGGTGTGCACACTTCTCGCCTTGAGCAGGGGCCATTTTTGTCTCCCACCTTCGGATCAATAGCGCATGATCCTAGCCCAAATGTTAGTCACCAAGAGAAACTGTTTCTGTGCAGAAAGGAACACATTGCGATATTGACGCCGTTCCCTGCCGCCAACCGGTAGGTGAGGGATCAGGTTTGCGTTATGTCCCCGGCAGCCGATCCTCCAATGTCTGACTAAGCGACTCAATAGAGGTGGTCTGGCTAAGCTCACGGATCTCTTTATCCGCCATGATGTTCTGCAGTCCCATATGCCCGCAAATTGCGTGTACCATCTGTAACAGCTTCGTGATCTCCTTCTCTGCCAACAAGTCAACTTGCAAATTCAGGTGGTCCCGACGCTCCCCACGGCGCATCATGCGGTTCTGACGCATGAGTATGAAACTGGAGAGAATGACCGCTTCCAGGGCAACAATCACTCCGAGTAACGAGAACGGATAAGGGTCGAACGGTCGTACCCCGTGAATCTTGCCCGTATTCACCAGCAGCCACGCGATCACGACCACCAGGTGAAGCACAACGAAAAGAAGGCTGCCCGCGAAACCTCCCACCGCATCGGCAAGACGTTCCGGGCTGGACCTTCGCTCTAGCGCTTCTTCCTCCTGCCTCACAATCGAGTCGATGTGCGACTGGCTCTGTCTGGAATCTTCGCTCATGAACGGAAACCTCTTGCGATAGGATACGCCGCTTCTAAACATGCACTAAGACGGTGCCTGCGCAAAAGATTTCCGTGGCCTCACCGGCTGCTATCGTTTGCGGGGCTTCGTTTCCATGGCTTCGGCTGCAGAAAGCTTCCGATCTCGGTGTGGCTCGGTGCGTGGAGCACCCGTATGCAGTTCACAAGCTTTCCCGATCGCTGCACCACAGGTAGTACAAGGCACGGATAATATCTGTTTCGGCGTGAGTTCCTTGGTTTTCACTGGCAACATAATGCAATGTTCCACAGCTGGGAAAATGCTCAATATTGCTCATTTTCAATACATCAGCCAAGCGGAAGCTTTCATTGGGGTTCGGCAGCGGTTTTTTGACAATTATGAGCAAAATGAACATCTTTGGTGAGCCACCATTCTGATAAAATGTATGAAGCTGTAGCTCCACCCCAGGAGAAGCCATTAATGGCCCCCACCGTGTTGGCCAAAAAGGAGCGCGACTTCGACCCGAAGAAATTCCTTGCCACTATAGGCGAGGGTAGGAAAGTCGTGGCCTTTCCCAAAAAACAAACAATCTTCACGCAGGGGGATGCGGCTGACGCAGTCTTCTACATCCAGGAAGGCAAGGTTCGACTCTCTGTCGTATCCAAGATTGGCAAGGAAGCCACCCTGGCCATATTGAATGAGGGAGAGTTCTTCGGAGAAGGTGGATTGGCTGGACAGCCTTTACGCATGGGGTCTGCAACCGCCCTGACGGACTGCGAGCTTCTGCGAATTGACAAACAGGCAATGATGCTTGCGCTTCGCCGGGAACACACGTTCTCCGACCTGTTCGTAGCGTATCTGCTGGCACGGAACATCCGCTACGAAGAGGATTTAGTCGACCAACTCTTCAATTCCAGCGAAAAGAGACTAGCTCGGATTCTGCTCTTGCTTGCTCATTTCGGCAAGGAAGGCGTGCCCGAGACTGTAATCCCCCAGATCAGTCAGGAGACCCTCGGAGAGATGATAGGCACAACCCGTTCGCGGGTCAGTTTTTTCATGAACCGGTTCAGAAAGTTAGGCTTTGTTGACTATGGCGAGAGCGGGCTTCAAGTACATAGTTCACTCCTGAATGTCGTTCTCCACGACTAGCTTCCGCGACGCAATCCCAAGGCACAGCTCAAGAAGGCGGCGATGAGCAAATCAGGCACTTGCTGGATCTCCTCCGGAAATCGGCGCGATTTTCGTCGCAACCAGCACCTCCAACAATCGAGGGACAAGCCTTACTTCATCATCAGCAAGAAATCCCAAGCGGGAGACACCGTGGAATCCCACCCTTCAAAGAACGAAGGGTGAGGCACACGGCTGAGCAAGCCCGATCTTCAAAAGTGTCCAATTCTGCACACTGTCACTCCCCTAACTGAGAGTAGAGTCGTGAATGATATTCGTTCCATGCCTTTGCGTCCTCTCCTGTCTTGCGGGAGTGGGCGCGGTGGGTAATTCATTGAAAACTTTCAAGGAGGACGCAACACCTATGCGACATCGTTTGAACAATTCGCTCTTCGGGAAAACGGTACTTGCTGCAGCGGCGTTGGCTGGATTTCTAATGTTCGCCGGAGTGCCAAGTCCGTGCGCCGATCGCGACGATTGCCAGCGTCGCGTTGTGCGCGCGGACCACAGGCTGCACGAAGCCATCGAGCATCACGGCTACCGGAGCGAGCAGGCCGAACGTCGGCGTCATGAACTACACGAAGCGCGGGAGCACTGCTGGAGCGCCAGTCATAGATGGTGGGATGAACATGAGCATCGCTGGCATACGGAACGCGATTGGGATGACCACGATCACGACCAGCACTGAGTCTTTTTCCTTAAGGAAGATGGGGCGGGGGCCCAGCTTTCGCATCCATCTTACTCTCGAGGGTGCCCCATCCTAACGTCGTGCTCTTCGACGTTAGGTGGGGTGTTGACTTGGCAGCCGCGAACATCACACCTGCACCAACCGTGCACGCGCTTTCTTGCACGCCCGGACCAAGTCCTCGTCCAAAGTGGCAAGTGGCAAGCCGCTATCCAGAGCCAGATCGAGGTAAGCCGCATCGTACGTAGTCAATCCGAGGTCGCGGCTGAGCTGCTGAATCCTGTCAAAAACAACTCCGGCGGGGAACTGTTCCAGCACGATGGGGAGCGTTGCCAGGTCATCGAGAAAGCTTCTCACTAGCTCTTTAGAAATGCGCTTGCGTTTTTCTCCAACCAGCAAAGCGTTCAGAACCTCGTGCGGCCAGAATGAGGGCGCCACTGCAGTGTCGCCTTGCTTGAACATTGCGGCAACATGCTGCGCCATGGCAAATTCTCATCGGGAAAACACCAGGTCAGGACGATGGAAACGTCGAGGACAAACCGGCTCACCGGCGTCCTTCCCCTCTTCCTTCATTGATCAGATCTTTGATTTTGAGCCCACGCACAGACAGCCTGTGGCACTTGCCGAAACTCGCCAGTCGCTCGGCCGCCTCCGCTGCAGAACCGCCCTGCGCCGACATGCGCTTTTTCAGCAGTGCTCCCAGCAGCCGCGAAACGCTTGTATCCTGGCGCGCGGCCTCGATTCGAGCCCACTGGGCCACGTCCTCTTCCAAGGTTACGGTTACGTTGCGTAGGCTACGGGCTTTCGAAATGTTAAGGCAGGCCTTTCTTGGCGTGGACGGGCAGGGACGGTCCCTCCGTGGGCAATGCAGTTGCAGGCATTCGCGGACAGGAGTGTCCGCGCCACACGTGCGTCCTACGCGAAAAGAAATTCCTTAGTCCTCAGTTCCTTGATCGTATCCCGCAGCTTAGCCGCTTTCTCGAATTCAAACCGCTTCGCCGCTTCGCGCATATCGCTTTCTAACTTTCCAATGTAGGCGTCCAACTCTTCCTGCGATTTTAGGTCTGGGAGACCGTCGGCTTCGGGGCCGGTCAGGTCGGTGTAGTCGGCGCTTACGATCGCGACTAGCGTCATGTCGAGCGGGCGGATGATGGATTCGGGAGTGATTCCGTTTTCTTCGTTGTAGGCCTGCTGGATGGCGCGGCGGCGGTTGGTTTCGTCGAGCGCCTTTTTCATGGAGTCGGTCATGCGATCGGCATAGAGAATGGCCTGCCCGTTCAGATTGCGGGCGCAGCGTCCAATGGTCTGGATCAGCGAACCGGCGGAGCGCAGGAAGCCTTCTTTGTCGGCGTCGAGAATCGCCACCAGCGATACTTCGGGCAGGTCGAGCCCTTCGCGCAGAAGATTGATGCCGATCAATACATCGAACTCGCCTTTGCGCAGGTCGCGCAGAATCTTCACCCGCTCCAGCGTTTCGATTTCGGAGTGCATGTAACGGCACTTCACCCCAACCTCACTGTAATACTCGGCCAGATCTTCGGACATGCGCTTGGTCAACGTGGTCACCAGCACGCGCTCGTTGCGCGCCACGCGGTCGCGGATCATGTGCAGCAGGTCGTCGATCTGTCCTTTGACCGGACGTATCTCGACCGGCGGATCAATCAGTCCGGTGGGGCGGATGACCTGTTCAACGACCACGCCGGCAGTCTTAGTAAGTTCGTAAGGACCCGGCGTAGCGGAGACGTAGACGATCTGGTTGGTGCGATGCTCGAACTCCTCGAAGGTGAGCGGACGGTTGTCGAGCGCCGAGGGCATGCGGAATCCGTATTCGACCAGCGTCTGCTTGCGCGAGCGATCGCCGTGATACATGCCATGAAGTTGCGGCACGGTCTGGTGCGACTCGTCGATGAAGAGCAGAAAGTCGCGCGGAAAATAGTCGAGCAGCGTGGGCGGCGGCTCCCCGGGAAGGCGTCCGGTGAAATGGCGCGAGTAGTTTTCAATGCCGTGGCAGTAGCCCATGGCCTTGATCATTTCCAGGTCATACATCACGCGCTGATGGATGCGCTGTGATTCGACCAGCCGTCCTTGCTTTTCAAGTTCCGCTTCCCACCAGGCCAGCTCGGTTTTGATAGAAGCGACGGCCGACGCCCGAGTTTCTTCTTTCATCACGTAGTGCGTTTTCGGATAAATCGGCAGCCGCATGTAACGCTGCTTGACCGTGCCAAACAAAGGATCGATCTGCGAGAGCGATTCAATCTCGTCGCCAAACATTTCGACGCGATAAGCGTTGTCGTCGTACGTCGGATAAATTTCGATGACATCCCCGCGCACGCGAAACGTCCCGCGCCGGAAATCCCCTTCCGTCCGCTCGTAAAGAATGTCGACCAGCTTGCGGGTAATGTCCGCGCGCTTGATCTTCTGTCCCTTTTCCAGGAACAGCATCATCCCGTAGTAAGCCTCCGGCGATCCCAACCCGTAAATGCAACTGACCGAAGCGACGATCAGACAATCCCGCCGCTCAAACAACGACCGCGTAGCCGAGAGCCGCAGCTTGTCAAGCTCGTCATTGATGGTCGATTCCTTCTCAATATAAAGATCCGCCGCAGGCACATAAGCCTCCGGTTGGTAATAATCGTAGTAGGAAACGAAGTACTCGACAGCGTTGTGGGGGAAGAAACTTTTGAACTCGTGGTAGAGCTGGGCGGCTAGGGTTTTGTTGTGGGCCATGACGAGAGCGGGGCGGTTGGCGGCCTCGATCACTTTGGCCGCGGTGAAGGTCTTGCCCGATCCGGTGACGCCGAGCAGGACCTGATGCTGCTCGCGATCGAAGACGCCGCGGGTGAGGCTGTCGATGGCTTGCCCCTGGTCGCCTTGGGGCTTGTAGTTGCTTAACAGCTTGAAGTCCACAGCTCATTATAGGGGAGGGGAGCGGACTGGCTGAGGAGGTACTGAGGATGTACTTCCGTGTAAATCATGCTCGTTGGCAGGCAGGCACCCCGGAACTTTGTGCTAAGCGATTCACCCTAGGTCTGAGCAAAACTGGTGTGCGTTCCTGCCCGCAACCTGCCTGTAATGACCGTGGTAATCGCAGTTTTCCAAGGGAAAAACGCGCAAACTACAGTTTTTCACATTTACTTAACATCGGGACCGCGATTTGGCCGCGTGAATGCAAAATGAGACGCAGGGACCCGAATCCAGATGTGCCGAAGGGGCCTGGGTTCCGCGCCAGTTGCGGCGTTTGGGGCGTGTCGTTCAGGTGCAGTGTCTATGGAAGAGAAGTTCAGCCAAGTGGGACCCCGGGAACGGCAGATCATTCATCTGTTGCTCCAGGGATGCGACAACGCGGAAATCGCTCGCGATCTGCACATTGCCGAGCGCACGGTCAAAGCGCATTTCAACCGGCTGTTTCTGCGGTTCGAAATCAAGGGCGGCATCAAGCGGGTTAAGCTCGCGACTTTACTTTATAGGAGGCAATTATGGTTGGAGAGACAGCAAACCGCCGCGGGCCCAGCGAACGCGAACAAATCATCATTCAGCGCGTAGCCGAGGGTTGCAAGAACCGGGAGATCGCCGATTCGCTCGGGACCACCGAGCACGTGGTAAAGAATTATCTGCGCTTGATCTACGACAAGCTGGGATTGTGGAACCGCGTCGAGCTGGCGCTGTGGTACGAAGCGCGACAGAACGAGCAGGTTTATCACGCCTGAGTTCGTCGGAGCTATTTTCATCAGCCCTGCTTGACGGCGGGGCGCCCCATCCTTGCGCGTCCCCGGCGCAAGGGTGGGATTCGTTTTTTGTGCACCGCACGAGACGACTCTTCCTAGGTTGAAACATACCAGCGGCGATGCCGCCGCGAAACACCCGCCGCGTGGCCCAACGTCCCGCGACGGGTTTTCGAGACGTGGGATGCCGCTCGCGTTCCCACTTCCGCAATCTCACCCCTGACCTTTTTCATCACAAACCATCTGTGTCATGCATCACAGACTTTCAACCCGCCGTGCGCAACAATGGAGATTGATTGGGGCAGTGTTAGGGGCGTGCCCGTCCCCCAAGACGGACCTCGAAGCTGCCCCAAACCCATTTTCAGCGCTCTTTGACAAGCTAAGTCCTTATTCCGGAATATTTTACGTATAAGTCCTTTAAACTCAAAGATTTTGCGGGATTTTCCCTCTAACTCTATGATTCCAAGAGACCGGGGGGAGGGGGGTAGGGGGGGGTACCCCGTACTAAGTTGGTTAGTACCCTCGGAGGAAATAGGCTCGGGGCGAGCGGAAACTGATAGCTGACAGCCACTCTAAAAATTCGCCGGGAGCCCATCTCCGTCCGCGCGCGTCAAATGCATCCGCGGACGCACTTCTTCGAATGGAGCCAGCAATTCCGCCAGCTTCTTCGACGCGGCGAAAATAAAGTTTGACGGTCCGGGCAGATAGCCCGCGGCCTTGAACGCCTCGCCCCAGGCTTGGTGACTCTGATTGCTGAGGATCAGGTCGAAGCCCTGCCGCTCGAGTATCTCGGTGGCGCCTCGCACCACCGAAAATAATTCTCCCGGAAGCGCGAAGCAGTCGATGACCGAGCCGACGCGCATGTTGCCGTACTTTGATTTTGCATCCTTGCGGCGCTCGCCCACTACTGCCCATCCAATCGTGGCGCCGTTGCGCTTCATGACCATGCGCGTGAGATGCGTTTGCGCCGGTGGATACAAAATGCGCAAAGCCTCGGCATCCCGCACCGCCGTGAACGAGCAAGTCTGCCGGGCCTGTTCCCAGAGAGACTGCAAGCTCTCGGACTTAGTTACTTCGGAGCTGGCTGCCTCGAAGCTCGCGACTTGGCAGCACTCGGCGGCGGGCGACCGGGGCGCTCGCAGGGAGCGATAGCCCTGGAACAGCTTCGAGCCGGCCCATCCGGCTCCGCTGTAGGCCACGAGGTCCATCAGAAATTTTTGCGACGGCGACGAGCGCAAGGTCTGCATGTTTCTCAGAAAGCGCGAGGGGTTCACGATGCGAAAGAAGAATGGCACCAGGCAATGCGCCCATCCCAGGCGAACCAGCATCTGCGGCAATGGATGATCGTACCCGCCCATGCCGAGACAGTAGAGGAGCGGCGCGCGCTGCATCGCGTCGCGCAACAGCAGCGTGCCCACGATGGCATGGGCCTTGTTGACGATGCCTTCGGACAGCGGATGGTGATAGTAGCCGATGGAGCGAACCTGTCCGTCGGGAAAAAAGAACTCCTGGGTTTTGAGCGCGTAGCCGCCGCGCACGATTCCGCCATCGACGGCGACGAAAAATTCGTTGTAGATGCGGGACTCCGCCGAACGCGGCCGCCAGCGCGGCTCGGCCCAGCGATAGAAGACCATGTTCTCGTCCTCGCCCGCTTGGCGAAGGCGCCGATTGAAGTCCGCTACGGCGGGCTCGTGCTCGGGACGATAGGGCTGGATGACGATGGCCATGAATGGAAGGGTGCGAGCGTTGCCATACTTTGTCATCCTGAGCGAAGCGAAGGACCTATGTATTTGAATGCTGCAAGGTGCAATGCATAGGTCCTTGGCTTCGCTCAGGATCACAACTGAGATATCTTAGCGCGGAGCCGACTGCAGCTTTTCGACCAGCGTTGCGACCGCGCCGACGTTCTTCATCTGCTCGATATCTTCGGGATCGAGCTGCACGCCGAACTTTTCTTCGATGGCGAGAACCAGATTCAGATGCTGCATGGAATCCCAATTCTCGATCGTCTCCGGCGAAGATTCCGCCGTGATCTTGTCCGCCGGAATTCCGAAGATGTCGCTGGCGACGTTCCGCACCTGCTCAAACGTGCTGGCTGTCAATTCTTTCCTCCCGGTCTAGTTTCCGTTGTCACCTTCAGCTTAATCCAATCCGGGCAGCGCAGAGTGGAACTCTTCAGATCGAGCGTCCACAGCGAGCCCTCGCAGTTGGTTAGCTGCCACTCGAAGCCATGCTGCTCATAGAAATCGCGTGCCGGAGCGTTTTTCTTCGTCGGCAGAAACCAGCCCTCTAGCCGCTTGCGACCGCGCTGGGCGGCGCTCTCGGCGAGATGGGCAAGAAGCGCGGTTTCGACCGTTCTTCCGATGACGCGGCAGCTCAGCAGGAAGGTATCCACTTCGCACTGTTCGCCCACGTCGTGCGTGATCGCGACCCCGACCAGCCCGTGGTCACCGAAACGGTCGCGCACCCGGATCGAAAATATGTGCCACTCCGGCTGTTTCGCCATTTCCTCAATCTGGGGCTCGGTGTAGCGCCTTGTGGTCAGGTTGAACTGGTTGGTTTTTTGCGTCAGTTGCGCGACCCGCGCCAGCGTCAGGTCCGACACAGGCTCCAGTTCGGCTTCCTGCTCGAGGAAGCGAAAGAAATCTTCCTTCGATTGAAAGCTCTGCTCGGCGCCGGCGCGCTGCTTCTGTGCCGCATACATTTCGGTGCGCTGCTGGTCTTCGGACGAAAGCGTCAGCCGCTCGAACGCGGCACAATTCCTTACGGCGGCGGCATACTCCAGAGGATTCTTCGGCAGGTCAATAACAGTGATTTCCGGAAGCGCGGCGCGAACCTGCTCGCGCTCGAAAGGATTGTCGTCGAGGAAGGCGAGCGCATCGATGCCGACGTTCAGTTCCTGCGCGATCTCGCGGAGATTTTGAGACTTGTCGGTCCAGTTAATACGCAGCGCCGCGAAATGTCTCGCGCGCACCAGCATTCCGGGATGCTTCTCCAGCGCTTCCATAGCGTCGTCGAGATTGTTCTTGCTGCATACGGCGAGCAGAATTCCCTTGCGCGACAAATCGAGCAGGGCGCGCTGCAAGGCCTGAAACGCCGCGCCCGGATATTCGGCGCCAACTTTAATGCCGGTCATTCCGTCTTCGCCGATCACGCCGCCCCACAGCGTGTTGTCGAGATCGACGACCAGAACTTTGGCGGTGCGGCCGCTGAGCGGCACGATAAAACGCATCCACTCGCGCGCCATCTGAAGAAGATAACCGGCGGCGATGGGAAGCCGCGCTGTCAGCCACTTGCGCTCGTCGTGCCAATGCTCGCTGCCATGGCGCGCCACCAGCGCGTCATAGTCGAGGCTGTACACTCCGTGGAATCCTTCGGCGATGCGCCGTAGTTCACGATTGATCTGCCGGAGGAGTCCGGATTGGCCCGCCTCGGATTGGCTGTCGAGAACTCCGAGACTTGGAGATGACGGGCGCTCGAGCGAATGAACAATCAGCGCCGCCTGGCTGTGTTTTCGAAACGCGCCGATCCACTGCTCATAGCCGCGAACCACGCGCTCGGCGGCCTGCTGCGCCACTTCCGGCGCCAGATCGGCGAA
>ODAK010004418.1_pt1 | contig 14393 bp, 10 predicted proteins | sample 1539591 | NCBI WGS metagenome assembly ODAK01 (sample SAMEA3539303, study PRJEB22396) | soil metagenome | biome: tundra; feature: field; material: soil | place: USA | collected 2010-05 | depth 0.15 m | reverse complement strand
CGGCCCGGCGGCCTGCTGGGTCCCGGTCTCCTCCGCCGCCGCCTGGGCTGGAGCCTGCTGGGCTGGAGCCTGCTGGGCTGGAGCCTGCTGGGCTGGAGCCTGCTGGGCTGGAGCTGTCCGGGTCCGGCCGTTGGCTCGCTCAGGCACGGACTCCTGGTCGAAGCTGAGCTGCTGCCCAGCTGCGTCGGTGCCGATACCGCCGCGCGCGGAGTCCCCTAGGCCGGAACTTGCGCCTTCTCCGATACCCGATGGTGTTTGTGTGTCTGATTCCATAGCGCCCTGCTTCTGCGGGCGGGTCGAGTCAGCTCCCGCGGACGCGACACGCTGGTCTGGGCCTTGCTTAGCGGCACCGGTCTTCTGCCGGGGTCCTCCGCCCTGCCGCGCCTCGATCGCCTCGACAAGCTGGCCCTTGCGCATCCGCCCCGCGCCCGGTATGCCCATTGTCTGCGCGATCCGCTGCAGCTCGGGCATGAGCAGCGAGGAAAGGCCAGCGCCACTGCGACTACGCGACTTGGACGCCGGTACCACCGCTCCTGGTGACCCCAAGTCGCCCGCCGATGGTCCGCCAGCGGCCGGGGAAGGCGCCGAGGTACCGACGGGGGCGTCCTCAGACGCGGCGGACGCGCCGTTGAGGAGTTCGGTTATGTCGCTCACTAATGGTCCTTCCATGATTTTCGGCCGCCTGGGTGAACCCGCTAGGCCCGTCGACCCGGTACAGCGGCCCCCCTTGGGGCCAGAGTTGATTCGCGCTGCTCTGATAGCCGCCGAATATCCATGATTCCCGCAACGCTTTGCGTTCCTCCGTGCGTCGCTATGTCTCCGCAAGCCTGGGAAATGAGTCGGAGAGCGCCCGGGCGGCTGTACCGCTCACCCACGCCCCCAGGTCGCGCGCTCGCTCCAGGCTGGTCGCACTCCTCAGCTGGGAAGAGAACGAAACATCCTGTGTCAAAGACCTTGGGTACGGCAACGATACCGTTCCAAAGGAGTTTGCCGACGAGCGCCCGGTTTGCCGACGAGCACCCAATACAGAGTGGGGCACCCGGTGCGCCACTAAGCCTAACACCAAGAGGACTCAAGGCATTCCTTCGCAGCCAACCGTGTCGAAAAAGGGGAGGCAACGGTCCCAAGAGGCCCGCCAGCAGGATCAGACATCCGACGTACTCAGTTCCAGGAGTGATGACGTGGCCTGGTGCTGACGTCGTACGCCCAGCCGGACGGATTGGCCGCGCTCTCCCGCGTCATCAGTCCGGCGAAGGCTCTGGCCGCAGGACACGCGCACCATGCCGCTCGACCTCTAGCGAGCTTATGCGCCATGCAATACCCGTTTCTCTCACGATTGAACCCAGGTTGTCCAGGTGACGGCGATAATGAGAGCCCTCGTCGGCGGCCAGCAGCGCGAGCACCGAGGGACCCGCCCCGGACACCACCGCGGCGATGCCCTCGCCCCGCAGCCTGCGGACTAGCCCGTCCGTCTCCGGCATCGCCGCCGACCGGTAATCCTGGTGCAGCCAGTCCTGCGTGGCGTCGAACAACGCGTCCGCGCCCGGCGGGTCCAGCCCCTGCGAGGTGACCGCGAGCCGTTGCGTCAACGCGGCGATCAGCAGGGCGCTGCGGCCCGCGCTGGCCGCCGCATCCTGGTGCGGCACCAGATCGGGCAGCAGCCCCCTGGCTACGTCGGTGCATACCGGGGCTGGCGCGATACAGACGACGGGCATGATCGAGGGCAGCGGATCAAGCCGCACCATGTGCGGACCGCTGGACGTCATCCACGCGATCGTCAGCCCGCCGCCCAGGCACGCCGCCACGTTGTCCGGGTGCCCTTCGAGGCTGGTGGCGAGCCTGAGCAAGGCGCCGTCCGGCCATCTACCCGGGCCAGCGCCGGCCAGGGCCTGCGCGGCGAGGATGCCGGCCACGATCGCGGCGGCCGAGGAGCCGAGCCCCCGGCCGTGCGGGATCCGGTTCACGCAGCGAAGGCCGAGGCCCGGGGGCTGACCCCCGGTGATGGCGAACGCGGCCCGCATGGCCCGCACCACGAGATGCTCCTCGCCAGCGTCCGCCAGGTCCGCGCCCTCGCCGGAGATCTCGATGGAAAGCCCGGACTCGCTGATCCACGCGTCCACCTCGTCATGCAAGGCCAGCGCAAGCCCGAGTGCGTCAAAGCCCGGGCCAAGGTTGGCACTGGTCGCGGGCACCCGCACCCGCACCTTACCCTCCGCCCAGTCCATCTCACTCTCCACTTCACTCAGATCCCAGTTCGTCGTTCGCGTCTCACCGGCATCTCATGGATGACCGCAATATCCCGGATTCCTCCAGCCCGATGGAACATTGGGCCGGTTGTGGCCGACCCTATGGAACATTGGGCCGGTTGGGGGAAGGGCCTGAGCCCTGGGCACTGAGCCCTGAGCCCTGTGGGGCACGGGGCTAGGCCAGGCCTAGGGCGGTGGCGGCGGCGGTGACGTCGGCGGGGATGGTGGCCGGGGACGGGGCGCCGGACAGGGCCCAGTCCGGGTCCTTCAGGCCGTTTCCGGTAATGGTGCAGACCACTCGGGTACCCGGGGCGATCTGGCCGCTGGCGCAGACGCGCAGCAGGCCGGCCACGCTGGCCGAGGAGGCGAGCTCGCCGAACACAGCTTCCTGGGTGGCGATCAGCCGGTAGGCAGCCAGGATCTCGCGGTCGGTCACCGACTCGATCACGCCGCCGGACTCGTCGCGGGCAGCCTCGGCCAGCAGCCAGGAGGCCGGGTTCCCGATCCTGATCGCGGTCGCTATCGTCTGCGGCTGCAGCACGGGCCTGCCGATCACGATCGGCGCCGCCCCGCTGGCCTGGAACCCGAACATCCGCGGTGCGCGGGTGGCCAGGCCCGCCCGCTGGTACTCGTTGTAACCCATCCAGTACGCGGCGATGTTCCCCGCGTTCCCGACCGGGAGGCAGTGCACCTCGGGCGCGTCGCCGAGCTCGTCCACGATCTCGAACGCCGCCGTCTTCTGGCCCTGCAGCCGGTCCGGGTTCACCGAGTTGACCAGCGCCACCGGATACTCGGCGGCCAGTTTCCTGGCCAGCTCCAGGCAGTCATCGAACGAACCCTCCACCTGAAGCAGCCGGGCGCCGTGCACCAGCGCCTGGGCCAGCTTGCCGATGGCGATCTTGCCGCGCGGCACGAGCACCGCGCAGGTGATCCCGGCCCGGGCCGCGTAGGCGGCGGCGCTGGCGCTGGTGTTGCCGGTCGACGCGCAGATCACCGCCTTGGCGCCGGTGGCCGCCGCCATGCTGATCGCGACCGTCATCCCCCGGTCCTTGAACGACCCGGTGGGATTGGCGCCCTCCACCTTCAGGTACACCTCGCAGCCGGTGCGGGCGGAAAGCACGGGCGCGGGCAGCAGCGGGGTGCCGCCCTCACGCAGGCTGACCACGGGCGTGGCGTCGGTGACCGGAAGCCAGTCCCGGTATTCGGCGATCACCCCGCGCCACTGATCCGTGGCTCGGGCCGCCAGCCGATGTGGTTCGGTCACCGGTCTCACTCTTCCTCCCCTTCGACCCGCATCACGCTGGCCACCGCACGGACGACCGGCAGCGCCTCGAGTTCGCGGACGGTCGCGGCCAGCGCCGCGTCCCTGGCGGTATGGGTCACGATCACGAGCTGCGCTTCCTCACCCCGGCTGGCCTGGCGGACCGCCTCAATCGAGACGTCGTGCCGGGCGAACGCCTCGGCCACAGGAGCCAGCACGCCGGGCTTGTCGTCCACGTCCAGCGAGACGTGGTAGCGGGTGATGGTCTCGCCCATCGGCATGACCGGCAAGCCGGCGTAGGTAGAGGCGTCCGGGCCGCGCGTGCCGGCCAGCCGGTTCCTGGCCACCGCGACGAGGTCGCCGAGCACGGCGCTCGCGGTCGGGGTGCCGCCCGCGCCCGCGCCGTAGAACATCAGCCGGCCCGCCGACTCCGCCTCGACGAACACCGCGTTGTACGCCTCGCCAACCGAGGCGAGCGGATGCGAGCGCAGGATCATCGCGGGATGGACCCGGACCGAGACCCCGCCGTCGCCGCGCTCGCAGATGGCGAGCAGCTTCACCACCCGGCCCAGCGCCCGGGCGCTGAGAATGTCGGCCGAGGTGATCTCGGTGATGCCCTCGCGGTGCACGTCCGCCGCCGTCACCGGGGTGTGGAAGGCCAGGCTGGCCAGGATGGCCGCCTTCGAGGCCGCGTCGAATCCCTCCACGTCCGCGGTCGGGTCGGCCTCGGCGTAGCCCAGCGCCTGCGCCTCCTCCAGCGACTCGGCGAAGCCCGCGCCGGAGGAATCCATCCGATCCAGGATGTAGTTGGTCGTGCCGTTGACGATGCCGAGCACACGGCGGACGGTGTCCCCGGCCAGCGACTCGCGCAGCGGCCGCAGCAGCGGGATGGCGCCGGCCACCGACGCCTCGTAGTACAGGTCGGCGCCGTACTCGCGGGCCGCGCCGTAAATCTCCGCGCCGTTCTCGGCCAGCAGGGCCTTGTTCGCGGTGACCACCGGTTTACCAATCTTCAGCGCGGCGAGCAGCAGCGACCTGGCCGGCTCGATGCCGCCGATCACCTCCACCACGATGTCCACGTCAGGCCGGGTGACCAGCGCGTGCGCGTCCGCGGTGAGCAGCGAAAGATCGATCCCCGCGGGCCGCCGGTGCCCGACCCGGCGCACCGCGATCCCGGCCAGTTCCAGCCGCGCGCCGATGCGCAGGGCAAGGTCGCCGGCTTGCTCGGTGAGCAGCCGGGCCACCTGAGAGCCGACCGAGCCGCAGCCGAGCAGGGCGACCTTCAGGGTGGGCAGGGTCTGGTTCATCCGGCATCCAGGCGTAGCAGGGCGACCTTCGAAGCGGGCAGGATCTGGTTCATCCGACATCCAGGCTGAGCAGGTCGTCCAGGCTTTCGCGGCGGACGATGGTCCGCGCCGTACCCGCGTTGACCGCGACCACCGCGGGACGCGATACGTGATTGTAGTTGCTGGCCATGGACCGGCAGTAGGCCCCGGTGGCCGGGACAGCCAGCAGGTCGCCGGGGGCCAGGTCGGACGGCAGGTACGCGTGCCGGACCACGATGTCGCCGCTTTCGCAGTGCCGGCCCACCACCCGGGACAGCATCGGCGGCGCCCACGAGGCCCGCGAGGCCAGCACGCACTCGTAGGAGGCGTCGTACAGCGCGGTCCTGATGTTGTCGCTCATCCCGCCGTCCACGCTGACGTAGGTCCGGATGCCGTCTACGTCCTTGATCGTGCCCACCGTGTACAGCGACACCGTGGACGGCCCGACGATCGCGCGGCCGGGCTCGACGGTCAGCCGCGGCCTGGTCAGCCCGGCGGCACGGCACTGACCGTCCACGATGCCGCGCAGGCTCTGCGCGATCCCCTTAACCTCCGGGGCGTCGTCTTCCTCGGTGTAAGCGATGCCGAACCCGCCGCCGAGGTCGAGCTCGGCGATCTCGATGCCGTGCTCGTCGTGGATCCTGACCGCCAGCTCGACGACGCGATGCGCCGCCACCTCGAAGCCGGCCGTGTCGAAGATCTGCGAGCCGATGTGCGAGTGCAGCCCGGCGAACGACAGGCCGGGACAGGCGAGCACGCGGCGGACCGCCTCGTCCGCGGCCCCCGAGGCGAGCGAGAAGCCGAACTTCTGGTCGTCATGAGCGGTGGCCATGAACTCGTGCGTGTGCGCCTCCACCCCGGTGGTGACCCGGACCAGCACGTTGGGCCGGGCCATGGGTTCGGCCGGCGGCGGGCTGGCCGAGCCGGTCAGGTAGGCGAGCCGCGCGATCTCCTCGAACGAGTCGGCGACGATATGGCCCACCCCGGCGCGGACCGCCCGGGACAGCTCCTCCAGCGACTTGTTGTTGCCGTGCAGCGTGATCTGCTCGGGCGGCACGCCGGCCGACAGCGCCACCTCGAGCTCACCGCCGGTGCAGACGTCCACGCCGAGCCCTTCGGCGCTGACCCAGCGCAGCACCGCCCGGGAACAAAAGGCCTTGGCCGCGTAGAACACCCGGCCGTCCGGGCCGAACGCCTCCAGGTAATCCCGGCAGCGGGAGCGCACGTCCTCCTCGTCGCACACGTACAGCGGCGTGCCGAATTCGGCCGCCAGATCCCGCACGTCCATCCCGCCGAGCGTCAGCACGCCGCCGGACCGCCGGGCCTGGCGCGGCCAGATGCTGGCCTGCAGCTCGTTCAGGTCCGCGGGCGGGGCGGGCGGATGGTCGGCAGGCAGCACGTCACCATGGCGTGGCCCGGCCGGGTGCGCGACACGGCTCATGCGGTTCCCTTCGTGTGCGAGCGAGCAGCCCTACAGGCGGCCGGGCGCGCTGATCCCGAGTAGCCCGAGCCCGGCGGCCAGGGCCGTCCGGGCCGCGTCCGCCAGCCACAGCCTTTCGCTGCTGATGCTGGATATGGTGGTGAAGCCGGTGGTGTCCATGGTGTCAATCGTGCACGCAGCCAGCTCCTCCAGGTACCCGGCGAACTCGTCAGGCCGGCCGCGGCGCGCGGCCATGGCCACCCGTTCGGGCAGCCAGGACAACGCGTCGAGCAGCGCCAGCTCCCCCGGTTCGGCGAGCAGGCGCGGCCGGAACCCGGCTGGGCTGGTCCCCAGCGCGGCGGCCCAGCGCAGCACGGCGGCGGCGGCGGCATGCGCGTACCGAACAGCATAAGCGGGATTGGCCAGGACGTGCCGCGCGATAACCGCGGCCCGCGGCCCGCTCCCCGCCCCGCCGGGCGGCATCCGGGCCAGCGCGAACCGTACCGCATCGACCCCGGCGTAATCGATCGCGGCCGCGACGGGACCCAGCTGCGGGCCCGCGGCACCTATGGCTTCCGTCGCGGGACCCAGCTGCGGGCCCGCGGCACCTATGGCTTCCGTTACGAGACCTGCCTGCTGGCCCGCGGCATCGATGGCGGCCGGCACGAGACCTGCCTGGGGGCCCGCGGCGGGATGGGGACTTGGGGGTGGAACCACGGATCGTTCGGCCGCAAAAGGAATGGTCGCGCCCGCGGTGGCGGCGAGGCGGGCGGTCAGCTCGGCGGCGAGGGTCGCGCGGGCCTGGGCCCAGCCGGAGGCGGCGGCCAGGTCGGCGGGCGGCGGGGCCGGGACCGTGCGGCCGCGCAGCGCGTCGCTGGCGGCGCAGGCCGGGCCCGCGCGGGCGATCCGCACCGCGAGGCCGGCCAGAGCGTCATGGGTCACGGTGACGGTCAGGTATCCGGGACCGGTGGGTCCCGCGGCCGCTATCCAGGGTTCGCCGCTGAGCCGGACCGCCAGGTCGGCCGCGACCTGACGCGGGTCCTGGCCGGGGCTGGCCAGGCGGAACGGCAGGCTGGAGGCGTAATGTCCGGGCGCCGGGCCGGGGCGGAGCAGCGGGTCGGCGCCGTCGAGACCGGCCGCGGCGGCCAGGGCCCGCCGCAGCTCGGCGGTGATCACCTAGCTGGGGCCTTGGGGTCCGGCCAGTTCGCGGACGATGCGGATCATCTCGTTCGGGTCGAAGGGCTTGGTCAGGTAGGCGTCAGCGCCGACGCGGCTGCCCCGGGCCTGGTCAGCTTCCTGGGCGCGCGCGCTAATCAGCACCACCTTGATGTGGGCCGTATCCGGTGACCGGCGCAGCTGAACCGTCGTCTCCCAGCCGTCGAGCCGCGGCATCATCACGTCCAGCGTGATGACATCCGGGGCGATCTCTGCCACCTTATCCAGGCAATCCTGCCCGTCCACGGCCATCGACACGTCAAACCCCTCAAGCTGTAGGTTGATCGCGATCAACCGCCTGATCACCTCGTCGTCGTCGACGACGAGCACCCGCCGTCCCAGTCCCTGCGTCACGAGCGTGAGGGTAGCGTCTCGGCGCCCCTGCTCGCGCCTCGTGCGGCCGCGTGTCCGCCTGTCCGCGGCTGAGTGTCCGCGAGGGGCTCGCGGCTGGTACCCTTTCCCACGTCGCGCAGCCCCCATAGCTCAGGGGATAGAGCATCGGCCTCCGGAGCCGTGTGCGCAGGTTCGAATCCTGCTGGGGGCGCTTCCCCGTATCCTCGGCAATCGCCCGCTGACCTGGCACTCCGTGGGAATTCCTGGGTGACAGGCTGGGACAGCGGACGCGGTAGGTGACCGTCTTGCCTCTTCGGGTCTCGATCTGCCAGAACCGGACGTCGTAGCTTTTCACGCGATGCGTACGTGTTCCAGGTACAGGTCATGCTCGCGCCGCACGCGTACTCCACCTATTTCGGCACCTTGGACCCGCTGGCCTGGTCCTGACAACCGGTCAGTCCGCGCGCGGATAACCCACGTGCTGTGACTGGTCGAGTTCGCGGCAGAGGTAGCGTTCTCTGGCCTCGTCCGGGCCGAATTCGGCTGCCGGTTTGAGGGCAAACTGGATACGCTCCGCTCCGGCCCTCGCCGCTGCTGCCGCCGCCACCGGGTCCGGGCCGGTGGCAATCACGCATCCAGGACGGTCAAGCGACCAGCGGACAGGGCCGATCCGCTCGCCGACGCCGAAACTGATCTGCACATCAACGATCCCCGGCTGGGCACGTACCGAGTCGGCACCGTCGATCGCGAGCACCTCCCCCTGCCCGGCGCTGACGAAATGGATAGCCGCGGCACCGTCCGGCGCCGGGGCCTGGGCGATAGGCTCCGTCCGCCCCAGCGCCCAGGCCACGGTCAGCGCCTCCATATCCACGCCGAACACCAGCCGGACCAGGTCATTGAGCCGGTCGCCACCGCGGCGGCAATGGCCCTCAACGATCCTAGGGCCACGTGAGGTCAGCTTGACCTCCACATGCGACGGCCCGTCGGTCAGGCCCACAGCATCGAGAAACCTGCCGGTAAGTTCGGCGACCTCGGCGGCGGTTTCAGGATCCACGATGGCGGGTACGCAGTGAGCCATCTCGATGAAGTCAGCGCCGCTGAGCTTGTCGGTGAGGGTAAGCACGACATGGCGGCCGCCGAAGCTGAACGACTCGACGCTGATTTCCTTGCCGTCGAGGTATTCCTCCATCAAGAACGCGGTCGCCCCGGCGCGGGTGAATCGCCACAGCACATCATCGACGCGGTCCGGATGGTCGACAAGGTTGATGCCAAAGCTGCCGGTGCCCGCGACCGGCTTGGCGATGAACGGGAAGCCCACCTCCGCGCCGAAAGCACGCAGCTCGGCGGCCGTCGAGCCCAGCGCGGCCCGCACCGGACTGAGTTTGTGCTCGGCCAGGCGCGCGCGCATCGCCCACTTGTCGGTGAGCACCCGCGCGGTGCCCGGCCCGGTACCGGGCAGGCCCAGCCGGCCGGTCAGCTCCGCAGCGGGCAGCAGCGCGTTCTCGACGATGCCAAACACCGCAGCGAACGGCCTGACCTGGTGCAGGTCTGCCGCCAGGTCCGCAAAGTCGGGTGCGGTGTAGTCGGTCAGCAGAATGACCGACGGCCCTGACTCGAGCACGGGTTCGCAGTCGGCGGGCCGCTGCGCTAGCCACACCTCATACCCCAGCCGGACCGCCTCGCTCACCTGGGACTTCCGCTCGCCTATGACCAGCACTCGAGGTTGCACCGAATCGCCTTTCGCTTGCGTAATGGGTGCGGCCGGTAGCAGGCAACCGGTGCCTGCTACCGGCTGCTGTGACCCGGGCTAGCTGCTGTGACCCGGGCTACATGCTCCCGGCGCCGCCCTGGTTGAACGCCGTGGTGTCCCCCTGAGCGCTCTCACCCGGCCTGCCGTCGACGCCGACCGTTGTCGTGCCCGCCACGGTGACCCGCTCGCCACGGCGGTGCTGCCTGCCGTAGTCATAGATCGCGTAGTGCAGCGTCGACCGGTTGTCCCAGATGACCAGGTCACCCACCTGCCAGCGCCAGCGCACGGTGTATTCGGGCCTGGTGGCGTACTCCTGCAGGATCCTAATCAGGTCCCGGCCGGCCTGCGGGGTGTACCCGACGACGCCGCGGGCGAATCCGCCGAGCATCAGCGAGCGCTCCCCCGTCTCCGGATGGACGCGCACCGCCGGGTGCTCGGCGGTGAACACGTTCTTGAGGTAGCTCGTCCGCGTGGTGCCGTCGTAGGTGGCGTCGGTAAAGTCGGAGTCGTTGGAGTGGATTACCCGGATCGTGTCCGCGAGGTCACGCAGACCCGCCGGCAGTTCCCGGTAGGCGGCCGCCATGTTCGCCCAGATTGTGTCTCCGCCCACCGGAGGGCAGACCACGTTGTGCAAGACGGCGAAGGCGGGCGGGTTCACCATGTAGGTGAAGTCCGCGTGCCAGTGATTTGCCCGGGTGCCTTCACCACGGGAGTCCATCTCGCGCAGATACGGATGCCCTTCGGGTCCGCCGTAGATCGGGTGTCCGAGCGTCAGGTCGCCGAGCGTCTTGCCGAAAGCGACCAGATGGTCGTAGTCGAGGTCCTGCCCGCGAAAGAAGATCACCTTCTGATGCAGCAGCACCTGCCTGATGTCCGTGATCACTGTGTCGCTGAGCCCACTAGCCGTATCGACGCCGAGAATCTCGGCACCGATGTTCCCGGCGAGCTGCTTCACGTCGATGCTGAGGCCAGTCGTGCGGACCATGGTGTCAGCCATGCACATTTACCCTTCCTGCCAGACCGCACGCCCGAACCAGGCGGCTGCGCGCACGGTTCACCTTCGTTACTTGCCTAATATTGCCATAAGTTGCCATCTTTGGCAATATAGTCCTGCGACGTTCCGGCGGACGAGAGGGTGCAGCTGATGATCGACACTGAAGCGGTAGCGGCGATTGGCGAGGAGCGGATTGACTGGAGGTTCAAGGGCCTGCCGCTCGCCGCAGAGGGACGGACCATACGGCAAGCGGCCGAGCTCGGCCTCAATCTTTTCGAGGACGGCTTCCTCGGTCCGGTGCTGACAATCGACGAAGCGGCGCTCGAGCACAACATCACGACGATGGCCAAGTGGTGCGCCGACCGAGGAGTCGAACTTGCCCCGCACGCCAAGACCACGATGGCACCCCAGCTGTGGGCACGTCAGCTCGCCGCCGGCGGATGGGGCCTGACCGCGGCCAGCGCGGCGCAGCTGCGCGTGTACCGCGCCTTCGGCGTATCCCGGGTGATCCTGGCCAATCAGGTCACCGACGTGCCCGCGCTGCGCTGGATCGACCGGGAACGAGCCGAGGACCCGACCTTCTGGCTGGCCAGCTTCGTCGACTCGCCGCAGGTTGTGGACCAGATGGAGGCATGCCTGCGCGAGGTGGGCGCGCGCCCAGCCGACGTCATCGTGGAACTGGGCCGGACTGCGGGCCGGGCCGGCGCGCGCTCTGTCGCCGAGGCGCTCGAGGTGGCAAGGGCGGTCGCGGCCAGCCCGCTGCTCCGGCTCGTCGGGGTGGGCGGCTACGAGGGCGTGCTGGTCAACGACCCGTCCCCGCACAGCCTGGCGGTGGTCAGCGACTTCCTGGCCCGGATGCGCGAGCTGACCCTGCTGCTGCATGACGCGGACCTGTTTGAGACGGACGACATCATCCTCACCGCGGGCGGCAGTTGCTTCTTCGACCTGGTCGCCCGGGCGTTCGCCGGTCCCTGGCCAGGCATGTCGGTCAGCACGGTAGTGCGCAGCGGCTGCTATATCACCCACGATGATGGCTTCTACCGGTGGATGTCACCGTTCTCCCGGGGTGAGGCTGAATACGGCAGCCTGCGCCCGGCACTCCGGCTCTGGGCACGGGTGACATCACGGCCAGAACCCGGCCTCGCGCTGCTGACCGCGGGAAAGCGGGACCTGTCCTTCGACGCCTGGCCGCCGGAGCCGCAACTCGTGCGAAGCGCCGACGGCAGCGTCCGGCCGCTTCACGATTGCGTCATCAAACAGGTGAACGACCAGCACGCCTTCATCACGTTGCCGCCGGGGCAGGACCTGGCGATCGGCGACTGGGCCGGGCTCGGCATGTCCTACCCATGCACCGCCTTCGACAAGTGGCAGCTGATCCCGGTACTGCGCGGTGAGCGAGTTGTGGACTTCGTAAGAACCTACTTCTGACAGGCATTGCCAACATCTTGCCAAATTTGGCAATAATTGGCAGGATGGCGATTGCCCTGATCTACCTAGTGCCGAAAGCGAGATGAGATGAAATGGACCAGCTCAAGCGGATAGCCGTCCTGGCGGACGACGAAATGACCCCGCGGCCGGCCAAGACGCTGGCCGGGATACTGCGGTACCGATCGGATCGGGTGATCGCGGTCATCGACCGGCACAACGCCGACCTAGATGCCGGGGATGTGGTGGGGCTCGGGCACGGGATTCCGGTGCTGGCTGACGTAACAGCCGCTCTCGACTGCGACCCGGACGCGATAGTGCTCGCCACCGAACCGACCGGAGGCTCCCTGCATCCCTACTATCGGGAGCAGATCCTCATCGCGGTAATGGCCGGCGTCGACGTCATCAGCGGGCTGCACGCGCAGCTCTCCGACGACCAGGAGATCGCCGCCGCCGCCCGCCGCGGCGGCGCCACGATCTGGGACGTGCGCAGGGAACCGACCGAACGCTACGCGACTGAGTTCGGACCAGACGGCAAGCCGGTCTTCGAGATCAAGGTCCACCCGTCTGGCAGCAGGACTGCCCTGGCCATCGGCACCGACTGTGGCATCGGCAAGATGACCACGATGCTGGAGATCGAGCGCGAGGCACGGTCCCGCGGGCTGGCTCCCTCATTCGTCGCCACCGGGCAGATCGGGATGATGATCTCCGGAGGCGGCGTGGCGCTTGACGCGGTGATGGGCGACTTCATCAATCCAGTCATCGAGGGCGAGGTATGCACGGCCCTGCAGACGTCCGACCTGGTGCTGGTGGAAGGCCAGGGCGCGATCAACCACCCGAGGTTCTCCTCGGTGACCCTCGGGCTGCTGCACGGCACCATGCCCGATTCGCTGATCCTGTGCCACGACCTGCGCCGGCCGACGATCAAGCTGCTGTCCGACTGGCCGCTGCCCTCGGTGTCGCGCGCCATCGAGATGAACCACCAGGCAGCGGACTGGATGTGGCCGGACGGGCGCTGCCGGGTCGTCGGCCTGTCCGTCATCACCGCGGGAGTGCCCGACGTCAAGGCCCGCGCCGAACTCGCCGCGCTGTCGGCCGAAACCGGCCTTCCCGTCACCGACGTACTGCGGTACGGGCCGGGGCCGCTGCTCGACGCGATCCTAACTGGCCCCACCGCACCCTAGGACGCCACTGAATAACCTGCATGCCCTGGTTCGGCGTTTCTGCCGACATAGTGTTCGATCATCTGGGATGATCTTGTCATGCAGGGCATCTCGCGTAATGACCGTGATCTGTGGGACGCAGGGGAGGTCGCCGGGCACCTGGTGGCGCCGGGAAGCGTGTTCGCGTTCCTGGCGGAGCACCGCCGGGAGCTGTTCCCGGACAGCTTCACCGCGGACCTGTTCCCGTCGCGGACCGGCCGGCCATCGCTGCCCGCGGACCTGGTCGGGGCGGTGCTGGTGCTCAAGGAGCTGTATGACCTGTCCGATACCCAGACCGCCGATGCGCTGAAGTATGACCTGCGGTGGAAGGTGGCCTGCGGGCGGTCGCCGATGCAGCTGAGCTTTGACCCGTCCGTGCTGGTGTACTGGCGGCGGCGGATCGCTGCCTCCGGGCGTCCGGACCGGGTGTTTGACGCGGTGGCGGAGGTGATCGCGCAGACCGGGATCTTGCGGGGGCGCCGGAAGCGGTGCGTGGACTCGACGGTGTTCGATGACGCGGTGGCGACCCAGGACACGGTTACCCAGCTGGTGGCGGCGATCCGGAAGGTGGCCCGGGTGGTGGACGGCGCCGGTGAGGTGATCGCGGCGGTGTGCAAGCTGGATTACAGCAAGCCGGGCAAGCCGGGCATTGACTGGGACGACCGGGCCGCGAAGGAGGGCCTGGTCAGCGATCTGGTGAACGACGCGCTGGCGGTGCTGGCGGAGCTGGCCGGGAATGGCGCGCCGGAGCGGGACGCCGTTGCGGCGGACGCGCTGGGGCTGCTGGCGCTGGTGGCCGGGCAGGACGTGGAGCCCGCGGACGGCTCTGACGGGACGGACGGGCGGTGGCGGATCGCCCGGAAGGTGGCCCCGGACCGGGTGATCTCCACCGTGGATACCCAGGCCCGGCATACCCGCAAGAGCAAGTCGAAGCTGCGTGACGGGTTCCGCGGGCATGTGGCGGCCGAGCCGGGGACCGGGCTGGTCACCGATTGCGGGATGACGATGGCCGCCGGGGACGGCAGCAGCGATGCGGAGAACGGGGTGAAGATGGCCGCCCGCGACCGGTTCCGCGACGCCGGCCCGGCCGGCGCTACTGCGCAGCCCGCGGCCGCAGGCTGCGGTGATCCCGCCGGGCAGGCCGCGGCTGAGGGCCGGGAGGCCGGGCCGGCGCGGAGCCACGGGACACCCGCGAGGAGACGCAGCCGGCCACCGGGCACGG
>ODAK010004417.1_pt1 | contig 14393 bp, 20 predicted proteins | sample 1539591 | NCBI WGS metagenome assembly ODAK01 (sample SAMEA3539303, study PRJEB22396) | soil metagenome | biome: tundra; feature: field; material: soil | place: USA | collected 2010-05 | depth 0.15 m | reverse complement strand
CGGCGGCCGGTTTGATCTTCAATTCTTCCAACAGGGCGTTGGTGGCCGGCAGGCCCGCTTTCATGGCTGCGGCGAGGTCCACGTCCACGCCGGGATAGCCGACCTTCGCGGCCAAGCGCGCGAACTCGGGCCAGGGCACGCGGCCGGCGACCACGGTTGAGTTTAGAGAGAGGTACACGATTCATTGTGGGGGGAATGTGGGGGCGTTCGCAAGGGCGGGGGCTTGGGAGGCGCGCTTTGCTCGCCCTGGCGTAAGCTAATGTCTTGGCAACACTGTTCTCCCCCGCCCCACCCGGCCGCTGGTCCCGCACCATGGACGCTTGGCGACTCACGCTGCGCTACTGCATGCAAACCGAGGTGCACGTCTACGCCCTGGCCGTGGCTGCCAGCCTCCTGCTGTCGTTCTATCCCTTCCTGAACGTCATGCTATCCTTCTGCCGCGACGTGCTCCGTTGGCCGGCCGCCGTGGACGCCGTCTACCTGGCCATGAACGACTGCCTCCCCGGCGACCTGGGCGCCTTCCTCAAGCGCAATCTGCCCTTGCGCGGCGCGTTTCAGCCCGTCGCTATGGTGCTGCTCCTCATCACCGCCAATGGCGTGTTCGAGCCGCTGGAAGTCGCCCTCAACCGCGCCTGGGGCGTCACCCGGAACCGCTCGTACCTCCGCAACCAACTGGTCAGCCTCGGCATGATTTTCCTGTGCGGCGGCCTGGCGCTGCTGTCGCTGGTCCTCACCGGCATGAACGCCCAGTGGGTGAGCAGCCTTAGCGGTTCCCACGCCCACTTGGAACTGTGGGTGAAGCTTCTGATCTTCAAGGTGGCCGCCATCCCCATCGGCATCGTGGTATTGTTCCTGATCTACTGGATCTTGCCGAACCGCCGCATCCCGCCGGCCCGCGTGGCCCCCGTGGCGATTCTAGCGGGCCTGGTGCTGGAGGCCATGAAGTACGTGTTCCTGTTGATCTGGCCGCTCCTGCACATCAAGCTGGAGCGCGAGTACGGCGTCTTTCGCAACGCCGCGACCATCCTCATCTGGGGGTTCGCTTCCGCCATGATCGTCCTGGCCGCCGCGCAATGGGCGGCCCGTATGGAGAGTCAAAATGAGCACCGATTTGAAGAAGGATTGGAAAAAGATAGCCCGCGCTAACGGACTGGCCATTCCCGACGCCGCCCTGGAGCGCATCGCGCAATCGCTCGACGCCCTGGAAGCCGACTTCCGTCCCCTGGCGCGCGCCCTACCGCCGGAAACCGAGCCGGCCATCGCCTTCCACGCCGCCATGCCGGCAGCAGCGGAGGACGCCGAGTGACGCTGCTCGAAGCCGCTGCCGCCTTGCGCCGGCGCGAAATATCGTCCGCGGAGCTGACCGCCGCCGCGCTCCAGCGCATCGAGCGGCTCAATCCCTCCACCAACGCCATGCAATTCGTGATCGCCGAGGCTGCCCGCGAGCGCGCCAAACAGGCCGACGAGGAACTGGCGCGCGGCGAAGGCCGCGGTCCGCTGCATGGCATTCCCATCGCGGTCAAGGACCTCTTCTGCACCAAAGGTGTGCGCACCACCGGCGGCTCCAGGCTGTTCGAGGATCATGTGCCGAACCACGATTCGACCGTCGTCGAATGGCTCCGTGCAGGCGGCGCGGTGCTAGTCGGCAAGACCGGCATGCACGAGTTGGCCTACGGCATCACTTCCAGCAATCCGCACTTCGGCGCGATCCGCAACCCGTGGGATCGGGACCGCATCCCGGGCGGCTCCAGCGGCGGATCGGGCGCCGCCGTGGCCGCCGGTATGGTCTCGATGGCCATGGGCAGCGACACCGGCGGCTCCATTCGCATCCCCGCCGCCTTCTGCGGAGTCGTGGGATTGAAGCCCACCTACGGCCGCGTCAGCCGCTACGGCGCCATGCCACTGGGCTTTTCGCTCGACCACATGGGCCCGCTCACCCGCTCCGTCCGCGATGCCGGCGCCGTGCTCAACGTCATCGCCGGATACGATCCCCGCGACGAAACATCTTCCCGCCGCCCCGTCGAGAACTACGTGCCGGATATCGATCGTTCCATCCGCGGCCTGCGCATCGGCCTTCCGGAGAACTTCTACTTCGAGCGCCTCGACCCCGATGTGGAGGCCGCCGTGCGCGCCGCCTTCCATACCGCCGAATCGCGCGGCGCGGAAATCGTCCCGCTGCGCGTGCCGGATATCGCCGCCATCAACACCGTGGCGCGCGTCATCTTGCTGGCCGAAGCCTCCGCCCTGCTGGAGCCGTATCTGGAGCAGCGCGATCGATTCGGCGACGACGTGCTGGCCCTGCTCGATCAGGGCCGCTTGCTCCCGGCCACCGATTACATCAACGCGCAGCGCTTGCGCCGCGCCATGCAGCGCGAGTTCGCCGGCCTGTGGGCGCGCGTGGATTGCCTGTTCACCCCCACCACCCCCATCACGGCGCCGCGCATCGGCGAAACCACCGCCACCGTCGGGGGCGAAAACCCCGCCGCCGGCGGCGGCCATAACGAGGACGTGCGCCTGGCGGCCACCCGCCTGGTGCGCGCCATCAACCCGCTGGGCTTGCCGGCGGTGTCGATTCCCTGCGGCGCCGACCGTCGCGGCCTGCCCATCGGCTTGCAGATCGTCGGCCGGCCCTTCGCCGAGGCCCTTATCTTGCGCGTCGCGCAGGCCCTCCTCCCGGCGGAGGTTCCCGTACCCCCGTTATAAGCAAGAGGCGAGCCGGGCGTTTCCATGTCTCCCTTTTGCCTTGGTTTCAAGCGTATAGCTGTTTCCAGGTTGTGTTTGCGGTAGGATTGAACCCATAACATTTTTGTGATACAATCGGAGGCGTGGGATATTTACGATTACGTAGACCACAGGGAATGCAACGTAATCGAAGATTGGCTGAACGGCTTGCAGGTACCCGAAAGGGCGCGGATGCTGCGTAAGCTGGATGCCTTGCGTGAAAATGGCCCAGATCTATCGAGCGATCTGCTGTCCGATACGCCATCGCGCCACATAAAGAAGATCCGCCTCAACGGGCGAGTTGCCCCTAGGCTGCTTCTTTGCCGGGGCCCGGTAGATATGATAGCGCGTGAGTTTACGCTTCTGTTCGGATGTACAGAAAGAGATCGGCGATTTGTCCCACCCAACGCGATAGAGAAAGCTGAGGAGCATCGCAAATTCGTCATCGCAAATCCCAGCAAACGGAGAAGAAAGCGTGTCTTTGAGGAATCGTTTGAAACGCCAATTGAGGGATAAGCAGTTCCGTCATGCCTACGCCGATGAACACCTTAACCTGAGTATCGGCACTCAGATCAAGGCGATCCGAGAGAAACAGGGAATGACGCAGGCGACACTCGCCGAGAAGATCGGTACGAAGCAGACTGGCATATCGCGAATTGAGAGCGCGAATTACAGCCGCTGGAGCATCGCTGTTCTCCGAAGACTAGCGGAGGCCTTTGACCTGCGTCTTCAAGTTTCGTTCGAGGAATTTGGAACGCTCTGGAAAGAAGTAGATGATTTTAGTCGCGAGTCGCTTGAGCGCCGCGAGTTTAAAGAAGATCCGGAATTTGAGGAGTCCGCCAATGCTTCCCCGCTGATGGCTGCGGGGCCGTCTAATGGCGTGCCTGTTGACGCGCTGCTCAGCCACATCGCGACGGCAAGCGCGGCCGATCTACGCTTTCCCACAGAACAGCGCCGACAACAGTCACTCGACGATTATCCATTGCCTCAAAGAAGGCCCGTCGGCGCAGCCGGAGCCGCATCAAGACGGGAGGCGTACGCGTGACCATACTCAACGTCAAAATGGCGCGCTCGATTTGGTTGGTGGACTCGCGGGATCTCAACCCCCACGGAATCGACATTATGCCCATGCTAGCCGCCATTAAAGATCGATACAGGTTTCAGGAATATCCGAAGACCGCTGAGCAGGCGAACGAGTACGACGCCAAGGGGATCGTGTTTATGAATGGCTCATTCGCGGTCGAGAATCACCGCTACACGATTGTGAAGGCCACCATGTTTGGAGACGGGATAGTGGTGGACAGCGCCCTGTCCACCGACTTCTCCGAAGCGTTCCTTGCCGATGTCCTAGAATTTTTGTCTGGCCAGTTTGCGCTGACGTATCGCCCAGAGATGATCCATGGAAAAATCTATCTGAGTGAGTTGATCGTGCAAACCGATAAAGACTTGCACCGACTATTCGCCCCACTAGCAGCAATCAAAGAAAAACTCGATCTGCTCACGGGACGGAACTTCCAGCCAGCCGGATTCGGATTCAGTGTGGACCCAAAGGCATCCGACTCACAACCGGCGCCATTCAGGTTTGAGCGAGAGATATTGAAGCCATTTGAACAGCGGCGATACTACTCTGCCGCTCCACTTCGAACGAGTCAGCACGAAGACTTGCTTCGAGAGATGGAAGCCCTGCTTTGAGAGCAGCCGGGGTTATATCGGTGCCATCGGCGCTAAAGCAGGGGCCACGGCTTTCCTCGCTGCGCGCCGTTAAATGGCCGCCAGCTCCCAACCAGCTTGCGAACGCAAGATTCGCTGGATAATCGCTATTATAATCGCCCTGGAGACCCCTCATGGATATTACCCGCCGCACTCTATTGCAGGCCGGCGCCCTGCTTGCAGCAACGCCCGCCGCTGCGCCCGCCGCGCGTCCCGCCCCCAGCGACCGCATCGCCGTCGGCGTGATCGGCACGGGCGCGCGCGGGCAGGAGCTGATGGACTCGCTCCAGCAGCATCCGCAGGCCGAAATCGTGGGCCTCGTCGACGCCTACAAAGGGCGTCTCGATCGCGCCCTCAGCCGGGTCAAAGGCGACGCGGGCCGCGCCGGCCGCACAATGATCTACCCCACGCATCGCGAATTGCTGGCCGAGAAATCCATCGACGCCGTGGTCGTCGCCATACCCGACCATCTGCACAAGGCCGTCGTCGTGGACGCCCTGCGCGCGGGCAAGGACGTCTATTGCGAAAAGCCCTTGACCTATACCGCCGCCGAAGGCCTGGAGATCATTGCGGCAACCGGCCGGCGCATCGTGCAGGTGGGCAGCCAGGGCCCCAGTTCCGACCTGGAACGTAAAGCCAAGGAAATGATTCGGGCCGGCAAACTCGGCCGCATCACCATGATCCACGCGGCCCTCAATCGCAATACCGCATCCGGCGCGTGGATTTATCCCATCCCGCCGGACGCCTCTCCGGAAACCGTGAACTGGGCCATGTTCCAGGGTTCCGCGTCCCGGCGCCCCTTCAGCCTGGAACGCTTCTTCCGCTGGCGTTGCTACCAGGAGTATTCGGGCGGCATCGCCACCGATCTGTTCGTGCACCTGTGTACCGCGATCAACTTCCTTATGGACGCCAAAATGCCCGCGCGCGTGATGGCCATGGGCGAGCTGTACCGCTGGAAAGAAAGCCGCGATGTGCCCGACACGCTCAACGCCATCCTGGAGTACCCCGAGGGCTTCACCGTCAACCTCAGCTCCTCGTTCAACAACGAACTGAATGCCGAAGCCGCATTCCAGGTGCTCGGCACCGAAGGCAGCATCACCATCGGCGGGGACGGCCTGGTCTTTTATCCGGAGAATGCGGTCGAGGATAACCGCTGGATCGTGGACGCCTGGGCCCAGCCGCTCGAAGACGCCTACTACAAGGACCCCAAGGTGATCGCCACCGAAATCGAGCCGGCCAAGCGCCCCCGGAAAGCGCCCGAGCATTTCAAGGACGAAGGCCCCGAACCAACCTTCGCGCACTTTGGCCATTTCTTCGATTCCATTCGCTCGCGCCGGCCCTATTGGGAGAATGAAGTCGCCGGTCACCACGCCGCCGCCTGCGCGCACATGATCAACCTTTCCGCGCAAGAGCGCCGCGTCGTCGAATGGGACTTCGCCAAAGACCTGATAGCGTAGGTAGCACAGCGCGGCTTCGCCGCAAATGAGTGATGGGCTGGTAGGGGCGTTCCCCTTTGAGTTATCGTGTCGTTGAAGGACCAATTCCATCGACACAGGAGAACGCCCATGCAATAGTTTATCGAAAAGTACGCTGACCAAATCACAGGAACCCTGACCGGATTTGATCGTCTGGTGTTCCGAGGTTCGTTGAGAAAGCTAACCAGGGCTGCAGGGACCCGCAGTTGCAGGCCCTGGTGGCCACAGGGATGGAGCAATACCTCTGCGTTAACCGGATCTTGTTCAAGGACTACGCGCAGCACGTAAAGCGGGCGAGCGAGCGGTTGAAGAAAGCGGCATTGCATCCTTTTGAGAAACACGGACTGCCGGTGATATTTTTGCGGTCTGCCGCGGTGGACAAGGATGAGTTGGCCCGGCGGATGGCTGAGGAGAAAGGCATCCGGAGCGGTTTGGTGTGCGCTCTCAGCACGCTGGAGCCGAGTCCGACGTTTGAACACAGGGGTACACGCATCATCCGGCGCACCCGGCCGAGCCACGTGCTGTATCAATACCAGATCCATCCGCAAGTGGGGTGGATGTACGCGCGGATTCAGACCTGGTTTCCCTTCCATATCCAGGTGGGAGTGAATGGGCGGGAATGGCTGGCGCAGCAGATGGACCGGGAGGCATTGCCCTACCGGCGGCAGGGGAACTGTTTCGTGTGGATCGAGGATTATGCGCGGGCGCAGGAACTGATGAAACAGCAGTTGGAGACCAACTGGGCCGCCCTGCTGAACGATTGAGCCGGGCAGTTGAATCCGGTGCACGAGAGCATCTTCATCGAAAACTACACGGCCAGCTATTACTGGACTTGTCATCAGTCGGAGTGGGCCACGGATGTCACTTTCCGACGGGCGGACTTTCTGCGAAGGCTGATGCCGCTGCTGGTGCGGCACGGCATGCTCAGCTTGTCCAGCCCGGATGCGATGCGCTACTTCGGCAGGAAGGTCAACCAGTCCGGAGAGATCCCGGCGAACTTCAGCGGGACGCTGGAACGGACATGAAACGCCGCCAGGAAGGCGTACGCGTCAAGTACCAGATGAATGGCAACTCCGCCAAATTTTACGACAAGGCGTACAGTTGCTGGGGCAATGTGCTGCGCGCCGGGGAGACCACCATCAACACCGTGCAGGGCCTGCTTTCCTACCGGGCCAAAGAGGGAGGTCCGCCCGAGGATCTGCAGTGGCGCGGCATGCGGAAGGGAATCGCCGACCTGCATCGGCGGGCCGAAGTATCGCAAAACGCCAATGAGCGATTGCTAAACGCACTGGCCAGCGTGGACGATAGCCGGAGCGTGGAGGAATTGACGGCCCAGATCCAGACACACCCCCACGGGGGCGGCCGCAGGGTACGGGGCTTACGTCCCTGGGGCGAGGACAAAGAGCTGTTGAGCGCCGAGGCTGAGTCGCCCCAGTGCGCCGGCGGCGTTCTGCCGCCGTGAGCCGGAAACTACGCCTGCTGCGCGCGCACGGACTCATCCACAAGGTCTATCGCACGCACCGGTATAACGTGGCAGCCGCCGGAAGGGCCATCCTCGTGGCCGTTCTGACCACGGCCCGCACCACTGTCCAGAGTTGAATCAGCTTGGCAATGCCGCATGAGGGAAATCGTCGCGCCCGGGGGTCTGCCCCACCAATTCTTGCAGCTCCAGCTCTACAAGTTCTACAGCTCCAGCTACTTGATTTCGAGGATTTCCTTTTCTTTGGTCCGGGCGGCTTGGTCGATTTTGTCCATGTAGGTGTTGGTCAGCTTCTGGATCTCGTCGTGGGCCCGCTTGTCCTCGTCTTCGGTGATCTTCTTGTCCTTGAGGAGCGCCTTGACGGCCTCGTTGCCATCGCGGCGGATGTTGCGCACCGATACGCGATGGTGCTCGGCGACGCCGTGCAGGCGCTTGACGAATTCCTTACGGCGCTCCTCGGTGAGGGGCGGGATGGGGAGCCGGATCATCTTGCCGTCGTTGGCGGGATTCAGGCCCAGGTCGGAGACGCGGATGGCCTTCTCAATCGGGCCGATTTGCGAGGCGTCCCAAGGCGTAATGGTGATGAGGTTGGGCTCGGGAACGTGCAGGGTCGCCACCTGGTTGAGGGGCGAGGGCGTCCCGTAATAATCCACGCGAATGTGATCGAGGAGGCTCAAGGTGGCGCGGCCCGTGCGAATGGTGGCCGCTTCGTGCTGCAGGTCGCCGATGGCCTTCTCCATGCGCACTTTGACATTGTTCTCGACGTCCTTAATGGACTGGAAAGCCGGCCCAGCGGGGGCGGCGGTGTGTTCGGTTTTCATAAGTGGCCTAGTGAATGAGCGTACCGACGGGCTCGCCCATCGACATACGCATTATATTGCCGCTCGTGTTCAAATTGAAAACAATAATCGGAAGCTGGTTGTCCCGGCACATGGCAATGGAAGTGGCGTCCATGACGGCCAGCGACTTGGACAGGACTTCCAGGTACGAAACTTCACGGTACATCACGGCGCCGGGGAACTGCAAGGGGTCCTTATCGTACACGCCATCCACGCGGGTGGCTTTGGCGATCACCTCCGCGCGGATTTCCAGGGCGCGCAGGGTGGCGGCGGTGTCGGTGGAGAAGTACGGATTCGAGGTGCCGCCGGCGAAGACGCAGACGCGGCCCTTTTCCAGATGGCGCAGGGCGCGTCGGCGGATGTACGGCTCGGCCACCTCGTGCATCTCGATGGCGCTCATGACCCGGGTATGCACGCCGATCTGTTCCAAGGCGTCCTGCAACGACAGGGAATTGATGACGGTGGCGAGCATGCCCATGTGGTCGGCGGTCACGCGATCCATGTTCTGGGCGGCGGCCGCGATGCCGCGGAAGATATTGCCGCCGCCCACCACCAGCCCGATTTGGACGCCGGCGGCGGCTACCGCGGCCACTTCCGCGGCCAGCTCATTGACACGCGCGGCGTTGATGCCGAAAGCGGCGCCTCCGGCCAGCGCTTCGCCGCTGAGCTTGAGCACGATTCGCTTATACTGCGACACTGGCGTCGGGCGGCCCTTCGGCGCCGGATTCGGTCGCGGCCACGTCGCCCACCTTGTACCGGGTAAACCGCGAAACGGTGATGTTCTCGCCCAGCTTGGAGATCTTGGTTTTGATCAACTGGCCGACGGTGAGGCTGGCTTCCTTGACGAAGGGCTGATCGAGCAGGCAGACTTCTTCGTAATACTTCGCCAACCGGCCTTCCACGATGCGGTCGATCACGTTGGCGGGTTTGCCTTCGAAAGCGGCGCGGCCGCGCTGGATGTCGCGCTCTTTCTCGAGCGCTTCGCCGGGGACGTCCTCCTTGCGGATATAACGCGGGTCGGCGGCGGCGATGTGCATGGCGATATCGTGCACCAGTTCCTGGAAATCGGCGGTGCGCGCCACGAAATCGGACTCGCAGTTGACTTCCACCAGCACGCCGAGCTGGCCGCCCGAATGGATGTAACTGCCGATCAAGCCCTGTTTGGTGAGCCGCGTGGACTTCTTGTGGGCGGACGCGATACCGCGCTTCCGCAGAATGATTTCCGCGTTGCCGATGTCGCCGTTGGCCTCCACCAGGGCGCTCTTGCATTCCATCATGCCGGCGCCGGTGCGGTCGCGGAGTTGCTTTACGAGTTGCGCGGTAATGTCCATGAGCTTTCAGCTATCGGCTATCAGCTATCAGCGGTCAGCTTTCAGCTAAGAAGCTTTAGCTGACTGCTGATCGCTGAATGCTGATAGCTTTCTTTTAGTGTCCGCTTTCGGTGACCACGGCTTCGGCTAACGGTTCGGCGGTTTCCGAGGCGGGGCCTTTACGCGGCGAAACCGGCGGCGGTTCGTCTTCCATCAGAGACTCCGCCATGATCTTCTCGGCGTACTTGGGATCCACGTATTCGGTGTATTCGGGCACCTCTTCGACCGGCGTTTCGTCGGTCACGATCTTCTCGGAGGTGAATTCCTGCTCGCTGGCGAGCGCGCGGCCTTCGACCACCGAGTCCGCGATCTTGCTGGCGAACAGGCGAATGGCGCGCAGTGCGTCGTCGTTGCCCGGTATAACGTAGTCCACCTCGTCGGGATCGCAGTTGGTGTCCACGATAGCTACCACCGGGATACCCAAACGGCGCGCTTCCTTGACGGCGATGGCTTCCTTGTTCGAGTCGATCACAAACAGAAGATCGGGCAGACCGGGCATGTCCTTTATCCCGGACAGGTTCGAATCCAGGTGCTTGCGCTCGCGCTCGAGGCGGATGATTTCCTTCTTGGGCCGGCCGGTGTAACCGCCTTCCACGCTGGACATGGCTTCCAGTTCTTTGAGCCGTTTGATGGACTTTTGCACGGTGGCCATGTTGGTGAGCAGACCGCCCAACCAGCGCTGGTTCACAAAATACATCTGGCACCGGCGGGCTTCCTCGGCGATGGCTTCCTGAGCTTGCCGCTTGGTTCCCACGAACAGCACGTTCTTGCCTTGGGAGGCCATTTCGCCCACGAAGCGGGCGGCGTCCTTGAACATTTTCAAGGTTTTTTGCAGGTCGATTATGTAGATTCCGTTGCGTTCGCCGAAGATGTATTCCTTCATCTTCGGATTCCAGCGCTTGGTCTGGTGCCCGAAGTGAACACCGGCTTCGAGCAATTCCTTCATCGATATTGCGGGCGTAGACTACCTCCTAAATTATCCGTGCCCAGGCAACGCGCGCGGTCCAAAGCGAGATTTGCGCGCGGGACCCGGGCACACCAACTGCATCCAACAGACATTACCGTTTGGAGAACTGGAAGCGCTTGCGCGCGCCCTTTTGGCCGTACTTCTTGCGCTCGTGCTGGCGCGGGTCGCGGGTCAGAAAGCCGAGCTTCTTGAGCCGGGACCGCAGCTCCACGTTGAACTCGCACAGCGCGCGGGCGATTCCATGACGGGCGGCGCCGGCCTGACCGGAAATGCCTCCGCCGTCGATGTTCATCAGGATGTCGAATTTGTCGGCCGTCTCGGTCGCCAGCAGCGGCTGGCGCACGGAGGCGCGGGCGGCTTCGGTGGGGAAGTAGTTCTCGAAGGGCCTCCCGTTGATGGTGAAATCCCCCTTGCCGGGCCGAAGAATCACACGGGCCACAGATCGCTTACGGCGGCCGGTACCAATATATTGAACGATGCTTGCTGCCACTAATAAACCTTTCGCTATTTGAGAGCCAGGGCGGTGGGTTTCTGCGCCGCATGCGGATGCTTTTCGCCCGCGTAGACCTTCAGCTTGCGGTACATCTGCTTGCCGAGCTTGGTCTTGGGGAGCATGCCCTGGATCGCCTCTTCCACCATACGGGCGGGCCGCGTGGCGCGCACGCGCCGCGCGCTGGTTTCCACCAGCCCGCCGGGATATCCCGTGAAATGCCGGTAGATTTTGTTGTCGTCTTTCCGGCCCGTAAGCCGCACTTTGGCGGCGTTGACGACCACCACGTGATCGCCTGTATCCAGGAACGGAGTAAATATCGCTTTATGCTTGCCCATCAAGAGCATGGCAGCCTTGCTGGCGAGCTTGCCGAGGACTACATCGTTGGCATCCAGCACATGCCACTGGCGCACAATCCCGTTCTTGGAAGGGAACTGAGTACTCATTGACACACGTCTCCACTTCGTCGCTTCAAACTATCTAGAGTACCGGGCGGAGCGGCGGATGTCAAATCGGGGCTGGGCGGCCTTTCGGCCGCCGTGGCTGGTGGCTAGTGGCTGGTGGCTGGTGGCTTTGCCGGCTTCGCCTCGCGTTCGTCCGCATTTTTTGGGTTCGCTTGGTAGTTTTCATGGGTTGTTGGGCAAGATTATGCAGAATTGTGCATCCATTTCGGGATCTTGCCGGGTTGGTGGGGATATGGAAATTGGAGGATTAACGCCACGTGGCGCGCAAGGCACGGCCCGGATGTAAAATGGGGGCATCCATGAACGCGCAAGTCCAATTGTGGATGCCTGCGATTCTGGCTCTGTTCGGCAGCTTGATCGTGGTTGTGCTTACGGCCTGGATCAATACGCGCATGCTGAGCGCACAGATTGAAGCCGTGCGCTCCGGATGCGCTCCGAGATAGGAGGCTTGCGTTCCGAGATTGAAGCCTTGCGCGCCGAAATGCGGCAGGGGTTCGCGGAACTGGAGCTCAGGCTCACCAAGCAGATCATCGAACTGGATCATCGCATCGAGCGCCTGGAAGAGCAACGCGGCCTGATTCGCACGCCTTAGATCGGCCGGACAGGCCGGGAGGCCTGTCCCACTTACTTCGTAGTGGTCAGGTTGTGCTCGATGGCGAATTTGACCAGCCCTACCAGATCGTGAATGTTGAGCTTGCGCATCAGGCTGGCGCGGTAGGTGTCCACCGTCTTGGGGCTGATATCCAGCAGATTGGCAATCTCCTTGGCGCGCAGACCGTTTACCAGGTGGAAAAACACATCGTGCTCGCGCCGGCTGAGATGCGTCAGGGGATCGTCTTCGTGCGCCTCGCGGGCGGACGGCAACAGGCCCGCGACCCTCAGCAGCGGCGACACGTACACGCCGCCGTCGCGAATGTAGCTGATGGCGTCGGTCAGGTGGCGGGGAGGCCCGTCCTTCAGCAGGTAGCCGTCGGCGCCGGCCTTCAAGGCTCCGCGGATGGCGCTCTCCTCGCGGCTGATGGTGAGGATGATGCAACGCGTGGGGATCCCGGCTTCGCGGACCTTGCGCACCACCTCCACGCCCGAAAGCTTCGGCATCTGCAGGTCGAGCAGAGCGAAATCCGGCTTGAGCGACCGAACCGTCTCCAGCGCTGTCAGGCCGTCGGCGCACTGCGCGACAACCTGCAAGTCCAGGCTCTGGCAGACCAGCACCAGGCCTTCGCGAATGATGGCTTGGTCCTCGGCTATCACGACCGTCGTTTGTTTAGGGTTATTCATGGATCACCGGAAAAGAAATGGTTAATTTGGCGCTTTCGGGAGTGCTCCGTGTCTGGAGGTCGCCGCCAAGCTGGCGCGCCAGATCGCGCATGGAACGCAACCCGATACTCGCCGATGGCGCCGGCCGCTCAGAGTCCGCCGGCGCACGAAAACCGCATCCGTCGTCCGCCACTTCGAGCGCAATACGGCCGCCTTCCTCGCCAAGCGACATGCGCACGCGGCGGGCATCGGCATGCTGGATGGCGTTCGAGATGCCCTCCTGGGCAACCAGGTAAATGGCCCGGCGCACCTCCGGCGGCGGCTCCGCGGAAAGCTCGCGCAGATCCAGCGTGCCTGCAAACTTCTCGCATATTCCCGACGCTTCCCAGAGACTACGCAGAGCTTCCACCAACGATTGCGCTTGCCAAGCCGGCAAATACAACCGCCGCGAGACGCCGCGCACTTGTTCCAAAGCAGTATCCGCCAGCGCCGAAACACGGTTCAGGCTTTTGCGGACAGGCTCCGGCGGATCGGGCAACGCGGCTTCCAGCAGGCTGACGTGGACATGGATTCCAGCGAGCGACTGTCCCACTCCGGTGTGCAACTCGCGGCCAAGCCGCTGGCGTTCCGCTTCGAGCGACTCCTCCAGGAGCGCGCCCATGGTCTTGGGTGTGCCGCTGGCGCGCGCGCGCAACTCGCGATCCGCTTCGAGCAGACGAAAGTAATTGCGCGAAACGCGGTGCTGCATGGACGCCAGGCGCTGCAGTTCCCGGCAGGAGAGCATGGGGTCCGCGGCGCCCGGCCCGGAGTCTGCGGGGTCCGCGAGCCGCGCCATTTGCTGTAGCCGGCGTACACAATCACCCGAGCTGTTCTGCAAGAACCCCGATGCCAGTTTGGTCGATCCTTCCTATTCTCGGGCGAACGGTTAAAGGAATAGTCTTACCCAGAATGGCAAAGTAACATGCGCCTTTGCAATCCCATATGTACTTAGTACTTGAGTGAGATTCTTAGTACTCCCATAACACCGAGACTTTGCAGTACTTCTATAATGTACTTAGTACTGAGATTCCTAGTACTTGCTGCGCTAAATCCGAGTGATTAAGATTAGGAGTGTCCAGCATCCTATGTTCTTTCAGCGATTGGCCGTTGTGATCGGAGGTTTCGCCGCAGGTGCGCTCGTCCGGCGTTGGCAAGAGCACGATACGGGGGCTTCGCGGCGCTCCCTCGATAGGCTCTCCAGGGAGTGGAGGGCGCAGGTGCGCGCGCACGATTACCGGCTCAGCCGGCTGGAAGCGCGGTCCGCAGCGCACGAAACCAAGCTGAAAGAAGTGCCATCCACCGCGCAGATTGTTTCCGCGATGGACGAGTTACTCGCCAAGGCGATGTCGGGATTGGAGGGCCGGTTGACGGCGCAGGCGCGGTCTATCGAGACGTTGCAGACGACGGTCTCTCAGACCGATGAGTTGCTGGAGCGCGTGTTGGAATCGTTGGACACGTTGCGGGACATGCCGCCGGCTACGTAGGTGGTGGGCGCGCTTTGCGCGCCGAAGAGCGGGTCCAGGGTCCCGCGCAGACCGAGGGTCTGCCCCACTAAAATGGCCAAAGTCCAGCGGACAGGCC
>ODAK010004416.1_pt1 | contig 14395 bp, 17 predicted proteins | sample 1539591 | NCBI WGS metagenome assembly ODAK01 (sample SAMEA3539303, study PRJEB22396) | soil metagenome | biome: tundra; feature: field; material: soil | place: USA | collected 2010-05 | depth 0.15 m | reverse complement strand
CCTGGGTCAAGCTCGTTCGTCCGGTAGGGCGCTGCACCTTGACCCCAAGCGCTTGCCCCGGTCCCCGACGGGTGGGCCGACGGTGACGGGATGACCAGCCGCGTGAGATTTGCGCGGTGCCGCGAAACTGTTGCACGGAAGCCAGCAAAATAGCGCCCGGTCAGCTGAGTATCTGGCTTGCAGGTAGGTAGCAGGAGCCTGTCTCGTTTGCGTGCCGCTTTTTGGCCCTGATGAGATCATCAAAACGGATCCGGTTATCGAAGACCGCATAGAGGTCTGCGCCGTCCATAGCCACGAACGGTGTTGACTCTCCGTATGCATCCTTGAAAGGTTGAGTAAATCCGTTGACACTTATGAACAAACCAACGGCATTCTTACCCTTACGGCGAACCTTCGCTGCAAAGATGTCTCCGTCACCTCGGTCTGCTGCAGCGGCGCGCCACCGAGCCTCGATTATGTAATCGTCGGTATCAAATGTAAATGAACCGTCTATCTGCTCATTAGGTATGCTGTACGCAAGTCGCGGCTCGAGGTCATACAGCAGAAATGTTTCGCCAAGCAGATTTTCGAATGCATAACCTCGCCTATGAACATCCGACTCGGTTTGTAGATTGATAAACTTTTCTTTGAGAGATTCAAGGTCATCGTTGAATCGCCTCAGGGCAGTCGCTTGGGCAGCATGAGCTTGAATGGTTTCAGCTTGCTTCTCAAGCTCGGCTACGTCTGCCTGATACTCCTTAATTATGTAGGTCAAGAGTCCAACAGCAGCTTCTGCTTCAGATATTCGAAGCTTTCTGTCTTCTGGGTCTTTGATCTGTTCCAGATTCGGGAAACGCTTCATCTTGCTAATCTCAAGCATCAACGACAAGCTGACATCGTGATATTTGTGCTCGTCTCTAGAAAGACGATCCACGAGCAAGTCAGCAACGGCACGCTTGGTGTCGCCAAAGTTGAGCCCGGCCAGTAGCTCGCTGTGATTTGCGAGCGCGGTGCGCAAGAATGTCTCAAATGAGCGCTTATACCAGACTATGACTGGAAGGGCGTCACGCAGCGCCAGATATGCTGCGGCCGAGATTTTCTTCACCAGGTCCCCTGCAGGGCGAGCACGTAGGGGGGACAACGACTGCACCAGAACAGTTGCCCTCTGGCGACTAGACCAGCGCGCATCTGCCCTCCCCTGGCCGCGATGGCGTCGTGCGATCCGCGTGCGACAACGTGCGGATAGCAGGTGCGAGAAACGAGCAACGGCGGTCACTCCAAGCGAAATCCAGAGAACGTCGGAAGCCCGTTCATGCAGGTCACCGCGTTGCGAATCTTGTGGTCAGGGGCAGGATCGAACTGCCGACCTTCCGCTTTTCAGGGAGAGCCTCTGGCCGAAGATAGTGTAGCCGACGCGCATCCTCATCGCTGTTCGATTGTCTCGACTACGTCTGCGGGATGGCAGCTATCGAGGAGGACGGGGGAGGACCAGGGCGCGGCTATCGGTGCAGGTCGCATCTCGGTTTGCCGTGCCATTAGTGTGCCATCCACCCCGGTGACGAGCGGTCTCTCACGGTCACTCGCAGACACCCCGCCCTGCAGGTCAGGCCGTACAACAGCCCGGATCGCACAGATTCCCAAGCTGATAATCGGCGTTGACCTAGCGACGTGACTTTCTCAGTGGGGGGCATCTGGCATAACGACCCAACTCGGGGCAAAGGGAAAGGGCTGCGCCGTGGCGCGTGTTGAGCTGAGATGATGCCTCAATGGCTGAGCGTTACCTCGATGTCTTGACTATTCATCTGCGTGGATATACGGGTCATCCTCTGGCTCGCAACCTGGCAGAGGAGCTTGTGCTCCAAGTCGCGGTGGGTGCCCGCGTAGATGTCGACCAGCTCGCTGACGAGCTCAAGGAGGATGTCGGCGGCGGCCCGCGGGTCGTTCATCAGTCCATCACCGAAAGGAGCTGGGGGGCATCCAGTCTTGGTGCCGAGCTCATCGTTGATGTTCCGGCCGCGCTGACCGGGCTCGCTAGCCCTGCCTGTCTTGTGGGATACGATCTCCCATCGCATCCTGCGTCGGGGCCAGGCGCGAGTTCTCGATCCGCAGAGCCAGGCCCAACTTGCACGAGCTTGGCTGGCTCAAAGCCTCAACCTCGGCGAAGGCGAGATCAAGATCATCGGGCTTGAGCCTGCAGGAGACGGTCACCGTGTCGAGCTTGAGACGCCAGCAGCGACATTCGACGTCGAGACCAACGACCGCGGTGTGACGCGTATGCGCCGTAGCTAGCCACGGCCGGGCGCCACATCAGCATATTGACCGAACCGATGCTCTGGATAATCCCAGCGCAGTGAGTGCTGTCAGTGCGGGGACGAGTGCCATCAATGCAGCTTGCGCGCATGGTGCATGGGGTCAGGCTTCTTGTAAACGGCTGGCGAGAAGGAAACGAATCGTGTGGGCGGTCAGGTCATGTAGGAGACCACACTGGGGCGAGCCATAGGGCATGGACCGTGGACCGGTTCGTGGACCGAGTCGGCGGATAATCCCAGCGCGGCGGGTGTCACCAGTGCAATGACCTGTGCTATCGGTGCAGCTAGAGCGCGTGCGGCTCGGGAGCATGCCTCTCGTAATGCGCCGCTGCCGGTTTCCGACTAGCGATTGCGCCCTCGTGCTGGCCAGATACTGGCACCGAGACGTTGCCTGCTGTCGCTGGGTGTCGACGGGCATAAGATATGCGTATCGGCCCTCTGGCTTTGTCTCTGACCGCTGCCTTGTTCCTCAATCAACCTACTTTATGTAGTCTTCTGGAACTTGCGCGACTCCAGGTCTCAGCCTGTCCTGTCGCGTCCGATTTACAAATCTACTTACAGAAAGGGCGATTGACATCTACAGTTTCTCGCGCTTAGCCGAACTTCCGCGAGGGTGCCCTCCTGAGGCACAGAAGCGTGTTCAGGCCCATCAAGTGACTACCTGCGGCTTTGCCTGGGATGCGATGTTGCGAGGTGCCGGGGTGTGGAAGAGTTGGCTGGCATGAAGGAGGGGGTGGCGACTTGCCGGGCGATGTTTTGATGACCTTGGCGCAGTTTGCTGGCCAGACAGTGGCGCAGGCGGCGATCACTGATGTGTGGGACGCGGTCAGGGGGCGGGTCGCTCGGCTGCTGGGCCGTGGTGATTACCGGAAGACGCAGGTCTCGGAGCAATGGCTGGCGCAGACACGTCAGCAGCTCACCACAGCAGCCGGCGTTGAGTTGGAGCGTGTCCGCGAGGCTCAGGCGGAGCGGTGGACGGGCCGGTTCGCGGACCTGCTGGATGAGGACCCTGGTTTGGAGGCTGAGCTCCGCGCCCTAATGAAGAAAATTGCGGGCCAGTTGCCCGCTGCGGCGGTATCTGCCTCTGGTCATTCGGTGGCGGCCGGGCGGGATGTGAACATCACGGCGTCGGGCGGGGGGACCGCGGCCGGGGTGATCCACGGGAATGTGGCGCCGCCGGACCCTACTGGGCCGGGCCCAGCGTAGCAGGAGCCGCGTCCGGGGAGTGGGATCTCGGCCCCGGATCGGTGAGAGCCGACCGGGGCGGTACAGCTATCGGCAGGCTGGAGTATCAGCGGCGGCCCGAAGTGGCCAGCATGTCAGTTCGGCTGGCGCCGCGCCCGGTGTTCCTGGCTGGCCGCGAAGGACTACTCGCAGACCTGGACGCTCGGCTGGCGGGCGGGCAAAGGCAGGCCGGGCCGCACTTGGTGGCGTTGTCCGGGATGGGAGGCGCGGGCAAGACCAGCGTCGCGGTGGAGTATGCACACCGGCACCTAGGTGAGGTCGGGGTGTGCTGGCAGTTTTCGGCGCAGGATCCGGCAGTGCTGACGGCGGAGTTCGGCGTGCTAGCCGCGCAGCTTGGGGCGCGGGAGGTGGTAGATCCGCGAGATCCGGTGGCCTCAGTACACGCGATGCTGGCCCGGACCGAGGCCTGGTGGCTGATGCTGTTCGACAACGTACCGGACAGGGCCTCGATCGAGCCGTTCGTGCCGCCTGCCGGGCGGGGATGCGTGCTGATCACTACGCAGAATCAGCACTGGCTGCCCAGTCAGGCCGTGGAAGTTCCGGTTCTTGATCCCGAGGTAGCAGCGGAGTTCCTGGTAGACCGAATTGGCGACCCGGACCGGGCAGCGGCCCGGGAGCTTGCAGTCCAGCTGGGCGGGCTGCCGTTGGCGCTGGAGCAGGCCGCTGCCTACATGCAGGCCACCGGGATCACTCTGGCCGGGTACCTGCCGTTGTTCCGCGACCGGCAGGCCGACCTGCTCGCCCGCGGCGAAGCTACCGGGCACCCGGCGACGGTGGCCGCGACGTTGGGGCTGGCCTTGTCACGGCTGGCAGAGGAAGACCCGTCTGCGGCTGGGCTGATGCGTCTGCTGGCTTTCCTGGGACCCGAGCCGGTACCGCTGGCCCTGCTACTCTCCGACCGAACGGTTACCAGTCTGCTCGGCCCTGAGGTGGCAGGCCCGGTGGGGCCTTTGCTAGGTGATCCGGTCGCGGCGGGGGATGCGATCACGGCGCTTCGGCGCTATTCGCTGGTCAGCCGGGGTGGGGAAGGACTAGTTCTGGTACACCGCTTGGTCCAGGCGATTACCCGCACCCAGCTGTCAGCAGAGGCCACTGACCAGTGGGAACAGGCCGCCGCCGCCCTAGTCGAAGCGACTATACCGAGTAACCCGCACCTACCTGCCGAGTGGCCGACGTATGCGGTACTCCTGCCGCACGCCCGGACTGTCCTGGATCTGACTCGCGGCGGCATGTCGCAGATTGCGCACTACCTCGGGTTCAGCGGCGGCTACCTGGCGGCCCAGGAGCTGTTTGAGCTGATCGCCGCCGCTTATGAGAGAAGCGAATCGTACGGTCCCGATCATCCCGAAACCCTGATCATCCGCGGCAACCTCGCCCGCTGGACCGGGGATGCAGGAAATGCGGCCGAGGCCCGCGACCAGGTCGCCGCCCTGCTACCCGCCTTCGAACGGGTCCTAGGCCCCGAGCATCCCCAAACCCTGTCCGTTCGCCATAACTTTGCCTACTGGACGGGGATAGCAGGTGATAAGGCTCGGGCCCGCGACGAGTTCGCCGCTCTGCTGCCCATCCGCGGGCGGGTTCTGGGCCTTGAGCATCCGAGTACCCTGATCACTCGCAACCAACTTGCCCGCTGGGCCGGGGAGGCGGGGGATGCGGTTGGCGCTCGCGACCAGGTCGCCGCCCTGCTGCCCGCCTTCGAACAGGTCCTGGACCCCGAGCGTCTCGAAATCCTTTCTGCTCGCCACAACCTCGCTACCTGGACCGGGGAGGCGGGGGATGCGGCCAGCGCCCGCGACCAGTTCGCCGCCCTGCTGCCCGCCTTCCAACGGGTTCAGGGCCCCGAGCATCCCCAGACCTTGATCATCTGCGGCAACCTCGCCTCCTGGATTGGGAGAACCGGGGATGCGGTCGGCGCTCGCGACCAGTTCGCCGCCGTGCTGCCCGCCTTCGAACGGGTTCTGGGTCCCGAGCACCAACTCACTCTGACAGCCCGCGAAAGCCTCGCCCGATGGACTGGGATAGCGGGGGATGCGGTCGGGGCCCGCGACCAGTTCGCCGCCTTGCTTTCCGTCTTCGAGCGCATCCTGGGCCCCGAGCATTCCGAAACAGTGTCCATTCGCCGCGACCTCACTCTCTGGACGCGGGTAGCCGAGGATGCGGCCCCTGACTCGACCTAGCCCCGACGGATCTAACATCATGGACCCCGTCGCTGCAGCCAAGTTCCTTGATCAGCAGTCCTGAGCGCCTCTCATAGCATGGACCGTAGCTGATGGCCCTTTCCCGCTACGTGCTGACCAGCACCGTGACCACCGTGCCCGACACCCTCGCCACCCCGGTAGCCGGTGAGCCTGGCACGGGCGGGGCCGCGGGATTCGGCAACGCGGCCACGGTGTCCCCGGCCACGGCGGGCAAGTACGGCTTGTTTCCCCAGACCTTCCTGATCGGCACGGCGATCGTGCTCGACCCGGCCCCGCTGAACGGGCTGTACGCCGCCCTCGGCGGCGCAGCCAATCTTCGCCCGTATGGACAGGGCCAGGATGACCGCGGCGGCGCGGCGCTAGCGAACTAGGCCCGGCTGGCCGCGGGCAACGACTGGGTTTCACAGCGCGCTTGGCCGCCAGCCGGTGGCTGCACCCCATGCGGCCCTGCTGCGGCCCCGGCTGTATCCCGGCGCGGCCAGGTTAGACGTGGCCGGTCAGCGGCGGACCGGCCCTGGCCTGGTGCGCGTCCCTGGATCAGAGTGCTTAGTTGCCTCATAAATGTCGATCACGAGCGGCAGTTTCTGCTGAGGCGGCGGGAACGCTCTCTCAAAGAATTCCTCGAACTCGGCCCGGTTACGTGAGATCCGCATGAGCGTGATCACTGTCGAGATCTGCCTGTCGAGATGGACGTTCCCCGTCGTCGCGGTCAGGTGCTGATGATGCTTGCGCGGCCTGTTTCCCTTCTGGTTCTTCGGGTTTACCCGCTCCAGCTCGGCGAGCACGCCCTGCGGAAGCTGCCCGTAGATATAGTGCTTGATCAGCTTGCCCACGTGGGGAGTGCGCCTTGACGTGCCGGGCCGGAACTCCCAGTCATGCAGCCGGTAGATCTCGCGGAAGAACTCGTCCGGGAAGGTCTGCACCCACGGCCGGAACTCGGCGCGGACGTAGGCTTCTAGGATCTTCTGTAGTTCCTGCCGCGCCCGCACTTCCTGATAGCCGGTGGCCTCATCGACCAAGGCGATAATGCCGACCCTGGCCAGTCCCCGGATCAGGATCTCCGCAGCTCTTGCTGTGTCTTGCTGACTTCTCTGCAAGACGCCCTCGTTCCGCGCGTCCAGGTAGACCTCGCACACCATGGGCAGGATCTCCGCCCGATATCCCAGCGAACGCGCAAGAACCCCAGCGTGGCGATACCGGACAGGCTCGTAGAGCTCCATCAGCTCTCGGGTGATGAAGGGTCGCAGGTTGGCGGCGCTGAGAAATGGTGGGCGGCCCTCGGTGATTTCCCGGCGGCCCATGGTGGGGGCACGCCCGAGGGCGGTGAGCACTGTGCCCTGGCTCAGGACGCGGGTCTTGTCGGCGTCATCAAGGACGGCGCAGTCAATGCGCATGTCACCGATGATCAGGACGCCTTCATGCGTGGCGTCCGTGACGGTCTTGCCCCACCGGGCTTCGGCCGCGTCGCGCGCCGCGGCCGACCGCTCGTCCGCCGTAAGCCGGTCGGCGCGTGCCCGGCCTCCCTTGCTGCCGCCGAGCTTTCCGAGGGTCGAGGCTGACTCGCTGCTGGTCTCTTGGGCGTTCTTCACTGCATTCTCCTTAGGCGGGTACGCATACCGTAGTGCGTACCCGCCTAAGCAATCAAGAACCCTTGGCTTGCGGGCGGGTTGCTCGGCAGTATTTTTCCAGTTCAGAAGTGGTATTGCGGCTAAAAATCAGGTTTCTGCTCAGCGTGCCTGCCCGTCTTCGCATGACTGTACTTCCTGCTGCGGGCGGGAAGCTGATCCAGTGCCTGCACCCGTTCCGGCCGAGCCATGGGCGGAAGCATCCGGTGACCTGCGGGGATGCATGCATATCTGTGCCAGCAGCCCGCGTTTGCGCAGCCCAGCGGTACCCTGCCGGACATGGAGTGCGATCCGGGAGAGGCAAGCTCAGCAAGGTGGCTAGTTTGTCTCTGCTGGCCCAGAGTCAGTGGTCGCTCGCTCCAGTCGGCCAGAGCTGGTATTCCGTTTCCAGCCCTCCGGAACTGGCGCATCTTCGGGCCACCTGGCACCGGTGAGCTTCGCGCCTGTGAGGTCCGCCCCGGTGAGGTTCGCGTCTGTGAGGATGGCCCAGGTGAGGTCCGCGCCGGTGAGGTCCGCACTGTCGAGGTCCGCGCCGAGGCGCGCGGCGTGGAGGTTCGCGTTGCCGAGGATCGTGCGGAAGAGGCTCGCGCCGTCGAGATTCGCGCCGTCTAGGTCCGCGCCGGTGAGGTCCGCGCTGTCGAGATTCGTGACGGCGAGGATGGCCCCGGTGAGGTCCGCCCTGGTGAGGTCCGCGCCGCCGAGGTCAATATGGTCTATATCGCGCTTTGCATCCCAGCGACCGATCACGGTGACGGCGGCCTGAACGTCGGGCCGTGTCCATTGTTCCCGTTCCTTGCCGGGGCCATGTGGCGGCCACGGCTCGCGTGAGTGCTCGCGGATGAACGCGGTGAGTACCTCCATCACGCTGGGGTGGTCTCTTGCGGAGTCGCGGGCCACGCGTTCGAGGGCGTAGATGCCGCCGATACGCACGTCGAGCTTGTCTGAGCCGAGTTGCTCGATGGCCTTGGTGTACCGGTCGGTCACCTGCCCTTCGCGGGACAGGGTGAAGTTCCGCGCGGTGAACACGAGCGCACCCGCGGCGAGCAGCCCGGCGGCAAGCGTCAGCAGCCAGCCCCGCGCGTTATCGAGCGCCGTCTCGTGCAGCGGACCGGTGGCTGAGCCGACGTCATGGCTAGCAAGCCAGTCCGCCATTGGCACGAACAGCGCCCACACGATGGCCAGCGCCAGCACGACGGCGGCGATCCCGGCTAGCCATCGGATGCCCCGCGGCCAGGCATCCCAGTGCTTAGACACGTGCAAGACGGTAGGGGATCAAGTCCGGCCTGCGCGGACCTTTCGGCGACAATGCGGAACGTAGGTTCAGCGTCTGCCGCTCGTACTCAGCGGCGCCCCCTGGCGGAGGAGTTGCCCGGCCGCCGCGCTGGCCCTAGCGTGACCCGGCCCCGCCGCCATCCGGGTAGATCGCGTCGAGCTGGTTCATCAGGCCCTCCAGGTCCCGCGACCCGAGGATGCGGCCAGCAGCCACTGCCCGCCAGCGGCCCGCGCTCGGCGGCAGGATGACCGCCTCGGGGTGCTCCTGCTCGAACCGCTGGCGGCGAATTACCGGGTCTACCGGGGCGCTGCCGCTGACCAGGCGCAGGACCGGGCGGTCCTGGCCGGTCACTGCCACGCCTGCCAGTGCGCCCGGATGGCCCGGTTCAGCTCGTCCGCGGTGCCGCCGGTCAGCACGTCCCCGGCGCTGCTGATGGCGCACCAGGTGCCGCCGTCAGCGCTGAAGCCGTGGTAGCCGCCACCGGCCCAGGCCAGCTCCAGCCCGGCCAGCGCGGTTTCCTCATCGATGCTGAACGCGCCCCGCGGCTGGCCTTCAGCTGCCCGGCTCATCCGGGCACCGGGCATCCCGTGCCCCGTTCGGCTAGCTCGGCATCGATGGCGCTCATGTGCGAGAGGATCGGCACGCGGATAGGCGAGTCAGGCCGAGCCAGCGCAAGGCTTGCCGCTAGCTCTCGCCTGGCGCGGTCAAGCTCAGCATCCGTCAGACCCGCGACATTATGGTTGCGCATCGGCGCTCCCGGTCTGCCCGCGCTCGGCTTGCTCCGCTAGGACGGTCGCTAGCTGCGCTTGCAACTCCTCACGCGGACGGCTGAGCTTGGGCAGCTCCGCTAGCGCTAGCGTCTCTTCTAGCCTCTCGCGGTACGCGGTCAGCTCCCAGTCGGCCAGGGCCGCCGCGTAGCCGGCGTCACTCTCACCCACGGCCGGCGATCTTCTCGCGCTCGTCCTGCTCGGCTAGCACCACGTCGAGCTTCGCCTGCAACTGGTCCCGTGCTGGCGGCACGGGGTTCTGCGCGCTGAAGAACGCGATAGCCGATTCAAGCTGCCTGCGGTACCCGGTCAGCTCGAACGTGGCCATTGCGTGGACGGGGTGCGGGGGCCTGTCTACAGGTTCGGCGCTCATCGTGCGCTTCTGCTGGCCGCCCACGGCACTGTCAGCTGTCGTCATCGTGATCGTGTCTCCCTGTGCGCCACCGGAGATCTTCAGGCATTGCCGCTGCAAGTGTCGTCACCGGCTGACGGTTCCGAGTCAAGCAGCTGAGAATCTTAATCTGCAAGCTCTCACTGTGAATTATCTTGCTGAGTTGCTAACTTTAGTAATTGCATTCCGATCCGCATTACGAGGTGCTTTCAGATTGGAAGATTGATAGCCTTCGTCGTGCAAGGCCAAGGAGACGATCAAGGTAATGGCGACGACGGAGACGACCGGCTCGACGGTGCCGCGGCGGCAGCTCGGCAGGTACCTGCGCGACCTGCGGAACCGGCAGAAGATCCCGGTGAAGAGGGCAGCCGAGATGTTGGAATGGTCCGAGGCCAAGATCTGGCGGATCGAGACCGGCCAGACCTCGCTGCGCAGCCTCGACGTGGAGGCCATGTGCCGTCTGTACGCCGCGCCGCCGGACCTCACCCAGGCCCTGATGGGGCTGGCGAAGGAGACCAAGGCGCGCGGCTGGTGGCACGCCTACGGCGATGTCATCCCCGAGAACTTCGACGTGTACCTGGGCCTGGAAGAGGCCGCCTCCAGCCTGGCCTGGTACGAGCCCGAGCTGGTGCCCGGCCTGCTCCAGACCGGGGATTACGCGCGGTCGATCATCAGGGCCGACAAGCCGGGCGTGGACGCCGAGGAGATCGACCGGCGCGTGCAGCTGCGGATCGAGCGGCAGGCCCTGATCCGGCGGACGGCGGCCCCGCTGGCACTGCGGGTGGTGGTGAACGAGTCCATCGTGCGCCGCCCGGTCGGCGGCCGGGAAATGATGGCCGCCCAGCTCGACGCCCTGGCCGACGTGGCCGGGCTGCCGAACGTGCGCCTCCGCGTGGTGCCGTTCAACACCGGGCTGCACCACGGACTGATGACCGGCCCATTCGTCATCCTGCGGTTCCCCGCCAACGGGGACGGCAGCGATTCTGAGCCGCCCACCGTCTACGTGGACGGCTACACCGGGGACCTCTACCTGGACAAGCCAGCCGAAGTGATCCAGTACGCAGAGGCTTTCGAGGCCATCTGGAGCGCGGCGCTGGACGAGACCACCTCCAGCACTCTCATCCGGGCAAGCGTGAAGGAACTATCAGGGAGATGATCAAGATGAAGCCCCGCCCAGCGTGGCGCAAGAGCAGCTACAGCAACAGCAACAGCAACTGCGTCGAGGTCGGCCAGGACGGCTCGCGTATCGCCGTCCGCGACACAAGGGACCGCACCGGCCCGGCGCTGGCGTTCAGCCAGCAGGGCTGGCGCGAGTTCGCCCGCCGCGTCCGCGACGGTCAGGCAGGCCGCTTACCGGCCGCAGCATGAGGGGCGCTCGCCATGTCCGCGAGCGCCCCTCATCCGTGCCTGCCTACTTCCAGCCGAACAGCCACCGGATCGGCCAGGGCACCAGCCTTCGCCACAGATACCGGCGCAGCCTGCGTCCGGACATCGGGCGGTAGTAGCTACCGCGCCTGCGTCTGCGGGTCACCGCGGCCACCGCCCCGAGTAGAACGCTTCTAGAACAGCTGTCCGCTGCTCTGGGGTGTACTGCCCGTCCCTTCTGGTCCCTCTGCACCCCGCCTGACCAGGCCAGAGGGTATTGCCGGGCACTGCCAGTGACGGTCGGGGATGACCTTGGGCGGACTCGTAATCCGCCGGTCGTGGGTTCGAGCCCCACCCGCCCCACCTGCATACCCTCGCCTGCGGAAACCTGTGATTTGGCCCGGCTGGCTAGTTCGGGGAACAGCCGCCGTGGGTAACATGCGGGGAACATCCGTGCCGCTCAGGACCCGTTTCCGACCCCGCTGACGAGTGCCGTCACCCGAGCCGTGCGGGTCCCAGGCCGGCACAGGGCATAATTTGACCAACGGGGTGGCGTTCCCGCCTCCCCGCCGCCGACTCGCCTCGGATGGTGCCATCGTGGCCGACCTGCCAGAAGTGATCGGATTGCTCCACCTGGCCGACTGGACCCGCCTGTCCCTGTTCGCCGAGGTGCGCTTCGAGTCCGGCCGCGCGGCGCTGCTGATCGCGCCCGGCGGCCATTACCGCATGGAGCACCAGGCCGAGGACGCGGTGGTCCAGGGGAACGACGGCCAGCGTGGCTGGACCTGGTGGCCGTCCGGCCGGTCAGAGCCCTCCCCGGCCGAGGTCGGCCTCAACGACGGCCGGCCGGTCGCCGTGCTCTTCTGCCCGCAGGACCTGCTCGACGGTTACGTCCTGGAGATACTCGGGCCAGTGACCGCCTGCGGCCGCGCCGCGATAGCCATCGCGGCCACGCCCCGCGCCGGCGACCGGCTCCACGAATACGTCGAGGCCGCCGTCGACGCCGAGCTGGGTATCCTGCTCCGCCGCGAGGAGAGGTTCCGGGGCCAGCTGCTCGCCGTCACCGAGCTGACGGACGTGACGGTGAACCCGCTTGCGGCGCCCGGCCCGGCCGGGTTCACAGCACCGCCGGGCAGCCGCTTCCGCGAAGCACCGGGAGAGCCGCCCAGCCGCCCGGACGGGGCGAAGGCGAAGAACGTCGTCATGGACCTCGCCATGGGCGGCCTCGGCGCCCTGGTCAGGCACGCGCCGCGTTTCCCGGGCCGCGACGCGGACTCCGGCCAGGCCGAGGCGGCGATGCCGTCACCCGACCCGGACGTGCTCACCGCCGAAGACGGCTCACCGCCCGACGATCTGCTGTACCTGCTCTACCGCACCGGCGAACCCCGCGACCTGAGCGCCACGGTGCGCGACTGGCACGACATAGCCGTGACGATGGCACGGATGGCCCATGACGCCCGCGCCGCCGGCCTCGGCGGCGTCGGCAGCCTCATCGACGCGGGGGTCGGCGCCGGCGAGAAGACCGTGACCCGAACCGACGCCCGGCTGCGCATCAGCGGCCCGGACCGGTACCGCGTCGACTACCTGCGCCGCGCCGACCGGAGCGGCCTGCAGGTGAACGCCTGCGACGGCGAGCGCTACTGGCGGGTCTTCCCGGACCGGACCCTGACCGGTACGGCCGCACCGCTGGGGACACAGGCCGCGCACCTGATCTACACAAGCTGGCTGCTCCGCTGCCGGCTGTCCGGTGCCCGGGACATCACCTACCGCGGCCGCCGCGCCCGCCAGCTCCGGGTGAACCGCGGCCCCGGCACCGAGTACATGGCGGGACCGCTGACCTACTTCCCCGCCGACGCGATCGTGGACGCCGAGACCGGCTGCCTGCTCCGGCTGATCTCCTACATCGGCGACGCGCCCTCCGCCTGGTGGGAACTCGACGACCTCAGCACCGGACCCGTTGACCCGGACGACTTCCGGGTGCACGTCCCGCCCGGGACCCGCGTCGTGGAGCAAACCGGCAACCCCATCACCGACTTCGCCACGGGAATTCCCGGCCTGGCCGGCACCGCGGTCCGTACCGCCTTCGAGACCGTCCGCCGCACCGCCGGCGCCGTCTCCGCCGCCCGGAGCTTCCTGGACGACTTGCGCGGCCGTCGCTAGACAGGAGCACGCCGCGTTGATTACCGTGGCTGCGGGTGCGAGAGGGCGCCTCCGGGTCCGCGGGCAGGACATAGTCCACCTCTGAGGGCAAAGAAAGCAGATCACGGCGATCTCACCCGCAGACTCGCGCGCCGGGAACGTTATGTAGCTGCTGTCTGTCGGTGGACGCGCTTATGCTGGGCGAAACGGCGACCCACAGGGGAGCTGCTGATGACCGCGCCGCATGCCAGGCAACCTGAGGTCCTGCCTCGCCCGGCCTGGACGCCGACGGCGATCCGGGCCGTGCTGGCCGCCTGCGCCGATGGCGACATCCTCCAGCGGTACGACGAGGATCTGGATGCGGCGTTCGAACAGGCCCGTGCGCAAGGTGACGTGACACCGCTGGTGCAGACGGTCAAGCGCTGGTGGTTCGAGGCGGACGCCTGGCGTGGCCCCAAGTGCAGCGGGAGTTCCTAGCTCGCATCGACGCCTACCGAGATGAGGGTCCGCCGCCTGCGGAACAGCGGATGAGCCGAGAGGATATCCGAATCCAGTTCGGCGTCTGACGCGTGTACCGGTGGGAGCTGGATGGCCCGGCTCAGCAGGAGTTCGCCGACCTGCGCCCGGGCCGCGCGAGTATCCCTGGCGGCATTCATGGACGCGGTCGTGATCGCGGATCCGGTGCAGTACCAGCGCCGCCGCGACGAGCGTGATGACGTGCCTATGCCGCTGCGCTCACTGCATTTCGGCCAGGACGGCGGGGGCCTGGTCAGGTTCCTGGTTTATCCGCCTGATGATCTCGTACTGGTAGTCAAGATCCAGTGGCTCGGCGGTTAGCGACGTTTGGCTCTCCCTGGCGGCCTTATGCCACCGGGCGCGGGCATGCGCTGATCGGCCGGAAGGCGGTAACGTTCTGTAGCTGGCATCCGGTGGCCGCCATGGTCGGCGTGGACCGGTTCGTGGACCGGGCCATCGGTGCAAACAGTGCAATCAGCGCCATCGGCGGCACGGCTCCGTGGTATCCGTGCAGCTAGTGCGTACGATGCACGGGGCCGGACTTCTCATAATCCGCCGGTCGTGGGTTCGAGCCCCACCCGCCCCACC
>ODAK010004415.1_pt1 | contig 14395 bp, 16 predicted proteins | sample 1539591 | NCBI WGS metagenome assembly ODAK01 (sample SAMEA3539303, study PRJEB22396) | soil metagenome | biome: tundra; feature: field; material: soil | place: USA | collected 2010-05 | depth 0.15 m | reverse complement strand
TTCTGCTTCGTGCGCGTTCGTGACGCTGCCACCGTGGACCGCGCCGCACTGGACAAGGCGGCGTGGGCCTCCGGGGTCGCCCGGGGATGGGCGGCCAACCTGTACCTCTTCTCCCGCGAACCTGACGAGGGTGCTCACCTCTACGCGCGGGGCTTCGCGCCGTCCGTCGAGGTCGAAGAGGACGCGGCCACCGGCTCGGCGTGTGCCGGTCTGGTGGGCGGCCTCGCCCAGCGCTCACCGGTCTCGGACGGCGAATGGGACCTTCAGATAGATCAGGGCGTCGCCATGGGGCGTCCGAGCCTCCTGCACGCGACGGCGCGGAAGGAGGCGGGTCAGATCGTGGAGGTCAGCGTCGGTGGCTGCGCCACGATCGTGGGGGCGGGGGTGATCAAGCTCGCCGGACCGTGATCTGCCGTGCCGGCCCGTCTCCCAGACGGTCCACGACGGGCGACCTCCTCAGATGGGCACGCCGGCCAGCGCCAGGGCAACTCCGATCACCCCGGCGATAAGGAGCCCGCTCACGACGCCACGGCGGGCAGCGAATAGCCAGAGGACCGCTCCGGCGAGGACCGGGACCTGCCACAGCCGCTGAAGCGCGAGGCCGAGGGGGACGGCCGATCCGGCGATGGCCCCGATGACGGCTGGCCCAGCTCCGGTGAGGAACGACTGGATGGACCGGTTCGCTCGGATCTGATCGAAACGCGGTCCCCCGGCGAGCACGAACGCGAACGACGGGGCGAAGGCGATGAGAGCTGCGAGCAACCCGCCTCCGACTCCCGCCGCCGCATAGCCGACGACGGCCACCGTCTGGACGACCGGACCCGGGGTGAGCTGGCCCAGGGCGACGGCGTTGAGGAATTGGGCCCCGGTCATCCAGTGGTACGTGGTCACCGCGTCGTGCTGCATCAGCGGGACGATGACGAATCCGCCTCCGTACGAGAGAGCGCCCACCTTGAACGCGACCCACGTCAGGGCGCCAAGCACGCCGATGGCGGCCGTGTGGACGATGACGGCGGGGATGAGCGCTGCGGCTGATCCCGACGTCCGGGGCGGCGTCGCCTGGCGAACGGCAATCTCGATCAGGCCACAGGCGAGGAGCACCACCACCAGGTACGGGCCGATCGTGGCTGCAGCGGCGGCTCCCAGCAAGGCGTAGAGGCCCCAACGGACGCGCTGGGCCTTCTGTGTGCCAATACGCTTCCAACTGGCCGGGACCAGGCCCGATGCGGCGTGCAGAGCCACGGCGGGCACGGCAGCTCCCGCACCGGCCGCCGCGCCGATCACCCAGTCGGGTGGGCGACTGGCGAGGAAGACCGCTGAGAGGGCAAGGATGAGAACCAGCCCCGGGACGATGAAGCACACCCCGCCCAGCACCCCGCCGACCACGCCCCGCAGCCGCCAGGCGCAGAAGATCGCCAGCTGCGTCGAGGCGGGGCCGGGCAGCAGGTTGGTGGCGGCGATCCCGTCTTCGAACTCCCTGGCCTCGATCCATCGCCGGTCGTCGACGCACATCCGTCGAAGCAGGGCGATGTGGGTTGGCGGGCCCCCGAAACCCACGCAGCCGAGGCGGGTCCACTCGCGGACGATGGTGCGCAGCGGAACCCTGGTGGCGGGCTGGATGGGGCGGTCGTCGTCGCTCACGGGGTCTGCTCATTGTGTGACCTGGCGGTCGCCATTGCGATGGGATTCCGCCCGCACCTTGTACAACCGCCTACCCGCCCGCTGACCCGTGGCCGGGTGATCTGGACGATCCCTCTCTCGTCAGGACCTGGAACCCTGGCTTCGTCGCCTGGCACGAGTTGTAGCCGTAGAGTAAGGCTCATGAGAGCCGTCGTCCACGACAGGTACGGACCGCCAGACGTCCTCCGACTCGAAGACGTCGAGCCGCCCGTCCCCAAGGACGACGAAATCCGCGTCAGGATCCACGCAACCACGGTCAGCCGGACCGACTGCGCACTGCGCGAAGGGGTGCCATTGGTTGCCCGCGTCACCACCGGTCTTCGGCGCCCGAGGCGGAAGATCCTCGGCAGCGACCTGGCCGGAGAGGTCGAGGCAGTCGGCGCAACCGTGACCGAGTTCGAGGCCGGTGACCGGGTCTTCGGCATCAATCCGTGGAGGTTCGGCGCGCACGCCGAGCTCCTCTGCATGCGAGCCGGCGCCGCGCTGTCGCAGATGCCGTCCGGCATGCCTTTCGAGGAGGCCGCGGCGATCTGCGACGGGGCGATCCTGGCACTGAATGCCCTGAGGCCGGCAGGGCTCATCAGGGGGCAGACGATCCTCATCTACGGTGCGTCGGGATCCGTCGGAACGGCGGGGGTGCAGCTGGCCAGACATCTCGGTGGCGTCGTCACCGCCGTGTGCAACACCAAGAACATCGAGCTCGTGAGGTCACTCGGCGCCGAGGAGGTCATCGACTACACGCAGGATGACTTCATGGGGAGCGGTCAAACCTACGACGTCATCCTCGACGCCGTGGGCACTCTGCGATTCCGCGATTGTCGCCGCTCCCTGAGGCGAGGCGGGGTCTACCTTGCCACCGACGGGTTTCGGAACCTGCTCCTGAGCCCCTGGACGGCGCTGATCGGACCCAAGCGGGTGCGATTCTCGATACCTCCTCGATTCACGAAGAAGGACGTCGTGTTCCTCAGGGAGCTCATCGAGGCGGGGGAGTACCGGGCCGTCATCGATCGGCGCTACCCGCTGGAGCAGGTGGTCGAAGCCACCAGGTACGTCGAGACCAAGCAGAAGACGGGGAACGTCGTCCTGACCGTCCGCCGCTGACAGCCGGATGTGACCGGCCGTCCCACGGCATGGGGCGCTGCGTGTACGAGATTACGAGAAGTCCAGTAGCCTTCTCCAGAGCTGCGGGAGTGGCGCCTTGAGGTTGCAGAGCGTGACGGGACTGCCCTGCTCGAGGCTGGCGACCTGGTAAGGGACGGTGAGGTGGGTGACCACCCTCGCTGAGGTGCACATCCAGGCGACGTCGGACGGCGCGTAGCCGGCCATGAGGGCGTGACTGGCAGAGAGGTGCGCCGGCAGCCAGAAGTAGTCGCTCAACTGCGGGCTGTAGCTGGCGGGAAGGAGCTTTGGATTGCCGAAGATCTGGAGCGCTCCTGCGACGCCATAGTCGGACGAGACGATGACCGTCGTGTCCCGCTCGGGCGACGGCAGCGCCCCATAGATGGCCGTCATCTGCTGGGTGATGGAGACCCAGCCGACCGTGGACGCGAGGTCCGTATTGGTCGTGTCGAGGCCGGTCGCGTGGAGCTGGCTGGCGGGGGTTATGGGCAGGATGATCTTGGCCAGACTGACGAAACCGAGAAGGCTGGCGACACCGACCGCGAGCGCCAGGGCGGACCGAAGCCGCGGGCGCTCGATACGCGAGAGGGCGAGGAGGCCGGCGGCCATGACGATGGGGACGGTGGGGGCCGGGTAGTAGTACTTGCCCACGAAGAGGTAGACGACCAGCGGGACGGCACACGCGGTGCCGATCGCACGAAGCTCAGGCCGCCGGAAGAGAGAGATCAGGCCGGCGATCCAGAGGGGGGTGAGCAGGAAAAGGAGGACCAGGAAGAGGACCAGGAAGTTGCCGACCCCTCCTCCCGATTGGATGCTTCCCTGATGGTTGAGGATGTAGGTGAGGGTGGGAAGGCCGTTGGCGATCTGCCAGACGACGTTAGGCAGCCAGAGGAGCAGCATCAGCGACGCCCCGATCCAGGGATACCTCGTTCGAAGCTCCTTCCTGAGCTGGGGGGTGAGGAGGACCGTGATGGCGATGCCCGCGATGAGCGGGAGGATCAGGTACTTGACCTCGAGACCGACGCCGAGGGTCAGGCCGAGCCAGATCCAGGTGCGCGGCCTGCGGTCGATGACCAGTGAGAGCAACCAGTAGAGGGAGAGCATCCACGTCACCTGGTCGAAGATCACGGTCTGGAAGAGCCAGGTACCCACGATGAGTGGGGCGGTGACCGCGACCAGGAGGCCGAGCGCCTGAAGCTTGAGGGAGCCGCCGAGCTTGCGCACGTAGGCGCCGGAGATGACCACGTTGACGCCGCTCAAGAGTGCGGGGAGGAGGCGAAGCGTCCAGGGGGTGACCCCCAGGACCCCCGTCTCGAGTCGGGCGAGCAGGGGGACGACGGGGGGGAAGTCGACATACCCGAAGGCCGGGTGGCGGCCGCTCGCCAGGTAGTAGAGCTCGTCGATGTGGAACCCGAGGATGGCGTCGGTCGCGAGGTGGACGGCGATGATGAGGGCGGCGGCGCCCCCGAAGAGGAGGAGCGTCGCCCCCGGGAGGACGACGCGGGGCCGTCTCTTGGCCCGGTGCGCCGGGCTGGTTGCGGGTATCACTCTCGTTGCCTCCGCCTGCCGTTTACGGGGTCGTGGTCGCGGTGGCTCGCGGTCTCTCCATCTCCCCCTGCCGAGGCGCGTTTCCACGCTGAGGGCACGGCGGATGGCCGAAGCCGGTGGTGTGGGGCTCTGCAGGACCAAATGTACACAGGTGATCGTGCCCCGTTCAACTCGGGCGCGTTCCGGCGCCCGGCGGCTGTGCGATGCTCGTTTCAGGACCCCGGACGGGGGCGGTCGCCGGCGGCGACGGCAGGCGGCGATGGTGGGTTTGGAGAAGACGAGCGATATGGGCCGGATCGTGCACTTCGAGATCACCGCGGATGACGTCGCCCGAGCGCGGACGTTCTACGAGATCTTCGACTGGGAGATCACCGATGCGGGCATGCCGGGGACGGACTACTGGCTGGCCAAAACCGGGGAGGGCGGCATGGGCATCGACGGGGCGATCATGCCGCGGGGCCCCACAAGTCGCAGCCGAGCATCGTCTGGGTCGGAGTCGGTGACCTGGACGCCACCATGGAGCGCGTGGTCGCCGCCGGCGGCAGCATCGTCGGAGAGAAGCAGACAGTCCCCGGTGTGGGCGACACGGTCTACGCCACGGACACCGAGGGCAACACGTTCGGGATCATCCAGCCGGTGCCGCGCGGGTGACCGCGCGCGGGGAATGGAAGAGAGTGAGATGAGCCCGATGCCGGCGGGAGGGATGCCGCGCCCGAGTGAGGGGGCGCTGGCGGCCTTCCAGTCGCTGGTGCCGGACGCCGCGGGCGTGACCGCCCGGCCGATGTTCGGCAACCGCGCCGCCTTCGTGAATGGCAACATGTTTGCCGGGCTCTTCGGGGACGCTCTCTTCGTCCGCGTCGACTCTGGCGGGCGGCAGCGCCTCCTCGCGGAAGGCGGATCCGACTTCGAGCCCATGCCGGGGCGGCCGATGAGGGGATACACCTGCCTCGCTCCCGGCTGGGAGTTGGCGGTGGGACCTGCGCGGGAATGGGTCGACCGTGCCCTGACCTACGTCGCCGCTCTCCCGCCCAAGTCAAGCGCGCCGCGGGGAAGGGGCGGCGCAAAGGCCTAGCCGTGGCTCCGCCCGGTCTGCTCGCCGGCTGGGTGCGCAGTTCGCAGGCGCGTTCGTGCGTCCGCGATGACCGCCGACCCGGCGTCCAGGACAAAGAGAAGGATCGCTGCGTCATCGAGGAGGCCAGCCGCCACAGAGCCGGCGAACAGCTGAGAGAGGCCCCACGCGGCGAACGCCATCATCGCCACGAGCCGCATGACGAGACGTCGCCAGGCGGGCGGGTGAGCGATGCTCATGGCCGCGATCGCACCGGCGACGAGAAGCAACGGAGCCGCGGACACGCCTGCATGGTGCGTCCAATGGACGCTCGCGTTGACCCCGTCGGTGACCACGAGAAGGAGGCTTCCTGCGATCGAGAGCGTTCCAAGACCGACCGCAACGGCGAGTCGGAAGCGGGGCGCGGCGGGGAAGGCGGACAGCTCAGAGGTTGGCATCCTGGGATGCAGATCATGCGCCTCGACTGTCGGAGGCCGGGCCTCGGCGGGAGGGTGAGCTTGCCTTTCGAGCCGGGCCTACAGCCCCGCGTCCCTCGCCATCCGGTACATGACGACTGCGTGGGCGGCCACCCTGGCGCTGATCAATCCGCTGCTGTGGGTCACCGCTCCCGTCCACAGGTTGTGCAGGGTGAAAGCGGCGCCCGCCAGCCCTTCGCGAGGGCGGCCGGCGCTCAGTGCCCCAATGCGATCACGAACGGAGTCTGCCAGACCAAGGTGCCCGCCGCCAACGCCGCCCCCATGAGTACGGAGGCGGCCACCCAGGCCCTGCGCCGCGCCCGTCCCGAGAGCGACGGCCGCTCGGCGATGTCGCGCAGCACCAGGGTGGGGGCCTGTTCGAGATGCCCCACCACGTGGATGGCCATCAGTCCGAACCAGAGGACAAAGGCCGCCTTGTGCGCGGTGAGCCAGATCTCCCCGAAACGCGTGCCGAAGAGCCACAGCTCGATACCGGTGCCCAGCAGCCCCACCGTGGAGAGCACCAGCAGGGGACCGATCAGCCGCAGCAGGATGGGAGGCGGTCCCGCCTCGCGGTAGCGGGGGTCGCCAAGGTAATAGCCGGCGAAACGCCGGCCGGTGCTGGCGAGCTTGAGGAGCACCGGGGGCACCAGCATCAGTCCGATCGCGAGGTGGACCGGAAGCAGGCGCCGGATCGAGAGGAGGGTCGCTCCCTCTACGGCGAGCAATACCAGGAGCACGACGCCGGTGGTGGCAGTGAGCCGGGCATTCGCCTCCACCGCGGCGGCGGGCCGCCGCGGCAGGGAGTGGGGGCCGGTCAGCAACTCTGCGAAGGGGCGCGCCCAGGAACGGATCAACGCCTCCGCTTCCGAAGCCGCCGGGCTGAGCCCGCCAGGCTCGCCCATCTCGTCCATGCCGGTGACGTTCGGCCTAGGCACGCGCCATGTCCAGCGCTGACTGCACTGATTGGGCGTAGCTCTGGCTGTCGTACGTCGCTCCGCTGACGATGTTGATCTGGGCGCTCTGCGCCTTGAGCACCTCCTGGCCGAGGTAGGGCGTGGCGACCGAGGCTATGTACGCGGACTGAGGGTTGTCGCCCGGAGACTGGAGCGTCTTGACACCGCTGATTCGTCCTCCGGATACCACGATCTGCACCTGAATGGGTCCGAAGAAGCTGGTCACGGTCTGGCCCGTGAAAGTTCCGTTCTTGAGGCCGCTCGCCGTGGGCGTGGAAGCGGAAGTCGGAGCTGGGGAGCTTCCACTCGATGGGGGAGCGCCGGAGGGAGTGGCCGTCGCTGTGGAAACGGGGACCGAGGACGAGCTTGGCGGAGGTGGCACCGCCGCCGTGCTCAATGAGCTGGAAGGTGGCGTGCGGAAGCTGAGGGCGAGGGACATACCGACCCCAATGGCGGCCAAGGTGACGGCGGCGCGAACGGCCATGGCTGGATCCTCAGGTGAGAAACGCGAAGCGCTCGACGTGGACCTGTCCGGCGGGGACCTTGAGAGCGCGCAGGCTGCTCATGACCGCGTCGACCATCCCCCGGGGACCGCAGATGAAGACATCTCGCTCCCGCAGGTCCGGGGCGGCCGCGATCAAGAATCGGGGCGCAAGGGGGTGAATGCCGACCTCGTGGCCACGGCGCCCGACGATGTAATGGACCACCCCACCGCGCGCCGCGACCAGCTGGTCAAGCTCGGCCTTGAAGACCACGTCCTCCCAGGAACTGGCGCGGTAGAGGAGGGTTATGGAGTTCTTCCGCTGCGGCATCTCCTCGATCAGTGCACGCAGGGGAGTGACGCCGATGCCGCCGGCGATCAGCAGCGATCGGGGACGCCGCCGTCGCACCGCCGTGAAGACGCCATAGGGGCCTTGCAGGACGACTCGCGTTCCGGGCCGGAGGCGATGCAGCGAGCGGGTGAAGTCGCCCACCTCCTTGACGGTGATGCGGAGGTACTCGCCGTTGGGCGCCGCCGAAAGAGAGAAGGGATGGACCTGCCACCAGAGACCGCCCGCCAGGAAGCGGAATTTGAAGAACTGGCCGGCGCGCACCGGGAGCTCGGCCAGGGCGCGGCCTTTGATGTAGATGGAGATCACATCCGAAGCCTCCTCGACGATCGCGTCGACCCTCAGACGGTGGCGTGCCGCCATTCGCGCGGGGGCGACGATGCGGAACGCGACCACCAGGGCGGTGGCGACCGCGTACAGCGACACCCAGTAGCCGAGCGCGAGGCTGTCGTGGACGAAGTCGGTGCCTGCGGCCAGCTGGTGGGCGAAACTCAGCGCGATCGCCAGGTAAACGAGGAAGTGGACGAGATGCCAGCTCTCGTGGGAGAGTCGCCGCCGCGCCGCCCGAACCGAGACGACGGCGATGAGCACGAAGAGCGCGGCGCCGACGTAGGCCATCAGCATGAAGGGGTAGCTGGTCAGGAACACGCTGGTCTGAGCCGCGATGGAGCGGCCGTCGGCGAGCGCGTAGCCCGTGGTGGTGAGGATCACGTGGGCCACGATGAGGTTGACGGTCGCGAAGCCCAGCCACCGGTGCCAGCCTGCGATCCGGTCGATCCCGAACAGACCGTCCACCCAGGGGGTTCGGGACATCAGCACCACCTGAACCAGCGCGGAGTAGGTGCCAAGCAGGGCGGAGAGCTGGCCCAGCGCGATCATCACCGCGGCCGGGTTGGTCAGATGGGGGAACTGCCCGTGGCGGGCCCACATGATGAGGATCAGCGCGGCGTTGCCCAGGACGACCAGGATCACGTCATTCGGGCGCAACCCCCAGGTGCGCGGGACTCGGACGGATCGGCGGGTGGCGGCAGATACCGGCCTGCGGGTGGTGGGTGCGGAAGCTGACGTGGAGGCGAACTGGCGCACGAGGGCGATCGTGGCCCGGCCCCCTGACGGAAGGCTGACGGTGGGGCCGTAGGGTGGAACGGCGCGCCCGCTCAAGGGGGGGCTTCAGGATTCCGCAAGCCTGTGGGGGGAGCCTCGAATCGTGATCGATGGCTTCGTGACGGCGGCCCTCCCCCGGACAACCCCGCATGGCGGTACCGTTTCGGAGATGAGACTCCTACTCGCCGAGGACGACGCGGCGTTGCTCTCGGTGCTCGCCCGGGGGCTCCGCCAGAACGGCTACCTGGTCGACACCGTCGATCGGGGTGACGATGCTCTTCACATGCTGAGGGTCGGCGAGTTTGCCGCTGCGGTGCTGGACTGGCAGATGCCGGGGCTCGACGGTGCTGAGGTGATCACCGAGGCGCGGCGTCAGGGACTTCGGCTTCCGATCCTGATGCTCACCGCCAGGGACACCGCGCGGGATCGGGTTCGCGGGTTGGACTCGGGGGCCGACGATTACCTGGTCAAGCCGTTCGACTTCGAGGAACTGCTGGCGCGGCTGCGGGCCCTGCTGCGGCGGGGCGGTTCGGCGGGCGGGCCGACCCTCCGGGTGGCCGGCTTGGAGCTGGACCCTGCGACGCACGAGGTCCGCAGCGCGGCGCGCCTCGTCGCCCTGACCCCGCGCGAGTACGCCATCCTGGAACTGCTGATGCGCCGGGCTGGGGCGGCGGTGACCAGGCAGAGCATCGCCGAGCAGGTCTGGCCGGAGGCGGACGCGAGTTGGAACGCCATGGAAGCGCATATGGCGCGGCTCCGCGCCAAGCTCGGCGGGGACGCCGGGGTCGCCATCGTCGCGGTCCGCGGGACCGGATACCGGCTGGTTGGCGGATGAGCGCGCCGGCCCGCAGCCGGCTCCGCAGGCACGCCCTGCGGATCGCCGCCATCGCGACCGTCCTGGTGGCGCTGGGACTCTGCGGTGCGCTCACGGCCACGGACGTGTTGGTCTCCCACAACCTCACCGCCGCGATCGACCAGCGTCTCAACCAGTGGATGACCCAGGCGGCCGCCCAGCCGAACGTGCCGGTGATCCAGATCGACCCCGACCACGACTTCGACGCGCCTCTTCTCTCCTGGGTGATGCAGCCGGGCGGGGGGTGCCGCCCCGTCGGCAGCGCTCCCGCGCTGCCCCCCCGTCTCTGCGCTGCGACGGCGCCGACCACCGCCGAACTCGCGGGCAACTCTTTCCGGCTCCTCGGCAAGCGGATTGCCAATGGGGGCTTGATCGTTGGGGTGAGCCTCGCCGCGACCGGACAGCAGATGGGCGAGCTCGTCCTCGCCGAGCTGGTGGTGGGCCCGCTCCTCCTGGCCCTTGTCTTCGTCGGCGCCTTCGCCGTCGGCAGCCGCGTCGGCGGCCCGGTGGAGCGGATGCGCCAGCGGCAGCTCGCCTTCACCGCCGATGCCTCGCACGAGCTGCGCACCCCGCTCACGGTCATGCAGGCGGAGACGAGCCTGGCCCTTTCCGGCAACGACCGAGATCTCCGCCCCGCCCTCCAACGGGTCAGCGGCGAGATCGGCCGTATGCGCCGGATCGTCGAGGATCTGCTCTGGCTCGCCCGCTTCGACTCCGAGCCCCGGCCGCCCCAGGCCCAGCTCATCGATCTCGGCACAGCCGCCCGGACGGCAGGGGTGCGCTTTGGCACGGTGGCGGCGACGCGGTCGCTTGGTGTCACCGCGGTCGCCCCGGAGAACGTCCTCCTCGTCTCGATGCCGGCCGAGTGGCTGGACCGCCTGGTCGGCGTCTTGGTGGACAACGCCTGTCGCCACGCTCGGACCGCGGTGCGCGTGGCGGCGCGCGCTGTCGAGGGGGGGCGAGCCGAGTTCTCGGTGAGCGACGACGGCGAGGGAATTCCCGATGGAGAGCTATCCCTGGTCTTCGACCGCTTCCATCGGGCGACGTCCAAGGGCCAGGGCGCCGGGCTGGGGCTGGCCATTGCCGACTCGGTCGTGCGGGCGACCCAGGGCCGCTGGCACGTCACCAATCTGGCGAGCGGAGGTGCACGCTTCGCCGTGATCTGGCCGGTCGCGCGAGAGGCACACGCGGGCTCCGGTGAGTCCACCGGCTCCGCGGCGACCCCACCGTCTATGGTGTGAGGGCTCGCGGCCCGCGCGGAGCCGCGGGACTCGGAGGAGTCAGGCGTTGAGGAATGCCAGGACCGCGAGGACGCGCCGGTGATCGTCGGCGCTGTCCGGGAGTGCGAGCTTGGCGAAGATGCTGGTGATGTGCTTCTCCACCCCTCCCTCCGTCATCTGGAGCGAGGTCGCGATGGCGGCGTTGGTCCGGCCCTCGGCGATCAGCCCCAGCACCTGACGCTCTCGCGGGGTCAGGGTGTCCAGCGGTTGAGGACGGCCGCGCGCGATCAGCTGAGCCACCACCTCAGGGTCCAGCGCAGTGCCTCCGGCGGCGACGCGGCGCAGCGCGTCGACGAACTCGCCAACGTCGGCGACGCGATCCTTGAGCAGGTACCCGGTGCCGCCGCCGCCGCCTCGCAGAAGCTCGGAGGCGTACGACTGCTCGACGTACTGGGAGAGGATCATCACGGCGGTCCGAGGGACCTGGCGTCGGGCCTCGAGGGACGCCCGGAGGCCCTCGCGGAGGAGCGCGTTGTCCTCCGCGATCACGACGCGCATGGGATCTCCGCGCGGACGACCGTCGGCCCGCCGGCGGGGCTGCTCACCTGGAACCAGCCGTCCAGCGCCGCGACCCGCCCGCCCAGCCCGCGCAGCCCGCTGCCGCCCAGGGCGTCGGCGCCGCCGCGACCCTCGTCGGAGACCTCCACCGTCGCGATGCCACCGCTCTCGTGCACCCTGACCCGGCACGCCGCGGCGCCACTGTGCTTGGCGACGTTGGCCAGAGCCTCGGAGACGACGAAGTAAGCCGCGGTCTCGACGGCTTCAGGGAGGCGGCGCGGGACATCCACGTCGAGGGTGACCGGGACCGGGGAGTTGGCGACGATCGCCGAGAGCGCCGCGTCGAGACCGCGATCCTCGAGGACCGTGGGAGCGATGCCCCGCACCAGCTGGCGCAGGTCGGCCAGAGCGAGCTTGGACTGTTCGTGGGCCTGCTCGACCAGTCGCCGTCCCTCCTTGGGCTCGGTGCCGAGCTTCTCCAACGCGATCCCGAGATCCACGGCCAGCGCCACCAACCGGGCCTGGGCTCCATCGTGCAGGTCGCGCTCGATGCGGCGGAGCTGTCCCGTCTGCGCGTCGGCGGCCGCGGCCCGGCTCACCGTGAGCTGGGAGACCCGGCTGATCAGGCTGGTCCAGCTGTCCGGGCCGACCAGGACCCGAGCCGCGGCCAGTTGGAGGGAGGAGAGACCGCGGATGATCCAGGGACCCACGCAAAGGCAGAAGACCCCCAGGACGACGACGACGGCCCGGCCTGGGCTGGTGGGCGGGAAATACAGCGGTACCGCCAGGAGCAGCACGGACAGCGTGGCGCCCACCAGCGTCACCGCCAGACTGGCAAGGCCGAGCGGTGCGATCACCGCGGACCAGAGGACGTCACGCCACGTCGCCGGGTCGGTGATGAGCACCCGCACCTTGCCCAGCACCGGCATTCCGTCGGTCGGGTGGTACCTGGCCCCGATCGGGTTCATGTCGACGACCAGCGCTCGGCAGCGTTCGAGCCAGGAGAGCAACCGGCAGCCGATCAGGGCGCAGCAGAAGAGCGGTAGGCCCACCACGACCAGGCTCAGCACGCCCGAGGCGGCACAGAGGCACACCAGGGCAGCGGCCACGACGGCGATCGGACCTCCGGTGAGGACGTGGGCGACCGCGCGCCAGGTGTGACTGTCGGCGTAGGCGAGGGGCACCCGGAGGAGGAGCTGGAGCAGGGTCGGTGGGGGAGAGCGGAGGGGGCGGGACGAGGTCGCGGTGGCGGCGATCATGGGGCGGCTCCTGTCGAGCGGGTCAGCGTCGGACGAAGCCTACGGCCACGCTCAGCCGATGACCAGCCGGCTCTCCCGACCGCCGCAGGTGGGGCCAGCCCCACCGAGCGGGGCCGCCGGTCGCCACCCGCCACGGACTGCAGGATGGCGGCCTTGGTCAGCAGCTCGGTGTGCTCGGCGCCGGCCGTCGAATCCCAGGTGATGCCGCCCCCGTCCCATAGACGCCGTCGCCCGTCGCCCGGTCGACGACCACGGTGCGGATGGCGACGTTGAACCGGGCCCGGAAGACCCCATCCGCCTCACCGAGGACCAAGTTCGAGCGCCTGGCGGCCGCGTTCTTCGCCGAGATCGAGGCCAAGTTCCGGTAGCCGGGGAGTGCGGGCCTGGCGCTGATCCCGCGACCCCCCGATCCGGACTTGACCGCGCGACTCAGCCGGCCGCGACCAGTGCCAGGCCGGCGACCAGGAGCCAGAGGGCGATCACTCCGAGGACGATCCATCTGGCGATGAGGCGGCGATCGTGGCTCCCGCGCGAGCGACCGCTTCGGAGATAGGCGCGGCGAACCTGGAGACTGTCCGCGCCCGAGACCGGAGGCATCAGGATCGCCTCGCTGGGCTCATCGAGCGAGCTCGAGGAGGCGGCCGGGCTGAGCAGTGCCCGCGCGGGCAAGCGTCACGACGGGTGTCACCTGGTAGACCACCTGCGCCCGCCGCCGGTGAGGAGGCGAACGATCACCAGGAGGATGACGGCGCCGACGAAGGCGATCACGATTTCGGTGATCGTGGTGTGGCCGGGAATGCTGAAGCTGATGTTGAGGATCTGAGCGAGGAAGCCGCCCGCGAGCGCGCCGATGATGCCAACCACGATGTCGGCGACGACGCCCTTACCACGGCCGGTCACGACCTTGCTGGCGAGGAAGCCCGCCACCAGACCGATGAAGGCCCAGAGCAGGATCGTCCCGGGATCCAGGGTGAGTGTCACGGAACCGACAAGCATGGTGATCCGGCCTCCTACGGGTCATTCGACCCGAGGTCCTCTTGACAGGGAGACCCGGGTGATTATCACTCTGGGTAAGGGGCCGAAACAACGGCAGCAACAGCGGGGGCATCCCGCCGTCGCACTCCTCGGAGCCCGACGTAGGCGCGTGAACCGGCGGTGGGCCCTTGACGTGGTGAGGGCAAAGCCCCATCGGGTGGGCAGCAGAGGCTGGGGACAGATCTGGGAGGTGTGATGTGATGAGCGCTCAGCTGGGAGAGCCGGCCGTGCGGCGAGCGGCCATGGGGACCTCCTCGATGTGGACGCCGAGCTGGTCATTGGTCTGCCGACTGGTCGGCGCCGCCGCTGTCGCGGCGTCTGGCGCGATCCACTTCCAGCTCTGGACCTCCGGCTATAGCGTGATTGCGGTGATCGGCCCGCTCTTCCTGCTCGACGCCATCGGCAGCTGGCTGGTGGCGCTGGCGCTGCTCGGCACCCGGTTTCGTGTGGTGGCGGCGGCCGCCATCCTCATGGAGCTGGGCGCGATCGGAGGTCTGGCGCTCGCCAGCACCACCGGCCTCTTCGGCTTTCAGGAGAGTGGCACCGGGGTCGGCGGCCAGATCATGGCGGCGTACGGCACCGAGGTTCTCGCCGTGATCCTGCTCGCCGCCAGCCTGGCGCTCAACCGGGGTGGCCTCGGGCGCAGGGTCAGAAGAGGGTGAAGTGGTCGATCATGCCCGCGAGAGGTAGCGCCGCGAAGATGCTGTAA
>ODAK010004413.1_pt1 | contig 14407 bp, 8 predicted proteins | sample 1539591 | NCBI WGS metagenome assembly ODAK01 (sample SAMEA3539303, study PRJEB22396) | soil metagenome | biome: tundra; feature: field; material: soil | place: USA | collected 2010-05 | depth 0.15 m | reverse complement strand
TTTCCCTCGCATTGGATAAGCGCACCGGCGACGTGTGGGCCGGCACCATGGGCGGACTGAGCCGCATCTCCGCCGGCCGCATCGACAGCTACACGCAGTTGAACTCGGGCCTGAGCAACGACGTGGTCTACGGTGTATCCGTCGAGGGCGAAAACGTCTGGATCGCTACCGCAGCCGGCGCATGCCGCTACGATCTGCATTCAGGGCAGTGGTCGCTTTACAACGAGCGCAATACGCCTATGAATGAGATCTGGGTTTACGGTGTTTCTGCTACTCCAACCAAGGTTTATTTTGCTGTCTGGGGCAGCGGGCTGCTCGAATACGACCAAAAAACCGGCCACTGGGACAAGTACGACGACCCCGATGGAGAGAACGAGATAGTGCTCTTTAAAGATCAGGGCCTGATCCATGAGATTGTCACTTCGGTCAGTTATGTAGACAATATTGTTTGGGCCGCTACATATTTCGGCGACAGCCGGTACGACGGCCGCTACTGGCACAACTTTCTTACGAAAGACAGTGGGCTTCCCTCGAATTTCACGAACACGATTAAGGGCGTGGACGCCAAGCGCGCCTGGTTTGGCACGGACAAGGGACTGGCCTACTACGACGGGGTAAATTGGGCGGTATATCGTTCCTCGCTTACTACCGGCGAGCCGGAAATGACGATACGCGACGGGAAGGGGAATGTAACGCCCGTCGCGGTCACGTCAGCGCCGGCACACAATTACGTTTTAGGAATTGATTTTCAGGGGAGCGACATTTGGGTCGCGACTGCAAAGGGTTTAAGTCACGGGATTCATCAGCCATAAGGAGCTATCGGAATGATTGCATTTTCAGAAATTCTAGATACGATCGCGCACGCGCCCATCAGAAAGCGTGCCATGACCAACCACGGAGTACTTAACGAGGCGTATGCCTACGCCAAGCCAAGCTCGTTTTCGCGCGGCATGCGCATTGATTTGAACGGGCTCACCATTCTGCTCATTTCGGGGACGGCCTCGATTGACGAGAACGGTGTAAGCGTTCACATCGGCGACTTTCGCGCGCAGATGAAGCGCACGCTCGACAACATCACCGGCCTGCTCGAGAGCGAAGGGTGCACTTGGCACGACATCGTGCGCACCAGCTGCTACATGCGTGACATCGATCGCGACTACGATGCGTTTAACGAAGAGCGCACCGCCTTCTTCAAGGCGCAGGGGCTCGATCCGCTGCCTGCTTCGACAGGGATCGAGGCGCACTTGTGCCGCCCTGAGTTGCTTATCGAGATCGAGGCGATCGCGATGTTCCGCACAGAGAAGGTTGCAAGCAGCAAGGAGTAAGTTGCAATGGGCAAGAGATGGGTACTGGTAGCGGTCTGTTTTTTCTCCTTGAGCACGGTATACGGGGGAGCTCAAGATACGACGAAAGGCTCGGGCACATGTGAGTGTGGCGCGCATCCGCCCGGGCTGCCGCGGGACCGCTCCGTTACTCCATATGCAGGCGAGCCTGCCGATCTCAGTCCCTACTCAAAGTTTGCCGCACCGTACGATCTCAATTACACCCATCCCAACATCTATTCCGGCGCCGCGCGCGATCTGCCTGAACCTAAAAATCTGAGCGAAGTACGCATCGGATTTTTCGGTCCGATCGAGCACAATCCCGAACAGGTTTTTGGATTGCGCATGCTGCATGGCGCGCAATTGGCCGTCGAAGAAGCAAATGCACGCGGCGGTTATGGCGGCAAGCCATTCAAGCTGATGCTGCATAACGACTACGACAATTGGCAGGCGAAGACGGTCTACGGTGAAGACCGCCCAACAGATCCGACCATCTGGGGATCTGCTTCAAACGAAGTAGTGAAGATGGTCTATGACGACCAGGATTGGGCTGTGTTTGGATCCATCAGTTCGGAGTCAACGCATATTGCTCTGCGCGTGGCGCTCCGTGCCGAGATTCCTATCGTCAACTCTGCGTCGACCGATCCGACGATTCCGGAGACCTACATTCCGTGGTACTTCACAAACCTGCAGGATGACCGCGTGCAGGACTTGACGCTGGCCCGTCATATCTTCACCGAATTGAGTCTGAAGCGCGTGGCATTGCTGAGAATCAACAGTCGCTACGGGCGCTTTGGTGTCATTAAATTTCGCGACGCGGCCAGGCGGCTCGGACATCCCGTGGTCATCGAGCAGAAGTTTCTGCCCGGCGATACGGACTACACGCGGGCACTCAAAATCATTCAGTCGTCGCGCGCCGATGCCATCGTTTTGTGGACCGACGAAATTCCGGCGGCAAACATTCTCAAGCAAATGAAGGCACTGGGTATGAAGCAGCGCGTTTTCGGCTCGTATCGCACGCTGGGGCCGGAACTGCTCGCTGAGGCTGGCCCTGCTGCAGAGGGCTTTGAGGCTGTCTTTCCATACGACCCGACGCGCAACGATCCGCGCTGGCTCGACTTTAACGACCGCTTCGAAGCCCGGTTTCACGAGCAGCCAGAGCAGTTTGCATCGCTTGCTTACGATGCGATGAATGCACTGCTTGGTTCCATTTGCAAGGCTGGGCTCAACCGCGCGCGCATTCACGACGCGCTGGCAAGCATTGAGCAATACGATGGCGTAACGGGTCACATGACTTTTGATCCCAATCAAAAGAATGTTGCGCCGATGTATCTGGGGCTGGTTCGCAATGGGGCGATTACGTATCGTGTTGCGAGCATGGAGAAACCGGCTGCAGCGGAGCACGCGGCGATTGCGCAAGCTGCTGACGTCGCGGCGACTCTGCCTAAGCAAGATGCGGCCTCGCCCATCCCATATGCGCGCGTCGGCGAGGATGGCGTTGCCTTTGCCGGTCCACATCGTGCAGACGTGCCGGACGGTGCAATGCGCATCGTGTTGTTCGGACCGCAAGCTTTGAAGGTTGCAGACTCGATCGAAATGCGCAGGCAACTCGCCGCCGCTACCGCGCAAGGACATGCGTGGGTTGTGCTGCCGGTTGCGAGTGATCAGAACTGGGGTGCAGCATCTACGCAATTAGTGCAGGCGCTGATGGAACAACACGCCCTCGCCATACTCGCACTTGATCGCGATTCGGCGCACCTTGCGGAGCAATTGGCCCTTAAGACATTCGTGCCGGTGGTTGCGCTCAGCAGCGACAAGACGTTGACATCGACCAATGTGCCCTGGATTTTTCGTATGCCTGTGACCACGACACCCGTCGCGGCATTGCGCCTCATTCAAACCGCTGCGCAAAAGAGCGGCCCAAACGCGGAACGGCTGAGAGACGTGCTCGCATCAGGCGATGCAATGGATGGGCTAGCGTTCTCATCAAGCGGCGAGCCAAAGTTGCCGTGAGAATTCTTCGCTAAACAGCCGTCGAATTCAGAGATGAGATTTCAGACAAAGAGAAGAGGCAGCCCATTGCGGACTGCCTCTTTTGTTTCGACTGCTCGCTGCTTACGTTCTACGGCAGGTAGTAACGGAAGGATGTCCAGATCATGTTGTCGATGCCCTTGGCGCCGATTCCTGACGCTCCAGACCAGCCCTCGCGCACGGCATAGCCGTATTGAATGCTCTGGCGAAGGCGACCACGATCACCCTTGTAAATGTCATACCAGTAGCCGCCGGTGATCTCTTGCACGTCGCGAGTTTGCGCGCCGCAAGAGCCGCCGGGGTAATAGCCTGTCGAGCTTCCATTGAAGCCAGGTGCGGAGGTTGTGTTGCAACCGGAATTGCCCAGGAGCCGCGAGCCGTATCCTACAGCAGCCAGAGCCGGTGCGCCCCAGTGCCCCCCCCACGTGCCGCCCGCTGCAAGCTGCGCAGCGGTGGGCTTGGCAATGCACTGCGAAGTCGAGGTGAAGCCAGTTGGACAGAAGGTAGCAGTAGGTCCGCCAAGCGTTGTGGACAGCGGGTTGGCGTAGTCGGCGCGCCCGGCATAATCGCCACCGTAGTTCATATAGATTGCGAGGCGAGGTGTAGGGTTGACTTCGACCGTCACGAGGCCCGAGACGTTGTGGATTGGGGCCAGTCCGCCCCAGTTGTTGACTGTAACGTCGGCAAGAGTTGAGTCGCCGTAACGGCCCATACCCGCTCCATAAAGACCCTTGGCTCCGACGATCAGCTTGTCTTTCATAATCGGCACCCGGAAGCTGCCGCCCACACCGCCAAGAACAATGCTGTCAGAGAATGCTCCTGCGGCAGAGGAAGCCGGGGCAACAACTGCGCCGGTTTCGATGTCCTTTTGGCCACCGTATTTGACGATGTCGGTGGTGACGCCGGGGTAGATGGTCTCGTGCGCAAATCGGCCAATGCCCAGGATCTCATAGTGTCCCCAGCCCGGATCGAATGCAACCTTGGCAATAATATCCGGCGCCTGGTTGAAGGAGAGATTGGCGATGTTAGTGTTTGCGACCACAGTGTTGTACACGGGCAGATAGCTCGTCGACCCTGGTTCCTGCGTGTAGTTCTGCACGTAAGTCGTGGTCGCGCTGGCGCTGATGGCCGCGTTGTAGTTGCCACCGTTGTTGCCGGCACTGCCCAGCACTGCATACGGCGTGTTGCCCGCGAGGGTCGCCGTGTAGAGAAGCTGCGGATTTTCAACGGCGACACCGAAGGCCGTATGTTTCATTGTCTTAGTGATGCGGAAGCCATACTGGCGCGTCCATACAAAGCCGGCAACGTAATTGGGATCGATGGTTTGCGGCGTCATGATATCGCCGGAAAGATTGGAGATGCCCTTCTTATCTTCCGTCGCAAGCGACCATAACTGACCACCGGTAAAGGCCCAGTGATTATTGGTTTCAGCCTGGCCCCAGATGACGCGTTGACGCAGCACGTAGCTATTCGACTGGTTGTTATTCGACGAGATACCAGTGCCGAGCCAGTCAGCCTCGTAGTAGCCGCGGAGTGTGCCCCAATTTGTTTTGCCCTCGGCCATCAGAGTTACGCGCGATTGACGAGCGCTGCCGTAAAACTCGCTCAGTGAGTACGCGTCTGCGTGCTCATAAGGAATGGCGTTGAAGGCCGTCGGAATGTCGCCGCCAGTAGCCTTGCTGCGATATACCGTTTCTCCCGCGACGTATCCGCCCGGAGTCAGACCGATGCCCTTGTAGTGGAGCACGCTCGGATTGTTGATGGCCTTTTTGATCGAAGCGGATTCGTCGGAAACAGTCGTCGCCAGCGAAACGTTGTTCGCCTTCAAATCAGTCACGGTGCTCTGCAATGTTGTCACTGCGGCGGCATTTTCAGTAGTGGCTTGCTGTTGCGATGTTGCGTCCGCTTCTGCCTTGGCTGCTGCGGTCTGCGCATCGGCAGCGGTCTGCTGCGCCTGCTTCAACTGTGCGTCTTTCGCAGCCAAATCGGTCTTGAGGCTATCGATTTGTCCTTGAAACTCCTGGCGCAGCGATTCAATCTGCTCTTGAACGGTCGGCTTGGGGGGCTGTTTTTTTCTGGCTGCAACGTGTTTTTTAGCAGGCGCTGGGGGATCACCGGCATAGGCAAACGAGCTGACAAGACTTGCTGCCACAATTGCGGCGACAGCAGTTTTGAGTTTGTAGTTCATCGGGCCTCTTTTTCCTCTCGAATCAGGTTGAATGGTGCGACGCTCATTACGCTCGGAGCGCCATGTTGCTCCGTTGCTGCAGGAGTCTCTGACATGAAACCGTGCTGGATTGTCCGTCTGTCATGGCGTGGAATCGATTTGTGAAAACGCAGCGCCATGCAGGCAGAGATTTCCTTCATTGCTTCTGATTCCCAGACTCTCAGAGTTTGGTTAAGATTTGACTAATTCACGGATTTTTAACAAGTGATGACCTGCAGTTGCGTGAATGTTACAGGACTATGAATTCACGGCCCTGTAACAATGCAGGAGGACTTATATAGGGAGTTAGCAAGCTGGCGGTGGTAAGCGCCCGCTGCAGAGCTACTTCAACTATTTCGCTTGGGTCGCAGCTGTATGGCCCGCACTTAGAAGATTAGCGAGCAGGCGATAAGATCCCGGCACTAATTCAGGTAACTGACGGTAGAGCGCATACGCTGCATAGATATAAGTTCCCTTATCGAGGTGCGCAACAATCAAGCCGCCGCGCTGGGGGTCCTGACCCGGATCGGCTGTTTCGGTGAGGGCCGTGTAACCGGGATCCCATGTGTCGAGGAAAGAGTGGCCGCGTTCTTCGACCCATCCGTCGAAATCAGCCGAGGTGATGACGTTGGGCGAAGAGAGCAGCGGGTCGGTCGGGATCAATAGTTTCACTGGAGACTGCTCATCGACTACGCGCTCGGGCATGCGCCCGATGGCAACCGGCAAAGGAGCCGGGAAAGTTGCGCTCTGGTATTGAACGATGAGGGTGCCGCCTGCATGCACGAACGATTCGAGGCGTGATTGAACTTGAGCGAGCTCTGGGCGCACGGAATAGGCGCGAATGCCGATGACAATCACGTTGTAAGCAGATAGATCGCTGGCGGCGAGCTCGGCACTGGAGAGGTGGTGCACTGGCACTCCCATGCCTTCGATTGCGTCGGGAACCAAATCGCCCGTGCCCATTACGTAGCCGACACGTAATCCCGGGGCCACCTTTACGTCGACTTTGCGAGTCTTCAATTCGGCGGGCTTGTATTGGTTGTAAGGCCGCAAGCCCGCATAACCAACGCTCTGCCAACCGGCGTCATAGGTGCGATCGCCAGAATGCACGATGGCTCGAATCGGATAAGAACCGGCCTCGACAGCGGAAGGAGTGACTGAGAAAAGAATCGGATCGCTGTCTCCAGCGCCGTTGCGTTTGAAGTGGGCAACGCCGGGCGCAGAGCGCCAGCCCACCGGGAGCTTCAGTTCAATCGTGCCCTCGGCAGCCGCTTGGGTGTGAATCGTCACGCGGACGGGAAGGGCACTGCCGTCGAGCGGCAGGATCTGCGCGCCGGGATCAACGCGAACACCGATCGCGGGTGTGACGATCAGTGGTTCGTAGATTCCGCCTGGCCCGGTTATCCGCTCGAGGCTTTGCACAACTCGCCCCATGTGAATAGGAACCCCGTCAAATGTGAAGCTTGCCCAGGCTGCCAGCGGATACGGAGCGAATGATCGTTCGCGCCACTCAGGCGGTGCTACATCGTAATAAGGCTGCTCAATCGAAGGGCGCGTGAAGAACGGTTCAGTCGGAATCGCGTTGGCGGCTGCGTGCACGGTGAAGAGCGGATCGGCTATCGGAGCTGTGGGATCGATCGCCCCTGTTGCTAGTTCGCTCTTCCACACGTCGCCGCTGCGGCTCTCAAGCCAGACCTTATCGAGACGGGTTGCGGTAGTGGCTTGCGCTGCGTGCACGTGGACGCGAAATTCTTCGCCAGGAATGACGTTCCGCGAAGCTTCGTCGGCAGAGCTGCCGCGAAATCCCGCTGCCTGCGCGTGTGCCTCATTGGTGCGGAAGGCTACGAGATCGAGGCCAAGCAGCTCTGTGAGTGCAGACTGAAATTGAGCGATCTTGGCATCGAGTTCAAGCAGAAGATCTGCTTTGGACGTCGCATCTAAAGTGCTTGCCTCAATCCTGGTGCGCAGGTCAAGCGTCTCGCGATAAATCGGCGAGAGCTTATGCGCGGAATCAATTCCTTGATTGCAGGGGCATTCACTTGAGAATCGCTTGAGGTCCGCATCGATCTTTTCCAAACCTTGAGTTAGCCATTCAGGTCCGGGTTCAACGCCGAGATGAGCAAGCCCTGCGATAGTCGTGTCGACGTTGACGCGACTGTTGTGAAAAAGGTCGGCATCGCCATCTCTTTTTGAGAGCGGCTTTGTCGAGCCTGTACTTGTTTGTGCAGCGGGCAGTACAGCCCAAAGATGATAATTGGCTGCGGCGGGTCCGCTGAGCGATGGATTAGCGCCGCCGTTTTGCGATTTCTGCTCGCCCCATCCCTCGCGCGCGATCTGCGCATAGCTGCGGCCGAGCACGGGATCAAGCGTGCCGACGGGCACCTTTACATCAGTAGATGGCACACCGGTTATCCACTCTCCCGTGACGTAGTTGTGGAACTTCGCGGGAGACCATTTTCCGGTGGCGTAGTCGAACATGCCCTTGTCGGTGACGGGCGCAAACGGAACCATGGAGTAGACGGCGAGCGGTTGCCAGGGCTGGAGTCCGGGGTTTCCGTTCTTGTCGGGTCGCAATTGCTCGGGGAAAATGTTTGGGTCGGCTGCCGCTTTGAATACTTCCTGCGCGATTTCGCCGGAAACCTGGTGATGGCCGTGGCCATCCGTGATGCCGCCAACGAATGTGGATACGATGATCTGCGGCCGCTCGCGTCGCACCGCCAGCACGGCATCGTAGAGCACGCGGTCGTGTCCCCACTTTGCGAAGGCCTCTTCCTGCGTCTTCGAGAAGCCGAAGTCAGCTTCCGTTCCCCACAGCTGCTTTGTGCCGTAAAACTCGCCCGCACGCAGCAATTCGTTGGTGCGCATAATGCCGAGTGCGTCGTAGGTTTCAACTGACATGGCGTTTTGGCCGCCCTCGCCGCGGGTCAACGTAAGCAGGGTGGTGCGGACGCCGCGTCCGCGCGACAGGTAGGTCAGCAGCGCGCCATCTTCATCGTCAGGATGAGCGACGATCATCATCAGGCTGGCCGTCGTGTTGAGGTGCTTGAGTGTCTGCTCGAGCGCAGCGTCGCCGCGGTCTTCGGGCAGCGGCAACGCGGCGACACGCGGCTCCGTAGAGGGAAGCAGTGCGGGCGCGTCGGCTTGTTGAGCGCGGAGAAAATGCGGACCTGGACCTGCAAAAACAAGGCCTGCCAAGGCTGACAGCACGGCTGCGCGAAGAACTCTCTCGTCAAAGAACATACTTATCGTCAGTGTACAATCCGTGAAGCGCTGCTGCTCGAATGATCCCCTCCTCACCCACACCCGACAACGCGGCATTCGTTCAGCTTGCATCGGCCGAGGGAGCGCCTGGCAATTCCGGATCAATGGAGCGGCGCATCGGCCTGCGTTCCGCGGTGCTCTTCAACATGCTCGAGATGATTGGTGTGGGACCATTCATCACGCTGCCGCTGGTGATTGCGGCTGCGGGCTACAGGCTGTCGGTGTGGGCGTGGCTGCTGGGTGCGGCAATCGCGCTGGCCGATGGGCTGGTGTGGGCTGAGTTGGGTGCGGCGTTTCCGCGTGCTGGAGGTTCCTATGCATTCCTCCGAGAGATATATGGCCCGAAGGGCGCAGGGAACTGGCTGAGCTTCCTCTATGTGTGGCAGTTGAGCTTTTCCGCTCCGCTGTCGATTGCTTCGGGATGTATAGGGCTGTCGAGTTTTCTGGCGTGGTTCTGGCCCGGCCTCGAGAATGCTCCCATTGCGGCGTTGCCTGCGTTGCGCTATGCGAATTTTGCCGCGGCGACCGCATGCCTACTGGTGACGGCGCTCCTGTATCGGAATTTGAGTTCGGTGACGCGACTTGCCTGGGTGTTGTTTGCGGGAGTGATGGCGGCGTTGGTAGGGCTGATTGCGTCGGGGTTTTCGCATGCGGCTGCGATGGGCGGATGGCATATGCCGGGGACGCCGGAGCAATCGATGGCCGTGGCGATTGGCGGGCTGGCGCAGGCTACGTTGATCACGACCTATGACTACTGGGGTTATTACAACATCACGTTTCTGGGCAGTGAGGTAAAGCAGCCGGAGAAGACGATTCCGCGATCGATATTGTTGTCGGTGTTGTTTGTCGCGTCGTTTTATGTGGCGATGAACATGGCTGCGCTGCCGGCGGTGCGCGATTCAGTCAGTCACGCTGCGGCGGGCGCTGTTGTTCATTTGCAGTTGGCGGCGGAGATTGCGCAGTCCGCATTTGGTGCGTGGGCGGGGCGATTGATGGCAGCGCTGATTGTGTGGACCGCGTTCTCGTCGGTGTTTTCGCTCCTGCTGGGCTACTCGCGCGTGCCGTATGCGGCGGCGCGCGATGGAAATTATTTTCGCGTGCTGGCGGCGGTTCATCCCAGACATGGGATTCCGCATCGTTCGCTGGTGGCGCTGGGGCTGGTGGCTGCGGCGTTTTGCTTCTTTTCGCTGCAACAGGTGATCACGATGCTGGTGATTACGCGGATTTTGTTGCAGTTTTTTTTGCAGCAGGTGGGTGTGATGGTGCTACGGGTGCAGCGGCCAGAGTTGGAGCGGCCGTTTCGGATTCCGCTGTATCCACTGCCGCCGCTGGTGGCCATGGCCGGGTTTGTCTTTATCCTGGTGAACCGCAGCCATGCGCTGGGTGGACTGGCGGTGGCGGCAGGAATTGCATGCAGCGGAACGGTGATTTATCTGGTTCGGGCGAAAAGGCTGGGGCAGTGGCCGTTCGGCCTTCCCTCGCGCTGATACTTCCCGTGGGCGGACCGCACAGTGCTGCGGTACCATGGCCGCTCGCCTGACTTTGATTTACCGACGACACTGTTGGAACGATTTCTGAGTGCGCGGTCAGGATTGGCCTGAACCCAGCCAATTCCCTGCTGACACAAAAGTCCAAAGCCGCAACCCTCTAAACTTCAGCCGCAACCTGCTCGGCGGGAACCGCTTTCAGATCCTGGTTATCCGGCAAAAACATCTGAAAGACCGTTCCGTGCCATTTCCCTCCATCCGACGCCGGACGGCTCCGCACCTGCACTATCCCGTGATGCTTCTGAATGATTTCGAGGCTCACCCACAAGCCCAGCCCGGTCCCCGTCATTCCTTTGGTGGTGAAGAAGGCTTCGAAGAGACGACGCCGCGCCTCCGCTTCCATTCCCACGCCGGTATCGGCCACCGTGAAGCGAATCCCCTGCTGCCCCGGTACTTTCCAGTTGCGCGAGCGCCGCGCGCAGATGATCATGCGACCACCGCCTGTGGTTGCGTCTATGGCGTTGCCCACCAGGTTCGCAATCACCTGCCGCACCTCACCAGCGAAACAATAAAGATCAAGGCTGGGGTCGTATTTGCGCTCCACTTCGATGCCCAACGTAGACGCCCGCACCTGGTAAAGGCTCAACACGGAGTCAAGCAGATCAGCCATGCTCGTGCGCGCCGGCAACGTCGATTGGCGGTAGAAACGCAACGTCTGCTGCGTAATCTCAGACATGCGCCGCACTTCACCCTGCGCCATAGTCACGTAGGTGAGTGCCTGGCCTTCGAGCGCGCAGAATTTTCCCAGCAAGAAGAGAAGATTGGTGATCGCCTCGAGCGGATTGTTTATCTCGTGCGCGATGGAGGCGGCCAGGCGCCCGGTTGCTGCCAGTTTCTCCGTGCGCCGGAGTGCTTCTTCGCTGCGCTTGCGCTCGCTCGTGTCGAGTGCGATCACGCCGACCCAGCGCACTTTGTGGGGCGTGGTTCGCACCGGATAGGCCGTGACCATCCACGTCGATGGCCAGTCCGGCTGCCCCGCTTGTCGACTCAATTCAACGTCGTAAACCGGCGCTTCTGAATCGATCACGCGGTGCACAACGTCCTCAAGTTGCTGGGCCGCAGGCTGAGGTAAAACTTCAAGCAACGTATGCCCCAGGTGGCGGGTCAACGGAACCCCAGTCATATTCGCAAAGACTTCGTTGACGCGGACGATACGGCAGTGCGGATCAAAAAATACCAGCCCGATCGGCGCATTGGCGAGCATCGAATCGAGCAGAGAAAGCGTGTCGTTGAGCCCGGCACGCTGCTCTTCGATCGAGGCGACCATGCGATTGAAAGCCTCGATCAGTTCGCCAAATTCGTTATGAACGACGACCGGAAGCGGGAAGCTGCCGTTGCCGTCAGGCGCCGTCATGAGTGCGCGCGTGCCGCGGTGCAGAATGGCGAGCGGCCGCGAAATGTAGCGGGACATCAACAAGACCAGCAGGGCCGAAGCGCCGATCCAAATCACTCCAAAAGAAAAGATCGAGTGAAGGACGGTTCGCAGTCTATCGCTGTCCCACGAACGATCCGTCTCAACCCAGGCATAGCCGCGGAGTGTCGAGCGGACATAAATCGGTTTCACACCCTCCCACCGGCGCTTGCCAAATGAAAAAACCCTGGGGTCCCTCCCCTCTATCTGTGCAATCTGGGCCCTTTCTTCGGGCTCGAGTACAGATTGAGTTACGTCCCCCTCGTTAACAAACAGCACGTTGCCGGCTGGGTCTGTGACTTTGGCATTGGCGACGCTGGGCGACTCTCCCATCATCCTCACCGAGGACTTGACCCATTCCGGATGCTGCTCCGCGATAGCCTCGGCGGCCTGCAACGCTACCGAGCTTGCCTGGTGTGCGAGCCGTTGCGCGACATGTTCGCGCACTTCCTGCCTTTGCAGCCGAATAAGCGACACCGCAAACAGCGCGATGGAAAGGGCCTCAATCAGCGCCAGACCGACAATCATCTGCCATCGAATGGTGTGCGGCCACCATCGCATACTCGAACCTCAGCCTTGCGTGAATCGTGTGTACCAGTGTACCGGAATGCAAGGGAAAATCGCGCCAAGTTACTTCAAAGAGAGGGCTCGAGCGATCAGACGACCGTGAAATCGTCCGTTTTCGATGAAGATCTCATTGGTCCGCGCCCCGGCGACGATCACCCCCGCAAGATAGATTCCAGGGACATTGCTCTCCAGAGTCTCAGGATCGTAAACCGGAGTTCTGTCGGCCCCGTTCAAGCGCACTCCCAGGCTCTCCAGAAATCCAAAATCGGGGTGATAGCCCGTCAATGCAAATACAAAGTCATTCCTGAGAACTTCGCGACCTTCCGGCGTCTCCAGAGTCACCGTGTCCGCGGTGATTTCCACCACACGCGTCCGGAAATACGCCTTCACTTCGCCATTCTTGATGCGATTTTCAATGTCCGGCTTGATCCAGTACTTCACGTGCGAGTGAATGCCCTCGCCGCGATGCACCAGCGTCACCCGCGCGCCACTGCGCCACAAATCGAGCGCCGCGATTGCCGCTGAATTCTTACCGCCGATCACCACCACGTCCATCTCAAAAAATGGGTGGGGATCGTTGTAGTAGTGGTGCACCTTGCTCAGGTTTTCGCCGGGGATGCCCATGATGTTGGGCAGGTCGTAATAGCCCGTCGAGACCACAATCTTGCGCGCGTACAGGGACCCGGGACGGCTGAAACGATCCAGCGTGTGCACGGTGAAATCACCATCGCTGCCCATGATTTTGTCGACTCGCTGATACTGCCGCACATCGAGTTGGTAGTAGGCTGCGACCAGGCGGTAGTACTGCAGCGCTTCATTGCGCGTTGGCTTGGGATTAGGGCTGGGAAAGGGAATGCCGCCAATCTCGAGCAGCTCCGGCGTGGTGAAGAAAGTCATGTGCGCCGGGTAGTGAAACAGGGAGTTGCAGATGCAGCCCTTATCGACCAGAGCCGCGGTTAGCCCCTGCTTCTTCACTTCAATGGCACAGGCCAGCCCAGTAGGCCCCGCACCGATCACGAGAACATCCACGCTGCTCGTCTGCCCAACGTCTTCGCTCAAGTCGTTCATACCCCTAGCTTAGGCCATCCTTTCTGATTCCAACTCATCTGCCGGAAAAGCTCTTTGACCTTACTGGAAATTCCGCAGTCAAAAAGCAATAGCGTCTGCCCTCTCTTTTGAAGTTCCGCTCATCCAAGCCTCAAGTCCGTCTGATCGCAGGCAACGATGTTGCTCGCAACGGGCAATGCACGGCCAGCCTACTTTCTTACCCTTGAGGCTTCGATGGCTATTCTTTGCGCGTTGATTCTTGGTTTCGTCGCTGGATTGCGGTCCATGCTCGCGCCCGCCGCCATTAGTTGGGCCGCGGGCTCAGGCATTCTCAACGTAGATCGAACTCCGCTTGCCTTCATGGGGTACCGCTACACCCCCATCATTTTCACGGTGCTCGCACTCGGCGAACTGATCGCCGACAAGCTCCCGTTCACGCCCAGCCGCAAATCGCCTCCCGCTTTCGGCGCACGCATCGTGAGTGGCGCGCTCACGGGCGCCACCATCGGGGCAGCCGTGCACTCGCTGGCCCTGCTTATGATTCTCGGCGCGGTAGGCGCGGTCATGGGAACGCTGGCGGGCGCAGGCGTGCGTGCAAGGCTCGCGGCCCTCTTTCACCGCGATCTGCCCGCCGCACTCATTGAAGACGTCTTCGCCATCCTGCTCGCCTGCCTCTCCGTTCGCGGACTCAAGTGATCGGGCAAATCTGCAGATCTTGCTGACAGACTCCAATCCGCAACCGCCTCGACTTTGATCCTTCCAGCCCTCCCGCGCATCCGTTACCCTAAAGGGTTGAGAGTTCGAGGAGTGCTTTTCATGACCGTCATCCGCCAGGAAGATTTCATCCGCAGCGTTGCGGGCGCACTGCAGTACATCAGCTACTACCACCCCGTCGACTACATCACCAGTCTTACCAAGGCCTACGAGCGCGAACAGTCGCACGCGGCCAAAGACGCCATGGCGCAGATCCTCATCAACAGCCGCATGTGCGCCGAGGGCCATCGCCCCATCTGCC
>ODAK010004412.1_pt1 | contig 14407 bp, 12 predicted proteins | sample 1539591 | NCBI WGS metagenome assembly ODAK01 (sample SAMEA3539303, study PRJEB22396) | soil metagenome | biome: tundra; feature: field; material: soil | place: USA | collected 2010-05 | depth 0.15 m | reverse complement strand
TCAGGAGCGCGAGGTGATGCGCGACGGATGTCAGATCGATGCCCATCCGCTTGGCAATCTCGGCGTTGGACTCGCCGGCATCGGCGCGCGAGCGCATGAAGCTGGCGAGATCGAGGGGCGTCAGGCCGTGACGCTTCTGGTTCTCGGCGACTTGAGCGTAGACGTCATGGGCGTCCGAGCCGATGACGACCGGGATGGCCTTGAGCCCTGCCTGCCTTGCGGCACGGAGGCGCTTCGCACCGAAGAGGACGCGGTAGCGACCATCGGCCGCGTGGCGCACAACGATGGGCTGAAGGATGCCGCGCTGAGCGATGTCGTAGGCGAGCTCGGCGATTTCTTCGTCGGGGAATTCGGTCCGCGGGTTGGCGGGGTCTTCGTCCAGCAGATGGATGGCCACCTCCACCGCCATTCCCGGGCAAGCTTCAGCAACGGAGATCGGTGCCAAGTTCGCTACCGAGGCTGGCGACGCATCACAGGGAATCGATGGCGGGACCTCTGCGATCGAAGGCAAGCCATCCGGCTCCGGATCCAATCCAGCAAGGTCGAGTTGAACGCCCTTCGATTTGTGCCACGGCAAGCTCATATGCACATCGTGATGCCGCGTCTTGCTATTGAAAAGTCCCCGCTCGCTCGGGCCGAGAGTCCCGCGAGATCACAGGACGTGCATGGACGTTCAGCGTGATCTCAGGTGGAGCTCTTGAGGTTTACGGTTCTTTTCAAATGGCTCGCTTCGACAATTTCTTCTTGAGCATGTCGGGATGATTGGCCCAAGCCTGCATCATCTTCGCGCGCTGTGGCAGATACGTAGCATGGTTGTAGGCCCGCGCTCTCGGCGTTTCGCCAGCAAACCGAACAGGGGAAAGTAGTAGCCCGCCAAGAAGATCGCCCGGGCGATGGCCGCCTTGCCCCACGCCGACTGGATCATCTCGGCGAATCGCATGGGCCAGCCTTATGCTGCTTTGAACGGAACGGCCTTGACGCCAGCGCGTAGCACGTCCAAGTGGTCCGCCCAGGTCTGCATCATTTCCGAGCGTTGCGGGATATAGGTCGCCCAGTTGTACGACGCCGAGATCGCATCGCGCTCAGAGTGCGCCAGTTGCAGCTCGATGAGATCGTGGCGGTGGCCGAGCTCGTGGAGGACCGTCGAAGCAATGCCCCTGAAGCCGTGGCCGGTCATGCGGGAGTGATACCCCATCCTATAGAGCGCGTACAACAACGTGTTGTTGCTCATTGGTTTGTTATGGTCGCGCTCGCCTGGGAAGACCATCGTTCGGCCCATGCGGACCGCAGCCAGTTCATCGAGCATGGAGAGCGCCTGGCGCGAGAGCGGCACGATGTGCGGAGTCTTCATCTTCATGCGCTCGGCCGGGATACGCCACTGCCGCGACTGGAGATCGAACTCGTCCCATGACGCGCCGATAAGCTCCGATGTCCGAACGAATGTCAACGCCATCAGCCGAAGGGCGCAACGGGTGTAGACCGAACCGTCGTACGCGTCGATCTTGCGCAGGAGTTCGGGCACTTCCCGGACGTCCAGGCGCGCGTAGTTCTTGTGCCGCGCCGGCTTCAGCGCGTCGCTCGGCTTGATGTCTGCCGCCGGGTTGCGTGTCGCGAGCCCGTGAGCGACGGCATAGCGCAGGACCTGGCCGCAGGTCTGGTAAGCGCGCTTGGCGATGTCGTCGGCACCGCGCTTCTCGATCTTCAGCGCAACAGCCAGGACGTCCTGCGCCGTCAACGCAGCCACGCCGATCGAGCCGATGACGGGAAAGACGTCGGACTCGAAGCGACGAAGGACTTGCTGCTTGTGGACCTCGCTGCGGCCAACCGACCATTGCTTCCACCAGGCCCGCGCCACTGCCTCGAAGGAGTTGTCGGCGGCGGCGCGTCTCTGCCGCCTCTGGGCCTTTTTCTGAGCGCTCGGGTCTATGCCCTCACTGAGCGCCCGGCGTGCGTCTGCCCGCCTCTCCCGGGCCCCTTCGACGCGTTTCTTCGAGGACTTGTCGAAGGCGCCGGCCAGGGGTACTTCGGGGTACGCGCCAAGCGCCAATAGCTTTTCCTTGCCCTCGAACCGGTACTTGAGTCGCCACAGCTTGGAGCCGCTCGGCTGCACAAGCAGGTACAGCCCCTGCCCGTCGAAGAGCTTGATCGGCTTGTCTGAGGCCTTGGCGTTGCGACAGGCGACGTCCGTGAGCGGCATGGGGGTAGTCCAGAGCATCCTTAGGGGTACGATGTCGAAATATACCCCCGTCCATGCCTGGATGACAAAGGCTTGTGATGAACGGCATCGGACGAGTTTGACCTCGCTTTACCCGTAAATTGGCCTATATTCGGACGAATCCGGTCGTTGTGGGATTTAGTCCTGGTGGAGAGGGTGGGATTCGAACCCACGTTACGGCGTAACCGTAAACCGGATTTCGAGTCCGGCGCATTCGACCACTCTGCCACCTCTCCATTCGGGTGCTTCGGCGGGTCGTTGCCGAGGGCGCGATTCTAGTCGAGCGTCTGGAGCCTTAGGCTTGCGTGCGCAGCGAGAGGCCAGGCAGCCGCAGATCGCTGAGCCTCGTGTGAAAGCGCTGGCCGGGCAGCATCGGCGCGGCGTCGGTGATCGTTCCGGTCGAGACGATGTCACCGGCGGCGATCGGCCAGCGCAGCGGCTGCGCCGCCATCGCGTCGACCCAGACGCGCAGGGCACTGAGCGGGCCGTCGAGGACGATGCTGCTCTCGCCTTCGTCGACGACCTCGCCGTCGCGGTGCAGCGCGACGTGCACGTCAGCGAGCTCGCGAGTCGCGTCGGTGTAGGCGGCAATCGGCACGCGCGCGCCGACGAAGAGGCGACCGTGCAGCGCGAAGTCGGCGATGGTGTCGGCCGGGCGAAAGCGCCAGCCTGCGAAGTGCGTGTGCACGATTTCGTAGCCGTGCGCGACCCATTCGATGCAGCCGGCGAGCTCGGCTTCGCTCAGGCCGGCGCGCGGCGCGCTCGCGAAAGCGAACATGATTTCGGGCTCGAGGCGCGGCTGTACGAACGGCGCCAGCGACACGCTCGCTTGCTGATCGGCGACGAACTCGACCGTCGAATCCCAGATCGGGCCCCAGATCGGCGCGTGCACGCCATAGCGGTCCCAGATGCTGCGGTTGGTGAAGCCGATCTTGTAGCCGAGCGGCTTTTCGCCGCGGCCGATGCGCAGCGTGCGAATCTCGTCGGCCAGCGCATACGCGTCGGTCAGCGAGAAAGCCGGATCGGCATCGCTCGGCAGCGGCACGAGTCGCGCCCGGTCGCGCGCTGCAAGAAGCGCCGCGGCGCGATCCGTCACGGCCGCAGCTCGGCCAGGCCGCCGAGATAGGGTCTGAGGGCGACCGGTATGGCGACGCTGCCGTCTTCGTTCTGGAAATTCTCGAGCACGGCAACGAGCGTGCGGCCGACGGCGAGGCCCGAACCGTTGAGCGTGTGCACGAGTTCGTTCCTGCCTTGCGCCGATTTGAATCGCGTCTGCATCCGCCGCGCCTGGAAGGCCTCGCAGTTCGAGACCGAGCTGATCTCGCGGTACATGTCCTGCGCCGGCACCCAGACTTCGAGGTCGTAGCTCTTGGTCGCGCCGAACCCCATGTCGCCGCTTGACAGCAGCATGACGCGATACGGCAGCTCGAGCTTCTTCAGGATCGCCTCGGCGTGGCCGACCATCTCTTCGAGCGCCGCGAAGCTCTTTTCGGGATGGACGACCTGCACCATCTCGACCTTGTCGAACTGGTGCTGGCGGATCATGCCGCGGGTGTCGCGGCCGGCGCTGCCCGCTTCCGAACGAAAACACGGAGTGTGCGCGGTCAGCTTGATCGGCAGGACGCTTTCGGCGAGCACCTGCTCGCGCACCGAGTTCGTGAGCGAGATCTCCGAGGTCGAGATCAGGTACTGCTCGGGCGAGGCTTCGTCACCGCCGCGCGTGACCCAGAACATGTCTTCCCTGAACTTGGGCAACTGGCCCGTGCCTTCAAGCACTTCGCGGTTGACGATGTAGGGCGTCCAGCATTCGGTGTAGCCGTGCTCGCCGGTCTGCACGTCGAGCATGAACTGCGCGAGCGCACGGTGCAGGCGGGCGACCGGCCCGCGCAGGAAGACGAAGCGCGAGCCCGAGAGCCGGGCGCCGACGTCGAAATCGAGGCCGAGCGGGCCGCCGACGTCGACGTGATCCTTCGCCGCGAACGCGAACGCCCGCGGCGTGCCCCAGCGGCGGACCTCGACGTTGGCCTTCTCGTCGGCGCCGACCGGCACGCTCGCATCGGGAAGATTCGGCAGCGCCATGAGCTGCGCGGTGAGCTCGGCCTGCACCTGCTCGAGCCGCTCGGCGCAGCGCTTTAACTCGTCGCCGATGCCCGTGACTTCGGCCATCGCCGCCGCCGTGTCGCTGCCCCGGCCCTTGAGCTTGCCGATTTCGCGCGAAAGCGAATTGCGCCGTGCCTGCAGCTCTTCGGTGCGCGTCTGCAAGGACTTCCGCTCGGCCTCGAGCGCGACGAAGCGCCCGACGTCGAGGAAAGACTGCGGCGACTTGCGCGTTTCGAGGCGCGCGACGACGTGCGCGAGATCCTTGCGCAAAAGCGTGATGTCGAGCATTGCGGACGGCGCCGCTCGGCACGGCGCCACGAAAGTGCGGAAAGGCCCGGATTGTAGGGAGCGTGCTGTCGCATCGAGGCAGCGCGACAGCCCGGCATTCTCGCGCCTTGGGCCATCTGCCCGGCGCGCTCAAGACCGTCCCCCTTGTTCTTCAGTCGTGCATCGAAATGCACGATGACCTGGGATCGCTTTCCATCGGGGGGAGGGTCCGCTGGATGGATTATGATTGATAATGGTTCCCATTTGCAATCGGTGATCAGGATGGCTTTGCCGTGACAGCCCGTTCCATGGAGCGACCTTTGAGCATGCTCGCCGCCGGCGCACGTGCGACGGTGGCACGCGTCGTCGCCTCGTCGCCCGAGGTCGATGCGGTGGCGCTGCGGCGCCTGGGCGAGCTCGGATTCCTGCCGGGCGAGCCGGTGCAGATGCTGCGCCGGGGCCCAGGCGGGCGCGAGCCGCTCGCCGTGCTCATCGGCGAGACGATGTTCGCTCTACGCCTGCTCGAAGCGCAGTGCATCGAAGTGACGCCCGATCCGGCGGCATGAGCCGAAGAACATGGCGCACACGCTGAACGCTGCAAACCAGGCGCCGCCCTGGAGCGTGGCGCTGGTCGGCAATCCGAACTGCGGCAAGACAGCGCTTTTCAATCTCCTGACCGGGGCGCGCCAGAAAGTCGCCAACTACGCCGGCGTGACGGTCGAGCGCAAGATCGGCACGGCGCGGCTGAAAAACGGCCTCACCGTCTCGGTCGTCGACTTGCCCGGCGCCTACAGCCTGACCCCGGCGACACCCGACGAGCAGATCACGCTCGAGGTGATCGAAGGCCGGCGCCACGGCGAGGCGGCGCCCGATGCGATCGTCGCTGTCGTCGATGCGACGAACCTGCGCATGAACCTGCGCCTCGTGCTCGAACTGAAGCGCCTCGGCCGGCCGCTCATGATCGCGCTCAACATGGCCGACGTCGCCCGCGACGAAGGCTTGCTGATCGACGTCGAGAAGCTCTCCGCCGAACTCGGCTGCCCGGTCGTCGAGACGGTTGCCGTCAGGAGCGACGGCCACGCCGGCCTGCTCGCCCTACTCGAGACCCACCTCGGCCAGACGCTGCCGAACGGAGCCTTCGTCAACTCGCAGATGGACGCGCCCTCGTCGGCCGACCTGCAGAAGGAAGTGCGCCGCATCATCGCCATCGCCGCGCCCGGCGCGATCTCGCTGCAGCGCTTCCAGCACCGCATCGACGCCGTGGTGATGCACCCGGTATGGGGCCTGGCCCTGCTCGCCGTCGTTCTCTTCCTCATGTTCCAGGCCGTGTTCTCGTGGGCCAACGTTCCGATGGACGCGATCAAGGAGGGCATGGCCGGGCTCGGCGACTGGACCACGACGCACATGAGCGAAGGGCCGCTGCGCAGCCTCCTCGTCGACGGCATGATCGCTGGCGCCGGCGGCGTCCTCGTCTTCCTGCCGCAGATCCTCATCCTCTTTTTCTTCATCCTCCTGCTCGAGGATTCGGGCTACCTGCCACGCGCGGCGTTCCTGCTCGACAACCTGATGGGCAAGGTCGGCCTCTCGGGCCGCGCCTTCATTCCGCTGCTTTCGAGCTTCGCCTGCGCCATCCCCGGCATCATGGCGACGCGAACGATCGCCAACTGGAAAGACCGGCTCGCCACCATCATGGTCGCGCCGCTCATGACCTGCTCGGCGCGATTGCCGGTCTACGCGCTGCTCATCGGTGCCTTCGTTCCGAACCGTAGCGTCGGGCCCTTCAACCTGCGCGGCCTGACGCTCTTCGTGCTCTACGTCGCCGGCGTCGTCGCAGCCATGGGTGTGGCCTGGGTCCTGAAACGCTTCTGGATCAAGAGCCGCTACCAGCCGCTGATGCTGGAGCTGCCTCCCTATCGCCGGCCGGGCCTGCGCAACCTCGTCCTCGGCCTGTGGGAGCGAACGACGATTTTTCTCAGGCGCGTCGGCGGCATCATCTTCGCGCTCATGGTCGTGCTCTGGTTCCTCTCGAGCTTTCCGGCAGCGCCGGCCGGGGCGACCGGACCGGCCATCCAGTACAGCTTCGCCGGCATGCTCGGCCACGTGCTGCAGCACGTGTTCGCGCCGATCGGCTTCAACTGGCAGATCTCGATCGCGCTCGTTCCCGGCCTGGCCGCGCGCGAGGTCGCGGTCGGCGCGCTGGGCACCGTGTATTCGATGTCGGCGGCCGGAGACTCCGTCGCCACTGCGCTGTCTCCGGTGATCGCAAAGGGCTGGTCGCTGGCGACGGCATTCTCGCTGCTCGCCTGGTACGTCTTTGCGCCGCAATGCATCTCGACGCTCGCCGTCGTCAGGCGCGAGACGAACTCGTGGCGCTATCCGCTCCTGATGGCGGCTTACCTCTTCGCCCTTGCCTACGTCGCCGCGTTCGTCACGTACCGCGTGACGCTCTGGCTTGGAGGCTGACCACCGCATGCTGCAGATCCTGATCGTCGCCCTCCTCGTCGCGTTCTGCGCTTTCTACGCGGTCTGGACCCTGATGCCCGCAGCGGCGAGGAAGTGGGTCGCGAGCGTGCTGCTCGAGCGCCCGCTGCCCGCGTTCGTGGCCGAGAGGCTGCGTGGGTACACCTCGGCCGCGAGCGGCTGCGGCTGCGACGGCTGCGATCGGTCCGCCAAGTCGAGCACCGCGACATCCGGCGCCACGCCGATCACGTTTCATCGGCGCCGCCAGCGCTGAGGAGTCGGCGCGCCGGCGCCCGGGCCGCGGGCCGGAATCCGGCCCATTCATCCCCTCGCTCAGGAACGTCGAATGTTCGTCGCATTCCGGCGCGCGGTTCGCCTCCCCGCCTTCTGGGCTGCGCTGGCCTCGTGTGTCCTGATGCCCGCGGTCGACGCGACACAAGACGGTCGAATGAAACCACGAGGTGCGCCGGCCGCGCACTGAGCCGCGGCGCCGGAAGCCTCAGGAACGACCGATCGTCGCCATCGACTTGTCACCCAGCCCCATCGGCAACGGGAAGTGGACCGTTTCCGCAGCGCCCGGCAGCGTGCGCACGGAGACGGCGCCTAGCGTGCGCAGCCGCTCGACGACTTCCTGAACGAGCACCTCCGGCGCCGAGGCACCGGCGGTGACGCCGACGCGGCGCTTGCCCACGAACCACTCGGCGCGCAGATCGACGGCGGCGTCGACCATGTAGGCGTCGGCACCGAGCCGCTCGGCCAGCTCGCGCAGGCGATTGCTGTTCGAGCTGCTCGGGCTGCCGACAACGACGAGCACATCGACGCCGGGCGCCATGATCTTCACGGCATCCTGCCGGTTCTGCGTCGCGTAGCAGATGTCCTGCTGCTTCGGCTGGCGAACGTCGGGAAAGCGGCGCTTGACGGCGGCGACGATCTCGGCCGCGTCGTCGACCGAAAGCGTCGTCTGCGTCACGACGGCGAGCTTCTGGCCGGGCGCGACCTCGACATGGGCGACGTCCTCGACGTCTTCGACGAGATAGATGCCGCTTTGGAGCTGCCCCATGGTCCCTTCGACCTCCGGGTGGCCCTTGTGCCCGATCATGATGAACTCGTAGCCCTCGCGCGCCAGCTTGGCGACTTCGATATGGACCTTGTTGACGAGCGGGCAGGTCGCATCGAAGACGCTGAAGCCGCGTGCCGCCGCCTCCGTACGAACCGCCTGCGAAACACCATGGGCGCTGAAGACCAGGGTCGCGCCGGGGGGCACGTCGGCCAGGTCTTCGATGAAGATCGCGCCCTTTCTCTTCAGATCGTCGACGACATAGGTGTTGTGCACGATCTCGTGGCGAACGTAGATCGGGGCGCCGAATTTGACGAGCGCGCGTTCGACGATCTCGATGGCGCGGTCGACACCGGCGCAAAAGCCGCGCGGCTCGGCGAGAACGACTTCTTCGACTGTCGCCATCAAAGCACGCCGATGAGCTCGACCTCGAAGGTCACGGAACGGCCAGCGAGGGGATGGTTGAAGTCGAAGACGAAAGCGTCGGCCGCGACTTCGCGAACGATGCCGGCAAAGCTCGCCCGGCCGTCGGGCGTTGGAAAGCGGACCACGTCGCCGACCTGGTAGTCGGCGTCGGCATCGCCGTGCTCGTCGAGCACGGCCTTCCTGACGCGCTGCACCAGCTGCGGGTTGCGCTGGCCGAAGGCCTCGCCCACTGCCAGCTCGAACGCGGCGCGGCTGCCGGCCGCCAGCCCGAGCAGGCGCGCTTCCATCGCCGGCGCCAGCTCGCCGGTGCCGAGCGAAAGCGTCGCCGGCTGCGCACCGAAGGTGTCGATGAACGCAATGCCGTCGGGCCCGCTCAATCGGTAGTGCAAGGTGAGAAACGACCCGGGCTCGACACAGTTCAAAGCACGCAGCTTTCGAGGGACTAGACTGGCGCAGATTTTACGAGCCGGCGCTCGCCCTGCCGCGAGCCCGACCCCGCATGTTCAAGGACATTCCCGCTTCGGCGCGCCCGCGCGAGAAGTTGCTGGCGCAGGGCCCGGCCGCACTCGCTGATGCCGAGCTCATCGCCCTACTGCTGCGCACGGGCCTGCGCGGCATCGGCGTGTTGCAGCTCGCGCAGAACCTGCTCGATGCGTTCGGCGGTCTCCCTGGCCTGCTGCGCGCCGGGCCCCAGGAGCTGAAGCGCGTCAAGGGACTCGGCGGCACCGCCAAGCGCGCCGAGGTCGCTGCCGTGCTCGAGCTCGCCCGGCGCTCGGTGGCAGCCGAGCTATCGGCCAAGCCGGTGTTCGATACGCCGGGCAAGGTCAAGGAATATCTGGCCCTGCAGCTCGGCGCGCGTGCGCACGAAGTCTTCGCGGTTCTGTTTCTCGACGCGCAGAGCCGCCTCATCACCCTCGAGGAAATGTTTCGCGGCACCTTGACGCAAACGAGCGTGTAGCTGCAACGAACTCGTGCATGACCGACCGGCGAAGCCTTTCGCGGCGTCAAAGCCTCCGCCCTTCCTCGCTGTTTGCCCACCAGCCTTGAGGTTCGACCGTCGGCTTTCGAGAACCGCGATCGCGCGACGCAGCGCCCGGAAACGACCCCTTGCTGAAGTTCAAGCTCGTCAAGCCAAGGTCAGCCATGCAGCGGGAGCAGCCATTCAGCCGCTGGCGGGCGAATGCTCCATTGGCGGCACGGTGGTGGGCCCCAAGGCCATCATCGACCGTCGACGAGACTCGCGGGCTATCTCGTAAGCGGGCGTGGTGCGCGCGGCAGCCAGGCGAAGGCGGCCGCGCCGACCGCGAGCAGCGAGGCAATGGTCAATAGCACCGCCGCATAAATGTCGGCGCCCTGCGCCTTGGCCATCGAGGCGACTAGGCCGGTGAACCATTGCATCACCGCGACACCGAGGAACATCGACATCGTGAATAGCGCCAGCGCGCGGCCGACGATCTGTGCCGGGTAGGCCATGCGCACCTCGGAATACTGCAGGATCATGTAACCCGACAGCATCCCGACCGCCAGCATCATCACCACGTCGAACGTGGCGTTGTGCACCAACGCCAGCGAAGTGAACATGGCCGCCGTCAAAAGTGTCCAGCCGACCAGCCAGCGGCGCCGCGTTCCGTCTCCCGGGTCGAAGCGACCGAACAGCGCCGGGCTGATCAGCGACACGGCCGACACCGCCAGCGCCACGTTGCCGCTTTGCACCAGCGAATAGCCGTGCCGTTCGATCAGCATCGGCCCCAGCCACAAACCACGCAGCGAGATGAACGAGGCATAGCAGACGAAGGACAGCGCCACGATGCCCGGTGTGTACGGGAGTCGGAACAGCGACACGAAGGTCAGCGCTGCACGGCCCAGCGACTCGCGCGGCAGGTCCGGCGCTGGCTCGCGCGATCGGGGTTCGTGCACCTTCCATGCGATCAGCCACCACGCCGCGGCCGAGCAGCCCGCCAGCACCCAGAAGCCCATTCGCCAAGAGGTTGCCTCGACCAGCCAGGCCAGTGGGGTGCCGGTGGCCAGCAGCCCGATACCGCCGATGCTGAGGACGGCGCCAGATATCGCGGTAAATCGATCTGCAGCGAAGTGCCGCGCGATGAACACGGTGCACACCAAGAAGGCCGGAGCACAGCCCACGCCGATCAGCACCTGACCGAGCACCAGCGTGCCATAGCTGGGCGCGACGGCCGACAGCACGGCGCCGGCGATGGCCAGCGGAAAGCCGGTTAGAACCGTGCGCCGCACCCCGTGCAGGTCGATGCCGATTCCCACGAACAGCTGCATGGCGCCGAATGCGAAATGAAAGGAGCCGGCGAACGTGCCGAGTTGCTGCGGCGACAGATGAAATTCGGCCTGCAGCGGTGTTGCCAGTATGGCCGCGACGGTCCGGAAGGCCTGGCTCATCGCGAACGCGGCCGCCAGCGCCAGCAGCATGACCCAGGACCCGGCATGCCCGGGCGGGGAGTTCTCAGTGGACATCATGCCGCGAGCGTAGCCGCATCGCTATTGTTTGACGGCTCAGCGAACTGGAGGCTTGGATGCCGCGCACCGCCGGCGCGCCTGGGTGACCTGGTGCCGCCGCGACGCGGCCAAGGTCTGGCTTTCTCGAAGCGCGTCACCTCGTTGGGCACCGCCACGATGCGCGCCAGGCACGCATCCTTGACGTCGGAGGGCTTCTCAAGATCGTCCATCGAGCAGCGGTCGCCACCGCTGACGCCAACGTGGCGATGTCGTCGCACACGATGACGGAGAAGCCGTTCTTGCGCAACTGCTGCACGCCGGGACGCAGCGAACAAATGCCGAAGACGCCTGGGCGCGACGGCATCATCCACATCGTGGTGTCGCCGCTGGAGCTCATGCAGCGTCTGGCCACGCTGGTGCCACGTCCGCGCCTGTACTTGATCCGATTTCGTGGAGTACTGGCGGCCGAACGGCAGGCTACGGGCGACTGCCATCCACCGACCAGCGGCGAACGTCAGGTATCACCCATGTTGTTGACGTTCCGGATGCCGCGCGCGAACGGCGGGTCATGGCCGATCCCCGTAAGTCACCGCGGGCCGCTACCAAGCTGCCGCCCCGCGCAGGGTAAGCTGCCGAGATCGCTCCCGCGCGCCGTCGTGGGCGTGGTATCCGGCTACGGTCCCCGGACGGCGCATCCTTATGCAGCCTCCTTCGACTCCCTCTCCCGACCCCACACCCGGCCATCGATGCGGAACGGCACGGCCTCTGCGCCTTGAGATGACCGCTTTAGGTCGTTACCCGAGTGTCTACATGCAGCGAACTCGGGCATGACGGACCGGCGACGCCCCTCGTGGCGTCTAAGCGTCCGCCCTTCCTTGCCGTCGCCCGCCAGCCTTAAGTTCGGCCGTCGGCTTTCGAGAACCACGATCGCGCGAGGCAGCGCCCGGAAACGACCCAAAGCGGTCCTCAGACACCGACACGGAAATGCCCGAAAGCTGCCACGCGACCCTTCTATCGTCCCGCCGGCGGCATACCGCATCCTGCTTCCAACAGCCGTGTCATGTTATCGCCGGGCAGTCGTCGAGTCCGGCCCGGTAAAGTGCGCGCAAGAAGGACGGCCGCGAATGTGCTGCGATGCCGGCCCCGGGGCAATCATGGGAGACCAGGTGGACGATCACAAGAACGATTCGGGTGCGCGGATGCAGGCGATGTCAAACCCGCGTTCGTCGATGCGGCGCTTCCGAAGCGCGGGCGCGCTCGCCACGCTCGGCCTGGCGCTGCCGATAGTGGCGCAGGCGGGCTGCCAGATCCACACGCTCGAACTCCCGGTGAAGATGGTGGGCTCGCGCGCTGTCGCGACGGTGGGCATCAACGGGACGCCCGTGCCCCTGATGGTGGACAGCGGCGCCTTCTTCAGCTTCCTGACGGACGCCGCGGTGGCGCAGCTCAAGCTGCAGCTGAGCCGGAACCCCGGTCCTCGCGTGGAGGGCATCACGGGCAGGGTCGACACGCATACGACGACCGTCGACAAGCTGCAACTGCTCAAAGGCGAAATCCCCCACGTGGAGTTCATCGTCGGCGGCAACGAGTTCGGCGCCGGCACGATGGGGGTAATGGGGCGCAACCTGCTCTCGTTCACCGATACCGAGTACGACCTGGCACACGGCGTGATCCGCTTCCTGCTTCCCAACGACGACTGCGCCAAGGCCAACATGGCCTACTGGGCCGGCTCCTCTCCCGTCACCGAGGTCGACTTGATGACCGAATTGCGGGTCAAGACGCCGGCGATCCGCGCGCAGGCCAAGTTGAACGGGAGCGAGCTCGTCGCGCTGTTCGACACCGGCGCCACCACGGTCGTCACGACCCGGGCGGCCAGGCGTGCCGGCGTCGCCGAAGCCGACATGACGCCCGGCGGAACGATCTATGGCGCGGGCCGCGGAAGCGCTAAAGCCTGGACGGCCCCCTTCGAGCGGTTCGAGATCGGCGGCGAGGCGGTCCTGCACAACCGCCTGGGCGTCGCCGACTTCTATCTGGACGATGCCGACATGTTGCTGGGCATCGACTTCTTCCTGTCGCATCGCATCTACGTCTCGAAGCAGCAGTCGAAGATGTTCTTCACGTACAGCGGCGGGACGGTGTTCGCCCTCAGCAAGGGCGAGGCCGCGAGCCCCGTGGCCTTCGACGCCGATCCGGCTGCCAGCGGAGCCCAGGCTGCGACCGCCGACCAGTTCGCGCGCCGCGGCGCGGCGTCGGCCTCTCGCCACGACTACGAGAGCGCGCTGGCCGATCTGAACCAGTCCTGTGAGCTCGATCCGACGTCGGCCGTGTTTTTCGCGCAGCGCGGCGCCATTCAAGAGGCGCTCAAGCGCCCAGCGAAGGCGCTGGAGGACTTCGACAAGGCCCTGGAGCTCGGCCCGACGCAGGTCGACGCACGCTTCCGACGCGCATGGCTGCGTTTCTACGCGAAGGATCGCGACGGCGCGAAGGCCGACCTCGACGCGCTGGACAAAACGCTCGCCTCGCAGGCGCAGATGCGTCTCCCGATGGCGCGCCTCTACCTGGATCTGGAACAGCCCGCGCAGGCGCTCGCTCAGTTGAACCTGTGGCTTCCTGCCCATCCGAACGAGTTCAAACGCGACGTCGCGCTTAACAGCCGTTGCTGGACCCGCCTGTTGCTGGGGATCGAGCTTGACGACGCCCTCGATGACTGCGACGACGCCGTCGACAGCGACTCGAAGAACCCGGCCTACCTGGATAGCCGCGGCTGGGTCTACCTGCGCCTGGGCAAGTACAAGAAGGCACTTTCCGACTTCGATCGCAGCATCGAGTACCGGCCAGAGAGCGCCTGGTCGCTGTATGGCCGTGGACTGACGAAGACGCGCCTGGGCGACGCCGCGCAAGGCGAGGCCGACCTCACGGCCGCGCGCAAGGTGCAGCCGGACATCGATCTCAAGGTGGCGCACGCCGGCCTGATGACGGAGCCGGCGCCGAAGCCCTGAGCTCACGCGCCAGAATCGGCGCATGGGACTTTCAAGCGCTTTTGTCTCTGGGTTGGCGGCACCGATTCGCCCGGCTTGGCGTGCCCGACATGGGCATTTCGATTCGCAAAGCTGCCAGTCACCAACGACGGGTTGTGGCCGTTATGCAAAGCTTTCCATCGGCCATTATGGAGAGCTCTCCAATGGCCGATCCCCGTAAGTCACCGCGGGCCGCTATCAAGCTGCCGCCCCGCGCAGGGTAAGCTGCCGAGATCGCTCTCCGCCGGCCGTCGTGGGCTTGGTACCCGGCTCCGGTCCCGGTTGGCGCCTCCTTATGCAGCCTCCTTCGACTCCCTCTCTCGGCCCCACACCCGGCCATCGATTCGGAAGGGCACAACCTCTGCATCCAGATCGGACCGCTTTAGGTCGTTACCCGAG
>ODAK010004411.1_pt1 | contig 14410 bp, 14 predicted proteins | sample 1539591 | NCBI WGS metagenome assembly ODAK01 (sample SAMEA3539303, study PRJEB22396) | soil metagenome | biome: tundra; feature: field; material: soil | place: USA | collected 2010-05 | depth 0.15 m | reverse complement strand
TATTGAAACCGATTTTCATCCACTTTGGAGGGCCGCAGGCCCATGGGCACTCCCTCGCGGTCGCGGCTCGGTAACGAAAATCCAACCGAGCCGCGACCGCAAGGGAGCGGACGTGGGAGCAGGTTATGCCGCCTTGCGCGTGAGGGCCGCGGCCAGCATTTCCGCGAAGCCGATCGCGCCGATACCCAGCAGGGCGTGCAAGACTTCGATGATCCAGTGATTGTCGCCCGGGAGCAGGCGACCCTGCGCAAAACCAATATAGATCGTCGCGCCTGCCCAGATCAGGGACATGCGCGCGATCGGGAGGCTTACGGCTTTGGCCATCGCCCATCCTCCCAGGATTGCCAGCGCCACGGCGACAAGAACGCCCAGAGTCATGTGGATCTGGAGCGCTGAGGGCGCGACGCGCGACAACATCAGGCCAAGCACAAGGGCGAGCAGGCCGCCGATCCGGGCAATCCATCTGAGCAGGTTGATCATAAGCGGGCGTTTTCTCTTTTCTGTTGCATTATCTGACGGTAGCGGTCGACGAGGCGGCGCGTGATCACTTCCATGTCCCAGTTGGTCTCCACTTCGCGGCGCGCGCGGGCCGCCATTTCGCGGGCCAGTTCGGTGTGTTCGAGCAGATCGACGACTTTCGACGCGAAGGCTTCGGGTTCATCGGCGAGCGCGCAGAACTCACCATCCACGCGCGCGAGACCTTCGGCGCCAATGCGGGTGGAAACCACCGGAATACCCATGGCGAAGGCTTCGAGCAGCTTCACGCGCACGCCCGAACCGCTGCGGATGGGGCAGACAAACATCGCCGAAGTGCCGAAGAGCGGCTGGATGTCTTCGACGAAACCAAGCCACTCAATGGCGTTCGCCGGATCGGCAAAGGCGTGCCGGGGCGGCGGGTCGGAACCCGCGACCACCAGACGCGCGCCGGGAACTTTCTCGACAATCAGGGGCAGCACGAAACGCGCGAACCATTCGAGTGCCACCTGATTGGGCGTGTGGCGAAAGCTGCCGAGGAACAGCATCGTGTGGGTTTCACGCGGGCCGCCGGGGTAGGGATAGCCCCTGGTATCGATGCCCGCCCGCATTCCGGAACTGATGCGCGGCGAGAGCTTCGGCAGAAAACTTTCGACATAGCGCTTGTTCTCTTCGGTGCAGACCTGGACGTGATCGCACGAGGGCAATAGTTTCAGTTCGAAGCGGATAGCGCGGAGGTATTCGAAGCGGGCCTTGAAGCGCTCGATGGGGCTGCGCATAAAAGGGATGGAGCGGCCAATCGACTGAAAGTACACGTCGTGTTCGAAGAGCGCACAGACGACGCGTTCGAAGCGGCGGGCATACTGTCCGAGGGACGTGTATTCGAGCTGGATGACATCGATGCGGTGGAGCAACGTCTGGCGCTGAATGAGCCACTCGATCTCGGGCCGCTGGAATTCATGGATCGCGTGCGGGGTGATCGAGGCGATGTGCGGATCGCGATCGGCTGTGCGGACATAGAATTCGACCGTCCGGCAGTATTTCAGCAGCTCTTCTTCGTTCGCTTTGCGCTGTGAGGCGTAATCGAGCATCACGATAGCGTGGACTTCGCAGGACCGCGACAGCTCGCGCAATGTTGAATACATGAACAGGCCGCCGCCGTGCGTGGGCGGGAAGATCGGATAAGGCGAGACGAAGAGAACGCGCAGATTGCCGGGGTTAGTTTCGAGTTGCGAGAAACGGTCGTGGAAGTAAGCCGGCTGAACGCGGCGGAAAGCTTCAGAGTCATCGATAACCGCGAGGCTGTGCGCGCGCCATCGCGATTGCAAGGCGCCGGGAAGCTGTAATGCGGCGCGCAGAATGCCGCGCGCGCTCGTGCGAGTGGGCGAGTAGCCGGACCAGGCGGTGACGATGGCGCCCGCGAGTGAGAAGAAGAAGTGCTCGCCAAGGTGTCCCCAGCTCTGGATGTTCTTCCAGGTGAAAAGCAGGAAATTCTTCTGGAGAATCGATTGAATGTACGCCGGGCTGAAGTGCTTGCCGATGGTGCCGCGGTGTTCGTGCCAGACGACACTGGCGGGCTGGTAGAGCACTTTCCAGCCGCGCTTCCACGCGAGGAAACCGAGATCCGTGTCTTCGAGATAGAAGGGCGCCAGCAGGTGATCAAAGCCGCCGAGTTCGAAGAACTTGCGGCGATCGAACGCGCAGGAGCCGCCGCCGCCGTAGAAGCAGGGGAAGAGAACGTCGATAGCAGGGTCTTCACGATGACTGACGCGAAGACCGCCATCCGCCCACCAACCTTCGGTGAGGCCGGTTTCCTCGCGGCGCTTCAGCGGGTCGCCGAGGAAGATCTGGCAGGATACGGCGAAGACGTTCTCGTCGGTGAAGCCTGCGAGGAGAGGGGCGAGGAAGTCCGGTTCGACGCGCATGTCGCTGTTGAGGAGCACAACGATGTCGTTCTTCGCGGCGCGGAAACCTTCGTTCGAGCCGCCGCCGAAGCCGAGATTTTTCGGCAACACGAGTGGGCGGACCTCCGGGCAGCGGGCGTGCATCGCTTCAAGCCACGCAGCGCTGCCGTCGGTCGAGCCGTTATCGACGACGATGATTTCGCTGCCGGGATGATTTTCGATGGCCGCGAGCCACGAAGGCAGAAAGCGTTCGAGCAGATCCTTGCCGTTCCAGTTGGGGATGACGAGAGAAGCGGCCCGTGTGCCGGGCCGGGTGTTGACAGGCTTGCGGCGATGGCCGGCGACGAGCCAGGCGAGGTCCATAACCGCGAGCGCGACGGCGGATAAGACGAGGAGCAGGGGCGCGAGGAGCAGGAGCGGCAGCGCCCGCAGAAAACGGAGGAGCGACGCTTTCATTCAGCCGGATCGCCTGTTTTGTCGCCTATCAGATGCAGGCTGCGGCCCAGGCGAACCCATTTTGTCGCTTCGGTGGCGGCGAGTTCGGCCTCAAGACACTGGACCTCGGCCCGAGTGCGCAGAAGTTCCTCGCCTATCCGAAGATGTTCCGTCTGGAGATCGCGAAAGACTTCGCGCTCGCCCCGCAGATCGCGGTCGAGAGAATGCGCCCAGGCCGTGCGTTCATTGAGCTGCGCTTCGAGGCCGCGGGCCCACTCGAGGCGCGCGGCGGCTTCGGCTTCCATGCCGCGTAATTCGGCTTCCAGGCGGGCGAGATGCTGCTCGTAGCCGGTGCGCAGTGCCTGCATCTCATCGCGTTGTTTCTCGATGACCGCGCGCGCTTTTTCGATTTCGAGGTTAAGCTGCTCACCCCATGCGTTGCGCTCGCGAAGTTCGGCGGTGAGTGTGTCGTACTCGCGCTGCAGCCCGGCCTGTGCGATCACGGCCTCTCTGAGCCATGTGTCTTTGTTGGCGATTTCGCCTTCGAGGAGAGCGATGTGATGCTGCCGTTCGCGCAGGACGTTGCCCGAAGAGGGCATCCACGCGAAGGCCGCACGGAGCGGAATGGGTGAGCGGCTGCAGGCAGCGAGAAAGAAGTGAGCCTGTTCCGGGGCAGCATCCGGAGGGGCATCCAATATGCCGGCCGAAGACTCACCGATCTTTCGAGACGGTGGCACCAGGGAGATAACTTCGGAGTGGTTCTGGCTCCAGAGATGAACGTGAGGGAAGACGGCGGAGAGAGCGGCTTCAAACTCGCTGTATTCGAACTCGTGGACGTGAAAGGGATTGGGTCCGGCGTCTGCGCGCGACTCGGAATAGAAGGCCTTGTTGGGAGTGGAGACGAGCAGCACGCCGGAGGGGCAAAGCACGCGGCGGGCTTCGGCGAGCAGGTCCTGCCAGCCTTCGAGATGCTCGATGACTTCGAAGGCGGCGATCAGGTCGAACGCACCATCGGTGAAGGGAAGGCGCTCGCAGGAACCCTGCACGAAGGCGGTGCGGGGAGCGGCGAAGGCGTTGCGGGCGTGGGCAACAGCCTCGGAGGAGATATCCATCGCGACCACGCAGGACGCGGTGGCGGCGAACTCGGCGGCGCCATAGCCGGAGCCGCAGCCGGCATCGAGCACGCGGCCGTTCTCGGCAAAGAGCGCGGCGAAGCGGTAGCGGGCGAGGTGCTCGTTGAACAGGTTGGGATCGACCAGGCCGGGGACGACGCGCTCGCCGGTGAACTCGAGCTCAGGCAATTTCCGGCTCCAGGCGCTCATCGTTGTGAGGTGAGGTCGGCAGCGACGTGTTCAGCTCGATCTTGCAGGGGATCTGGATATAGCCGTAGACGGGGCCTTCGCCGCGCGCCATCTGGACGGTGATGGCGTTGTCGACCCAGTCGCAGGTGGCGCCGCTTTCGGTCAGGAAGGGCGAGAAGGAGAAGGTGCCGGGGTAGAACTCGGGGATATCGATATGGAAGTCGACTGTGGCGATTTCGCCGATGCGCAGGGGAGCAAGCGTCTGGCCTTCGCGGTCGGTATCGATATCGGTGAAGTCGAGGCCGAGATGGTTGCGGAGCATGAAGCCGGCGGCGGGCCGTGCGAGGTCGCGGTTGGCGCGGAAGCTCATGCGCACGAGGATGCGGCTTTGCGGCAACATCAAGTGTAATGGCTCGGCGTATTCGTTGAGGATGGCGATGCCGAGGATTTCGGCACGGCGGTCGCCGTGGCGGTGGTCAACGTTGGGGATTTGGAGGACGGGCTCGACGCGAGTTGTGAGCGACTGGGCGTCTCCGGACCCGGCGGCGTAGCGGCCTTCGCGCTCCGTCATGGCTGCGAGGTACTGGGACAGCACGGAATCGACGCCGCCCACGGCGATGGCGCGACCTTGTTCCAGCCAGAGGACGCGGTCGCCTATGGCTTTCACGTCGACCGCGGAATGCGAAACGAACAGGATGGTGAGGCCGCGGGCGCGCAGTTCGTGGACTTTGCGCATGCAGCGGTGGCGGAAGTAGGCGTCGCCGACCGCGAGAGCTTCGTCGACGATGAGGATTTCGGGGTCCACATTGATGGCGACGGCAAATGCCAAACGAACGACCATGCCGCTGGAGTAAGTCTTGACGGGCTGGCTGATGAAGTCACCGATTTCGGCGAAGTCCTCAATCTCTTTGTAGCGGCGGTCGATTTCGCGTTTGGAGAAGCCGAGGATGGAGGCGTTCAGATAGACGTTATCGCGGCCGGAGAATTCAGGGTTGAAGCCGGCGCCCAGTTCGAGGAGCGCGGAGACGCGTCCGTTAACGCGGACCTCGCCGGAGGAGGGCTGCATGATACCGGCTACGAGCTGAAGCGTGGTGCTTTTGCCCGAGCCGTTTTCGCCGACGATGCAGAAGACTTCGCCGCGGCGGATGGTGAAGCTGAGATCGCGGAGGGCCCAGAAATCGCGATGAAAGGAACAGCGGTTCAGGGTCAGGAGTTCTTTGAACCTGTGGGCGGGCTTTTCGTAGATGGAGTAGCTCTTGGAGACGCGATCGAACTCGACAGCATTCACGGGAAATTTCAGTTTATACGTTTGGTCGATGGGCGCCGGGGGGCTTTGCTGTTTTGGCCGCGAGGGATTTCCCGCGCTTACGCCTGGGGTTATGGCTTTGACGCAGAGTAAAGAAGCGGGCGGGCGAAACCGCCCGCCCCACCATCCAATCGCCATACTGCAGTCGGAGCGCTCCAACGTTTTCCGGTTTGTTTACCCCGTCCGGTCTTCAGGGCCTGTTCTTTCGACGTTCACACTCGTAGAGCCTGCAGGAATACGGTGCTTAGTGCGCCGGAACATCACAGGAACGTCCGGCTTCTTGACTGGAAGTTAGCACGCGGGCACCAGATTTCCGGGCTGGAGTAAACGTACAAATTAGTGTAAGTTGCTGCAGCGGCTGGAGTAAAAAATTATTTTGGGTGAGCGAACCCGATTTTAATGAAGCATCGTTAGTGTGGCTATCCGACTGCCTATTTAACGGCCAGAGCCCCGGGTGAGGTAATTTCGGGTGGCTTCATAACAGGAGATCAATCATGAAAAACACAGTGCTGGCTATTGTTTTCGCGGTGGGTGCGTTTGCGCAGACGCCGAATACGAGTGCTACAGAGAAAACCCAGGAGAATTCGACCACGCGGGTGAATCCGGACGGGACAGCGGTGCAGAGTTCGGATAAGACGCATACGAAGTCGAACAGCACGCAGAATCCGGACGGGACTGCGGTGAACAGCAGCGGGGCTTCGCATCAGGCAAATACGACGGTGACGAACCCGGACGGGACGCAGAGTTCGACGCACGTAAAGCGGGCACGTAAGACGACTACGGCGAATACGCCGGGCGGGACGAGCACGACGGAACATTCGAGCTCGGAGTCGACGTCAACTACGTCGAAATAGTTTTTAAGTAAGAGCGGCAGGCCGAGGGCCTACCCTACCAGACCTCAGAGGAAGGCTACGGTTTTGATGCCGGAGATGTCGAAGCGCTTGCGGCAACGCGGGTTTTTGCACATCGCCTGGGTATCCATCAGAAGCATGTAGCTTTGGGCTTTGGCGAATTTGGCCCGGTCGCGTTCGTCGGCTCCGCCGGGGAGGCGGTCCTTCTTGGTGCGGACGATGTAGTTCAGTTCGTACGTGTCCTGCGTGCGGCAGGATGGGCAGTTCAGAGTCGCAGGTTTTTTAGTCTGCGACTCTGAATAATATGCTCGTTCGTCCATTAGAGAAGATTCCCCGCGCTTACGCTTGGGGTTATAGGTGCTGACATGAGTGCTGGAAGCGCCGAGATGGGTGCTGCACCAATCGGCGTTGACACTAGCGCGCGCTCATTTCGATCCACTGCATGCCGTCCGGGTTGCCTTTATATTCGGCGCGCGGGCGGATGAGGCGGTTGTTGTGATACTGCTCCAGGATGTGCGCCGTCCAGCCGGACATGCGGCTCACAGCGAAGATCGGCGTGAACAGATCTATCGGAATACCGAGCGAGTAATATGTTGAGGCGGAGTAGAAATCGACGTTCGGGTTGAGTTTCTTTTCGGCGCGAACGGTTTCTTCGACTCGCTTCGACATTAGGTAAAGCTCTTCGTGGCCGGTGCTCTTGCCGAGCTCTTCCGACATGACACGAAGGTGCGTGGCGCGAGGATCGTCCGTGCGGTAGACGCGATGGCCCATACCCGGAATTTTGATCTTGTTGGCCAGCATTTCGTGCACTTTTTCGACGGCTTTATCGGCCGAACCCACCTGCAGCAACAGCTTGATCACGTCTTCGTTGGCGCCGCCGTGGAGAGGTCCTTTGAGGGCCCCGATGGCGGAGGTGACGGAAGAGTAGATATCAGAGAGAGTTGCGGCGGTGACGCGGGCGGCGAAGGTGGAAGCGTTGAGTTCGTGGTCGGCGTGCAGAATGAGCGCGACGTCGAAAACATGCTCCATGATGTTGTCTGGCTTCTTGCCGGTGAGGCAATAGAGGAAGTTGCCTGCAAAGCTCAGAGAAGCATCGGGAGCGACGACGGCCTCACCCTTGCGCAGACGGCCGAAGGTGCTGACGATGGTCGAGGTCTGCGACATCAGCTTCGTGGCTTTGAGCTGATTGGCCTCGGGCGACATGTCCTTCGCGGCGGGATCGTAGAGGCTCAGCATCGAGACGGCGGTACGCAGCACGTCCATCGGAGAAGCCTTGATGTTCGCTGTGAGGAAAGTCACGACCTCTGGTGCGATCGCATAGTTCGCGAAGAGATCGGCCTTGAGTTTATCGAGCTCGCTCTGCTTCGGCAGAGTGCCTTTCCAGAGAAGCCAGATGACCTCCTCGAAAGTGGCGTGCTCGGCCAGCGTATGGATGTTGTAGCCGCGGTAGCTGAGGACGCCAGCGTAACCGTCGATGTAACAAATTTCGGATTCGCCGGCTACGATGCCTTCCAGGCCCGCACCGGTGGTAGTGGCAGTTGTCGAACTCATGTGTGTAGTCTTCTTTTAGTCTAGATCAGCGTCTGTTTTGAGCCTGGACGGGATTGCTATTTCAGCAGCGGTTTGCGCAGTTTGCCGAGGGTCCGATGGAGCATGATGGCGAACGGGCTCTTGTGGGGGCAGATGGGATAGGGCGCGAAGCTGATCGCGTCGTTACCCTTATCCACCCAGAGTTTTTCTTCGCGCGAAGCGTTGACGGCGACGGTCAGAAGCACGCCGGTGCTGCAGGTTTCGCTGTCGGTGATGCCGAGGATCGAAGGACTTGGCGCGCCGTCTTTCGCGGAGGGACCCCAGTCGGCCTGGAATTTATCGAAAGCGTAACCGGAACAGGGTTTTTCGGCAGTGCAGCCCCAGTCGCGGTAGGCGCCCTGGTAGTCGCCGCCGCGGATCGCGGAGAGGAAGGTTTTCACGACGCCTTCCTGATGGTGGTTTCTGAGGAGATACCAACTGAGGGAGGCCACGATGACCACAACGATGACAGAAACGATGGACCGAATGATGATGCGGTTGCGCTGCTCTTCGCCCGCTCCGTAAGTATCGAGATAGCCTGGCATGTTTTAGAAGGCGGATGAGGCCGACGTGGGCGTCGGCCGCAGGACTGGGGTCCTACCCCACAATAGGATGCCGGCAGGGTTAGTTGGGGGCACTGAAGTCCTTATTTTGCCGGGTAGGCTTTGTTGTACGCGGCGAGGGCGTCGGGCGTGATGTCGAGCGTGGGCTTGAAGTAAAGGGTCTGGGACACATCGACGACGACGTCGAGGCCTTTTTCTTCGGCGAGCTTCTTCACGACATCCTGCATCTTCTGGGCGGCTTTGCCGAGAACGTCCTGGCGATCGCGGTCGAATTCGGCCTGCAGATCGTCGGAGATGCGCTGGGCGTCGCGCTGCTTGCGCTGGCCCTGAAGCTGCAGATCGGCGGAGGCCTGCTGGGTCAGCTTATTGCTTTGCAGCTGCGTCTGGATGGACTGCAGATCGTTCTGGAGCTTCTGCAGTTCGTCCTGCCGCGGCTTGTATTTGGCTTCAATGACGGCTGACTGTTTCTTGAGCTCTTCGGAATCGAGCATCGCCTTCTGGACGTTGACGACGGCTACTTTAAGCTGGGCGGATGCGACGGTGGCGAGAGGCGCGAGCACGAGGCACAGCAGGCCCGCGCGAATGGCCATGGAACGAAACATAGTTATGGGACTCCTCAGGATGGAAAAACACAGGTTAGCATACTGTTTTGCCGCGATAATGCCGATGAACCCTATGTGTACCTCTGGATTGAACGGCTGCCGTTAAGATAAGGTTTCATGCGAGTTGCCCTGGGGCAAATTGATCCGACGGTGGGGGACTTGGCGGGGAACGTGGGGCTGATGCTGCGTTTCGCGAGGGACGCGGCGGCGCGGAAGGCGGACCTGATCGTTTTCCCTGAGCTGTCGGTGACGGGGTATCCGCCGCGGGATTTGGTCGAGAAACCGAATTTCATCGAACGGTCGGAGCAGGCGGTTGTCGACCTCGCCTATGCGACAAGGGATCTGCCGCTCGCGATTATTGCGGGCTATGTCGGGCGATCGAACCAGCCGACCGGTAAGAAGGCAACGAATTCGGCGGCGGTGATTCGGGGCGGACAGGTGGTCATGCGGCAGACGAAGATTCTGCTGCCGAATTACGACGTGTTCGACGATGCGCGGAATTTCATGCCGGCGGACAGCCAGTCGGTGTGGCGGACAGAAGGCGGCGACGTCGCGCTGACCATTTGCGAAGACGCGTGGAACGACAAGATGTTCTGGCCGCACAGGCTGTATGGGCGGGATCCGGTGGACGAGCTGATGCAGCAGGGCGCGAGCATGATCGTGAGCATCAACGGCTCGCCATTCCATCTGGGAAAGAGGGCGCTGCGCGAAGAGATGTTCCGCGCCATGGTGCGGCGGCACAAGGTTCCGGCGATTGTGGTGAATCAGGTCGGCGGGAACGATCAGATCGTGTTCGACGGGACGAGCTTCGTGATGGACGCCGAGGGGAGTGTGATTGCGTCGGCGGCGTCGTTCGGGGAAGACCTGGTGGTTGCGGATATGGTCACGGGCGAGGGCGATCAGCACGCGAATTTCCCGGAAGAGGGTGGGGCGGTTTACGAAGCGCTGGTGCTGGGGACGCGCGACTACATTCGCAAATGCGGATTTCGCAGTGTGCTGATCGGGCTGAGCGGGGGGATTGATTCTTCGCTGACGGCGGCGATCGCGGTGGATGCAGTGGGGCGGGAGAATGTGCGTGGGGTGGCGATGCCGGGGCCTTATTCGTCGGACCACAGCGTGAACGATGCGCGGGCGATGGCGGAGAAGTTGGGTATTGCGTTCGACATTATTCCGATCACGCCGGCGTATGACGAGATGCTGCGGACGCTCGGGCCGGTGTTCACGGGGCTGAAACAGGACGTGACGGAAGAGAATATTCAGGCGCGGCTGCGGGGGCTGACGCTGATGTCGCTGTCGAATAAGTTCGGCGCGATCGTGCTGACGACCGGCAACAAGAGCGAACTGGCGGTGGGGTACTGCACGCTGTACGGCGACATGTGCGGCGGGCTCGCGGTGATCAGCGATCTTCCGAAGACGATGGTTTATACGCTGTCGCGGATTGCGAACTGCAGGCATGGGAATGCGATTCCGGAGTCGGTATTCGAGAAGCCGCCGTCGGCGGAGTTGCGGCCGGACCAGAAGGACAGCGATTCACTGCCGCCCTACGATGTTCTGGACGGGATTCTGAGGCTGTACGTCGAAGAGAACTACGGGATCGAGGCAGTGGCGAAGGAGTTGGGGATCGACGTGGAGCTGGTGCGTGATGTAGTGCGCAAGGTCGATCGGAATGAATACAAGAGGCAGCAGGCAGCGCCGGGGCTTAAGGTGACGTCTAAGGCGTTCGGGATGGGGCGGAGATTGCCGGTGGCGCAGCGGTATTCGGAAGTGGAGTGAAGAGTTTCACGCAAAGGCGCAAAGGCGCAAAGAAAATCAAAATCTCGAGTCTTATTTGTTTCGCTGCTCAGAGGCTTATGGTGACGCCTTCGGGTAAGTAAAGCGCTTTTGCGGAGTAAGAGAATTCGTCCGGGATGGCGTCCTTCTTATGCTTCGGCGAGCCTGTCTCAGCAACTGGAGTCATTGTGACTTTGATGTTCTGAGCGTCTACGGTGATGGTGGCGTAACCATGATGGTACGCGTCGTGGAATCTCAGTACCGCGCCAAGGTCCTTGTCTTTGTGGCCTACATCGGCGGTCATGCCATGGAGATGGTAGTAACCTCCGTGGCCGACTACAAGGAAAGGGGTGGCGACGTTCTCAATGATGTTTCGCTCGATGCGCTGATAGTTGTGAACGTGAGCTGACAGGACGAGATTCGGCACGCGGCGGGAATCGTTGATGGCGCGATCGACAACATCCGCCATAGCCGCACTGCCGGAGTGGTGGTCGTCGAAGGAGTAAATGGGATGATGCAGCGCAACGATGAGAGCCTTATCGGCGGGCGCGGTGGCGAATTCGTTGGTCAACCACTGCTGCTGTACGGAATCGACTGAGCCGCCTTCGGGGACGTTGGTGTAGAGACCCATGATCGTCGCAAAGGGGCAATTCAGCGTGTAGTAGACGTTCGGGAGAGAAAGAGTGACTCGTGCCGCATCGCCGGAGATGGGGTCGATCTGCGGGGTGGCGCTCATGAAATACCTCACCCATCCGTCGAGTGAAGTTTGAGCGCTGCTGGCCGGATCGCCGTCATGATTGCCGGGGATCGCGATGATGGGCGCGTTGTAGTGATCGTACGGCTCGTAGAACTGATCGTAATAGTCGGCAATCTCGCCGTTGTAATAGACGACGTCGCCGAGATGGTAGAAGAATTGGGGGCGCGTGGCGGGAGGGAGGTTGAGGTCACCTTTCATCTGCGCGGCTACGGCGGCCTGATAGTCGGAGTTCTTTATGCCACCGGTGTCTCCGACAGTATGAAATACCAGGTGGCCCTGTTTTTTCGCCAGGGCAGTGATTCCGGGTACTACGATTTCGAGATCGTAGTGATAAGGAGGAAGACCTAAAGGGTTCGGCAAGGGCTCAAACTTAGTATCGGAATGGACACTCAGGGGCGAGACTCCTGGATGGGCCTGAGCTTTGCCCCTTGGGGGACGTGGTCTCGCACTACCGGGCTGCAGCATAAGAGTCCTGATTTCCTTTCGGTCGATTTATAGCATGAGTTTTTAGAAAATCGGTCCGTGTTTATTGAATTGTCACAACTTTAATGAAAGTCGGTTTCACGCGGAGGCGCAAAGGCGCAAAGAAATTCGACGGCAAGTGCTCAGTTGGGTGTCGGTTGCGGTTCGAGATGGTCGACTACCAGGACTGGCAGCGAACGTTTGACTGGTTTTAGTTTCAGACCCAGTTGTTTGTCCAGCGCTTCGACAAGGGTGGACGAGGGATTCGGGTCTGAGTCGGTGGTCTTTACCAGATGGGGCGGGCTCCAGCTCAGCGTGAAGTCCCAGGCGCCTTTGAGGCCGGTGGCATCAATGACCGGGTGGGTGATGTAGAGGCCGCCCATGCCCTGGAGTTGCGGCGCCAGCTGAGCCATGGTGGTGTTGTGGCACGTTACCGCGAAAATGGGTGCGGCAGCGGAGACGATTTCTATTGGTGGGAGACGGCACGAGGAGCGGCGCGTGGGGTCGGCTTTCACGACGCGCGGTTTGTTCGTTATTAGTTCGTAGACCTCTACGGGGCGGTCTTCATAGTGGGTGATGAGGCTGAAGCGGTCGGCGAGCAGGCTGCGCAGCATCACGAGGACGGTCTGGATATCGGGCCGGGCGCCGGAGATTTTGGCGAGGGTGTCATAGCGCTGCGCGCCGGCTGACTTCGGCGTGGGGGCGAGCAGATCGTCGTTGTCGATCACGTCAAGATCCTGCAGGCCCCAGGCGAATTTGATGAGTTCGCGGAGAGTGAAACCCCGAAGATCGACCTGGGCTGTGTCCATCCGGAACGTGCGCGAGGTGGTGGCGGAGAGTTTGATGGTCGCGACTTCGAAGGTTGGGAGATTTTGCGAAGTGGCGGGGTCCGGGACCGGTTGTTCGACGTGGTCGATTACGATGACGGGCACAGGGACGGGCTTGATTTCGAGCTTCAGGCCGAGTTGCTTTTCGATGGCCACAGGTAAGGGGATGCCTTCGTCGCGGGCGGATGAGAGCCAATTGCACGGGGTCCATTGGAGCGTTAAGTCGAAGACGCCATCGAGGCCGGTCTGGTCGAAGACAGGGTTGTTCTGGAAGTAATCGCCGGCGATGCGGGGGAGCCGCGTGGCGAGTTCCGATATCGATATGCTGCGGCACGTTAGGACGCTGGCGGGAGTTGGTCCGGGTGCGTTATTCGACTGGCAGGAGGCTTCGCCGGAGCTGGCCGATTTTGTGAGCCGGGGGCGCGGGCCGGCGGTCAGGACGTGTTGCGGGAAGGACTTGGCAGCGTCGTGCACGGTGAGGTGGAAGCGATCGGCGAGAAGGCCCTGGAGCATGGGCTTCGGGGACTCGGATGAGGTGCTGGCAATGACGTCGAAGAGGGCGGTATCCAGCCACGCGGGACCGCCGATCAGGTGGTCGGGGTCGATGCTGTAAGCGATAGCGATGAAGTAGACGAGGGTCGCGTTGTGGACTTCGTACTGGTTGCCGCGGAGCCCTCCGCGCAGGTTCTGGTTGGGCGAGGCGGGGCTGGGGTAGACAAACGCAGCGGCATGACAGACGGCGGAGCAGAGGAAAAACAGAGCGGCTCGGTTCATGGGCGCGGGCGCATGTACATCATGATTTTCACGAGCGAGCCGAGGACGGCCGAGGTGATGACGAGTGAGAGGCCGGCGGCGATAACGGGTTCGCTCGCGAGGTGGCCGGGCAGGGCGATGGTGAAGACTTCGGCGAGGGCGCGGAATACGAGGGCGGCGCGGCCATAGGTGGAGGTTTCGGTCGACAGGAGTTCGGTGAAGACGGCGGTCATTTCATCACCGTAGTCGCGGCGGAGTTCGGCGGGGTAGAGCCAGAGCAGGAGCCGGTAGAAAGCGACGGGACTCATCTTCAACTCTGCGACGGGTGCCTGGTCAGGCGGGCGTTGGCCATGCGAACCGCGGCGTTCATGCGCTGGACTTCGGCTTCGAGAAGCTGGTGGCCCGCACCGGTGAGTTCGTAGTAGCGGCGGCGGGAGTCTTCTTCGGAAAGCCCTGGCGTTTCGTCGATGAGATGGAGGGAGACGAGGCGCTGGATGGTGGAGTAGAGCGTGGCCGGGCCCATGCGGAAACTGCCTTCGGAAAGCTTCTTCGTTTCGAGCATGATGGCGTAGCCGTGCATGGGTCCGGTGGATAGAGCCAGGAGGACATGAAAGACGGCCGGGGTGAGGGGGATGAGCTTTTGGAGGCCGTCTGGCAGCGCCCTCATATGTCAGTTACAGATATATCGGTTACTGATCTAAAGATCAAGCGGAATTTTACCGATTTATTAGCGAGAGTATTTGGCACGTTGCGCGCAGGGCAGGTGCCCCGTAAGCTGATTTCAGGCTGAGTCCCCCATAAAGGGGGACTGTCAGGCTGAGTCCCCCATAAAGGGG
>ODAK010004410.1_pt1 | contig 14416 bp, 11 predicted proteins | sample 1539591 | NCBI WGS metagenome assembly ODAK01 (sample SAMEA3539303, study PRJEB22396) | soil metagenome | biome: tundra; feature: field; material: soil | place: USA | collected 2010-05 | depth 0.15 m | reverse complement strand
CCTAGCGGCTAGCCGGCGCCTTCGCGTTTCCGGTTCTGATCTCGAGCGGGCTAGCCGCCCGGCGCCTGCGTCTCGAACGGCAGGCGGACCTGCGACAGATCCTTGCGCGTCTCGACGAGGACGAGCGGGCCTGCGTCGACACGCGCCACCTTGCGGATCTCGCGCGGTACGCGGATCGGCGCCGATACCGCCGCCATCGCTTCCTGCACGGCCCGAATCTTGTCGGCGTCGGAGCTCACCCATTGCAGGCCCGCACCTTCGGCCACGGCCTGCAGCGAGTCGACGGGAAGCACGTAGTTCTCTTGTGCCGAGGCACTGACGTCGATCGGGGCGGAGGCCGGCGCTGGCGCGTATTCCGGTTCCGGATGTCGCTGCTGAGTTTCAGCGGCGAACGCGGCGTTTGCCGGCTGCGCGGCCTCGGCCGGTGGAGCAGTCTCGGGCTCGCGATCGGCGAGCGCGAAGGGCGCTGGCGCCGCTTCCGCTGCTTCGGCCCGGTGCTCGCCGGCCGGCGCTTCGGCCATGGCCGCGCCGTCCATGTCGCCTTCGGGCGAGCCTTCGCGTGGCGCCCGGTCGCGGCCTCGGCCGCCGCGGCGGCGGCGGTTGCTCGATCCTTCGCCGCGCGTATCGCTCGGGTTGCCGGCGTCTTCGATCGTCGCTTCGCCGGCTTCGGCATGTGCTGTCGAGCCGTTCGCTTCGGCGGCGCCGGCGGCCGCATCGTGCGACGCTGGCGGCGGTGCGTCGCCGTCGACGGGCGCTGCATTGCCGTTCGCTTCGGTGCCGCTCGTGTCGTCGCGGTCACGCCCGCGCCCGCCGCGCCGATTGCGGCGGCGCCCGCCTTGGCGTTCGCCTTCCGTTTCGCTGCCTGGGACGGCGTTCGGCGGGTTCGGCGTCGTATCGACGAAGGGTCGCTGGATGCCGGCGTCTTCCGCCGGCGCGGCGTCGCTGCCTTCGCCGTTGCCGCGCGGCGCACGGTCGTTGCGGCCGCCGCGTCGCTCGTCGCCGCGTCCACCGTCTCGCGCTTCCTGGCGCGGCTCGCGCGGGCCGCTACGATCGCCTCGCTCACCGCGGGCGCCGCGCGGCTCACGGGGTTCACGCGGGTCACGCGCTTCGCGCGGCTCCCGCGCTTCGCCACGGCCGGTTTCGGCCGTCTCGGGTTTCGCGCCCGCGCTGCCACTGCGATCGCCTCGGTTCGAGCGGCCTTGTGCCGTGTCGTTGCTGCCTTCGGCTCGATCGGCGGAGCGCTCGCCGCGCCGGCCGCCGCGTGAACCGCGGCCGCCGCGTTCACCTCGGTCGCCCCGGTCACCGCGACCGTCACGATCGCCTCTTTCGTTGCGCTCGCCACGCTCGCGCCTGGGCGCCTCGCCGGCTGCAGGCGGCGACAGGGCCAGGGGTCGAGCGGCGACCGGTTCCGGCTCGGCGCCGGAGAAGATGCTTTTCACCCAGGAGAAGAAGCCGCGCCCGGCCGGAGCGGCAGGCGCCGGCCTCGCGGCAACCGGCAAGAGGGCCGGCGGCACTTCCGAAGGCCTTGCGGTTTGTGCCGCAGGGCGTGGCTCGACGCGAGGCACTGCCTGCGGCGCCGGCATCTCGGGCAGGATGCCCTTGATGACCGGCTCCTGTTTCGGCTTGGCTTTCTCGCGCCGGGTGATACCGACTTCCTCTTCAGGCTCGTCGATCATCGTGTAGCTGGCCTGCAGGTTCTCCAGCCGCGGGTCGTCGTGGCGCAGGCGCTCCAGGCGATAGTTCGGCGTCTCGAGCGCCTTGTTCGGAACCAGCAGCACGGTGACGCGCTGCTTCAGCTCGATCTTGGTGATCTCGGTGCGCTTCTCGTTCAGGAGGAACGACGTCACCTCGACGGGCACCTGCACGTGCACGGCCGCGGTGTTGTCCTTCATCGACTCTTCCTGGACCATGCGCAGGATCTGCAGGGCCGAGCTCTCGGTGTCGCGGATATGGCCGGTGCCGTTGCAGCGCGGGCAGGTGATGTGGCTGCCTTCGGAAAGAGCGGGGCGCAGGCGCTGCCGGCTCATCTCGAGCAGGCCGAACTTGCTGATCGACGAGAACTGGACGCGGGCGCGGTCGGAGCGCAAGGCGTCGCGCAGCCGCGTCTCGACTTCGCGCCGGTTCTTCGACTCTTCCATGTCGATGAAGTCGACGACGATGAGGCCGCCCAGGTCGCGCAAGCGCATCTGGCGCGCGATCTCGTCGGCGGCTTCGAGGTTGGTGCGCGTCGCGGTTTCCTCGATATCGCTGCCGCGCGTCGAGCGCGCCGAGTTCACGTCGACCGAAACGAGCGCCTCGGTGTGATCGATCACGATGGCGCCGCCCGAGGGCAGGTTCACCGTGCGCGAAAACGCCGTCTCGATCTGGTGCTCGATCTGGAAGCGGGAAAACAGGGCGGCGTCGTCGCGGTAGCGCTTGACCTTGTGCGCCGTCTCCGGCATCACATGGCTCATGAACTGCTGCGCCTGGTCGTAGATGTCGTCGGTGTCGATCAGGATCTCGCCGACGTCGGAGGTGAAGTAGTCGCGGATCGCGCGGATGACGAGCGACGACTCCTGGTAGATCAGGAACGCGCCCTTGCCCGCCTTGGAGGCACCGTCGATGGCCGCCCAGAGCTTCAACATGTAGTTGAGGTCCCACTGCAGCTCGGGCGCAGTGCGGCCGATGCCCGCGGTGCGGGCGATCAGGCTCATGCCCTTCGGGTATTCGAGCTGGTCGAGGTTTTCCTTCAGCTCTTCGCGGTCTTCGCCTTCGATGCGCCGCGAGACGCCGCCGCCGCGCGGGTTGTTCGGCATCAGCACGAGGTAGCGGCCGGCCAGCGAGACGAAGGTCGTCAGCGCCGCGCCCTTGTTGCCGCGCTCCTCTTTCTCGACTTGCACGAGCAGCTGGTCGCCATCCTTGATCGCGTCCTGGATGCGGGCGGTGCGCGCGTCGACGCCTTCGCGGAAGTAGTTCTTCGAGATTTCCTTGAACGGGAGGAACCCGTGGCGGTCTTCGCCATAGTCGACGAAGCAGGCTTCGAGCGAGGGCTCGACGCGCGTTACCACCGCCTTGTAGATGTTTCCCTTCCTCTGTTCACGGCCTTCGATCTCGGTTTCGAAATCCATCAACTTCTGGCCGTCGACGATCGCGAGGCGCCGCTCTTCGGGCTGCGTCGCGTTGATCAGCATGCGTTTCATCTGCACTCCTCGGGCGCGGCCTCATGCGGCTGCGTCCATTCAAGCCGCCGCGGCCCGGCCGCTGGCGACGAATCGATGCACGAGAAAACGCGAGAAGAAACCGGAAGGAATCGCCCTGGACTGCGCGAGAGCGGCCGCCGTCAGGCGACCGCGGGCCCGGGCAGCGTTGGCGCGCGCGAGGCAGTGAAGAGGCGGTCGGGGAGCACGCTTGCGATCACTGAACGCATGGCGAAGCGCGATGAATCGGGTCGGGGAGCCAGCAGCTCGGGCCTCGTTCTCGTCTTCAACCGGGAAACCTTGTCTTGGGTTCTTGTCTGTTTGCTCTGCCGTCCCGTGCCTCGAAGCCGTCGCGTCACTTGGGGAACGCGACCTGCCGAAGCGGCGGGACGTTGCATCACCGTTTGGCCGGAACAAAATCCGGCCGCCCACCTGCTGCCGTCGAGCGCCGCCGAATATCGCGACGCTAAACTGTGAAAAATCAAATACTTACGGCTGCAGCGTGGAGCATCGAATTATAGGGGGCAAAGGCGGCCGGCGTGACGCGCAATCGCCGCGCCGCATGGCAGCCCCTGCTCCGGCGCCTGCTCCGGCCGTGCGAAACGTCCGCATCGACAGCGGTTCGGCCGGCCAGCGGCTCGACAATTTTCTCGCCAAGATCCTGAAGGGCGTTCCCAAGACGCATCTGTACCGGGTCATCCGTTCCGGCGAAGTTCGCGTCAACAAGGGGCGGGCCGGCGCCGACACGCGGCTCGACATCGGCGACGAAGTGCGCATTCCGCCGGTGCGAACGGCCGATCGCAGTGCCACGGCACCGGCACCGGCGCGCGAGTTTCCCATCGTCTTCGAAGACGAGCATCTGCTTGCCATCGACAAGCCGGCCGGCGTTGCCGTGCACGGCGGCAGCGGCGAAAGCTTCGGCGTCATCGAGCAACTGCGCCGCGCCCGGCCCGAAGCGGGGTTCCTCGAGCTCGTGCACCGGCTCGACAAGGAAACCTCTGGCCTGCTCCTGATCGCGCGGACGCGCAAGGCGCTCGTCGCCCTACAGAGCGATCTGCGATCGAAGAGCCCCGAGCGGGCGATCGGCAAGACCTACGCAGCGCTCGTGGCCGGCGCCTGGCCGGAAAAGCTGAAGGTGATCGACGTCGCCTTGCACAAATATCTCGATGCCGAAGGCGTGCGTCGCGTCCGCACCGTCGACGCCGAAGACGCCGACGGGCGCCGCTCGATCACGCTCGTCCGCGTTGCCGAGCGCCTCGCGCCCTTCACCCTGCTCGACGTGACGATCAAGACCGGCCGCACGCACCAGATCCGCGTCCACCTCGCGCACGAAGGTCACGCCGTCGCCGGCGATCCGAAGTACGGTGATTTCGCGCTCAACAAGGCGCTCGCGCGTGGCGTGGCGGTGCCCGGCGTTCGTTTCGACCGCATGTTCCTGCACGCGCGCCGGTTGCGCTTCGTGCATCCTGCGACCGGCGAAGCGATCGAGCTCCAAGCACCGTTGCCCGAGGCTTGCGTCCAACTCGTGCGCGCGCTTCGCGGCGCCGGGGTCGAGCGGCCGTGATGGCTTCGCCGCGCCGTTTCGACCTGATCGTCTTCGACTGGGACGGCACGCTTTTCGATTCGACCCAGCTGATCGTCCGCTGCATCCAGTCGGCCTGCGCCGATGTCGGCACCGACGTGCCGAGCGATCGCGATGCGAGCTACGTCATCGGCCTCGGCCTGGCCGACGCCCTGCGCCATGCCGCGCCGGCGTTGCCGCGCGAACGCTACCGCGAGCTTGCCGAACGTTACCGGCACCACTACCTGGCGAGCCAGCACGACATCCTCCTCTTCGACGGCACGCTCGAGATGCTGCGCGGGCTCAAGGCGAGGAACCACTGGCTCGGCGTCGCCACAGGCAAGTCGCGGCGCGGCCTCGACGACGCGCTCAAGCACGCCGAGTTGCAGAGCCTCTTCGACGCGACCCGAACCGCTGACGAGACCGCCGGCAAGCCCGATCCGCTGATGCTCTTCGAGCTGATGCGCGAGCTTGGCTGCGTGCCCGAGCGGACGCTCATGGTCGGCGACACGACGCACGACCTGCAGCTCGCGGCAAACGCCGGCTGTGCGAGCGTCGCGGTCAGCTTCGGCGCGCACGAGCCCGAAGCCTTCGCCGAGTTCGCGCCCTTGCACATCGCGGACTCGACGGGCGGGCTCGATGCCTGGCTCGTGCGGCATGGCTGAAGGGTGGCCAGCGAGCGCCGCCTCCGCGCTGCGGCTCTGCGCCTCCTCCGAGCTGGCGGAGAAGGGTCGCGCCATCGTCTTCGACGTCTTGCATTTTCGCGAACCCGCGCGTGCCTTCGCGCTGCGCTTCGACGGCCGCGTTGTCGCCTATCTCAACCGCTGCGTGCACGTACCGACCGAGCTCGACTGGCAACCGGGTGAGTTCCTTGACAGCGGCCGCGAGTTCATCCTTTGCTCAATCCACGGCGCCGCCTACGAGCCGCGCAGCGGCCGCTGCCTGGGCGGCCCGTGCGGCCGCGGCCGCCTGACGGCGCTCGACGTCTTCGAGGTCGACGGCGAGGTCTGGTGGCGGTCGACGCGCGATACGCAGCCCGCCCCGGTGCTCGAAACTCAGGGCTCGCCGTCCCAGTAGTCGAGGTTCGCCTCCAGGCGCTGGACGGCGCGAAACGGCCGGTTGAAGGCGGCGTACTTGCCCGAGTCCGGGTACTCGCAGATTTCCGGGCGCTCCTGGGTACTGATGCTCAGATACTTCATCGGCGCCGGCGAGGTGTTGATGAGCTGGTGCGGGTATTCGGGACCGGGCGGGATGAAGATCACGTCGCCGGCTCGCACCGGCACCATCTCGCCGGCGACGCGCAGCGTTCCTTCGCCTTCGAGGATGACGAACATCTCCTCCTGCGCGTAGTGGAAGTGATAGGGGCAGCCACGCATCCCGGGCGCCAGGATGTCGAAGCCGGCGCCGAGCTTTTTCGCTGCGGTGCCGTCGGAGACGCCGCCGCAGCGCGTGTCGTAGAGCGGTGTGTGCTGTTCCCGGCGCAGCTCGACTGCGTCGACGTTGCGGACGAGCTGGCTGCGTAGTTCCTCGGCGAGTGTGGTCATTGCGCAGGCCCCTTCGTTACCCTCGCTGTCGAGGACCGGGCAGTCATCGTAGCCGCAGAGCCGGTCGCCGCGCTTCGGTGTCATCGCGCCAGACGATGCGAGCCTGCCGTTGTTCGTGATTCTTGCCGCCGGCGTGCTCTTCATCGGACGCTGGCAAGGAGCGCTGAGGCGGCGTAAAGCAGAAGGTTGAAGACGACGTGGAGCACGGCTGCCGGCCAGACGCGGCCGCTCAGCTCGCGGGCCCGGCCGAAGACGATCGACACGGGAAAGACGGCGAGGGCTGCAGCGATCGAATGCCGCCACAAGTGAAAGGCGGCGAAGACGATGCTGGTCACGAGGTTGGCCGGCGTCAGGAGCGCCACCGGGAAGCGGCGCGCGAAGGCTTGTGCCAGCGCCGGTTGCAGCGCACCGCGAAAGACGATTTCCTCGGCGATCGACCAAAGCGCGATGGTGGCGATGTCGCGCGGCGGGTCCGGCGTCGCCATGCCGAGACCAGCTGCGGCGGCGGCGAATGCAATCGGCGGGGCCGACAGCGCACACGCCCACCAGAACACCGGTGTCGACGCGAGCGTTCGGGGCAGCGCGCTCGGCAGCCTCATGCGACGCTCAGGCGCGGCCATGGTCGGTACGATCGATCGTCGATGACGGGAGACGAACTCTAAGGGATGGCCGCAGCAGCGCATGCCTTGCGGCCGACTGCAGCCGGCGTGCGCCGGAATGGTCGTGAAAGCGAGGGTGGCAACCAACTTGGTGCGGCACGCCGCCCGCCCGTGGTGCGAGCGGGGACCTGGTGCTTCCGGCGGATTGGAGCGGAACACGACCCGATGTTCTTGGCGACGCGCTCCGTCGCATTGCGTGGCATAGCCCTTGCAGACTAGGCCATCAGCTGACGAATCGTCGTCTGCAGTCCTTCAGTCGAAAACCCCCGGGAGATCCGCCCATGAAACGTCGCTTCGCGCTCAAAGCCGCCTGCGCAGCCCTGGCTGCGTCGGGCCTCGTCAGCCTGCCTGCATTCGCCGCCGACACGATCAAGGTCGGCGTGCTGCATTCGCTGTCCGGAACGATGGCGATCTCCGAGACCGCCCTCAAAGACATGGTCCTCATGACCATCGACGAGATCAACAAGAGCGGCGGCGTGATGGGCAAGCAGCTCGAAGCCGTCGTCGTCGATCCGGCGTCGAACTGGCCGCTGTTCGCCGAGAAGGCCAAGCAGCTGATCACGCAGGACAAGGTCGCCGTCGTCTTCGGTTGCTGGACCAGCGTGTCGCGCAAGTCGGTGCTGCCGGTGTTCGAGGAGAACAACGGCCTGCTCTTCTATCCGGTGCAGTACGAGGGTGAAGAGCTCAGCAAGAACGTGTTCTACACGGGCGCGGCGCCGAACCAGCAGGCGATCCCGGCGGTCGAGTACCTCATGAGCAAGGATGGCGGCTCGGCCAAGCGCTTCGTGCTGCTCGGTACCGACTACGTCTATCCGCGCACGACGAACAAGATCCTGCGCAGCTTCCTGCACAGCAAGGGCATCACCGACGCCGACATCATGGAGGAGTACACGCCGTTCGGCCACTCCGACTACCAGACCATCATCGGCAAGATCAAGAAGTTCTCCTCGGAAGGCAAGAAGACGGCCGTCGTCTCGACGATCAACGGCGACTCGAACGTACCCTTCTACAAGGAGCTCGGCAACCAGGGCCTGAAGGCGACCGATGTCCCCGTCGTCGCGTTCTCCGTAGGTGAGGAAGAGCTGCGCGGCGTCGACACCAAGCCGCTGGTCGGCAACCTGGCGGCGTGGAACTACTTCATGTCGATCAAGAACCCGAGCAACGCCGCCTGGATCAAGGAGTGGACCGCGTACGCCAAGGCGAAAAGCATTCCCGGTCAGGCAGACAGGCCGCTGACCAACGATCCGATGGAAGCCACCTACGTCGGCATGCACATGTGGAAGCAGGCGGTCGAGAAGGCGAAGTCGACCGACACCGACAAGGTGATCGCGGCGATGGCCGGCCAGACTTTCAAGGCACCTGACGGCTTCACGCTCGAGATGGATCCGAAGAACCATCACCTGCACAAGCCCGTCTTCATCGGCGAGATCAAGGCCGACGGCCAGTTCAACGTCGTGTGGAAGACGCCGGGCCCGATCAAGGCGCAGCCCTGGAGCCCGTACATCCCCGAGGACAAGGGCAAGAAGGACGAGCCCGAGAAGAAGTAAGGCGACCGGAGTGCGAACGCTGCTGCGAGCCTGCTGCGCCGCACTTCTCCTTCTCGCCGGCACGGCGCACGCGCTCACCTCGCAGCAGACGCTCGCCATTGCGGCGGGCGACAACGACGCGCGGATCGCCGCGCTGAACGCGGCGGCGGCGGGCGGAGACGCCCGCCTCGCCGCTTTCGTCCAGGCGTTGCTCGACGACGAGGTCAAGGTCGCCGGCGACAAGGTCTTGATCGTTCACGACGGCAAGACGACCGATGCGGCGAGCGGCGCCGAAGCGACACTGCCCGAGTCGGCCGAGGACGTCAGCAACAACAACCGGGTGCGCGGCGCGCTCGAGGCTGTGCTCGCGTCGCTGCGCGTTCTGTCGCCCGATCTTGCGGTGCGCAGCGCGGCGGTCGCCGACCTGACCAAGGCTTCTCTCGACGAGGGCCAGCTGCCGCTCGTCGAAAAGGCGCTCGCGGCAGAGACCGATCCGGCCCTGAAGGATCGGCTCATGCGCATGCGCGCGACGATCCTCATCTCTTCTTCCAGCCGCGACAAGCGCCTGGCGGCGGCGAAGGAACTCGCGTCGAGCAGCCAGAGCATCGTCGCCAGTCTGCTGCAGGAGCGCCTGGCAGCCGGCGGCGAAAGCGACGCGGACGTCCGCGCGGCACTGCAGCAGGCGCTCGATAACGTTCGCGGTCGCCTCGCCTGGGGCGAGCGGCTCGGTGTCGTCTTCACCGGCCTGTCGCTCGGCTCGGTGCTGCTGCTCGTCGCCCTCGGCCTGGCCATCACCTACGGCCTGATGGGTGTCATCAACATGGCGCACGGCGAGCTGATGATGATCGGCGCCTACACGACCTACGTCGTGCAGAACCTCTTTCGCAGCTACGCACCGGGCGTGTTCGACGTCTACATCGTCGCCGCGATCCCGGCGGCCTTCCTCGTTTCCGCGGGGGTCGGCGCCGTGCTCGAGCGCGGCATCATCCGCTTCCTCTACGGCCGGCCGCTCGAGACCCTGCTCGCCACCTGGGGTATCAGCCTGGTCCTGCAGCAGGCCGTGCGTTCGCTCTTCGGTGCGCAGAACGTGCTGGTCGAAAACCCCGGCTGGCTGTCCGGCGGCGTCGAGGCGATGAGCAATCTCGTGCTGCCCTACAACCGGATCGCCATCATCGCCTTCTCGATGCTCGTGCTCGGCGGTGTCGCCTTGCTGATCGCGAAGACCCGGCTCGGCCTCTTCGTCCGCGGCGTGACGCAGAACCGGCGCATGGCCTCGTGCGTCGGCGTCGACACGGCGCGCGTCGACACGGTCGCCTTCGCCTTCGGCGCCGGCATCGCCGGTCTCGCCGGTTGCGCGCTCTCCCAGATCGGCAACGTCGGGCCCGACCTCGGGCAGAGCTACATCGTCGACTCGTTCCTCGTCGTCGTGGTGGGCGGCGTCGGCCAGTTGGCTGGCACCGTCGTCGCGGCGCTCGGCCTCGGCGTGCTCAACAAGTTGCTCGAAGGCATGGCCGGGGCCGTGCTCGCGAAGATCATGGTGCTGGTCTTCATCGTCATCTTCATCCAGAGGAAGCCTTCCGGGCTCTTCGCGATGAAGGGGCGCAGCGCCGAGGCATGAGAGGCGCATCCGCATGAGCGCCGTCCTGGCGATGCCGCCCACCCTCGCGCCGGGCCGCAAGCCGCTCTTCGGCGCGCACGGCTGGGTCGGCGTGACGCTGGCGCTGGTCATCGTCGCCGTCGTCGTGCCGGTGTCGAATCTGCTCGTTCCTGCCGACAGCGTCTTTCATCTCAGCGAGTACGCGGTGCAGCTGATCGGAAAGATCATGTGCTACGCGATGTGTGCGCTGGCGATGGACCTGATCTGGGGCTATACCGGCATCCTTTCGCTCGGCCACGGCGTGTTCTTCGCGCTCGGCGGCTACGCCATGGGCATGTACCTCATGCGCCAGATCGGCCGCGATGGCCAGTACCGCATGGATATGCCCGACTTCATGGTCTTCCTCAACTGGAAGGAATTTCCCTGGCACTGGGCGCTCTCGAACTCGTTCATCGCCCAGATGGCGCTCGTCATCCTCGCGCCCGGCGTGCTCGCCTTCGTCTTCGGTTTTTTCGCTTTCCGCTCGCGCATCAAGGGCGTCTATTTCTCGATCATCACGCAGGCGATGACGTTCGCCGCGATGCTGCTCTTTTTCCGCAACGAGACGGGCTTCGGCGGCAACAACGGCTTCACCGATTTCAAGCGCATCCTCGGCATTCCGATCGCCACGCCCCCGATGCGCATGACGCTTTTCGTGATCACGGGCTGCACGCTGATCGCCTTCTTCCTGCTTGCGCGAGCCATCGTTGGCAGCAAGTTCGGCCGCGTCCTGCAGGCGATCCGCGACGCCGAAAGCCGCGTCATGTTCACCGGCTACGACCCGCTGCGCTACAAGCTCGCCATCTGGACGCTTTCGGCCGCGATGTGCGGCATCGCGGGCGCGCTCTATGTGCCACAGGTGGGAATCATCAACCCGAGCGAGATGGCGCCGGCGGCGTCGATCGAGATCGCCATCTGGACGGCGGTGGGCGGCCGCGCGACACTGATCGGTCCGATCATCGGCGCCTTCTTCGTCAACGGCGCGAAGAGCTGGTTCACGCAGGTGTTCCCCGAGTTCTGGCTCTACTTCCTGGGCGCCCTCTTCATCGCCGTGACGCTGTTCCTGCCCGGCGGCATCGTCGGCCTGTTCAGGCACGAGAAGGTGCTTGCGCTGCTCGGCCGCAGCACGCGCAAAGAGGAAGGCTCAGCGTCATGACGCCTGATCTCATGCGCGCCGGCGCGCAGGCGCGCCGCTATGCCGAGCAGCGGGCGCTGGCGCACCAGGGCAGCACCTCGGGCGGCCGCATCGCGAGTTACTCGCGCGTCGTCCAGCCGGGCCACGTCGACATCGCCCACGGCGCCATCCTCTACCTCGACGACATCACCGTCAGCTTCGACGGCTTCAAGGCCCTGAACGCGCTCTCACTCAGCATCAGCGCCGGCGAGTTGCGCTGCATCATCGGCCCGAACGGGGCCGGCAAGACGACGATGATGGACGTCATCACCGGCAAGACGCGGCCCGACGCCGGGCGCTGCTTCTTCGGCTCGACCATCGATCTCATGCGCCTGCGCGAGAACGAGATCGCCTCCGCCGGCGTCGGCCGCAAGTTTCAAAAGCCGACGGTGTTCGAGCACCTTTCGGTGTTCGAGAACCTCGAGCTGGCGCTGAAGGCCGACCGCGGCGTTCGGGCGTCGCTGTTCTTCCGTCTTTCCGGCGAGCAGCTCGACCGCATCGGCGAGATGCTCACGCTCATCCACCTGAAGGCGCACGCGCAGCGAACGGCGGGCATGCTGTCGCACGGGCAGAAGCAGTGGCTCGAGATCGGCATGCTGCTGATGCAGAATCCGCGCCTGCTGCTCCTCGACGAGCCCGTCGCCGGCATGACCGACGAGGAAACGGATCGAACCGCCGAGCTCTTCCTGTCTCTCGAGGGCAGCCACTCGCTGGTCGTCGTCGAGCACGACATGAAATTCATTCACGCGCTGACGCACGGCAATTCGGCGAAGAAGGTGACGGTGCTGCACGAAGGCAGCGTGCTCGCGGAAGGATCGCTCGCAGAAGTGCAGGCCGACGAGAAGGTCGTCGAGGTCTATCTTGGAAGATAGTGCCCCCACGCCTGGGGCTGGCGCCGCTGCGCTGCCCCCCGATGGGGCGCGGCCGGGCTTGGGGCGGCCCGGCGCCCGGGCGGCCGCCGCTCCTGGCACCGCGCCGTTGCTCAGGGCCGAGGCTATCAACCAGTACTACGGCGGCTCGCACATCCTGCGCAGCGTCTCGCTCGAAGCGGCGGTGGGCGAAGTCACGGTGGTCCTCGGCCGCAACGGCGTCGGCAAGACGACGCTGCTGAAGAGCCTGATGGGCGTCGTACCCGTTCGCTCCGGCCGCGTCGGATTCGACGGTGCCGACATCACGCGCGAGACGCCGTACCAGCGCGTGCGCCGCGGCATCGGCTACGTGCCGCAGGGGCGGGAGGTCTTCAGCCGCCTCACGGTCCAGGAAAACCTCGCGATGGGCCTGGCCTACAAGCCGGGATCGACGTCGCTGCCCACCGAGCTTTTCGAGCTCTTCCCGGTGCTGAAGGCCATGCTGCACCGCCGCGGCGGCGATCTCTCCGGCGGCCAGCAGCAGCAGCTTGCGATCGCGCGGGCCCTGGCCGCCGGGCCGCGCCTGCTCGTGCTCGACGAGCCGACCGAAGGCATCCAGCCGTCGATCATCAAGGACATCGGCCGCGTCATCCGTATGCTCGCCGATACCGGCCTGCCGGTGGACGGCAAGCCGCGGCGCATGGCGATCGTGCTCGTCGAGCAGTACTACGACTTCGCCGAAGAGCTGGCCGACCGCTACCTCGTCATGGAGCGCGGCGAGATCGTCATGCAGGGACGCGGCGCCGACATGGCGGCCGACGGCGTGCGCGCAAGGATGTCGATCTAGCGCGCGCGCACTTCGGCCGCGGTGAGCCGCGGCGAACCGGCGCCTTTCTTCTCGGCGGCCTTGACGAGTTCGAGCACCGCCTGGTTCATCGGCGCGCGCAGGCCCTCGGCCGATGCGAGGGCGACGACGGCGCCCTGGAGCTGATCGATTTCGGTCGTGCGGCGTTGCTCGAGGTCGTTGCACATCGAAGAGAGTGCGTTCGGATCGATCTTCACCTGGCGCGCGGCAACGAGCCGGAACAGGAAGTCGGGCAAGCGCAAGACCCGAGGCAGCGCCGAAGGCGGCAGGCTAGCGACCCTGGCCGGGCGAATTCCCGCTGCATGCAGCGCGGCGAGGGCCTCGGCGACGCAGGCCGCCAGAACGAGCCTCCAGCGGCGATCGGCGATCTCCTCGCGCAGCGGCACGCCGGCGAGCGCATTGAGCGCGTTGTTCAGGTTGAGCAGCAGCTTGCCCCAGGCGACCGCGTTCATGTCGGGATGCACTTTCACCTTCATGTGCGGCGTCGACAGGGCCTGCGCCAGCGGGCCGCTCTTCGCGTCGATGACGATGTCGCCGTCCGTGCCGCGATGAAATCGCCCCTCGCCGAGCGCGACGACGTTGAATGGCACCATGCCGGCGACGACCAGCATCTGCGGCAGCTCCTCCTGCAGGATCGTCGCGTTGTCGATGCCGTTCTGCAGAGAGACGACGATGGCCTTCGCCGGTGCGAATTGCCTGATCGTTCGCGCCATCTCGCGCGTCGCGCCGCTTTTCACGGTGACGAGAACGACGTCGGCCGACGCGAGCAGCGCCGGATCGGTGCCGATCGCGATGCGGCCGGCCGCGACCTGCGCGCTGCCGCCGTCGCGGTCGGTCAAGGTCAGGCCGCGCGTGGCCACTTCGTCAACGATGCGCTGGCGGGCGAGGAAGCAAACGTCGCGGCCTGCGGCGGCGAGCTGGCCGCCGACGAAGCAGCCGATCGATCCGGCGCCGGCGACGACGATCTTCTTTTGGCTCACGGCGGGCTCGCTGGGATCACGCCCTTCGAGGCGCGGCCGAGTCTAGCGTGGCGCATCACAATCGAGCCGACCGTCACTCTGCTTCGCCACAATGATCACCGTCCACCACCTCAACAACTCGCGCTCGCAGCGCGTCCTCTGGCTGCTCGAGGAGCTTGGCGTTCCCTACGAGATCAGGAAGTACGAGCGCGATCCGAAGACCATGCTGGCGCCGGAAACGCTGCGCCAGGTGCACCCGCTGGGCAAGTCGCCGGTCATCACTGATGACGGCGTTACCGTCGCCGAATCGGGGGCCATCATCGAGTACCTCATCGAACGCTATGGCCAGGGCCGGCTCGTTCCGCCGGTGGGCACGGATGAGCGGCGTCGCTACACCTACTGGCTGCATTTCGCCGAGGGCTCGGCGATGCCACCGCTGCTTCTGAAGCTCATCTTCGACCGCATCGA
>ODAK010004408.1_pt1 | contig 14422 bp, 1 predicted proteins | sample 1539591 | NCBI WGS metagenome assembly ODAK01 (sample SAMEA3539303, study PRJEB22396) | soil metagenome | biome: tundra; feature: field; material: soil | place: USA | collected 2010-05 | depth 0.15 m | reverse complement strand
CATGGAGCTGGCCAAGCCGGGCCCATTCAGCGTTCGTTGGACGGGGGAAATCCAGGCGCAATTCACCGAGCCTTACACGCTTTATCTGGAAACCGACGAAGGGGTGCGGGTCTGGTTGGACGGCGAGCTGGTGATGAACGATTGGGTGGATCGGTACGACGGCAAATCCCAGGCCACGGTCAATTTGGTCGCCGGACAAAAATATCTGCTGCAGATCGAGTATTATAAAAATCAGGGGCTGGCGCATGCGCGTATGCTGTGGAGCAGCCCTTCGACGCCGAAGCGCTTGGTGCCGCAAAGCCAGTTATGCGCGGCGACAGACACGCTGGCGGCGGCTGGGGATCTCATGGAGGAACCTGAAGAGCAGCCCATGATGCCATGGGCGGTGGCGCCGAATTCACAATTGAGCGGCGTCTGGAGACACGGCGATATTGGCTATCGCGCCGGAGGCGGGGCCGAGGTCAGCAACGGGGTATTTACCGTGACCGGTTACGGGAGTGATATCTGGAATAAGGCCGACGGTTTTCATTATGTTTATCAACCTTTGACCGGAAACGGCCAGGTGGTAGCCCGGGTATTGGGAATGGCCGGAACGCATCCTTGGGCCAAGGCGGGATTGATGATCCGTGAAACACTCGATGCCGGATCGAAGCACGCGACTCTGGCCTGCACCCTCGCCAACGGCTTGGGGTATTGCTGGCGCGTTGGCGGGAGTAATGACACTTTCTACAGCGCGGCAAACCGGCTCGATACCCCGTGCTGGTTGAAGCTGGTGCGCTGGGGGGATCTGCTGGGCGGCTTTATTTCCACCAACGGCGTGAACTGGCAGCTTGCGGATTGGGAACGGGTAAAGATGGGGCAAACGGTTTACGTCGGCCTGGCGGTCAGCAGCCACGATGACCAGGAGCTGTGCACGGCCTGGTTTGATCAAGTCAGGGTTTCTTCCGTTTACGCGCCCTATTCCCTTCCGGTGATTGGCACGGGGGACGGGCTGAAGGGCGATTACTTTGCGAACATGAGGTTGAGCGGCGCGCCGGTGTTGAGCCAGGTGGACCCGGTGGTGCTGTTTGATTGGGGCGAACACGCGCCAACCGGCTTGCCCAGCCCGGACTACTACAGCATCCGCTGGACAGGAGAGATTCAGGCCAAATTCACCGAGCCCTGCACTTTTTATCTTTATACCGATGACGGCGTGCGGGTCTGGCTGAATGAACAACGCATCATTAATAATTGGGTGGATCAATATGAAGGAGAATCCACGGCAACTGTGAATTTGACGGCGGGTCAAAGATACCTCTTGCGCGTCGAGTATTATCAAAACCGGAGCCTGGCGCATGCGCGTTTAATGTGGAGCAGCCCCTCGTTGTCCAAACAGATCGTGCCGCAAAGCCAGTTGTATTCGCAGCCGACCCTGGATCCGAACGGCAGCGGATTGCCGGTCATTTGGGAAATGATTTACTTCGGGCATACCGGCGTGGATCCGAATGCCGACCCGGACGGGGATGGCCTGTCGAATCTTCAGGAATACCAGAACTTCACCCACCCGCTCAATCCGAATACCTCCGGCAGTGGAATACCTGATGGCTGGCTGGTCGCCCATGGGCTGGACCCTCTCGATCCCAATGTCGCCGCTGAGGATCCGGATGAGGACGGGTTAAGCAACCTTCAAGAATACCTGGCGGGAACCGATCCCAACAACCCCTGTTCGAAGATAGCTGGCGTGCCGGACAACGTGTCCGTGCTTTATCTGCGCACCAACTCCGCCACGTTAACCACAGTAGCCACGGCCAACGGCGCGCAAGGCCAGGCGGTGCTGGGCCGGTGGCAGGCGGACGGCACGGCGCTTTACGCGCTGGACCGGCGGGGTGAAGTGCAATTCACACTATCAACGGGCAGCGCCGACAAGCTCCTGCTCGAAGTGGGCGGTACGCAGAACAATGCGGGCAGTCCTTGTTCCACGTTCGATCTGATTCTTTACATAGATGGCGAATGCCTGGGGCATCGAACCTTGAAAGCCGGGTATGGGACCAACGGAGTGGTTATATGTCTCATGCCGTATTTGACAGCGGGACAGCACACCGTGCAGGTTTTCTGGGATGGTTCGGCCAGCTTCAGCAGCTTGCGTCTCCAGCAGGTTAGATTGCGGAGCATTGCCGGCGCGTATAGCGACGGCAACAGAATCAAAGGCTGGGTTGAAATAGCGCTCAATGCCGAATCCGGCCACGACGGTGACATTTCGGCGGGCAGCTACGTCTCACCGGCGTTCATTGAAGGCTGCGATCCGTATCTTTCGTTGATGGGCATTGCCGCTGGCGGAAATGCCGTGCCCGTCAAGCCCAATGCCGGCCTGCGTTGGTATGCCAACGTGCCCCTCTTTGCTGAAACGAACACCCCGGTGAGCATTTTCTACCAGAACGGCGGCTTGGTGGAGTATCCCACCCTGCGCTGGCTGCCGCTCAATATTCTTTCGCCTACGAATCTGCTGGTCCGAACGGGCGACAGCCTGCTCTTGACCGCCGGTTCCAATCAGACGGCCAGTGTGCAAATCACCGTGCTCAACGGTTCCCAAACTGTGGCGACCTACAATACCACCGCCGCGCAACCGGTGCCGTGCCGATTTTCAACCGCCGGCACCTACACCGTCAACGCGGTTTACACGCCGCAAACCGGAGCCGCCCAGACCGGGAGCATCACCGTGAAAGCAGTCGGTTACAATTTTCCGACCAACCCGGTTTGCCTAAAATCGGTCATTCGGAATTGGCCGCTGACCAACGTGCCTCCGGAAATCGTTTTGGCATCCGACCCGCGCCTCGAAATGGTGCAGACCAATCCGTTGAGCCTGCTCATCGATCAAAATCTGCCGCGTACGCTAGTGGCGCGCCTGGGCAAAGCCGGGCCGATCCTGGCTTCGGCCACAGCCCGGGGCATCCGCCTCTTTGCCACCCCGGAGACGTATAACACGGTGGTCGAACAATATCCTGACGGCAGCGAATTGGTGGAGACGATGGAAGTGCTCAGCCCCGTGCTGCCGAATGTGACCATGCAGATCCGGGTGATCGTCGGCGGGGTGACGTTCGACGACGGCACGATCTTCAAAGAGCTTACCGCGGCGGATTTCGATTCGCTGGGTCAATGCAAAGTGCGCTTCCTTTTGCCCGCCGGCGTTCAAACGGCCAATTGCCATCGCATTCGGCTGATGCAAGGCACGGCGCAAATTGGAGGATAACTGATGAGATCTACTGTTAAAATCAGCCTGGTCATCAGTGTCATTGCGGTTTGCGCAGCGGGAATATTATGGCATTTACGCCAGGTCGCAGCGCGGAAACCGGAGGCGGTTGAAGCCGCCCCACCCGTGAAGAATCAAATGGCCGCTGCGCGCTCCCGGTTGGCATCGAAGCCAACACCACGCCCGGAGATGCCCGCGAACCTGCCGGAACGAATCACTCCCGCGTTCCAAGCCGACCCGAGTATTTCCGAACGCGTTAAGACGGTGCATGCGCTGGGCACAACGCTGTCCAGCAAGGAGATCAGCGCCCTCTACGCGTATCTATTGACCCCCGGTTCTCCGGCCGCTGCCACCCGGCAAAATGAAAACTGGCTGCGCAACGAGATGCTGAACCAACTGGTCGAGCAGGAGACGTTGCCCTCTGGTTTGGCGGACGTGTTGCTTGCCATTTACCAGGACCCGCAGCAGGACGTGGTCATGCGCGACTACGCCGTGCAACGAATGACCCCCGTTTATGAACGCGCCAGCAGCGAAGAAAAAGCCGCGCTGCGCCAGGCGTTGTGGCAGGCCACCGGAGAAACGGATGGTAGCATTGCCGGGACGGCGTTGCTGGCATTGCACGAGCTTGCGCAAACGAGCGAGGGACTTGAAAGGAATCGCATTGCCGAAACGGCGTTAAAACTCGCCACGGATGAACAATGCGGCGAACTCTCCCGCATTACCGCCATTCAGGTTTGCGGACAGATGGGTGTAAACCAGGCCGAGACCCTGATGCTTCAATTGGCGCAGAATGCGTCCAGCATTCCCTTGCGTATTTCAGCCATCGCGGCGCTGGGCGATTTGGGAAGCAATCAATCGGAAACTTATCTGAGGCAGGTTGCCTGGAATGTGGATGCGCGGCTGCAGCTTGCGGCCGAATCCGCTTTGCAACGCTTGCACAAACGGCGGGGAACCTGAACCAAACTGCAAATGAGAGGAACCATGAAACAACATCTCCTAACCACTTTCGTTGTCGCCAGCATTATGGCGCGCGCCACCGTATTGGCACAGGACTATAATAATCCTCCCTGCTCGCCGGGCCCCACCTCGTGCAGTAATTGGACTTGTGTCACCACCGGTTCAGTGAACAACCCCGGCACGCTGACCAAGACAAACGAGACGATTTGTGTAAACAACAGTGTGATCGCGCCTACGAACTTCGGAACAACCTTCACTAATGGCCAGAAGACACGGACGTGTAGTAATTATTGCAATAATTGGACTGAATCTCCGCCGATCACTTACACCGCGACCAATTGGTGGGAGCCGCCCATCCCGACAGTGTTCAACAACAGTGGGACATTCATTTATACGAACAAAGTCATGGGAACAACAACGGATGCGGATTGCCCGCCTCCAACGCCAACCGTCATTGCCGGAACGTATACGGTCAACGTGGTTGCCCAGTTTTCGATCGTCTTCCAACCGACCAATCAATCGGTGAATGTGGGCAGCAACGCAACGTTTACGGTCACGGCCAACGGTGCAGCCCTGAGCTATCAGTGGTATTTTAATACCAATACGCCGCTATCCGGAGCAACCAACGCCATGCTGACACTCACCAACGTTCAGTTGACGAACGCCGGCAGTTACCTGGTGTGGATAACCAACCCATGCATGTCGGTCTTCAGTTCCAATGCGGTGCTCACGGTGAACGGCGGGATTTCGCCGCCTTCGATTAACACGCAACCGACCAATCTGACGGTATTCAACGGCGGCAATGCAACGTTCACTGTGGTGGCAACCGGAACCGCGCCGTTGTCTTATCAGTGGAGGAAGAACGGTTCCGTCCTGGTGAATGGCGGCAAGGTGTCCGGTGCCAGCTCTAACACGCTGACTCTGACAAATGTCAACGCTTGGGACTCCGGAATATACACGGTAACGGTTACAAACTCGGCGGGCAGCGTGGGCAGTCAACTGGCCGCGTTAAGAGTCTGGACTCTGTCCGGCGTCGTTGGTTGGGGCAACGACAATGAAGGCGAGACGGATGTTCCCCTTGGCCTGACGAACGCTGTGGCAGTGGCTGGAGGTTATCAACACAGTCTGGCGCTCAAAGCGGACGGCACAGTGCTAGCTTGGGGCGACAACACTTACAGCGAGACCAATGTTCCCACTGGCCTGACGAACGTGGTGGCCATTGCCGCAGGTTATGGGGACAGCCTGGCTCTCAAGAGCGACGGCACGGTGGTGGCTTGGGGCAGTAACATTTACCACCAGACCAATGTTCTTACTGGCCTGACGAACGTGGTGGCCATTGCCGCAGGTGCCGTTCACGATCTGGCGCTCAAGAGTGACGGCACGGTGGCGGCGTGGGGCAGCGACGGTTCGCACCAGATCGATGTTCCGTCAAGCCTGACGAACGCGGTGGCGATTGCCGGGGGTTGGGTTCACAGTCTGGCGCTCAAGAGCAACGGCACGGTAGTGGGCTGGGGAGATGACGGTTACGGCGAAACCGATGTTCCTCCGGGCCTGACGAACGTGGTGGCCATTGCCGGAGTTGGCATGTTCAGTCAGGCGCTCAAGAGTGACAGCACGGTGGTGGCTTGGGGCTGGAATTATTACGGCCAGACGAATGTTCCTCTTGGTTTGTCGAACGTGGTGGCCATTGCCGGAGGAGGCAGACACAGTCTAGCGCTTACGGGCGCCGGCACGGTGGTGGCTTGGGGCGACAACAATTCCGGCGAGACCAATGTTCCCACTGGCCTGACGAATGTGGTGGCCATTGCCGGAGGTGGATATCACAGCCTGGCGCTTGGCTACTTGGCGCCAGTGATCATTCCCCAACCGACCAACACGACCGTTACTTATGGCCAGTCGGCCGTTTTTTCAGTCCAGGCATCCGGAACGGCTCCTTTGCAGTATCAATGGAAACGAAATGGAACCAATATCCCGGGCGCGACGGCGAGTTTTTATTTTGTTCCTCAGCCTCAGGTGGCGGATTCTGGGACGGTATATTCGGTCATTGTTTCCAATGCCTGTTGCACGGCAACAAGTAGCAATGCCACCCTCACGGTGGTGAAAGCGCCTCTGACCATCCGAGCCGATAACAAGGCCAAAATTTACTATCAGACCAACCCGCCCTTGACCTGGTCGGCTCTGGGGCTTGTGTATGGCGAGGGCACCAATGTCCTGGCCGGCGCGCCAGGCTTGAGCACGACCGCCAGCAACACAAGCCTCGCCGGCAATTACACTATCACAATCACCAACGGCACCTTGAGCGCGTCCAACTACGTGTTCACCTTTGCCAATGGCATTCTCAGCGTGGTGAAAGCGCCCTTGGTTGTCACGGCGGACAACCAGACCAGGGCATATGGCACAGCCAATCCGTCATTGAGCTGGCACTTCACTGGATTCGTCAATGGTGAAGGCACGAACGTGTTGAGCGGTGCTCCGCAGGTTAGCACGCCGGCTACCAACGGCAGTCCGGTTGGTGTCTATCCGATTATTATAACAACCGGCACGTTAAGCGCCACCAATTATTCGTTTGGATTTATCAACGGCACGCTGACCGTGACGAGGGCGGCCTTGACCGTGACCGCCAACAGTACCAACCGAGTTTATGGCGCGGCCAACCCGGTGTTCACGGCCAGCTACAGCGGATTTGTGAACGGGGACACGGTGGCGGTCCTGCACGGCGCGCCGGCAATGAGTTCGGTGAGTTCAAACAGTTGGGTGGGCACCTATGTCATCACCAATACCCTGGGGACCTTGTCGAACGCCAACTACAGTTTTGTTCTGCAAAACGGCTGGTTGACCAACACCCCGGCGGTCCTGACGATCAAGGCGGATGACAAGACCATGTATCTCGGCGAAGCAATTCCGCAGTTGACATGGAGCTGTATCGGCCTGGTGCTGGGCGACACCACCAATGTCATCGTCGGCACCCCCACGCTCAGCACGGTGGGTTCGGTCAGTTCGACCAACACCTGTACGATTACCAACAAACTGACAAACGTAAGCGCCACCAATTACACGCTCATCGCGTCCAATGGAACTCTCCGGGTGCTACCGCCCTCGTCCCAGATTACGTTTTCGACCAATGTCATGAATTATCTGATCGGCGCGCCGCCGATGGTCATGGACGCCAACATGACCGTCACGACCAATGGCTCGGCCAGTTTCAGCCGCGCCCTGTTGACGGCCCGCTTCGTGTACGGCGAAGCCGACGACCACCTGTCGGTTCTCAACCTGGGCACGGCGGCGGGTCAGGTCGGGGTTGTCACCAACGCCACCGGCACCGATCCGTATGCGATCACCTATGGCACGGGGGGAACAGGCCTGACCAACATCGGCACGTTCACTCCGGGAAATTTCCCCAACGACCTGATGGTTCATTTCGGGACCAATGCCACGCTGGACCATGTCCGGGCGGTGGCGCGCAATATGACCTTCTGCAGTACGTCCCGTTCGCCGTCGGGCAACTGGCGGCACGTGCGGTGTTGGATCACAACGACCAACAGCAATCCGGCGGGGACGAATGAAAGCGCGGCGAGCACCAACACCATTACGTTCCAGTGTCCGACCAATATCAATGCCGTGTTGATTATTGACCGGACTCCTTCCATGGATACGGCGGACATGCACTCGACGAATATGTTTGGCTCGAACCGCCTCGCCGCCGCTAAATTCGCCGCAGTTACCTTTTTAAATTATCCGCAATTCCCGGCGGATAAGGTAAAGCTGATCACTTTCACCGGCGTGCCTGGCCAGCCCTGCGCGTCGAACAACCCTGTGGACATAACCACGAATTTCCTGACCTCACAAGTGAGCCTCAGTAACTGCATTTCAACGATTGCCACCATTCCAAGCTGCGGTGGTACAGTTTATTATCCCTCCCTCACTGCGGCTTACACCAACCTTGCCGGACTAACCAATCCACAAACGTTGCGGCTGACCATCTTCTTGAGCGATGGTGAGGAAAATGGAGCCCAAAACAACATTAATAATAGCATCCAGCAGGCGCTCGCTGAAACCCACGCCATGGCCACTAATGGATACCCGACAATACCCGGTATCCGGCTCATTACCATTGGCGTGGGCGGCGAAGTCAGCAGCAATGATTCCACGGGGATTGCCGCGCGCGCGCTGCTCATGCAAATGGCCTCCATTACCAATGATTTTTACGTTTCCACCAATGGCACGGGCCTCGCGTCGGTTTACGCTGGGATAGCAAGCTCCATTTGCCGTGTGACCAACCAGCCGCCGGTGGTCTATGCCGGCCCCGACACGACCAACGTGTTCACCGTCCTGCCCGGCGTGGTCACTAACACCGGTTCATCTTATGATCAAGATAACCTGCCGGTTGGACTGTTAACTAATCTCTGGTTGGTCGTAAGCAATCCTCCTGGCGCCAGCGTCACCTTTTCAAATGCCGCAGTGACGAACACCCCCGCAACCTTCACCCTCCCCGGGGTCTATACATTGCAGTTGATGGCTTCAGACACGGCATTGAGCGTGACCAGTACCGTGAACATCACCATACGGGAACGCCCCAGCGTTGCCATTACGAATCCTCCGCTCAATGCGGTCTTTCTCCCGGGCACGAACATCCTGATCCAGGCAAAAGCCAGCAGCCGAGATGGCGGCATCAGCCGGGTGGAATTCTTCCACGGCAACACCAGCGTGGGCTTCATTACCAACGCGGTCCCCATTGGAACCAATGGTTACTCCATGACCTGGTCGAACGTTCCGCCCGGGAATTACGCGCTCACCGCCGTGGCGACAGATGTCCATGGACTACCCTCGACATCGTCCACGATCTACATCAACGTGCTCGGTCCGCCAACGATTTATATTACGAGGCCATCGGAGGGGGACACTTTCAACGCGCCCGCCACCATCCACCTGACCTCCGTCGTCCGGGACACCGATGGGGTGGTGACGAATGTTGACTATTATACCAATGGTGTAAGGTGCGGCTGGTCCACTGCCAGCCCGGTGTACCAACTTATCCTCACGAACGTGCTGGGCAGCACGAATCAACTTCAACTAACCGCTGTCGCCACTGACAACAACGGCGTGAATTCGACGTCACCTCCGGTCAACGTCACGGTGCGTCGCCAGGCGCCGGTCGTGTACCTTACAGCACCCCAATCCAACGCGATCTTTTCTTTGGGCGAACCGATTGTCATCCAGGCAACCGCCACTGATGCGGACGGTCGGATCGCCAATCTGGTGATCCTGACCAACGGAGTCCAGCTCTCCGCTGCCGCCGCAAATAGCATCACGGTCAACTGGACGAACGCGCCCACGGGTTCGAATCAGATCAGCGCCATTGCGGTGGACAACGACGGGTTGAGCGCGACCGCCACTGTGCCGATTAGTGTGAAAGGGGACTGTACCGCGTATGGCGTCAGCAATCTGGTTCTTAGCGTGCCGGAGGTCATCGGAGGCAGTGTGTTGTCCGGCACGATTATTCTCAGCAATACCGCAACGACGGGCGGCCAGGCGGTCAACCTTTACAGCTCTTCCGCGAATGTGATCGTCCCGGCTTCGGTGTATGTGCCGGAAGGTCAGAGCAGTAATTCTTTCACCATCACGACTCTTCCGGTCAGCGCCACAAACACGTTCACGATCAACGCAACTTACCACAACCAGACGGCCCAGACAGCCAATTTGACTGTTGATTCGCTAATTGCCGGAAGCACAAACGCAGTTCAGTACTGCGGACCAATGGATGTTGTCTTTGTGATTGATACCACCTCAAGCATGAAATCCGCGTTGACCAGTGTGGCGAATGCGCTGACCAACACGCTGAATGACATCGTTGTGGCATCTCGTGGAGACTATCGTCTGGGGCTTGTGACTTTTGATGGGTCATATTCGAACTGCGGTACGAATGATTGCAACTATAGTGGGGATTACGTCTGTGTGCGGCAGGAGTTGTCCTTAACAAATAAAGACCAAGTTGCCGATATGATGGGAAGCCTATCGATCGGATATGGCGGTTGCGGAGAGGAGTGTTCGGATGAGGCGCTTAACACAGTCATTAACACTCTTTCCGCTAATGATCCCAACCGCAATCAATGTGGAGATTTCACAACAACAAACCGGCCTGAAGCGCGCAAGATTATCATCCTGGTTACTGATGCGCCGCCCGGCAGTTTCTACGATTGCGACGCTTACTTGTATCTCGACACGATTCGATCTAATGCATTTCAGCGTGCTGCTGAAGCTGTGGCCAAAGGAATTCAAATATCTACGGTAAATATCACGCACGGTGATACTGCATCTGAAGATGATTACTATGCGCGTAGGGACGAGTTTATGCATTATTATGCAGACACAACCGGAGGTGCTTACACAGAAACATCTGACGGTTCCGAAACTGGTCAGGCCATTGAGGCAATTCTCTCTCAGTGCGGCACTTCGGCAGGCCGGATGATCTTTGTTCGAGACGATCAAAACCGGCAGTATGCTCCGTTCGCAGTGGCCGGGCCGCAGTTGGGTGCAGCGGCTTCCGTTTCTGCCGCTTTTGATACCAAAGGCATGTGGGGCAATGTGCTGGGCGCGCGCATGCAGCGGGCCGGGACACTTCAGAACACACCCGGCAGCCGATTCGACGTGGAAATCGGCGTCAGCGCCCTGACCAATGTTGCTAGCAGCTTTGGTCTGTTGTTCACCAACGCGCACAAGCTCACGGGAACCAATCACTACTCGATTGAGTGGGAACTGCCCAATACTTTTTACCTGGACGCCGAAGCATATCTGCGTGGCACCTATTATCTCAATCTTTCCAATCGCGTGAGCAGTGTTTGCGGGCAGACTTATAGCGCTACGGATACACCCGAGACAGCTTGGCCGTGGGACAAGAACATTCTCACGCTGGCGGTTGTCATGGACCTGCAGCTTCCCCAAGGCCGCTGCCGGGATTTCGTCCTGGTAACGGGTGACTCACCTTTAAACGGGACCTGGGACATTGTATTGCGCGATCGGGTAATCGCCTCTTCGGGCCAGCCCAACGGCTGGGACGTGGAAGATGACCACACTGCGTTTGGCGGATTCATCGTCACTGTGCCAACGAATGCTGTTGTGGACAACACCTATCAAGTACGGGTCCAGCAGCCCGGTTGGCAGGAAGGACGGTCAGCGCGGTTCGAGGTGCTTTCCGCGGGCACAATCCTCAGTTCACCGGTGCTGCTGCCGCTGATGCTTTCGACCAACACCATCGCTTCATCAACGATGATTGCTTTGACCGTGGCTTTGGATGCGCCTGCTCAGTTTGGCGACGCTTATGTGCCGCTGTACACCAACGGAACAGCCTGTTCTGTCGCGGTCATACCTGCGGGACAGACAGCTGCCACCACAACCATTACAGCCAGCGGAAGTTCCGGAAGTACATTCGAGATTCTTGCTTCCTACAACGGATATAGGAAAGCCAAAGTCCAGGTCGTTTCCAGTTCTTGCCAGACTCCAAATCCACCAAACCCAAGCGCAGATGCCGATACAATCAAAGGCGCTGTCTTGCTGACATGGGATGCAGTGCCGACTGCGACCAGTTACAGTATCAGCCGGGGATTGAATAACGTTAATTTCATTTCCCTCTTTAGCGGGCTCACCACCAACCGGTTTGTGGATGCCGGTGTTTTGCCGGGCACCAACTACATCTACATCGTGACCGCCTTCAGTAATTCGTGTTTCAGCACAGGAATGACAGCCAATATCGGCACGCCTTTCAATGGCTTTGCTCCGGCTCCGTGGATCATTCCCTTTGGCGGAGTGTTCAACGACCGGGTGGATGTGTTGTTGACGAACTATATTCAGGGAACGGTGATGTACTACACTACAAACGGTTCAACACTAAATACCGGTTCCGACTCATTCGCGAACGGCGGGGGCGTTTCTCTGACCAATAGTGCGACCATCAAGGCATATACCTACCAGTGGCTGAGTGATGGGCAAAACCATTACGATAGCGACAGCCGCGTGGTTTCCGCCAATTTCGTCATTGTTCATCCAACGCCCATCAGCTGTAGCGACACTCAGCAAGGCGCGCTCACCTTCACCAACGCCAATTCCACGGTCACGCCCCCGGGCTGGTATTGCCGGCGCTACATCTTCGACGCGACCGGCAAAGTTGGCGAACAGGTTACCGTAACCGCAACTTCAACTGACTTCTACAGCCTTCTGGTCCTCAAGGATGCTTCAACGAACATACTAGAGTGGAACGATAACTACTACCCGGGAGACAGCCCGGACAACCAGATTATGTTCCCTATCGTCAATGGCGGTGTCTATATCATCGAAGTGACATCCGACTCCCCCAAAGAAACCGGGAACTTCACCCTGCATCTTGATTGCGCGAACGTAACCAGCGCGAGCATGAACGTGTTCACCAACGCCTTCCCGGTCTTCACCAACAACTCGGCCCGGCTGCCGATTGGCGGCTTGATTGATTTTGGAACGATCAACGCGAACACGTATGTGACGAACTACGTCACTTTGACGAACAGCGGGAACGGCAACCTGGTCATCTCCAACATCGTCATCGCTCCCGCGGCCTTGACCAACGGCGGCAACGGCTTTTCCATCTCGCCGACGGGCACCATCACGTTGTTGCCGGGCGGGATCACCAACCTGGCCGTCAGCCTTTACGCCACCAACTGGTCAGGCTTCGGAGGCTATTTCGTCTTTGAAAGCAACGATGCCAGCGAGGACTTCTTCTACGCCTATGTCTCCGGCCAGGTCAGCCCTCCGGCAGGACCGCCGTGGGTTTACATCTACTACCCAACCAACGGCATGACGATTCCGGTCACCAACAGCGTCCTCACCAACGTTACGGTCGAAATTGACGCGGTGGCCATGGATGCGGACGGCATCTGGAAGGTGGAGTTTTACACCAACAATCCGCCTGTGTCTCCCATCTTCCAAACGGTAATGACTGCGCCTTATACCATCTTTTGGACCAATCCTCCCGCCGGCCAGTGGACGATCACGGCCAAGGCCTACGACAATTCCAATCCGCAACAGACTAGCACCACCAACGTCTGGATCACGGTGGGCTTTCCCACGTTGACCTTGTCCACCAACGCCTGTGTCGGTCTTTCCAACTCCTCGTGCACCGTCACCGCCACCTTGCTCAACGCCACGAACGGGCCGGTGTCGAACTCCAATGTGGTGTTTACGGTCACCGGCGCGCACACGATCAGTTACACCAACACCACCGTGAACGGCCAGGCGAGCTTCACCTACACTGGCACCAACGCTGGTCTGGACACGATCGTGGCCTCTGCCGCGTCGGGCGGCATTGCGGTCCAATCCCAGCCCGTGCTCAAGAACTGGGCGAAGCGGATTTCGTGTGGAAATGCTTATTCTGGAAGTCTGACCAATACCGACGGAACTTCCATTGCCTGCGGGTGTGCCATCCCATCCCACTATACGGACTTCTACAGCATCACCGGGGCGTCCAATGATGTCGTCACCTTCAAGATGACTTCGACCAACTTCTCCACCTTCATGTTCCTGATGAACACGAACTGTTTGGTCATCGCCGTGACGAATGAAATGTTGAACCTCACCGACGTCCAGATGCGCGTCACGCTACCCAGCAACGGCACTTACATTGTGGAAGCCACCTCCGCCGACAGCTTCAAGACCGGCAATTATTCCCTGTCCGTCACCTGCAACGTGTCGCCGACGGCTCCGCACATCGTCGTGTCCGTCAACGGGACCAACTTCGCCAATTACGGGCTGCTTGACCTGGGCACAACCACCAACGGCACGCCACTCACCCGGACCATTGGTATTACCAATACGGGCAATGCCACACTCAACCTTACGAATTATTCCTGGTATTATGGCCTGTCCAACGTCTTCTCCATCACGCCGTCGCCGGTGACCAGCCTGTTGACGAACAGCGGTGCTGCTTTCACCCTGCAATTCCGTGCCACCAACAGCGGCCAGTACGTGGATGCGTTGATTCTCACCAACAATGATCCAAATAAAAACCCCTTTGTCATCAACCTGAATGCCATCTCGATCTCCAATGGCCCGCCGCCCACGGTCAGCATCACCGCGCCCACCAACAACGCCTCGTATGTTTCACCGGCCACCATCAACATCCAGGCGACCGCCACGAACACTTCCGGCGCTGCCATCACCAACGTCGTGTTCCTCTTCCGGACGTCACAAGGCACCTATCTCATCGGCAACGACACG
>ODAK010004407.1_pt1 | contig 14422 bp, 8 predicted proteins | sample 1539591 | NCBI WGS metagenome assembly ODAK01 (sample SAMEA3539303, study PRJEB22396) | soil metagenome | biome: tundra; feature: field; material: soil | place: USA | collected 2010-05 | depth 0.15 m | reverse complement strand
CGAGCGAGGTCTGCCGCGTGAGTGGCAAGGTCGATGCGGTGCGCCTGCCGAAGGAGATTTACTACGCTCATCGCGTGATGCAGAACGACCAACCGGACCTTCATATTCTGGGCCATTGGAGTTATCCTCTGGAACAACCCGCGACTCCAGAGGAGCCCGCAGTGCCGGGCCGGCCTGGCGCTCCTGGTCGCCCTCCGACGCCTGACCTTGCGGCCATTCCGCTCCAACCCGCGCACAAAACTGTGAAGACAGTCTACGTTGTAGCGAATACAGAATCGGTGGAGTTGGTGCTTAACGGCAAGTCGCTGGGAGTGAACTCGAAACCGGAAAATGGTTTCGTCTTCGCGTTTCCCGACGTCGCGTTTGCGCCCGGAACACTCAGGGCTGTCGGCAGGAATGCAGGCAAAGCGATCGCAGATCAGACGCTCGCCACGGTCGGTCCGCCAGTGGCGATCAGGCTCACCACGACGACCGGTCCGCAAGCCTTTCAAGCCGACGGTCAGGATGTCGCATTCGTCGACGTAGAAGTTGTGGATGCGAAGGCACGGCGCTGCCCAACCGACAATGCAAGAGTCGACTTCACAATCTCCGGGCCGGGCATTTGGCGCGGAGGTTACAACAGCGGCATGATTGACTCGACAAACAATCTGTTTCTGAATACCGAATGCGGCATCAATCGAGTCTTTGTCCGCTCAACCCTGTCCGCCGGAACAATTACCGTCACCGCCAGCCGTCATGGCATCAAATCGGCGCAAATTGAAATCGTGGCCCGGCCGGTGAATATTACCAATGGTCTTTCGACGTTGGTCCCACAACTTCTAACGGGCCCATCCGAAGGATGATTGTGTGGAGAGATCCAGTTGCTAACCCGGAAGGCAGCTTGCGAGTCAGCAATGTGCGGAGTCCACCAGGACCTTGGATGGCCTTCCGCCCAAGGGGAGAAGCCTGAGCTTTGAGATTTAGAGTCGAACAACCTGATCAACCCAGGTTTGGCTGATCATCCGCGCGCTTGATCCACTTATAGACGCGCGCCGAGTTCTTCCAGAAGTATTTTTCTGCCGCCTCTCTTGACTTGGTGGAGAAGAAACGCTTCACGAGCGCAACCTCTTCAGGAATTGTGGCGACGCCGTAACTGTTGGGATAATCCGTTCCGAAGATGACGCGATCCTCACCAAAGGCATCAAAGAGATACGCGAGTCTGGCGCGAAGCGGCTCATAGTCCTTCACGATCACCCCGTCGGTAGATCGGGGATGATACACCTCGGTAAGTTTCACGAAGATGTTGGTTCGCGCCGCCATCTCCTTCACTACGGCTTCGTAGGCCTGTTGGTTATCCTGGGTCGGATCGAACGAAGGCAGATGGTCCATGATGATGCGAAGATCGGGAATCGCATCAGCCAGCATTACGTTCGCCTGCATCAGGTCCATGCTCGGATTCGCAGTGTCGAGCGCCAGGTCGGCCTGAGCCAGCAACTTTAGATTGGCAACTTGATCGGGCTTGAGGGCGACCTTGCCATCGTCCGCGCTGTAGAAGTGACTGGAACGGATTGCCCGATAAAGCGGGTCCTTGTGAAAGTGCGTCACATACTGTCCGAAATCCGGCCGACCTGGATCCAGACTGCCCGAAACGCCAACCATAATCGGATTGTCGCGGCACTCTTCGAGGTACCAGAGATTCTCGTCGATCAGGGGACTGGACTCAACGACGATGGCGCCCACAATGCCCACTGGCTTCGCCAACGGACTGTACATAGACGGAAGCGACGCCTTGGAGACCGAGCGATAGGCCGGAGAGCCCATATACCCCGCGCCCAGAGGTCGCGTTCCATCAAACAGGTGGATATGCGCGTCAATGATCGGGATGTTTTCGACACTCGACGATTGCGCGAACACGCCATCGCAAGCCGTCATTGCTGCTGCTGTCGCACCCGCGAGAAACGTGCGGCGGCTCGGACCTATCTGCATAGAATCGAATTTGTTAAATGCTGTCACCCTTTTACGTGGACCTCCCAGACCTTCGACATGCGCGACGTGCCAGCAGGGCCGGTGACGTAAAGAATCGCCGTGTAGATGCCCTCTTTGCCGGGCTTGGGTTTGTATTGATGGGTTGGGTTCTGCTCCGTTGAAGTTGATCCGTCGCCAAAATCCCACCTCCAGGAAGTGATGTCTCCCTCGGACTGGTCTTTGAATGCAACGACTCCGCGGTCCATGTCAACAACTTTGAACGACCATTGCGCGTCAATCGGTTTGCGGAACTGGGGCTCGAGCGGCATCAGCCGAAATCCGACGAGTTGCGACGAGTTTCCGAAGAACGTATGTTTGTGGCTCAGGTTCCAGAAGTGATGTTTCTCTGAATGAACGTCATCGTAGTCGAGGACAGCCCACGAAAGTCCGATCAATTTGTTTTCAGTCAACTGAGTCTCCACCGCCCGCTCAGGACCTTCACACCCGGCGTAATCGAATGGAGTAATCCAAAACTCCAGTACAAGTTTTCCTGATTCGCCCGGCTTGAAACTGTATTTCATTGCGTGATTCGCATAAGGCAGCTCCTTTGTGTATTGGGCGCATCCCCAGTCCATTGCCCAATCCTTTCCCTCCGCAGGCGTGAAGATGTGGTAGTTCTGGGCTTGATCGCCCTGATAAGAGAAGTAAGCATCGGAGCTACTGATGCGGGGATCTAGTGCTGCCATCTCGCCGACAGCTTCCTTCGTCCACACATCGCGGTGATAGATATCAATCAGCGGCCCGCCGGACAGATCGCCGTCGACGACAACTTCAAAGATGTCGTTGTGCAAGTCCGGCCGTGAGAAGTCCCAGTAATTGTCGTAGGCCTCATAAAGAAAATACAGGCGGTTCAACCCCTTGACCCATCCAACTTTTACCTTCACATCCAGGTCGTTCGGATCGCGATCGGTGCCGTGTCCTCCAGGGGCCAAAGTATCCTCCAACTGATCCATGCCAATGGCATAGGTGTCAGGAACAATCGCCCAGTCGTCCGCATCCCCATCGATACGTGGAATCTTGTCTGGAGGGAACTGAAAGATCTTGAATGTTACGTCCTGGCGTTCGAGAGCGTTCGCTGGAAAGAGCATCAGGAACAATGTGCACAGCAGGAACCGGGACCGAAACATCGGCGAACCTCCTCTATCGAGCATTCATCAGCGGTCGATTCGTTTGGTCATGTTATCCAAGGCGTCCATGTCGAGCGGATATCCCAGGCCCGGGGCCGTGGGCGCATGCACGTACCCGTCTGCATCGATGCGGAATTTGTCTTTGTAATAAGGACGGTCAGCATACTCGGCTGGAAATGGCATCTCGAACCAATAGGAATTTGGCAACGCCAATTCCACATGGAAATGCAGCGCCATGTCCCCGGTGTTGCCCCAGTTATGAGGTGTACATTCCAGGCCATGCGCATCTGCCAAAAGCCCTACGCGCATGGAGCCGGAAATTCCACCCACGTTGTCGGCAATCAGGCGCACCACGTCCAAAGCGTCACGATTGATGTACTCGGCGAAATCGGAAATCGAGTACAGAAACTCTCCCACATGGATGGGAAGGTTCAATGCCGCGCACAGTTCGATCAAGCCTTCCTGATCGGTTGACCGCACCGGGTCCTCAAACCACGCATAGTTCAGTTCATCCAGCAATCGCCCTACGGCCATTGCCTCAAATCGATTGTACTGCTGAACCGGATCGTGCATCAGAACGAATTCATCACCCACCGCTTTGCGAATTTCTCGAATCTCTTCCATGTGTCCGATGTAGCTCGGAATCTCCGGCCCACTGGCATGTTGTCCCTGGCCGGGGTGTATCTTGTAGGCTCTGTATCCAAGCTTCTTGGCATTCAACGCATCAGGCACATAGTCTTCAACCGTCGGCAAGTGCTGGGAACTCGCATAAGCCATCATGCGCTCCTTTGTGGGAGCGCCTCCTGACAGAAGTTTGTAGATCGGCCGGTCGACAGCCTTGCCTAAAATGTCCCACATGCAAACGTCCGCTGCGGCAGTGTAATAATTCGGCCAGGAGCCGCCCCCGCGCGTGAAAACTCCCGACCCCGCAGCCGCGCCGCCGTAAGCAGGTCCCGATCCACGAGCCGGAGCACCGCCGAATTGGCTGGGGCGTCTGAGCATTGGTCCATCAAACCCTGCGCGAGCTTTCATGCCGGTGGTCGAAGTAAGAGTCGGCAGCAGATCGATCACGCTCTTTCCCACCAACACCGGCTTGGCCCATTCGAGCCACCCGACCGTGATGTCACGATCTCCGATGGTGTAGTTGCCTTCGATACCGCTGTTCGTAACTACGGAGATCAATTCCCCAGTCTCTGAACCATTGAGCTTGTGCAGCTTGCTGATGTCGGTAAAATAGACCTTCACTTCCTTGATGGTGAGGTCGGGAAGGTCGCCAGGTTTCGCGCCCACCGACTGGGCAGCCGCAGCAATGGGATTGGCAAGAGCGGCAAAGCCGGCCCCCGCGAATCCAGTTGAGTTTGCTAGAAACTTTCGCCGCGATGTGGTTGCATTCATGATGGTCTCCTAGTCACTAGTTGGGCAGTGCAAACGAGAGGACGTTTGATCCCGAAGCAATGGCAATGTATTGTCTTCCATCGATTGCGTATGTCATGGGTGAGGCCTTGATGGCATGGTTGGTCTCGAAATGCCAAAGATACTTGCCAGTGCCGGCATCAACGGCGGCAAATCCTCCGCTGCTTTCTCCGAAAAACACCAGTCCGCCGGAAGTGGTGAGCACTCCTGAATAGTTCGATTGCACCGGCCCCGGCAGAACAACCTGCCAGACCGCTTGGCCGGTTTCGATGTCGAATGCGCGAAGAATTTTCTGCGCCGGATCCCCAGGGTCATTATATCGGCGATAACCTGCGTCCTCGGCCTTGATGTATGTGGTGCAATCTTCTACCGTCATCACGTAATACAAACGTGTAGAAGGATTGTAGGCCGATGCGTACCAGTTGGTGGCTCCGCGCACCGCAGGACATGTCACAGTTCCCTGCAAGCTGGTTTCGTTGGCAGCGAGCAGTTGCGGCGTCCAGGTCTGTTCGTCGATTCCGCTAGCCCAGTTCAACTTCGTCACCATTCTCGTAGTCAACAAGGGACTTCCCGTTTTCCTCTCCAGGACGTAAAGAAATCCGTTGCGATTGGCATGCAGGAGCAACTTGCGATCGAGGCTTTTCCACTTCGTATCTACCAGCACGATGGGCTCATTAGCGTCCCAATCATGCAGGTCGTGTGGAGTGAATTGGTAATACCACAGCATCTTCCCGGTCTTCACGTCTATGGCCAGATCGCTGTTGGTGTAAAGATTGGAGCCGATCCGTTCATCGCCATCGGTATCCGGATGCGGATTGCCGACTGCCCAGTACAAGACGTTCGTTTCCGTGTCGGCGCTGCCGGTGAGCCACGTTGCTCCACCGCCCAGCCCGAGCGCTGTACCCTTCCAGGTGTCGGCTGCCGCCCCGGTGTCATCGGGTTTCGGGATGGTGTACAGCTTCCACGCGAGTTCGCCGGTTGCCGCTTTGTACGCGGCAATATATCCGCGAATTCCGTTGTCTCCGCCGCTGACGCCCGTGATCACAAGATCGCCGACGACAAGGGGCGCAGACGTACCTCCATAAAGACCCTTTGCGCCTTCTGGTGTGTCCACGTCCCAAAGTACAGCACCGGTCAGCCGATGCAAGGCGATCAGGTGTGCATCATCCGTGAGATAAAAGATGCGATCTCCCAGCACAGCCACGCCGCGGTTGACGCCGATGGCGGCATCGCTGGCTATCGTGCTGGCGGCGCTCTTGGGCCGTTCGTATCGCCAGATCTCGCGACCCGATCTCCCGCTCAGGGCGAAGACCTGATTGTTGCCCGTTACGTACATCACTCCGTCCACGACCACCGGGGTCGTCTCAAGGCCGTTGAAGGGAATCGAATAAATCCACTGCGGCTGGAGTCCGGTAACGTTGTTTACATTCACTTGGTTCAGGCGACTGTAACGATTGCCATCCAACGTGCCGTTGTATGTCGGCCAATCTCCATTCTTCGGATGGGCAATCTCGTCGATCTCAGCTTGCGTCGGCAGCGCCGGTGGGTCTTTCAACGTTCCAATTGCGGAGCTGTTCAGTCGGCGGAGAAAAGCAACCAGGTCCCGCACCTCGTCATCGCTGCCCTTGTACGCTGGCATTGCAGAGTGTTTGTCGGGAACGATTCTCTTGCAGTCGCTATCAGCCAGCAGGCGCAGTTGGCCTTCGTTGGCTTGCAACACGAGATCGTGGGTGCCTTGCGCGCGCACGAATCCACGGATCGTGCGTCCGTCGTTTAGCGTCGCGGAAGTCATCCCCCAACCGTCGGCAATCACTGCGTCCGGATCGGTCAGCGACTGTTGCAACTGTTCCGTCTTGAGCCTGCGACCGACATTCGAAAGATCCGGCCCATTAGCGGTGCCGCGGCCTCGGATCATGTGGCACGTAGCGCATTGACCGGCTCCAAAGAAGATGCGTTCTCCCGCCTCGGCATCACCTGCGAGTGCCGTCGCGGACTCTGCTGGACTGAGGAAACGGATGTACCTGAGCAAATCGTCAATCTGCGCGCCAGGAAAAGGGAAGGCCGGCATCTTGTCTTTGCCTTTCCGGATGACGTCCGCGATCTCGCTGTCGGTCATGCTGCGTAGCCTAGCCGAATTCACGAGCGTTGGCGCGCGGTCTGTGCCCTGAGCATCGGCGCCGTGGCAAAGAGTGCAGGTTCTCGTAAATAACAACGGCGCCTGCGCGGACGGCGTCGGAGATGGATGCACGTCTTGCGTCCACACAGGCTGAAACACAATTCCGAATGCGAGCACCATCGCCGCCACATGCAAAGTGAAGGGCGATGGATACCGGAATCGTGAACTCATGCGCAACTCCCCAACTGGAATTCATGATGGCAAGAGAAAAGTGGCGTCGTTGCTCGTCCCACTGGGAATAAATCGCATCCCGCTGCCGCCTGACAGCTTTCGATGGCGCGGATCTCGACGCTGGCAAACCTATCTTCAGCCACGGAGGTAAGGTTTCAAATAAAGATCGAGCGCCGCGCGAACAGCTTTCCTATCCTCTTCGGTCAACTGCGTTGGCTTATTAGCGGGATTCCCCATTCCCGGCATTGGCCGCGACTTGGTGTTCTCTTTGAAAATGCCGCGAGCCACCAAGAGATATTGGTCCGCGTGCGTGATGGAATCAAATGCCAGGATGCGGCCAAACATATCGAAGGCTTCTCTTTGCTTGCCAGCTTCATAAAGTTCAAACGCTTGCTGATAAACATCGGCGAGTGCGACGACGGGACAATAACCGGCGAATCCAAGTTGCATTTCGTCAATCATCGTCCGAACTCCCTTGCCCGCGAACACACCTAGTTTGTCAGCCGTCTTCTGCCTGATTTCTGTGATTCGCGCCAATGGATCACCTGCTTCATCCTTCACCACACGCATCGTGGGGATGGAGCGGAACATGGCGACGATCAATTCCACGGACATGTCACCAATCGTCTGCACGAACAAGGGAAGATCCGTGGCACTTCCGATCGCTTTGTAATAACTCAGCATCGCTGCATCGTCTCCCGTTGGAGGCAACGAGCAGATAGCGTCTGCGCCGTGCTGCGCTGCATGTTTGGCAAAGGCAATCGCACCCGGGAGATCGTTGCTCTGCGTTTGCACTCCGATGACAAGCGCCGTCTTGCCACCGTTGCCCGCCGCGAGGATCGCCTCGGTCCCTGCAAAGCGCTCGCTCGTCGACAACGTCGACCATCCGCTCGCAATCTGCGGCCAGATGAAGCCGGGAACAGATGCGCGGTTGCAAAACTTCACCTCGGCTGCCAGGCAATCGAAATCCAATTTGTCATCCTGGGTGAACGGCGTTTGGCCAATCGGAAAAAGTCCGCGCAGGGGTTTGGATGCGGAATCAGTTGCTCGTGCCGCGAAGGAGAATCGCGACAAGGCGGCTCCTGCGCCGGCAGCTCCCAGCGTCTTCAAAACAGCGCGACGATTCAGTTCGTGAGTCATGAATTCCTCACAGGTTAAGTTTCGGTATTGATATACAGATCGCAAATGACACTGTCAAGGCATTTAATTTCCGTGAATTGACAGCCCTGATCGCGGTTCCTATAATCCGCCCTCAGAACGGTTCCGCCGCAGTTCCACGTGGATCAGGCTTCACGCAATTCATTCTGCACAGCGGCTCACCCTGCGCAAGCTCATCGTTGCTGAAGTATCTGCGTTCGAGTATCAAAGAGTCGAGGAGAAGGATTTGCCGCACCGTACTCGGAATTCCCTCAGAGCTTTTCTCGTGGCAGCGATTCTCACCACTCACGGACTTCATGGGTGGATGGTCGCCGCTCAGAAGACGCCTCCGGCACAGAGTTCCAATATCCGGATTGCAACCGGCAGTGGCGTCCTCGCATTGCCGCAGGCAAAGAAACCGATGTTCAATATCCTTGCATTCGGCGCCGTGTCGGGCGGACCTGCGCTCAAAAATCAAGCGGCAATCAACTCTGCAATCGAGGCAGCCGCAAAAGCTGGGGGCGGAACAGTTGTTATCCCGGCAGGGACCTTCAAATCCTATTCGATTCGTCTGAAGAGTAACGTGGGCCTTCACTTTGCATCGAAAGATTCCATTCTCAGAGCGGCCGTTCCGGGAACCGGCGCAAATCAGGATGGAGGTTTTTACGACGCACCGGAGCAGAACCTGTTTGTCGGCCTTCAGGATCAGGGACACTCTCACTGGGCCAACAGTCTTATGTACGGCATCGATGTTGAGAACGTGATGATTTCGGGCCCTGGCTTGATCGATGGGAGTTACATCGATTCAAACGGAGCGACTGTTGAGGTGCTCGCGGGATTCGATCCGCGCGAAGTCAGCTCTAGAACTGCGTCAGGAACTCCCGGCGCTGCAAACAAAGCCATCGCCTTGAAGGATGCAAAGAACATTGTCTTTCGCGACTTTCATCTCAAGAACGGCGGCCACTTCGCCATCCTTGGCACCGCGGTTGACGGCTGGACGATCGACGGCGTGATTGTAGATACGGATCGCGACGCGATCGACATCGATGCTTGCCAAAACGTGACAGTTCGGAATTCGGTGTTCAACTCGCTCACCGACGATGCCATTGTCATGAAGGGCTCATTCGGCGCAGGACGATTTCTGATCTCAAGGAATATTCTCATTGAGCATGATACGGTCAGTGGATATGATGCCGGCTCGGTCCTCGACAAGGTGTATTCCACGCACAAGCTGATTGCCACCGATCGCGACGGCCCGACCGGTCGCGTCAAATTCGGGACGGAAGGAACGAGCGGCCTCGATACCGTCACCATTCGCCACATCGTCTTCGATCGGTCCCGCGGATTTGCGCTTGAATCCGTCGACGGTGCGGAACTGAAAAACATTCTATTCACTGACGTTCGCATGAAACACATCAGCAGTTCGCCCATTTTCATTGTGCTTGGCGATAGAGGCCGCGCTCCTGTCACCGGCATCAGCACCGCTCAGGATGTGGCGCCCGCAGAAAATGTACGTCTGACCGAGACCGGTTGGATACTGCCCAGTTTCCCTGGCGTCTATGGCAACTTTCCGCCGGTAAGGTACGTCCCCTCCTACGACAAATCAACGCCGGTTTCGATTGGCGGTGAGACCTCCGGCGCGCTTCCCTACGGAGGAGATACATTCACCCCTGCTTCAATCGGAAGCGGGCCTCGTCCGATCACGATCGTCAATCCAATCGCACCTGCGCGGCTCAATCCGAATTCCATCAAGCCCGACGATCCTCGTTTCGCGAATGCTGTTGGTGTTGGCTTTGCCAAGGTAAAGAACATCGAAATCCGGAACGTGGTGGTGGAGGACGCCGATCCCCGCTACCCGATTCTGCTGAGCGGTCTGGTCGATCACCCGATTGAGAATGTCAGCATCACCAATGTCCAGATCGAATATCGCGGCGGACTCAAGATGGAAGATGCAATCGAGCAACGGCAGTTGAACACAACCTGGGCATACGCAACCTATCAAGGATCGCCCGCAAGGCAATCGCTGCCGTGGCTCGTCAATTCGTTTTTCAGCAAGAACGAGGCGCTTCTTCCAAGAGTCAGCTGGGACGCCGCAGCGGACAATGGCAAAGGCTCGTGGAGAGACGATCCATACAACGTTCCAGAGATGACGCGCGAATACCCCGAGCCAAGCATGCTGGGAATTCTGCCCGCCTATGGAATGTATGCAAGGCACGTCAAAGGACTCACATTGTCAGGCGTCACGCTGAAGTACAAGGTCAGGGATGAAAGGCCCGCGGTGGTCCTGGACGACGTATCGGAGTCGCAGTTCTCTGAACTGGGTGCAGCAACGGAACGCGGCGTTCCCGCAATTGTGGAAGTAACAAATACAAAGAAACGGGAAACGGATCAGGAGTACGTCAAGGACACCCCGTATCAGACAACCACTGTGAAAAGCATTGCTACCGGACAGTCGCTGCGCGTCGAGAAAGTGACTGTCGATCGGCCATCGCCCGGAACTCCTCCGGACTCCCTGTACGCGTACCCGACGGCGCCGTCGCCCAGCCATCCCTATGCGTATGCAATTCCCGACGACCAGTACCCGCTGCCCTTGACGGTCTATCGGCCCAACTTTGAGTTGACCGGTGCGAAAAGCGTAGCGGTGGGAAGCAAACTTGAATTCTCTGTCGTCGCTTCTACACCTGCTTCCACCGCGAAGCTCAGTTATGCGGCAACCCATTTGCCGGCCGGGGCAAGCTTCGTTGCTGTGACGCGAATCTTTTCCTGGACTCCGACGCCGCGTCAAGTGGGAACTCATTTCGTCACATTCACGGTCGATGACGGAGTCCTGCCGGTGAGCACTACAGTGACCATCAAGGTATTGGCTGCGGCAAAATGAAATATTGCGAGCGACGCCCTGCTAAAGCGGGCCGGGCCCGGGGTTGGCTGATCCGGCGGGCGGATTTGCCGAAGGACCCGAATCTGGAGTTCCCACAGCAGGAGCTCCATTAGCTCCCTCGCGCATTCCGAGTCCGGCTCCGCCGCTGTCGAACAATCCGTCCAGATTGAGCGCGGCCGCAGAGTCGGGGTGCGCTGGATCGAAGTCTTTGAAATCTTCCACAATAAAGTTGGCAAGGTCGAGCTTGTTCTGTTTGATCCCCATCACGATGCATTTGGCAAATTCATAGCCACCATACGCAGTTGAGTGCGTTCCGTCGGCCAGAATTTTGGCTGAGTCTGCGCCGGCGTTCTCATAGAACGCAATACTCATGTTGTACAGGTCGATCAGCGGCACATGTTCCTCCAAGGCCACTTCGCGCATCGCCTGCGGATAACCGCCGTGTCCATGGGTCGGCGCGCCGGTGCCGCGAACCCCGCGATCCATCGGCGTAACCAGCACCGGCGTAGCGCCGCGCAGCCGGGCCTCGGCAATATAGACCTTCAAATAAGCCTTGTATGTCGTCTCCGGTTCCACATACGTCTGCGGCCAGCTGTCTTTCGAGTCGTTGTGCCCGAATTGCATGAAGAGATAATCGCCCTTCTTCATCTGGCTCAGAATTTTGTCCAGCCGTAGCGCGTTGGCAAACGACTTCAACGTTTCGCCGGACTGCGCGTCGTTCGAGACGGCAACGCCCGGCTTGAAGAAGCGCGGGAGCAGCTGTCCCCAACTCACGTCGCCGCGGCTATCACGGTCAGTGACCGTCGAATCGCCGGCGATGAAAACCGTAGGGGCTTGTGGCGCCGAGGCGATCTCAATGGTGCGCAAGGCAGCGTGCGGGCTGACGATTTCAATCGTCAACTTATTGTCCCAGTCGCGCGCATTGGCCCTGTCGAACATGTCAAGACTCACTGCATCGCGCCCAGGAGCATTCGTTGGAAGTTTCGGCAGAATTGGTGTGCGGACATTGACCGTGAATGTCCGTTCGACGACCTGGCCAGCAGGGACTCGGACGCGCTCGAGCGTCAGGCGCCCCGACTCGGCTTTGACTGTCGTAGTTGTTTCTTGCCGGGAGTCTCCAAACGTGACCGTCACATTGAAGTTTCCTTCCGGCACTTGAGCGGAAAACAGGAATGGCTTATCACTGGTCGTGGTCTTGCCGTCGTCGCCGATGGCAAGTTGCGCTCCAGGTTCATAACCGTAGCCGGCTTCAGCGGTATAAGTTGCGTTGAGCGCCACGCGAGAATATCCGGCCTTGGCAGCACCGGCGCCGAAATCAAATTTCAGGTCGATCGGAGCTGCCGGAAGCGCGCCGGCTTGCGCCATCGCGATGGCTGGCATAGAGGCGCAAGCCATGATTGCGAAACAGCGCATTAAGTGACAACGTGAGGTTTGCATTGAATCGATGTCTTTGTTTCTAAAACTTTCTCCTCATTGTAAGGAATGCGCGTGGCGCCAGCGGGCGCGGGCTGAATCCGCTAACCGGCCATTGGCAGGTGTCGTACTTGGCGTGCGGGAAGGCCTGTCGCTTCCTTTAATCGCTTGCCGCCCTCCTCCGGAGGGCTCACTTCTCATAGAGCACACGCTTGCGCATTTGCTCAAAAAGCATTGCGGATTCGACTTATCTAAGTTCAGCTTTTGTCCCTATTCAGTGCTACACCCTGGACGAGGCTTCTCGCAAATAGAACTCTACATAACCCATTTTTGAATTCATCATAAGGATGTGGTCAATCGAGGTGAGCCCATAAACTGCCCGGTAATTTATACAAAGGAGGATGTTATTGTAGCGCGATTTTATGGGCTAAGCTTCACCAAATGAATCACTTAGATTTGGACTCTCATTTGGTTTGGGACCGGGGGGAGCGGAGGCTCAAGTCCTTTCTCCGAAAATGCACCCCAAGCTGTGTCAGTGACCGCCTTGTTCGAATTGCAGCTTGCAGCCCGGATGAGAGTCTCTCCCATCTTTGCGAAACAGAGTGGCGTACGCGTGTGCATCGACGATGGCAGTGCGAACAAGTTTCCGGATGCCGACAACCTGAGGCCCCGATCCACTCCTCCCTCCGCTCCCAGCCCATCGGAACCTTACGGGGGGCTGTTTGTTCGAGAGGGCGATGTATATCACCGTAGTCCTCGGTATACCTCGCCCCACCCTGCGCCTTGTTTCCCTTCGTTTGCCGCTGAATATCGCCGTATAGCCAGGTATGCGACCGTATAGGACGCACACCGGCGGCTTAAAATCCGCAGCCTCTCGTGTGTCGTGGAGGTTCAAATCCCCGGGCACGAATCAAAAGTGCTGCCCCAAAATCCGAGATTTGCACTGCGAAGTCGGTTTGTGTCCCGGGATCGATTGAAGAGCTGACTTGTTCCTGGCAACCTCGACCCTTAGCGGACGTCCTCGACTGTGATTTAACCCACACCTTTTGACACGGCGGGATCGTTGAGATCCGGCCATGTGTTTTGTTGGTTTTAGCGAGGCCGTATTCGGAGCCCTTTTGTCCCAGGGCGATTGGGGCTTGTTCAGGCTACCTGTGCCCGTCTCCCTCCAATAACACCTGTTTCTGGAAGGGCGAAACCGGCCGATTGCGGCGCCGCAGAATCAGGCGTTTACAGCGCACGATTCCGGGAGGTTTTTGGAAGGGGGCTGGAGCGCCCGGCAGGCCGTGCCGACGCCGATGCCCAGTTCCCGGGAGATGACCTTCCATGAGGCGCCGGATGCCCGAAGTGCGGCGACCTGTTTGGCATCCACGGCCGTACGAGGACGCCCCAACCGTTTCCCCTTGGACTTTGCGAGTCGCAGTCCTGCCTTCACACGCTCTTGCGTCAGTGCCCGTTCGAACTCCGCCATGGCGCCGACGACTTGGAACATCAGCCGGCCGGATGGCGTGCTGAGGTCAAGGTTGTCACACAGGGAGACGAACGCGACGCCGGCGGCGTCGAGGTCGGCCAATGCGTTGACAAGGTGACGCAGCGACCGGCCGAAGCGGTCAATCTTCCAGACCAGCAGGACTGCGAACCGCCGCCGGTGAGCATCGGCCATGAGACGGTTCAACGCCGGCCGGGACTCCTTGGCACCTGATACCCCTTCATCGACGTACTCGCCGGCGACCTCCCATCCGCGCCGGGTAGAGTACTCGCGGAGTTCGGCAAGCTGCATTTCCGGGTGCTGACCGTTCAGCGTGGAGACTCGGGCGTAGAGGGCGACTCGCAAGGGGAACCTCCAAAGGGGCTATCGGCGACCGCAGCGAAGCTGCTAGCGCCGGGCTGTCCATCAGTTCTCGAACTCTTAGGGCAGAAGCTTGCCATTGATGACGTTGGTGACCGTCACCTTGCCATTCCGTTCAAAGACGGTGACGTTCTGGTTGGTAGGCTGGCCGTTGTAGGTGTTGTACTGCGTGTTCGTGGTAATGCTCTTCCCGTCAGCAGTGCGGAAGTGGTTGATTTCAGCGACCAGGCGTCCGGAATTATCCAACGATTTCA
>ODAK010004406.1_pt1 | contig 14423 bp, 17 predicted proteins | sample 1539591 | NCBI WGS metagenome assembly ODAK01 (sample SAMEA3539303, study PRJEB22396) | soil metagenome | biome: tundra; feature: field; material: soil | place: USA | collected 2010-05 | depth 0.15 m | reverse complement strand
GTCGCCGAGGAGATCGCGATCGTCTCGCCGAAGATCATCGTCACGATGGGCGAGGACGCGCTCTACGCGCTCGACGAGCTGATGCTGCCGCTCGCCCATCCGCTGGCGCCGCGGCTCGGCGAGATCCAGCAGCTGACACCGCAGATCGCGGTGCTGCACGTCCCGAACATCGATCAGGCGCTCGACGACGAACGCGCCAAGCGCGCGTTCTGGGCGTCATTCCGCGTGCTCGGCGATTGGTACGCCGAGCTGCCGCCCTACTGACGCGGCGCCGCGCCGCTAACCCGCCGCCGCCGCCCTCGCCGCAAACGCCTCGCGCATGTTCGCCATCGCTTCCGCCGGCGAGAGCACCGGGCGAATCTCGACGTCCGCGTACGGCGTGAACGGGTGCTCGGCGAGGATCCGATGCAGCTCCGCCGAGTCGTCGACGTCGATCACGCCGTAGCCGCCGCCACCGGCGAAGAACTCAAGCGGCGAGATCCGGTTGCTGTACTTCTCGACCCACGCGGCCATGCCCTGCATCAGCGCCGGAATCGCCTCCGGCGGCGCCGGACTCTTCGGCCTGTAGATGATCGCGACTCGCATGACGACACCTCCGTATTCGGCGGGACTGCAGAGTGTCCAACCTATGCGCTGGCGGCCCCGCCCGTCAAGACGGCGGCGGCTCCATCACCAGGACGATCTTGCCGAGCTTGCCGCCGGCCGTGAAGCGCTCGTAGGCCGCGGCGACCTCCGCGAGCCCAAACGTCGCGGCGACCGGCACGGTGACGGTGCCGGCGGCGAGCAGGGGCAGCACGCTGCGCTCCATGCGCCGCGCGGTGAGCGCCTTCTCCTCGAGCGTGCGCGAGCGCAGCATCGAGCCGCAGATCCGCGCGCGCTTGCCCATCAGCACGCGCAGATCGAGCTGCGCCTGCGCGCCGGCGCCCAGGCCGATCACGACGATCCGCCCCTCGGGCGCCAGCGCGTCGAGATTGTCGGCGAGGTTCGGCGCGCCGACGAGCTCGAGGATCACGTCGAACGGGCCGTGCTCGAGAAAGTCCTCGGGAGCGCTGACCGTGGCTCCGAGCGCGCCGACCGCCTCGCGCAGCGCGGCGTTTCGGACCGTCGCGTGCACGCGGGCCCCGGCCGCGACGGCGATACCGATCGCCGCCGTGCCGACCCCGCCGGCGCCGCCGTGCACCAGCAGCCGCTCGCCGGCGAGCAGGCCGCACTGGCTGAACAGCGCGTCGTGGGCGGTGGTGAAGACCTCCGGCACGCCGCCCGCGGCCGGCCAGCCGAGGTTCGCGGGCACGGCCATCAGCGTGCGCTCGTTGACCACCGCGAACTCGGCCTGCCCGCCGCCGCCGACGATCCCCATCACGCGGTCGCCGAGCTCGAAGCGCGCGGCGCCCGGGCCGCACTCGGCGACCTCGCCGGCGAGCTCGAGCCCGGGGATGTCGGGGGGTACGCCCGGCGGCGGCGGATAGTGACCGCTGCGCTGCATGATGTCGGCGCCGTTGAGCCCGGCCGCGCGGACCCGGACAAGCACCTCACCGGTGCCCGGCTGGGGGGTTGGGTGCTCGCGCGGCATGACCTTGCCGTATTCGATCGTGGCCGCGAGCATCATCGGCTCAGCACCGCCACGCACTCGATGTGCGGTGTCTGCGGGAACATGTCGACCGGCGTCACCCGTTCCAGCCGCCACCCGGCCTCGACCAGCTGCGCCGCATTCGGCGCGAGCGTCGTCGGGTTGCACGAGACGTAGACGATCCGCTTCGGCGACGCCTCGATCAGCCGGCGCACGATCTTCTGCGAGAGCCCGGCGCGCGGCGGATCGACGACGACCAGATCCGGGCGCCCGGCGCGCGCGACCAGCTCGCCGAGCGCGAGGCGCACATCGCCGGCGTAGAACGAGGCGTTGGTGATCTCGTTGAGCCGCGCGTTGGCGATCGCGTCGGCGATCGCCTCCTCGACGACGTCGAGACCATGGATCGTGCCGGCGCGCCGCGCGAGCGAGAGGCCGATCGAGCCGATCCCGCAGTAGAGGTCGTAGACGCACTCCCAGCCGCGCAGCGCCGCCGACTCGACGATCAGCTCATACAGCCGCTCGGCCATCTCGGTGTTGGTTTGGAAGAACGCCTCGGGCGAGATCCGCAGCTCGAGCTGACCGATCCGCTCATCGAGCGTCGAGACGCCGGCGATCAGCTCGGTCCGGCCGCCGGCGGTCGTCTCCGACCGCGCGTCGGTGTGCGTCCACAGCAGCCCGTGGCAGCGCACGGCGCCGGCCAGCGCCTCGGCGTCGAAGTCCCCCTGGCTGGTCACCAGGCGCAGCAGCAGCTGGCCGGAGTGACGAGCCTCGCGCACGACGAGGTTGCGCAGAAAGCCGCTGCCCCTACGCCGATCGAAGGCCTCCAGACCCGCGGCGCGGCAGAACTCGAGCACGTCGCGGCGAACCTGGTTCGCGGGCTCCGAGGCCAGCAGGCAATCCTCGACGTGCTGGATGCGCTCCCACGAGCCCGGGGCGTGAAAGCCGCACAGCAGCGTGCCGTCCTCGCCCGTACCGAAGGAGTACTCGAGCTTGTTGCGGTAGCGCCACTGCGCCACGGCCGGGATGATCGGCTCGAGCGTGAAGCCGTCGAGCTTGCCGATCCGCCGCAGCGCCTCATCGACCTGCTGCTGCTTGACCTCGAGCTGGCGCGCGTAGCTCAGCACCTGCCACGGCGCGCCGGGATGGTCGGCGAGCGGGGCCACCTGATCGAACCCCGGCTCCAGCAGCGCGGTCGCGCGGGCCTGGGCGTAGGAGCGCTTGCGCTGATGCACGCGCGCACGCACGAGGTCCCCGGGAAAGCCGCCGTCGACGAACACCACGTAGCCGCCCGGCGCGCGCGCGACGCCGGCGCCGCCGAAGGCCAGCGAATCGATCCGCAGGACCAGCTCGTCGCCGACCGCCGGCCGCGCGGCGCTCAGGGGAGCAGCCATTCCAGCAGCGCCTTCTGCGCGTGTCGGCGGTTCTCGGCCTGATCCCAGATCCGCTGGCGCGAGCCGTAGAGCACCTCGGCGGTGATCTCCTCGCCGGCGTGGGCCGGCAGGTCGTGCAGCGCGATCGCATCCGGGCGCGCGAGATCGAGCAGCGCATCGTCGATCCGGTAGCCGCCCAGCGCGGCGCGGCGGTCGGCGGCCTGCTCCTCGTCGCCCATCGAGACCCAGACGTCGGTGTACAGCGCGTGGGCCCCGCGCGCCGCCTCGCGCGGGTCGCGCACGAGCGTCGCGCCGGTGCCCGGCTCGAGCTCGTAGCCCTCCGGCGAGGCGACGACGACCTCGAGCCCGGCGCGCGTGCCGAGCAGCGCCAGCGAGCGCGCGACGTTGTTGCCGTCGCCGATGTAGGCGACCCGCAGCCCCTCGAGCGCGCCGAACGCCTCGCGCAGCGTGAGCAGGTCGGCCAGCGCCTGGCACGGATGGTGATCGGCGGTGAGCATGTTGAAGACCGGGATCGAGCCGAAGCGCGCGAGCTCCTCGAGCATCGCCTGCGGACCGGTCCGCACGCCGACCGCGTCGAGGTGGCGCGAGAGCACGAGCGCGGTGTCGCGCAACGCCTCACCGCGCGAGATCTGCAGCTCGTCGGAGCGCAGGATCAGCGGGTGCCCGCCGAGCTCGACGACCCCGGCCTCGAACGACAGCCGGGTCCGCGTCGAGGGCTTCTCGAACACCAGGCCGATGCAGCGCTCGGCGAGCGCCCGCGAACTGCGCGGCGCCGCCTTCAGCTCGAGCGCACGGTCGAGCAGCGCGCCAAGCTCGGCCGCGTCGAGCTCGGCACCGGTGAGGAAATGTCGGGGCATCGGCGAGCCGAACAGCTTACGGCGTCCTCGGTTCTCGCTTCGCGAAAACCTCCGGGCGCGGCTTGGGCTCGCCTGGTGGGCGGTGCCGTCGACTGCCCTACCGCGCTGTGCGCCACCGCGCCCCGCGCGCGTGCCGGCTCAGCCGCCGAGGCGGATGCCGTAGCCCTGCAAGGCGAGCAGCGCGCGGTTGCGCAGCGAACCGGGGCGCGGGATCAGGCCGAGCGCGATGGCCGCGCCGTAGGCGTCGAACACGGTCCGCACGCGCCACAGGCGGGTGCGGCCGAGGTCGAGCTCACACCAGCACACCGCGTGCAGCTCGAGCTCGCGGTGGCTCGCGGGCAGGCTGTCGAGGCCGCCGGTGTTGCGGCCGACGGCGCGCACCGGCAGGGCGACGAAGCGGCCGTTCGAGAGGCGCTCGCCGGCGCGCTGCAGGGTCACGTCGGGGAACGCCCGCCAGAGCCGCTGGGCGTGCTCGCCGAGCGCCGCGACGCCGTGCAGCGGGCGCGGCGTCAGTGGATCCTCGTAGTGCAGGTCGGGCGCGCAGAGCGCCAGGAAGGCGCGCGCGTCGCCGCCGGACCAGGCGGCCTCCCAGGCATCGGCAAGCCGATCGACGATCAGATCACCCCCGGCCATCGGGTCCATGCTGGCACACTTGCACAGATGGAGACCCGCACCGGCGACACCCCGCAGCGCCGCAAGCGGCGCCCGCCCGACGGCCGCGAGGAGCCGAGCCGCTCGCAGCGCCGCGACCAGCTCGCGCGGGAGGCGCTGACGCCGCTGGCGCCCGGCGAGCGCCCACCGGCGCTGCTCGCCGCGGTCGGCCTGGCCGCCCTGCTCGGCGGCGGGAACGCGATCGCCTACGCAGCCGGCGCGCACATCGCGGGCAAGCACCCGAGCCCCGGCGTGCTCGCGTTCAGCGGTCTGATGGCGGTGCTCGCCGCCGGCATGTGGACCAGGCGATACATCGCGGTGCTCGCCTTCGAGGCGCTGCTCGCGTTCGCCGTGCTGCTGTTCTCGCTGCTGCTCGTCGAGGCGGCGAACCTCGAGGGGGTGCTGCTGTCGGTGGTCGTGATCGCCGGCGGCGGCTGGCTGTTCTGGAAGCTCGTGCGCGTGATGGGGCGGCTCGCGGCGCCGCGTCAGTCGTCGGGCTGAGGCGGCCGGCGGGTCTCCTTGCGCTGCGCCCCGGCGCGCTTGGCGGTCAGGCGCCGCTCGCGCGATGCCGCCGTCGGCTTCGTCGGGCGCCGGGGACGGCGAACGCTCAGCGCCGCCTCGAGCTTTGCGCGCAGCCGCTCGAGCGCGAGCTCGCGGTTGCGCAGCTGGCTGCGGGCGTCCTGGGCGACGGCGGTGACGCGCGGGCCGAGCCGCTCGAGCACGCGCTCGCGCTGCGCGTCGCTGAGCGCCCGCGAGGCGGCCACGTCGAAGACCGCCTCGACGCGCGAGTCGGTGACGTTCGCGTGCTGGCCGCCGGGGCCCGACGAGCGGCTGACGCGCAGCTCGATCTCCGCCAGCGGGACCGTCACACCGTGGCCGAGCTCGAGACCGTCCGCGCGCTCCATCGCCCAAGCATCCCCGATCGCCGCGTCGTATAGATTGCCCAGCGATGGCCGCACGCACCTTTGACTGCGTCGTGATCGGCGCCGGCCCCGGTGGCTATGTGGCGGCGATCCGCGCCGCACAGCTCGGCATGGCCACCGCGGTGGTCGAGCGCGACAGCGTCGGAGGACGCTGCCTGAACGTCGCCTGCATTCCGGCCAAGGCGGTCCTGCGCGCCGCCGACGTGCTCAGCGAGGTCCGCGAGGCCGGCGACTTCGGGATCCGCGTCGGCGAGCCGAGCGTCGACTTCGGCGCCATCATGGAGCGCCGCGACAAGGTCGTGCTGACGCTCACCGGCGGGGTTGCGGGATTGTTCAAGAAGAACAAGATCGAGCTGCTGGCCGGCAGCGCGACGCTCACCGAAGCGGGAACGGTTCGCGTCGGGGACGACGAGCTGAGCGCGAAGACGATCATCCTCGCGACCGGATCGGTTCCCCGCGCGGTGCCGGGAATCGAGTTCGGCGGCCGGGTCATCGGCACCGAGGAGGCGTGGGCGTTCGCGGCCCTGCCGGGCCGCCTGGCCGTCGTCGGCGCCGGCGCCTCGGGCGCCGAGATCGCCTCGGCATATGCGCGGCTGGGTTCCGAGACCCTGCTGTTCGAGGTCCTCGACCGGGTGCTGCCGACCGAGGACGAGGACATCTCGAAGGTCGTCGGGCGCGGGCTTTCGCGCCAGGGGATCAAGCTGCACACCGGGACCGCGATCGAGAACGTCACGAGCGGCGAGAGCTCGGTGACGTTCAACGTGGCCGGCGAGCAGGTCGAGGTCGACTGGCTGGTGCTCGCCGCGGGACGCGGACCGGACGTCGCCGGGCTGGGCCTCGAGCCGGCGCAGGTCAAGCTGACCGAGCGAGGCCTGGTCGAGGTCGACGGAGCGCAGCGCACCTCGCGCGAGGGGATCTACGCGATCGGCGATCTGACGGCAGGGCCGGCGCTCGCGCACAAGGCATCGGACGAGGGCATCATCGCCGCCGAGGCCGCGGCCGGCCTGACGACCCATCCGCTGGTCCACGTCGACATCCCGCGCGCGACCTTCTGCACGCCGAACGTGGCGAGCTTCGGCCTGACCGAGGCGCAGGCCCGCGAGGCGGGTCACGACGTCGCGATCGGCAAGGTCCAGTACGGCGCCGTCGGCGCCGGCACGATCCTCGGCGACCGCAGCGGGCTCGTCAAGCTCGTCGGCGAGCGGCGCTACGGCGAGCTGCTCGGCGGGCACATCGTCGGAACGAAGGCGACCGAGCTGATCCAGGAGCTGGTCAACGTGCGCGCCCTGGAGGGCGGCTTCGCCGAAGTCGCGCGGATCGTGCACGGCCACCCGACGCTCTCCGAGGCGGTGCTCGAGGCCGCGCGCGACTGCGACGGCTGGCTGATCCACGGGTAGTCCGGTGGGCCTCCCTGGGACGTCGCGCGTGAGGCGGCGAGTGGCCGGGACCGACTGATGGCCGTACCCGCGGCGTTCTACTTCGACCTTCGCAGCCCCGAGGCCTACTTCGCGGCCGAGCGCGCGCTGGCGGTCCTGCCCGCGCCCTGCGAATGGCAGCCGATCCTGGCGTCGATGCTGCCGCGTGCCGAGACCTTCGAGACCTACCGCTGCGAGTACGAGGTGGCCGCGCTGCGCGAGAACACCGAGCGCCGCGCGGCGGCGCTCGCGCTGCAGCCGTTCGTCTGGCCGGAGCCGTTTCCGTTCGACAGTGAGTTCGCGATGCTCGCCGCGACCTTCGCGAAGCGGATCGGCAAGACCGTCGCGTTCGCGCTCGCCGCGTTTCGCCAGGCGTTCGCCGGCGGTCACGCACTGAGCGACCGCGACCACGTGCTGATCGCCGCGGCGGCGTGCGAGATGCACCCGCGGGCGATCCTCCAGGCGACAGCGACGCGCGGCCTGCGAGCCGAGCTCGAGCGGGCGAGCGTGGGCGCGCTCGAGCTCGGCGTCAGCGACGTGCCGGCGGTGCGCATCGGCGAGCGGGTGCTCGTCGGCGAGCGGGCGCTCGAGGAGGCCGGCGCACTGCTGGCGAGCGCGCGGCGATGAGAGCCGGCATCGCCTACCGGCTGCTGGTCCGTCGTGGCGGCGCCGCGCCGGCGCTGCTGGCCTCGCCGGACCGGATCGATCACGTCGAGATTGTCGAGATCGGCTCGGGCGAGGCGGTGCTGTTCTGGGACTGCAACCCGCGCGAGGCCTCGCGGCTGGTGCGGGCGCTGCGAACCGACCTCGCCGGACGCGAAGCCGACGAGTTCATCGCGCACTGGTCCGCGCCGGGCGGATAGCGGGCGCGGACGGCGATCGCGGTCTGCCATCCTGATCGAATGGATGAGTTGTGGGTGTGCCAACTCGGGATCGTCGACTTTCGCGAGGCGCTCGCGCTGCAGGAGCGCCTGCGCGCGGCTCGCCAGGCGGACGAGGTCCCGGACACGCTGCTGCTGCTCGAGCATCCTCCCGTGTACACGCGCGGGCGGCGCTCGAGCGCGGATGAGCTGCCGCTCGGCGAGGCCTTCTACGCCGCGCAGGGGATCGAGATCGTCGAGGTCGATCGCGGCGGACGCGTCACCTACCACGGCCCCGGCCAGCTGGTCGGCTACCCGATCATGCGAATCGGCGACATCATCGGCTACCTGCGCACGATCGAGACCGCGATCGTCGCCGCGCTCGCGCAGGAGGATGTCGCGGCGCGCGGCGGCGGCGACCGGCCGACCGGCGTCTGGGCCGGCGGGAGCAAGATCGCCTCGATCGGCGTCCACGTCTCGCGGCGCGTGAGCACGCACGGCTTCGCCGTCAACGTCGACAACGACCTCGAGCCGTTCGACTGGATCGTTCCCTGCGGCCTGCCCGGGCTGGCGCTGACCTCGATCGGCAGCGAGACCGGCCGCGCCGAGAACCTGGAGCGCTTCCGCACGCGGATGGCCGGGCAGTTCGCGCTCGCGTTCGAGCGCCGCCCGCGATCGATCTCGGCGGAACGCCTGTTCGCCGCGCTCGCCTTGCCGGTCGGCGGGGCCGGGTCTTGAGCGGATGTTGGGCGTGAAAGCCCACTAGGCTGATCAGGCGATGGCGACGACCGCGACACGCTCACGCTCGAACCCCGGCGGCATGGACGTCCGGACGGTGCTCGGCACCTCCACGGTCAAGCTGGGCGAGCGCAAGCCGCCGTGGTTCAAGGTGCCCGCCCCCGGCGGCCCGCGCTACCGCGAGCTGACGGCGCTGATCGCCGATGCGCAGCTGCACACCGTCTGCCAGGAGGCGGCCTGCCCGAACGTCGGCGAGTGCTGGGAGCGCGGCACGGCCACGTTCATGATCCTCGGCGACACCTGCACGCGGCGCTGCGGCTTCTGCAACGTCAAGACCGGCAGGCCGACCTGGAACGACCCGCTCGAGCCGGCGCGCGTGGCGCGCTCGGTGGCGCGGATGGGCCTGCGCCACGCGGTGATCACCTCGGTCGATCGCGACGACCTGGCCGACCTCGGCTCGGCCGCGTTCGTCGCCGTGATCCGCGAGATCCGCCGCCAGGCGCCCGGCTGCCAGATCGAGGTGCTGACGCCGGACTTCCAGGGCCAGGAGATGCCGCTCGCGCGGGTCATCGCGGCGCGGCCCGACGTCTTCAATCACAACGTCGAGGTCGTCCCGCGGCTCTATCCGCTGGCCCGGCGCGGCTCGGCCTTCCTGCGCTCGGCGCGGGTGCTGCGCAACGCCAAGGAGCTCGGTGGCGAGGAGGTGACGACGAAGTCGGGGCTGATGGTCGGGCTCGGCGAGAGCCACGAGGAGATGGTCGAGACCTTCGGACTGCTGCGCGAGCACCACGTCCAGGTGCTGACGATCGGCCAGTACCTGCGCCCCTCGGAGCAGCATCTGCCGATCGTCCGCTACTGGCACCCCGATGAGTTCGCGGCGCTCGAGCGCGCCGCCTACGAGCTGGGCTTCGAGCACGTCGCGGCCGGACCGCTCGTACGGTCCTCCTACCACGCGGACCAGCACGTTCCGCAGGCCCAACCGGGCGCCGGGCCACTCGCGGTTCCCGCCGGGCGCGGGGACCGCTAACGCTTGATCCCGCTGCGGGACAGCGTCCGTCTGGCGCGCTGGCCGATCGTCACGATCGCGCTGATCGTGGCCAACGTGATCGCCTACCTGATCTCGATCTCGAGCGCGGGCGGCTCGATCATCAACGGTCCGAGCGTCTCGACGATCATCAACTACGGCGCGATCCCCTACGAGTTCGCCCACCTCTCGAGCCACTGCGCGCTCGGCGCCGCCGGGTTCTCGCAGACCGTGCTGTGCAGCGGTCAACCCGGGGTCGGAGGCATTCCCCCGCCCCAGCCGGCGACCTGGGAGACGGCGTTCACGTCGATGTTCCTGCACGCGAACCTGCTGCACATCGGCGGCAACATGGTGTTCCTCGCGGTCTTCGGCGCCACGCTGGAGGACACGATCGGCCGGCTGCGCTTCCTCGTGTTCTACTTCCTCGGGGGGCTCGCCGCGCTCGCGCTGACGGTCGCCGTGAGCCCCGACTCGGCCGTTCCCACGCTCGGCGCCTCGGGGGCGATCGCCGCGGTGCTCGGCGGCTACATCCTGCTCTACCCGCGGGCGCGGATCCTGACCGTGGTGCTGCTGATCCTGTTCTTCACGATCATCGAGCTGCCCGCCTGGGTGATGCTCGGGCTGTGGCTGATCTTCGACGCGGTGCTCGGCGCGCTGCACGTGATCACGCCGTTCGGCGGCGGCGCCGGCGTCGCCTACTACGCGCACATCGGCGGGTTCGCGTTCGGGCTGCTGGCCGTCCGCGCCTTCGCGCACGGACGCGCGGACCGCTACGGGCCGCTGCGCACCGCGTAGGCGACCGCGGGCAGCGCGCCGACCACCGTCTGCCAGGCCACGACCGCCCGGTCGGTGGCGGAGTCGATCGCCACCGACGGTGCGCTGTTGGGGCCGGCGGTGGCCAGCTGCGTGGGCGCCTCGAAGGCGACGCCGCCGGGACCGCCGGGGACGCTGCGCGCGGCGAGGATCGCCTGCTTGCTGGGGTCGAAGCCGGTGGCGGCGCGCGGCGCCTGCTCGAGCACGGCGACGGCGTCGTTGTCGGGGCCGGTGGCCAGCGCGGCGAGGCGCAGGTCGGCGCCGGGCGCCGCCAGCGTCGCCGGCGGCAGGACCTGCGTGGAGGTCAGGCCGGCCGCCTCGACGATGTAGTTGCCGCCGTGCGCGAGCGTCCACGCGGCGAGCACCCCCTCCGAGGGCGTCATCCGCACGAGCGCGATCGAATGGGGCGTCAGGCGCTGGCCCGTCGGCTCGCTGAACGCCGCGAGCGTATGCGGATGCGGCGCGCCGAACGACACGTTGTTCCCCGAATGCTCGAGATAGATCCGGCTGAGGCCGCCGACGCCCGGCGGGGGCTCGTTGGTCCACATCACGAAGGCATGGTTGTTGTCGCTGAGCAGCGCGGCGAGCTGCGGGTCGTAGCCGGCCGGGCCGAGCACCTGCGGCGGGGAGGCGCGCCCGGCGTTGGAGATCCATTGCGCGTGGGCCTCGCCGCCCTGGACCCAGAGCACGATCGAGTCGGCGCGGAAGTCCATCGCGACGGTCAGCGCCGTGATCGGGGCAAAGCCCGCGTCCAGCACCACCGGCGGCGCGAACGACGTGGCGTAGTGGCGCTGCTCACGCAGCTCGATCAGCTGTCCCCCGCCGACCGCCGTCGCCGTGCTGGCGACGTCGGCGTCGCCGATGTAGCCATCGGCGGTCGCAACCAGCTCGGCGGGGCCGCCCAGCTCGGCGAGGGAGTGCAGCGAGCCGCCCGCGCGGCCCTCGCCGAACAGCGCTCCGGGCAGCGCGCCCGAGGGGTCGCCGGTGTCGCCGGCGACCGCGACGATCTGGCCCGCGGTCGTCGTCGCAGTCGCCAGCGGGCCGACCAGCCGGTGCCCCGAGACGATCGCCCGCGGCACGCCCGGGGCGTCGTCTGAATGCAGCGACGCCGAGTCGAGTGTCGCCGGCTCGCCACCGCCGCCGGAGCAGCTCGGCGCGCCACCGAGCCAGAGGATCGCCCCGCGCCCGCTGCGCTGCTCGGGAGAGCTGAAGGGAAAGACCACGCTGGGGTCGCTCGCCGGGGCGCAGGTGGCAAGCGTCGACGGACCGGTCCACGTCGCCGCGGCCGCGACCGAGGCGATCTGAGAGAGCGCGACCGCAACTATCACCAGACGCGCCAGGGGCATCGCGCGAAAGCTAGCGGGCTGCTCAAAGCTGTGCGCCGCCTGCCGGCCACGCCGCCACCAAACCCCACACCGGCACATTCGGAAACCTGATAGGCGAGACTCCCGGCCGCCGGAAACCGTGCGAACATGGAGAGCGAGATGGACGCCGCAGACAGACCGAGCACCGAGGGGGTGGTGACCGACCTCGCCGGCCTGGCGGCGCTCGCGGGCGTCGAGCTCGGACCCACGGAGTGGCGCGAGATGACCCAGGATCGGGTCGACGCGTTCGCGCACGTCACCGAGGATCACAACTTCATCCACGTCGATCCGGCGCGCGCGAGCGAGACGCCGTTCGGCGGGACGATCGCCCACGGCTACCTGACACTGTCGCTGCTCGCTCCGATCACACAGCAGCTGCTGAGTGTGAGCGATGCCGCGGTCGGCATCAACTACGGGCTCGACCGGGTCCGCTTCCCGGCGCCGCTGCCCGTCGGCGCGCGGTTCCGCGGCTCCGCCACCATCAGCGAGGTCAGCCCGATCGACGGTGGCGTCCAGGTCAAGGTGCTGGCGAGCGTCGAGGTCGCCGAGCAGCCGAAGCCGGCGCTCGTCGCCGAATGCGTCTTTCGGTACTACGCATGAGCGAGCCGCTGCGACTCGACGGCCGCGTGGCGATCGTCACCGGGAGCGGGCGCGGCCTCGGCCGGGCCTACGCCCTCGCGCTGGCCGCCGCCGGCGCCGCGGTCGTGGTCAACGACGTCGACGGCAGCGGGGCACGCGGCACCGTCGCAGCGATCAGCTCGGCGGGCGGGCGGGCGGTCGCGCAGATCGCCCCGGTCGGCCGGTCGAGCGTCGCCGACGCGCTCGTCGCGCGCGCGACCGAGGCCTTCGGGCGCGTCGACATCATGTGCACCAACGCCGGTGTGCTGCGCGACCGCGTGCTGTGGAAGATGACCGACGAGGACTTCGACCTGGTGATCGAGACGCACCTGCGGGGCACCTTCACCTGCGCTCGCGCCGCCGCGGTGGCGATGCGCGAGCAGGCCGAGGGCGGGCGGATCATCGTCGTCGGCTCGCCGGCCGGCCAGCGCGGCAACTTCGGCCAGACGAACTACGCCGCGGCGAAGGCCGGGATCGCGGCGTTCGCGCGCACCTGGGCGATGGAGCTGGCGCGCAGCGAGATCACCGTCAACGCGATCGTGCCCACCGCCTGGACCGCGATGACCGCGAGCATCCCCGCCTACGCGCCGCTCGTCGAGCGCGTCGAGCGCGGCGAGGGCCTGCCGCGGGCGGTCCGCCAGGAGCACGCGGTCGGCATGCCGGAGGACTGCGCCGGGCTCGTCGTGTTCCTGGCCTCCGACGCTGCCGCCGCGGTCACCGGGCAGTGCATCGGGATCGGCGGCGACCGGCTGAGTGTGTGGTCGCACCCGGCCGAGATCGTCTCGGAGCTGCGCGAGGGCGGCTGGAGCGCCGAGCAGATCGCCGAGCGCTGGAGCGAGGCGTTCGCGCCCGCGGAGCAGAGCTACGGCATCGTGTTCAGCGAGCTCGACCTGGGCGGCCCGTGAGCGTCGATCTCGAGCGGATCGTCGCGATCGATGTGCACACGCACGCGGAACGCTCGACGCACGACCCTCAGGACCCGGTCACCGGGGAGCTGCTCGACGCGGCGGCGAAGTACTTCGGCGGGCATCCGCCGCAGCCGACCGCCCAGGAGGTCGCCGACTACTACCGGGAGCGCTCGATGCTCGCGGTCGTCTTCACCGTCGATGACGAGGCGGGGATGGGTCGCGCGCGGATCTCCAACGACGAGGTCCTGGCGGCCGCCGCCGCGAACCCCGACGCGCTGATCCCGTTCGCGAGCATCGACCCGCACAAGGGCAAGCTCGGCGTGCGCGAAGCCAAGCGGCTGATCGAGGAGCACCCCGCGCTGCGCGGCTTCAAGTTCCACCCCAACACGCAGGCGTTCTGGCCCAACGACCGCGCCCACTACCCGCTGTACGAGGTGATCGCGCAGGCCGGCAAGATCGCGCTGTTCCACACCGGCCAGACCGGGATCGGCGCCGGCATGCGCGGCGGCGGCGGCGTGCGGCTGAAGTACTCCAACCCGATGGCGGTCGACGACGTCGCCGCCGACTTCCCGGAGCTCGACATCATCCTCGCGCACCCCTCGTTCCCCTGGCAGGAGGAGGCGCTCGCGGTCGCGACGCACAAGCCGAACGTCTACATCGACCTCTCGGGCTGGTCGCCGAAGTACTTCCCCGAGATCCTGATCCGCTACGTCAACACGCTGTTGCGCGAGAAGATGCTGTTCGGCTCGGACTTCCCGCTGCTCACGCCCGACCGCTGGCTCGCCGACTTCGAGCGTCTGGAGATCCGCGACGAGGTCCGTCCGCTGGTGCTGAAGCAGAACGCCGCACGCCTCCTGCGGCTCTGAACGGAGAGCGTCTTTCGAAATGAATGTGCGTCCGGGGCGGTCTGGGACCAAGCTGGGCGACGCACGGTGCCGCGGCAGGTAGCAGCGCTACCTGCAAGGCGCCGGGTGGCGATCCAGCGCCGGTACCGGGCCGAATCCGGGCGTGCAGGTCATTTTGGAAGCCGTTCTTTCCGCCGCGACAGCTCCTCCATCGCCGAGAGCAGCGAACGGTGGACGATCTCGCGCCGCTGCGGCGCGATCGGGGCCAGCAGCTCGTCCTCCAGCTCGGCGATCACCGCGTCGGCGCGACCGAGGACGCGCCGTCCCGAAGCGGTCAGCTCGGCGCGCATGATCCGCGCGTTGGCGGGGTCGCCGTGACGGATGTCGCAGCGAGGCGCGCGACCGCCGGTCGCCTCAGCGCAGCGGGATCGACTGGGCGAAGCTGAAGA
>ODAK010004405.1_pt1 | contig 14427 bp, 10 predicted proteins | sample 1539591 | NCBI WGS metagenome assembly ODAK01 (sample SAMEA3539303, study PRJEB22396) | soil metagenome | biome: tundra; feature: field; material: soil | place: USA | collected 2010-05 | depth 0.15 m | reverse complement strand
GGCGGCCCGCCGACCCCGGACGCCGAACAGGCCGATAACGACTTGGCCGTTGGGCGCATTATCGACTACATCAGCCACAGCAAGGTGTGGTCCACGTCGGCAATCTTCATCGAGGAAGACGACGCGCAGAACGGCGTCGACCACGTCGACGGTCATCGCAGCCCAGGCTATATCGTCAGCCCATACGCCGTGCAGAACGGACCCACCGACCACACCTACTACACGCAGGTCAACATGACTCGGACGATCGAGCAAATCCTCGGTCTGCCGCCCATGAACCAGTTCGACCTCGTGGCGTCGCCGATGAGGACTGCCTTCGTCGACGGAGTGCCCCCCGCGGACAACTTCAAGCCGTGGACGCACGTGCCGAACCAGGTCCCGCTGGACCAGGGCGTTACAGCGAGCGCAGCCCACACAACGAGCGGCGATGCGGTCGAGGCCCTGAGGAGGGCTTGGCTCCAGAAGAAGGCGCAGATCTTCGCCGGCAAACTGACCAAGCCCGACGCCGAAGACCCGGACACCGTCAACCATCTGAACTGGTACATGTCCACCGGGTTTAAGCGGCCCTATCCCGGCGAGAGCACGGTTCGCCCCCCGAGCGACTTCAACAAACCGGCACCCACCACCGCTGACCTGGACGACTAAAACACGTTCCGGCTGCAACGGACCCTCTCCCCGATGACCGGGGAGAGGGTTTTTTGTTCACGCCTCAAACGCGAAATCCCCACCAACCTGAACCCGCCCCGCCACCTGCGTGAACGTTACTACCCCCGGGTTCGTCCCGCGACAACGCAAAGAACTCATCGCCTGTCGATTTTCCTTAATCAATGAGGTGATCAATCAGCACGACGCTGACTGCTTGGCAGCGTTTCTTGACCGAGACGATTTGCGAGCGAACCTAAGCAACGCGCGTGATTGAGGTCGTTTCGTGAGACTTGCCGCTTGATCCTCGCTTCATCGCAAGAATAGCGAGTAGTCGCTGAACCTGTTTCTCTTCTACCTTTCGTTCATTGGTTCGCTCATGGGCAATGCTTTCATGGCGTGGGGACTTCGAGGGCTGGGAGAGTATCACGATGTCCATCCTTGTGCTGTGCAGTTGCGGATGCACAGCGTGGGGAGATGTATGGCAGGGGGAGTCTGTCACGCGGCTGAAGTTTGCGCAACAGCACAGTAGGACTTGTGGAAAAGAATTCACATTCCTTTGGATACTGTGGCTGTTCACGTCGCATCCTCGGATCTCAGCGACGGGCGAGAAGGGACACCACGAACAAGAGGCTCAAATCGCGACGGCTACGTCGACTAAGATGAGCTTGCAAAGTCGCCATTGCCTCTAGTGCATGTGTTGCTAATGGGCAAGAAGCCTCCCGTGGCGGGTCACGAGCACACATGTTCAGGCAGGTTTTCGGCAGGAAGCGGCGGGTGACAAACTCGTGGGAACGAGAGGCTTCGTCGATGGCTGGCTTACGAAGAATCGAAGGACTCGGGCCCCGTCCCAGAGCCTGCTTGTGAACACTCTTCGATGATCAGAATTTTCACGACCAGCCCGCCTAAAACGTGAATCTCACAGAAAACTGCAATACCCTGGGAAGGCCGTTGGGACTGATTTCCTGCAGAGCGCCAAAGTTGCCTGGGCCCGAATTGGGCACCAGATAGCAGGTCTGGTTGAGCGAAATTCCGTCCCCGCAATTGCTGCCGAACGGGTTGTATTGCAGTTGATTGATCCCATTTCCATTCTGTACGTAATAGTTGGGATGATTGAGGAGATTGAATGCCTGCGCCTGAAATTCCAATTCCTTGCCTTCAAAGATTTCAAACTTGCGCCCCAAGCCGACGTCGATCCTCTCCAGCCAAGGGCCATAGAAGGAATTCAGGCCGATTCCCGGAGTTGGTCCGGCACCATTGATGCCGGCGGCGGTGTTGGCTGTGTCCTGGTTGAAGGCGGTGTCGTTCAGGTTGTCATTACCGAAAGGTTCGCAACTTAGGCTCGACAGGCTTCCGGAGTTGCCGGCGGTGGTACAGGCTGGACTCAACAATCCCGCATACGGGCGTCCGGAGGAGAATTCCATGACGCTGCTCAACATCCAACCGGACAGCACCGCGCGTCCCTTGAAGGAGGGTATCAGTCTTTCCACACCGGGGCGGTACACCGCGGCCACACTAATGCGATTTCGCTGGTCGAGCAGCGATGGAGCGTGCGTATTGCTGAAGTCGAACTGGTTATTGAAATCCATGCCGTCGAGCATGATGCTTTTCGCGAAAGTGTAAGACGCCTGCAAGGAGAGTCCACGCGACATGCGCCGTTGCAACTGCACGAACAAGGAGTTGTAGTGGTTTTGAGCGGGGCTGATCAGTTCGTTGATCTCGTTGAACTGGGAGGTGATTCGGCCCTCCGTGAGCAGGCCATTGTCCATGTTCGGCAGGACGTGGGCGGGACCGTTGCAGGGCAAGGCGCCTGTGTTAGGAGGACACATGACGTACGTCGTCGTTCCTTGGAGAGAATTCAGATTCAGGTCATACGCGCTGCCGGAGAGAATGTGCACCCCGTGATTCCACATCGTGCCAATGCTCAGGGTTGTGTTCTGCGCAATCTCGCGCTCAATCTCCAAACTCGACTGCAGAATGTAGGGCACCCGGAATTGCGGCGAAACCAGGGAAATATCCGCAGCCGCTTGGAACAACGGCGAGTTTGGCGGGAGGATATTCGGGAAGGTTGGCGCCTGCTGATTCGGTGCCCCTCCGTTGTATTGTGCACTCACCGAAGACTGCTGTGAGGCCAGCCCATTCGAGATCACCGCGTTCCGATAGTTCAGGCCATTCATGTTTGTATAGAACTGTCCGAAACCTCCCCGAACTACGGTCTTTGACATCGGCTGCCAGGCAAATCCGAAACGCGGAGCCACACGCTGAAACTGGTTCGGGTACTGTCCGGTGAGCGGGAAGGCTGGATTTTCCGCGGGCTGCGGATACACCTGGAAGTCCTCCCGCAGCCCCATTTCCAACGTCAACTTGGGCAGCGCCCGAAACGAGTCCTGCACGTAGAACCCGTAGTAAGGCACCGAAAACGAAAACCTTGGATTCCCAGCGGCCTGGCTGAAATTGATGTATTGACCTAAGGCAAAGGCTTGCAGACTGGAAAATTCGTAGAGTCCGAGCGGCGACCCGAAAGCGACAGCTGCATTCGGGTCGGCACCGCCATCATCGGTGTCCGCATCCCACGAACGGCTCCAATCGAAACCGAATTGCAGAGTGTGCTTGCCAATCACATAGTCCACGCGGTCGGAGAGAGAGTACTGTCTTTCAGAAACTCTCCCAATGGAAAACGCGGCGTTTCCCAGAGCAAAAGCAGCGGGACTATCGAGAACGACTGTCGGTGTGTCGGGAGCTAGACCGGTGGGTGTCGCGTTTTCATTGTCTTGCGACGTACCCGCATGAAACTCATTTAACAGCCTTGAGGAGAACGCGTGCGTCCATCCTACGTTGGCTTCGAATGCATGCACACGGACATTGGCCAAAGTTTGCAGTCCGTAATCGCCGACTGTCGGGTCGGTGATCACGCCTCCGGGCGAGTTGAAGTGATTGAAGTTCATGCTGAGGAAAAAGCCATCCCGGGAACTCGGCTGGAAATCGAGCCGGGGTGTAATCACCAGATCGTTGCGCTCTCGTGCTCTGCTCCCCAGGTTGGAATTCAACGCATGGATCACATTGGCCACCTGTTGCAAGTAGACCGGATTGCTTGCATCCGGCGCGGTGTCGGTACCGGGCACAGGCAAAGGTCCGTTTGCTGCGGGGAGGGCCGTCCCATCCGGAATTCCAAAGTTAGAGGACAAGAAACCGGGCTGCGTGGCCACCAGCGCCTGGTTGATCACGGAAATCGGATCGTTCCGCAGTTGCTGCTCGTAATCGACGAAGAACCACAGACGGTTTCGCAGGATCGGCCCACCGACCCCGGCACCAAACTGCTGCAAACTATCCTGCGGTTTCGGAAAACCGGCCGCTTCGTCGAGAGCGTCGTTGGCACCGGTAGCCGAGTTGCGGTTGTAATAAAAGGCGCTGCCGTGAAAGGTATTGCTCCCCGAACGAGTCACGGCATTGACGAATCCCGCTCCCCCACCATAGACAGCGGAATAGGGACTAACCGAAACTTGAAATTCCTGGATCGCTTCTTCGCCATATAAATAAGGAATGCGATAACGCCCGATAATGTCGGCGAAGTAGTTGTTGGTGGCATTGGTTCCGTCGACGGTGAACGCATTCGAGCCATTTCCGTTGGCGTAGCCCGAGTCTTCGCCGCCCTGCTGTCCCGCAATGCTTACCAGGCCAGTATCGCCGTCATAGCTGGTATTGGGCGTCAGCGCCGTGAAATCGGTGTAGCGGCGTCCATTGAGCGGTAGTTCATCCATGAAAGACCGGTCAAGCACGGTACTGGCCGAGGATTCCGCGGGCCGCAACAGTGGCATTGTCCCAGTGACCTTTATAGTGTCCGCGCTGGCTCCCACTTCCAGTCTAAGATCCTGCAATGTAGTGTTTCCCACCAGCACTCGTACTAGAGCCTCTATGTCGTGAAAGCCTTTCCCAGTCGCCGTGACCGAATACGTTCCTGGCATGAGAGCCAGGAATTGGTAAAGTCCGGCGTGATTCGTAGGGGCGGACCGTTGCAGTCCCGTTGCAAGATTCCGCACAACCACTGACGCTCCCACTACGACTGCTCCGTTTTGGTCGGTCACGCGACCGCCAATTGCGCCGGTTAGTACCACGTTCTGAGCTGGTAACTGGAAAACGATCGATATGACGAACAATGAGGCGAGGAGCCACCGGCTTGTGAGCAGCCTTGGTGTCGCGGTGAACGGACGGAGACTATTCGTTTTGGAGTTCATTTTCATCGGACTGACTTGCGGGGAGAAAACAATGTTCATTAGCAGGCCACGTTCATTTGAGTCCCCACGTTAGCAAAACCATGCTTTTCGACATAAGGAGAACCTGGATCAGAACCTGGGTCTGTCCGGCTACGATCACGGAGACAGGCAGATCGTTAGGGGCAGCAGACCTAAGTGAGGTCGTGGACTGTACTGCTGATCTCATCGCCAGTTTCCTTTCGAGAAGATCAATGCTGGCCGAGGGTTCACAGCTATGGCGACATAGTGTCGCCGCGGAGTGCCGTTCTGCATTCCCCGCGCCGGGGTGAAAGACCAGCCTCGCCCCAGGCGGGAACTGGAAAAGGCAACCTTACGTGCACATAGTTAGGGGAAGTTGAAGCAAATGTTAATTTCTAATGAAAAAACATCCACAGCTAATGTCATTGCCGATTTTTGCCACAGAATCTGCGCGGAGGCTACAGTGAGGAAGATTGGTTCGAAAGAATGGCAAATCCAGATTCCCCTGCGGTGTCAAAACCTCGCCGGCGCGGTGGAAGTCGTTCTGCGCGCTGGTTCAGGGCGTGGAGAGATCGCGCGACCTGATCGACTGTCGGATCCGCCAGGATCCGATCACGAAGTTCGGCAGCTCACGGCTGCACTTCCCCCAAAACTACCGTCACCCTCATCCTCGCGGATACTGAGGTACGGCAGAAACCTGGCGTACCCTGGACCGACGTCTACGTGCTCGATGCGTGGGGCTCAGTGCTCGCCCGCGCAGATGTCCCTAAGTTGCCTCGCTGATCAAACACTAGCTGAGAGTGCGGCACACACCTGCGCCGAGAATGGCGCCGTTCGAACGGCGGGGACAAGCACACTCGTTGTTCGCTCGTATGGGGACGTCTTCTGAGCGGGGAGCTTGCCAGAGTTCCGCAAAAAGCTAGTGCCCGGCCGCCTGCGCGGCGGCTGCCACTGGAACCGTAATCCTCACCGAGTCGGGCTGCGTCCAGACTGCCTTGCCGGTGGTCAGGTCCACGCGGTTCATCGTGACTTTCAATTGCTGCTGGTCCACTTCGACCAGTAGGTAGTGATAGTTCACTTCCTTACTCTGAAAAGGATCGTCCGGAGCACGCTCGATGGGATAAGCGTGAGCCGCTCCCCCGCCTGAGACAAAATAAGTGATACCGCCGTGCTCATGGCGCTCGTAGTTGTGGACGTGTCCGGAGAAGACGACGATCCGGAAACGAGCGTGGGCCTGGCGTTCCTCCAGCATCTTCGCCAATGCCTGCTCGGAAGCTCGAGCCGAGTGCCCGCCGCCAAACGCCTTCGCCTCGGAGGAACTGGTGTAGGGCGGATGGTGGAACATCAGAAACACAAAGTCCACGTCAGAGGCGACATGATCGAGCTTGTCGGCCAGCCACTGGCCTTGCGGACTGCCTGTTTCTTCGAAAGAGCTGTCGAGCACGAGCGTCAGCGTATTCGCCGCGCGCACGGAGTAGTACCGATTGTTCTTCAAATCGGGGAAGCGCTGAAAATAGTTCCCCAGCGCGACGGTTGCATCTCCATGCAAGTCATGGTTGCCGAGCGCCGGATAGACTGGGATTTTCTTGTCGCGCCAGACGCTGGTCTCGCTGTCCCAGACTTTCCAGTCGTTTACGTCATAGCCGTTGTAGACGATGTCGCCCGTGAAGCAAATAAATGCCGGCTTGAGTTCGGCAATGGCCTGCACCAACGCGACGCGTACCGAAGGATTTGCCGCATCCGTGTCGTTGGGATCGTGGAAGCGGGTGTCTCCGTAAGCCACGAAGCGAAATGGAGCCTTTACGTCGAGTCGCAAATCAACGGTGGATGTCTGCGCACTCGACTTCTTGGTGCAGCAAGTCAGCGCCAGCAGCGTCGCGGTCGCGAGCAACACGACTACGGCTTGGGCGAGAGGTGTACGTCGCGAACTCATAAGGGAAGGCCCCACTTCGGAATCAGAGTCCTATTTTCCCACGACCAGCACTTCGAACTGTCCATTCTCTGCCGTGGAGAGGAAAAGGCGGTGAGTTTTCGGATCCAGCGCCATGGTCTTCGCTCGCGGCGCGGTCTTCACCGTCTCGACGATAGAGTATTTGTCAGGACCGTCCTGGCGAATGACTGTGATGGTGCCTTCGCCGTTGGAGTTGAAAATCAGCTTCGTCTCGGGATCGAAGGCGGTCGCGTCGACGTGATCTCCAATCGGCAGCGTGGTGATGACCTGCCCGGTGTCCGCGTTCACCACGGCCATGACCTTGCTGCGGCAGCCGAGGAACAGACGCCGGTTGGCGTGGTCCATGGCCATGCTGCTGGGAGAAGCGCAGGGGGCGGTGGGCCAGCGCCGCTCGACTTTCAGTTCGCGCGAATTGACCTTGAGAACCAGGTTCTCGTCTTCCAGGTTGTCGTACACAAAGCCGTTGCCGTCGGCCGCGGCAAATTCCGGTCCGCCCTCCAGATTGACCGTACCCGCGACCTTGCCAGTGGCAGCATCAATCGCCGTTGCGCTGTTGCTGCCACCGTTGAAAGCGAAGACTCGCGAAGTGGCTGGATCGTAGATGATTGCGTCAGGCTTCTGTCCAGTCGGCACATCGGCGATCGCCTTCAGCGTCTTCAGGTCGAAGATCGTAACGGTGTTGGCCTTGCCGTTGCTGACGAAGCCACGGCCGAGTTCGGGAGCGATGGCAATTCCGTGCACGCCGGGCGTGTTCGGAATGCTGCCCACGACACTCAGGGAATCGATGTCGACTACTTCGACCTGCGTTCCGTGCGAGACGTACAAACGACGGGCCGCTTCGTCGACCGAGAGGTAATCCCAGCTGCCGTTGCCGGCGATGGGAATCCTCTGGGTGACTGAGTAGCCGCCAGACGGGGCCGGGGCGGCGAACAGGGCACAGCTCAGAAACAAAATGGCTGCTAGACAGAACTTCCGATTCAACATTGATTGGTGCTCACCGCAACCTTAGAGCAAGTGCCTGAAATTTGCCTGAAGGTACAAGTTCCGCAAGTCAAAACATGAAGCGAACCATGAATTGAAGCTGCCGAGGCAGACCGGTACCAGTGTTCGGCGAGGCTTTGTTGTCATTATTGTTGTTGAAGTTTACGGTGGAGCTGATGATCCCGAAGGTTCCGGGGACCGTCAGGTTGCTCGTGGTTTGTCCGGGTGCGTAGACAAGAGTCAGGTTGCCCGGATCGCCCAGTTGTACGTGGTTGAAGATATTGAACGCTTGCACCGCGAATTCCATCGATACACGCTCCGTGAGCTTTGTTTCCTTCGTGAGCGCAAGATCTACTTGCCAGCTATTCAGGGCGCGGATAAGGCCGTTCCCGGCGTCGCCATACCGGGTGAAGTTCCCGTTGGCGTCTACCGGCGGGGCCTGAAAGGCGGCAGGGTTGATAAGAGGATTGCCAGGAGCAAAGGGAGTGCTTGGGCGGGGGTTTGGCAGGGTCAGCGGTACTCCCGGAATGACATCCGGTCGTTGGCTGGTTTGATCATTGCCATCGGGAAGGAGATAGGTATAGGGAAGCTGGTCGAAAGGCCCTCCGCTAATGCTGCCGCTGAGGTCCATCTGAACCGTCAGCGGATGGCCGGTGTGCCAGAGGCCGACACTGCTCAAACTCCAGCCACCCACAATTTTGCCCACTGGGCCGGAATCGTTAAGGTAGGCCTTACCGGGCCCAAAGGGGAGTTCATAGACAGCGTTCAAGGTGAAATTGTTGCGAATGTCGAAAATGCTAGGCCCCTTATCACAGGGCAGACAATTCACGTTTTGCGGCCCGTTGGATTCGCCGCCTCCAACCGACCCGTCATTGATGGAATGGGACCAGGTATAACGCGACTGGACCGATAGCCCTTTGCTGAAGCGGCGCTCGATTGCCACTCCAAGCGCGTTGTATGTGCTGGACCCGATGTCTCTTTTTATGTCGACTGAACCGAAGGGGTCCGGGTTGTTGGGGTCCGGATAGTATTGATCCAGTGGCCGGACGCAGTCGCCGTCAGCCGGGTTGAAAGTAAGCGGAGTCGTGCAGAGATTTACGCCGCCGCGGGAGAACAGCCGTACACCACGGCTCCCGAGATACTGTGCTGAGAACAAGAAATTAGCGGGCAATTCGTGATCGATGGTGAGCCCCCACTCCTCCGCGTACAAGTCCCGGCGGCCCTGGCGTTGCAGGGCGCGGGGATGCGAGGCCTGCTTTTGATTGATCACGCTGGAAAGATCCGGGGTCGTCTGCTCAAAGGCAGAATCTAAGGGAATTGACTGGTTGACCTTTACGCGAAACGTGTCGCTCTCCAGTCCTGCGTTCAAGTCGTCGTTCTGAGCCGCTCCGTGGTAGATGCCAAAGCCGGCTCGAACAACCGTCTTCCCGTGCAGCGCTGATGGCGCCCATGCCAGGGCGACCCGGGGATCGAAGTTCTTGTAATTTGGGTTGTACAGTGTTGGATTCGTGGGGCAGGGCGGAGTGTTGATCGGACCTGAACTGGCCGGTACGGGCAATGTGTTGAATGAGCCTGATCCCAGGCAGACTCCGTGAAATTGATTCAAGTCAAATACCGTGGTCCGATTCGTTGCTTCATGGGCAACCCCGTAGTATTCCCAGCGGAGCCCCGCCGTCAGAGTTAGAGTCGGAGTTATTTTCCATTCGTCCTGGAAGTACGGCATATAAAACGTGCGGCGCAGGCCATGGCAGCACCACGGAGCGATGTAGGTGATGTTGGAAAGCATGGCATTCGCCATATCATCCGGGCTGGAAAAACTCAGGGTGTTATCCGCGGTTTGCCCCTGATTCAGCCGTACCCGGCGGATTTCCATGCCCGTTTTGAAGGCATGCCGGCCGTGGGTCCAGGTCAAGTTATCGACCACTCCGTAGGTTGTGCCGATTTCAATGTCGGCCGTGTTGTCGTTGAGTCCTACGAAGTTACTGGTGCTTACCGCAAACGGAAGGGCGCTGGCCTGCGGATTGTGGAATGGCGAGCGGTTGATGTAAACCTTGGCTTCATTGAAGATATTGGGCTTGAACGAGCGTTGCAACGCCAACAGGTAGTTCGCCGGGTGGTTGATGGTTTGCAGCTTGTCCGCCGGAAGACTGCTGCCATTCGGCGCGTCCACCAGGCTGATGTCGCGCTGAGCACGGCCGTAGAGTGTGGTCTTATCGTTGAACCTATAATCAATTCGCACGAGCCATGTGTCTTCATGGACGGTGGTTGGGGTCGCGGCGGTGACTACGTCGGCGTTAGGGTCAGATGAGGTTTGGAAAGCGGTATCCGGGTATGTAAATCGCGGTGCGCAGCCATTGATGGCACCGATGGAAGCACGCCATGGATACGCCTGCATGATAGTGCACATCTGCGGAGACGTGTTCAACACGTATTGCTGGTATGGAACTGTAAGAGGAGGACCCGACGACAGTTGGCCGCAACAAACACCGCTCGGCACCGCGAACTGCTGGGTCGTCGACTGCAACTGGCGAAGCCCTTCATAACTGATAAAGAAGAAGGCTTTGTCCTTGACGATTGGTCCGCCGAGAGTTAGTCCGTACTGCCCCATGCGAAACGGAGGAACCGCGGGGTTGCCCGTGAGGTTATAGTCGTTGAAGTTCCGTGCATCGAAGACAGAATTTCGGAAGTAGCCAAAAACGGCGCCGTGCCAGTCATTCGTGCCGGACTTAGTGACCACGTCGACCTGCCCACCTGCCTGGGTGCCGTATTCGGCATCGTATAAAGCGCTGTTGACGCGATATTCTTCGATGGCATCCTGAGAAATTTGCAGACGGGTTTGTGATTTTTGCGCTTGCTCCTGAATGCCTCCGGCGTCGACGCCGTCAAATGAGAAGTTGTTGTCGTCGCGGGCGCGGCCGGCGAAGCGGATCGTGCGCTGATCGCCGCCTCCGTCGTCTTGCGCGAAAGGCGCGAGCAGCGTGAAACTGGCCCAGTCGCGACCGTTGTTGGGAAGCTCGGAGATCTGCTCCGTATCAATCACTGTCGCGGCCTCGGCCGAGCTGCGGTCTGCGGGTCCGTTCGATGCCTTGACTTCAATCTGCTCGTTAAGCGCGCCGACTCCAAGGTGGATGTCCAAAGTGCGGGTTTGGCCGACGCGGAGTATGACGTCTTGGACTACCTGGGTCTTGAAGCCGGCGTTTGTTACCGTCACCGTATAGCCACCCACTGCCAGGCCAGAAACACGGTAATAGCCCTTGGAATTCGTCTGCTGTTCCTCGCTCAGGCCAATCTCGACCGCCACCACCTTCACACCGGCGCCAACGATAACGCTTCCGGAGGGATCACTTACCGTACCTTCGAGCACAGCGCGATCCACTTGCGCGCAAGCGGCAGGCGTTCCGCCCAGCAGAAGCAGCACGGCCAGCACTAGCGCAGGTGTGAATCTCAGGAAAAGGGAGATGGTCGAACGACACTGACCCATGTTCATGACTTTAGCCTTGCGGTACAAGAAAATGCTGAATCGGGAGACGCTCTGAGGCGGCCCGATGGCCACAGCGACAGAGATGGTTTCTCTGCCGTTACGTTGAAACTAAGAGAACTCGATGAGAGGGAATCCTAAAGTCGGGATGTGACGGAGCGATGAACGTCAAGTTAATATTTATTCATATTGCTGAGTGCCATCCCGGCTTAGGCTCTAAAACTGCGGAAGTATCAGGCATTTGGGCCGACGAATTCGATGAAGCTGCTGATCGTGGAAGACGAAGCGCGCATGGCCGACCTTCTCCGTAAGGGACCGTCCCAGGAGGGCCAATGGTTACGTGCAACGTCCGACGGCGCCGAGGGCTTAGCGCGGGCGGCCCGCGCAATTCCATGAGCCCGGAAAAAAGTTCCCATTTGGATTGTGAACGCGCAGATGGGACCAGGGCCTACGCTTCATACTTGAAGATCTTCCCCTGACCTAATCTGAGGCTTGCCGCCCGCCCTATACTGCACCGGCAACGTGTCCGTGAGCCCAAAGGCGCGAGGGCCTAGGGTGTAAGAAACCGGCAGAGAATGGTCGGTCGGGTTATAAACCGACACAGCTACAATTTCACCAACAACTCTCAATGTGTGCTATGGCTTGTCGCGCCGCAGCGTTCCGACACGCTGAAAATAGTGTCCGTGCGGTGTTCCAAGTCAACGTTTGGAACTGCTCAAATGCTTCTGAAAAAAAGCAACGATCCTTGTCCGCGCATCTTCCGCCGCCGGTCCATCATACCCAATGTGAATCACGCGGAGCGCCTTAAACAACAAAGTGTCGTGATTGTTAAGAAACGAGTGGCCCGCTTCCGGGTACTCTTTCACATCGTGGGCGACACCTGCCGCAGCGAGCGTCTGCTCCAACTTCTGCGCCACTCCCCGGTTCCAGTGGTCCTTGGCCCCATAGCTCCCGACAATCGGGCATGCCCGCGCAAGAAAGGTCTCGGCATCTTTCGGTAACGGGCCGCCGTAATTGACGCTTGCCGCTCCGAATCCATAACCTGGCGCGAGTAGTAGCGCGAAGCCGCCTCCCATGCAAAACCCGATGACACCAATCTTGCCCGTACATCCCTCGTGCCGAACCAGCCATGTGCGGACGGCCTCGATGTCGTCGTAAGTCGGTCCGCGCCGTGCTTTCAAGTCTCGCGCGATGGCGAACACACATCTCATCATCGTGCCTCGAAAGTACAGGTTCGGCGCCGCAGCAAGGAATCCCTCCCGTGCCAGCCACCGGGCCTGATTACGGAGATCTTCCTTCATGCCGCCGACGTCGTGGAGCACCACAACACCGGCCCCCGGAGCGCCCTGCTCGGGAACCGTAACGAATACCGGCATATCGCCGCCATTCACGGGAATAGTGATGTCGCCCATATGGCTTCTTTCCGAAGGTATCGCTTGAGCTTGCAGGTTGTCGCACAGCAAAAGGTCAGGTCGGAATGATCTGCTTCCGACGATTCCCGGAACTCAGCGCGCGGCCAATACACTTCTTTTCTTTGCGAGTGTACTGCTTACGACCGCAAATTGTGCAATGCTATGCCCCGAGTGTTACCGGACGATTAAAAGAAACAAGCTCCTATTTGGAACCCGAAATGACCCGTGACTGGTGTCACAGCGAGATGAATGGGCGGAACGACTATAATGTAGTGTTGCTTTCCTTTTTTCCCTTACCTAGAGCTACAGCAACGCAGAGGCATTTCTATGACAGAGAAACAGGTCGGTCTTTCCACCAGATTAAAGCTATTGGGTTTCACTAAAGGGAACCAGATGAAGCTGTACGGGGAAATACTTGAGTTGGTTAGCGAGCCCATCGTTATGGCGGATAACGTCGTTCTTGTGGACGCAACTGAGAAGAAGTCAGGGCGGTCCAGGCGCGTCCGCATTCCACTACCAGTCGTGAACATGGCAAGTGCCGCATAAGCAGCGGTTGTAGCCTGTCGAAGGCGGTCGTTCCCGCGGCTCCCTCGCGTGGGCTGGTATCGAACATATCTATGGTTGGTGTCGGATCGACGGTTTTTTCGTTCTAGCTTGCGGCATTCACGGCAACGTCTAGCCCAGGCACCTTGCCCTTGTCCGCCAGATCATCTCCGCGCTCTGGCCGATGCCCTTCCTAGCGTCACGAATAGTTGCACGGAATCGACAGAAAGCTGTCCATCCCTTGGTTGCAATCCCTTTGCCTCATGAGCTTGTACTGGTGGCGTGTCCGTTAGGGGAGGGCGGTCTGCGTGCTCAAGCGCAGTTGACAGCTCACGCTCGAGCTGAGCGACAAGACGACTGAGATCTCGCTGCAACTCCTCTATTGCTTCCTTTTCTCCGGGTTCTCCTCCGCCGGTACGCAACAGCCTGAATGCATAGTTCCCGACTATGGAGTTGCGATTGGCCCTTACCACAGGCAAGATCTTATCCCGATAGACACATACCCAGAGGTCTGGCTCATTAGCAAACCGACCCCCCCCTATTTCTGCCATGTAGACGCCCTTGATCGCTGCCACATACTGCTTGAGTCTCTCTGATGTGTAAAAAATTGCAGCGACTCGCGGATTAGCAATTGGTGACAACTCGATCTCACTAGGCTTGTTCTTTTGATCGTTCTGGTACTCCCTCTCCAGTTCCTGTAATTTTTGATTCACGAGTAAATTGCTCATGTCCATTACTTCATTGCCGAGAAATCGGTCGGACGCATATACACCTCGTCTACGTCGTAGTCGCCGTTGACCTTCCGAATCAAAGGCTCTGCGGCTTTCCGATAAGGCAGGAACTCCGGGTCGGCATGGAGGGCATGCCAATTCGCTTCCGCCGCTTTCCGGCTGGAATGAACCACAAGGTAGACGAAGGCGTCCTTCCAGGCGGGATCGTCGTTTGGAACCCAATAGCCGACCACGTTCAGATTGTATTTGGTCTGCTGCTTGGAAACGTCGCGAAAGATCCCCCGCTCCACCCCAAGAGTCTGTGCCGAGGCGTTTCCGATCAAGGCTAGCGACAACACACCCCGAATGCGCCCGCGTGGTGTCTGGGTGTGCGGAATAGGAAACTCGATGCTGGCTTACTCATCCGGTCGTATATTTCACATGCGACTTGTCCTTGTGGGAAGGTGTTACGTCCACTGCG
>ODAK010004403.1_pt1 | contig 14428 bp, 13 predicted proteins | sample 1539591 | NCBI WGS metagenome assembly ODAK01 (sample SAMEA3539303, study PRJEB22396) | soil metagenome | biome: tundra; feature: field; material: soil | place: USA | collected 2010-05 | depth 0.15 m | reverse complement strand
GTCAGTGACTGGAGTTCAGACGTGTGCTCTTCCGATCTAACCCCAAAACAAAATGAAAAAACAATTACTCATTCTTTCCGCTATGTGCGGATTATCTTATGGTACAGCCATTGCGCAAACCAATTCCATTCCCAACGGGAATTGTGAAAGTTGGACTTCGAGTACTTTTGAAATTCCTCAAAATTACGTTCAGTCTTCAAACTCAGAGGCATTGTCACACAATGCACCTTTTAATTGTGTTAAGACAACCGATGCACATCACGGAAATTATGCAGTTCAATTGACTACCGAAATATCTGCTACGCATGATACTGTCTTTGGCTATTTTATGAACACAAATCCTAGTGGAAAGGGTGGTCCTTCTTCTTTCACAGGAGGGTTTCCTTACAGCCAAAAACCGAGTGGTATGCGCGGATATTATAAATCATCCATTGCTTTGCCTGACTCGGGTATCGTGGCAGCCTTTTTCTACAAATTAGGTGTTCTGATAGGACAATATGGTGTCTATATTTCCGGCACTCATACTTCTTATACACTTTTTTCAATCACCTTTAATCCGGCTCTTGCACAGAATCCCGACACAGTAATATTTATTGCAGCCTCCAGCAACTTTAACAATAAAAACAATTCTAGAATTGGAAGTATGCTGAAGTTAGACAGTGTTTCATTTACCGGTGTAACCAGCCAACCGGCTTTGTTCAATGGTGATTTTGAAACATGGCAAAGCACAACCATTGAGAAACCGGATAATTGGATTTTATCAGGAGGCAGTAATAACAGCCCAACCGGAGGAGTTTTTAAAACCACCGATGCTGTTACCAGCAATTATGCGATTGAATTAAAAACATATCTTGGAGACAACAATGGTGTTCCGACAGCTCGAGGTGGACAAATTTCAACTGGATGGTATCCTAATAATTGTAATAGTAACTGTTATGAACAAGGCGGTTATCCTTATACTAAACAAATAGATACATTAGTGTTCTCTTATAAATATGCGCCTATGGGTAGCGATAATGCACAAGTAAATTTAACTTTCAAAAAGAACGGCTCCATTATTACAAACGGCAATCAAGGAATAAATCTTGCTGCTTCAACTAGCTATCAGTATAAAGAAATCCCGTTCAACCTTGGTCAAGTGCCGGATAGTGTTATGTTGGATATACAATCTTCATTATGGAATGATACTTTGCTTTCTTATGTCGGCTCAGATTTAAAAATTGATAACATACATTTTAAATCACAGGCATTGTCATTGACGGGTATTGAACAAATTAATAGTAATGATAATGATGTACGGATTTACCCAAATCCTATCAACACATTTGCTATCATAGAAATTAATCCACAGATAAATTTAGAAGGGACGGAACTACGCATCTATGATGTGTTTGGAAGAACAATTAAAAAGATAGCTGTAACGGAACATCGAATGACTTTCGATAGAAATGATTTACCCAATGGAATTTATTTTTACGAATTGAAAAATAATATGATGCTAAAGACAGGAAAAATAATTGTTGAATAAAAAATATTGGCTTATTGAAGGGAGCGTTCCGATTTCATCGGAACGCTCTTTTTTTTATTAAGTGCAGTTTCAAAAATCGAATAACGAACCACACTATATTGTACTAATTACGGGGGACATCATCGTGTAATTTTTTCTGCAACATAAAATAGGTCAAAACATTTATCGTTTGCCGGCTCAACTAAATAATCTTCCATTTTAATATCGGAAACTAAAGAAGTATTATTCTTTAAAAGTTTTTTTCGATTCATCCTGTTAAGGATGTCATAAGGAATTTGTAATAGCTGTCTCGGCAACCTATACTGAAGATTCAATATATCAAAACGAGTAAATTTTTCAACCGACTGTTTGTTTTTATTGTAATAATCCATTATTTTTTCATTACCCGACACTCCTAATTTCTCTACCGATTGAAATTTGGTTTTTAATAGGCTTTCCAGTTCACCAATTGTATATTCCCTAATGTGCCAAGGGTTTCTGGTTATAGACATTTTTTTGTTAGGAGTGGTAACAATTAATTTTCCTTTGTTTTTAAGCACTCGGTATATTTCATTAACAAATTTTTTGTCATTTTGAATGTGCTCTATTACTTGAAAAGTAATAACATAGTCAACTGAATTATCAGCGATACCGGTTAATGGAGGAACATCTATTTTAATAAAAACCACATTGCTATATGTTTCCTTTAAACTTTGTACACTTTCATTTTCAAATTTATCTATCGTAACAAATTTGTCAGCTTTCGCACTAATTATTTTAATCCCGTAACCGCTTCCGGTTCCTATTTCTAAGACATTTCCAGAAACAATCTTTGCAGCTTCAACATATGCTAATAACGATCTTTGATAAACGTAATTGTCCGACATGTCTTTGTCCGATACCCTTTCCGCTGTTTGTATAATTTTCATATTATATCCTTAAAAAATAAATAATCCCTTACAAAGATTGATTTGCAAGGGAGTTTTATGTCATTTTTCCGTTATGCAACTAAGCCTCCAACCCGAATTCTTCTGTACAAAATCAGACGTATTGCCAATTGCACCATCGGACAAATTACAATCACAATTTGCGATTGGGCGTGCAAAACTAACAAATATAATTTTAGCCCCAATAGAATTCTAAATGTTTTTTAATGATTTTCAATCAAATAATTTTCTAATTTCGCAAGCATTCTAAATAGACTACGAGTTACAAATTTTCTCGCATTACCAATAACATTTACAAACATGGATAATACTTCTAATAATTACCAACGTCTTAATAACATCATTGGCTGGTCAGTTTTTTCAATTGCCGCTTATGTATTTTTAAGTACAATGGAAGCCACAGCTTCGTTTTGGGATTGTGGTGAATACATTGCCAGCGCTTATAAATTAGAAGTAGGACACCCTCCCGGAGCGCCTTTATTTGTTTTGATTGGTCGTTTTTTTAGTTTATTGGCATTTGGTAATACAGCTAAAGTTGGAATGATGATTAATGCTGTATCTGCTTTAAGCAGCGCATTTACGGTTTTATTTTTATTCTGGTCTATCACCATGTTGGCTCGGAAAATTATTGATAAAGAAGGAGGCGAATTTACACAAGGCAGAATATATGCAGTATTAGGCTCAGGAATCGTGGGCGCATTGGCATATACATTTACCGATTCATTTTGGTTTTCGGCAAGCGAAGGTGAGGTTTATGCGATGTCCAGTTTTTTTACAGCCATTGTATTTTGGGCTATTTTAAGATGGGAACGTGAAGCGGATAAGCCTCACGCCGACAGATGGATTATTTTAATCGCTTATTTAATCGGTTTGTCAATTGGCGTACACTTGCTGAATTTATTGGCTATTCCGGCAATCGTATTTATTTATTATTTTAAAAAATTCGACAAGGTAACACAAAAGGGTTTGATTATTACAAGTATTTTATCCATTGTAATTTTAGGAGGTATTCAAGCGGGCATCATCCCGATGATTGTGAGTCTGGCTGCGAAGTTTGAATTATTTTTTGTGAACTCTTTAGGACTACCTTTTAATAGCGGAACTATTATTTATGGAATAATATTAATCGGAGGTATTATTTTCGGTTTGCGTTATACTGCTCAAAAAGTAAAACCAATTTTGAACACCGTTATACTTTGTTTTACAGTCATTTTAATTGGTTATTCATCGTTCTTTGTATTAGTAATACGTTCACAGGCAAATCCTCCTATGGATGAAAATAATCCTGAAAACGCGATTAATTTATTATCTTATCTTAATCGTGAACAATATGGTTCCTGGCCTATTTTATATGGTCAATATTTTTGCGCTCCGCTTGATGCACAAGAGCCTTATAAAGACGGAAATCCTGTTTATACACAAGATAAAAAAGTCAAGAAATATGTGATTACTGATGACCGTAAAAGTTCTATTCCGAATTACGATAAAGAATTTTGTACTATTTTTCCGCGTATGTGGAGCAACCAGCCTAACCATATTATCGGATATAAAAACTGGACAGACCCAAGAAACTATAAACAAATCAGGACAATTGACCCGCAAACTGGCGAGCCTACAACAATAGCAAAACCAACCTTTTCACAAAATTTAGGTTTTTTCTTCAGGTACCAAATTGGTCAAATGTATATGCGTTATTTTCTTTGGAATTTTGTTGGGCGACAAAATGATATTCAAGGTCATGGCAATGTTTCTGATGGCAATTGGATCAGCGGTATTACTTTTCTTGATGAGACGCGATTAGGCACTCAGGTTGGTTTACCGGATGACGGCGACCATAATAAAGCCAAGAATGTTTTTTATGGACTTCCTTTAATTTTAGGATTAATAGGTTTGTTTTTTCACATTAAAAAAGACAATAAAAATGCAGCAGTAGTGGGTATGCTGTTTTTCTTTACAGGGATAGCTATTGTTATCTATTTAAATCCAAAACCTTACGAACCCCGTGAACGTGACTATGCTTATGCTGTTTCATTTTACGCGTTTGCTTTTTGGATTGGGCTGGGCGTATTAGCTATTTATGATTTTTTAGAAAAAAAAATGAGTCAAACAGCCAGCGCTATTACAGCTACTACGCTTTGTTTATTGGCTGTTCCAACCATTATGGCAAAAGAAGGATGGGATGATCACGATCGTTCTAAACGCACTATTGCTCGTGATTTTGCTGCCGACTACTTAAATTCTTGCGCTCCTAATGCGATATTATTTACCAACGGCGATAACGATACATTCCCGCTCTGGTACGCTCAGGACGTGGAAGGCATACGTACAGATGTGCGTGTAATTTGTTTGGAATTATTAAATACCGATTGGTATATTGACCAAATGGTGCGTAAAGCTTATGATTCCGACCCTGTACCTTTTTCATTTACGCAAGAACAATATCGTCAGGGAACACGCGATGTAGTGCTTTTCCACGATTATCACGAAATGAAAGTTCAAGGAAATATTCCTGTTAAAGATTTAATTGATTTTGTGAAGCTCGATGATAACGACCATCGTATTCAGGTGGCGCGGGAAACATATTACAATTTTTTTCCGACTAAAAATATGCGCGTACCTGTTGATAGCGCTACTGTTGTAAACAATGGCACAGTTCCAAAAGCGCTTGCAAATAGGATAGTAAAAAATATTGATTGGACGATGAGCGGCAGTTATGTTCAAAAAAATGATTTAATGGTAATTGATTTATTAGCACACAACAATTGGAAACGTCCCATTTATTTTGCTGCTACAGCGCCTGCCAATTCATATTTGAATTTGGCGCCCTATTTACAATTAGAAGGCTTAGCATATCGTTTAGTTCCTATTAAACAAAATGCAGAAGAAACGCAGGAAACCCGCATAGCGACTGATATTATGTATGATAAAATAATGAAATTTGCTTGGGGAGGAATGAATGATACGTCAGGTATATATTTGGATGATGTTTTTATTCGCTCATGTGCTTTAAATATCCGTCAACGCTTTGGTTCATTAGCAAATGCGTTAATTGAAGAAGGAAAAAAAGATAAAGCTATTCAAGTTTTAGATAAAGTTATTGAAGTTACACCGAAAGAAAACGTACCGTATGATGCTACAATTTATTCAATCATAATGGGCTATTACCAAGCCGGCGCTTATAATAAAGCAAATATTTTGGCTAAGAAATTATTTGATAATTATGAAAGCAATATTAAATATTATTATTCTTTAGACAGAAAAGACATGACAGCTTTCGGCGGTGATGTGGAACAGGCGCAGGATATTTGTGAACGCTTGATTTATTTCAGTAATAATTTTAAACAAGAAAAATTATCGAAAGAACTGGAAGCCCGCTATACTGCCTTGCTTCAATCTTTCGGCTTATCTCCTAAAATGCAACAACGATAGTAATTGTTAATGCTTAACATAGTACAAAAATAAATTAAGTTTAGGTGTTTAGCTGCTGTTGTGTGTACACAAGAAGCCCATTATTTTCAATAGTTTGATGGTGATTTTGAAATTTCTATGAAAATTATTAATTTTACATAAATATCAATATGTCCATAAAGCATGAATTACAAAATATCATTTCGGGAAATGGATCGGTTGGGAACGGAAAAATTATTCAATCAATTACCGATTACATTAGAAGAAAAAAGAAAGCAATTTCAAACCTTGAAAAAGGGGAGTTCGACAAAAACAAGGAAACACAAATCTTAAAGGAATTCATTTCTGACTCTAATTTATGGTATTCAGGTATTGACAATACTAAGTATATTGGAGAAGGGGCAGAACAAAAAATATATGAATTTTCCGATATTAATTTTGTTCTAAAATTAAACGATACTATCTATTATTCCTTTTGGGAAGATTACTTCAATAATTTATTAATTCATAATTATTTTTTTCCTCATTTAGCTTATGAATTACTTGGCTTTCATTTAATGGATAATAAGCTGTATTCCATTGTAAAACAACCTTTCGTGAAGGCGACAGAAAACACGAATCTTCAAAACGTCAGCGACTTTTTAAAAGTTAATGGATTCGTTAATAAAAAAGACAATGATTATTTCCATCCGGATTTAGGGATTATTCTTGAAGATTTGCACGATGAAAATGTGTTAACAAGTGAAGGTGTTCTCCAATTTATTGACACTGTCTTTTTTCTTACCGATAAATTTTATAAAGAATAATAATATCGCGCAATTGCATCTACCAATTAAGCATTATAAAAATGTATTTAGTTCGCCCTCCATATCTATTAAAAAAAATTTATTCTAAAGCGATTTGGAGAATGGATAAAACGCATAAAAAAATATATTTAACATTCGACGATGGACCTGTACAGGCTGTTACACCTTGGGTTTTGGATGTGTTGAAACAATATAATATTAAAGCAACTTTTTTTTGTGTTGGAGAAAATGTTGTTAAATATCCTAAAATTTATCAGCGCATTTTAGATGAAAATCATACCATAGGAAATCATACCTACAATCATTTGAATGGTTGGAATACCCAAACAAAACAATATATTGATAACATTGAATTGTGCCAACAGGCTCTTCATTTAGGGAATAGCAAAGAGCAAAGTAATTTATTTCGTCCGCCTTATGGACGAGCAAAAAAATCCCAAATTTCTCATCTGTCTAATAATAATATTGCAGGTAAACCATCATACTCAATAATTATGTGGGATGTGTTAAGTGGTGATTATGATAAAAAAACTAATCCTGAAAAATGTTTGAGTAATGTGATTAATAATGTCAGAAATGGTTCTATCATTGTTTTTCACGATAACATTAAAGCACAGAAAAATTTAGAATATGCTTTGCCTCGTTTTATCGAATATGCAAAAGTACAAGAGTTTGAATTTGAAAAATTGGATTAAAGAAGCAGGGATACTTCCCGGTCTTATGCGTCTTTCTGTTGGATTGGAACATATCAGCGATATTGTTTTTGATATTGAGTAGGCATTGGAAGCGAGTAGGAGGTAATTATGTGTGGGAATTTTCAGGACACCGATCATAAAATACTACAAGGTATCAACTTATAAAGTTAATCCAAAAGGTTTTTATCTTGTAGGATTTGTAAATACGCCTCCTTACTCAGAGGGCATTTTGCAAGGTCTATAAAATCCTTTTTATCAAGTTTACATTGGGTGTACATTTGCTTTATAAGATAATCATCAATTTCTTTAGAGCTTCCGTGACTTATTTTCGTAAATAGAACAGTTTTCCCATTATGAATAAGCTCAAGATACTTGTGATCACCGGAAATATCGACAAATCCCTTTTTCTTTAGATTTTTATATGTTGTTGTTTTATCGAGAGATGCCATTATATTTTTTCATCGGATTTTACAATCTCCATAAAAAAGGTTTTTACTTTTTGAAGATGTTTTGATAATTTTTTATCGGGAGTAGAAACCAATTTAGAATATAGAAAGTGAAATTCCTCATTAAAGTTTTGTTCTGCTTCATCTTCATTCATACCTGTACCTATTAAATCGAGTGGCTCATATTGAATTACATAATAATTTTCCTCTTGCTCAAAAGAACAACGTAATGGATAATTCAATATGTATTGTGTATTTTTTATATTAATTATTTCAGGACTGAATGAAATAGATGTTTTCGTTTTATCGTAAACTTGTTCGACTTTTTGACGGACAACTTTATTTCCTTTTTTTGTTATTTTAATTCTCCCAAGTGCAAATTCATCTTGATTTTTGATCTCCTCTTTTCCTATTTTAACCAATAAGCTATTCTTCAAATCCGTTTTAAATTTTTTCACCACGTAACCAGAATGAAACTTTCCTTTGGAATCAACTACTCCAAAAGATGCTGGGGAATTTCCAAAACTGGTTGTTAAATTATAAACGCTATCAATGAAAGCATTTCTACGAATACTGTCAGGATACATTTTTTTTATTTCAGAATAATCACCCGAATCGGAAACAGAAAGCAGTTTGTTTAATTTTGTATTTACTTCTACTCTTTGTTGTTTATAATCAGAAACGGTAGTAGAAACTCGTTGAGTAAATTCAAACTGCGGAATGGCACTACCAGAACGAAAACCTGATAATTCAATTTTAAAATTATTAGGGTCTATCGCTTCATCAGCGGGCAAATCATATTTAACAATTTCATTGATTAAATCTTGTAAACTCTGAGCTATTTTAATGAGGTTTTCGATAGGAAGGGTTTTGTATTTTCCCAGTTCGCCCTCAATGCGAATGCTAATTTGCTTTTCTAAATCAATTTTTTTTGAGGACATAAATATTAGAAGTAAAATACAAATATAAAATAAATCACTTTACTTTTTTATTTAAAAAGCAAATTAGTTTATTTATTAAAATATCTACGGACATTTTTTTGCTTCCGCACTATCTAAAAACTTTTTAGCATTTGTATTTGCCGAATCCAATTCAGTTACTTTTTTAAAAAATGTTTTTGCAGTACAATTGTCTTTATTGTGCATATAATAAACACCTATATAAGTATAAGCATCCATCAAATCTTTTTTATTTTTTTCTGTATCAGTTGGTTTCACTTTAGCAATGTATTGTTCATAATAAGGCTTTGCTAACCATGTTTCATTTTTAGGATATAATTGTACACTTGTTTTCGCTTTCCATAAATAGCCTAAAGGCAAATCGGGTTGTGATTTAATAATTTGATCAAAATAAAAATCCGCATTTGTAAAATCTTTTGAATAATAATATGCTCGTCCAATTCCGAAATAATCATTCGCGTTTGGTTTTCCATTTTCCATTTTAGATTTATACGTTGCAATCGCTTCGGGATATTTTTTCATTTTAAAATATGTATTTGCAATATCTCCATTCAAATCTTTTTTTGTAGAATCCAATTCCAAGGCTTTTTTATAATCGGCAATAGCTAAAATTAATGATGTGGAATCCTTGGTATCTTTTGAATATAAACGCCCTCTGTATTCATAATCCTGAGAAATTATTTTTACTTTCGCGTTCTTTGAAGCCATATCAAAAAAAGTATTCATCGTTTGTAAACCATTTATATAATCGCCTGTTTCAAACTGAGAATATCCTTTGTAACGATATAAATACGGATTAGACAAATTACATTTTAATGCTTCATCAGCCGCTTCAATAGATTCCTTATATTGTTTTGCCTGGTTCAAAAATCCTGCATAACGCCCGCGCGCACTGCAATTATTGTTCAATTGCAAATAGCGTTTATATTGCGCAACCGCATTTGCGTATCTGCCTGCAAGAAAATAAATTTCCGCTTTTTCGCGATAAGCGGGCGCAAAGGAAGAGTCAATCAAACTCGCTTGTTTATATAAGTCTAAAGCTAAATCATAATTTTTTGCTCTGAACCATAATTGTCCCTGACGTAAAATAGCGGTAACAGATTTTGAATCCAGAACGCCAGCCTTCTCATAGTTTTCAATTGCTTTGGTGCCGTCATTTTGTTCTAAATATGCATCACCTTTTAATATAAAAGCTTCAGGATTTTTAGGTTCTAATTTAATTGCCATATCAAGTAATTTAATGGCTTCATTAATATCTTTTGTTTCCGCTTTAATATAAGCATCAGCAATTTCCATTAAAACAGTCGCATTTTTTCCGGCAGCCAAAGTAATGGCTTTGTAAAAATTAGCTTTCGCTTCGGCGGCTTTATTCTGATACCACTGCACTTTACCTAAACCCACATAACACAATGGATTGGTAGCATTCGCATCAATACCTTTTTGGTAAGTTGTTTTTGCCATCTCCAGATTATCGTTTTTAAAATAATTTTCACCATAGTAAAAATAATTTTCACCATTATTTGGTTGTGATTGAATAAGACTTTTAAAAGTAGCGTCTGCGGTTTCAAACTGTTCGTTATCGGTTTGTTTAATAGCATCAGACAATGTTTGCGAAAATATTGCTGAAGATAAAAGCATCAATGCTCCAAAAAATAAATTATTCTTTTCCATAATATAAATTAGTTTAAAGTTCAATTTAGAAAGTTTAAAGTTCTGTGTTAAGCGCATATAAATAAAAAACCAACGTCATTGCGAGGGCTTTTCGTCCGAAGCAATCTCAATATTGACAGGCATTACAAGAGATTGCTTCGTTCCTCGCAATGACGACCTTAATAATATTTAATTTCATTTTCAAATTTTCAAATCATCAAATTGTTTTTAATCAACCTTTATTTCTACAAGCCTTACTGGAGCGATGGCTGGAATTAATCCGGCTTTTAAAATCATCAACTGACCTTTATCTGCAGCAACGAAAGATACAAATCCCATTCCAAGTCCGGCACGAGTTTGTCTGTTAATCATATAAACGCTTCTGGTAAAAGGATAATCTTTTGTTTTAATATAGGCTTGATAAGGCTTTACAGCTTCCGAAATATTGTCCTTTGCGATTGCTGCGACTTTTATTTTTTGTAAAAATTTAATTGTTAATGAATCATCATTATCACTAATCCAATTAACACTTAAAACGCCTATCGCATTTTTATTTTTATTCACATACTCAATCACTTCAGGATTGGAAGTTACAGCAAAAACATTTTTTGAAAATATTTTTCCACGAAGCAGCGTATCCTTCATATAGCTTGTATTTGCAGAACCTTTATTATCAAACACAATATCTATTTTTCCAAGTTTTGATTGTTTATTTATTTGACTCCATAGCGTATCGTTGCCAAGCAAGATAGATTTTATTTTTTCCACAGTAAATGAAGTATCTGTATTTTCATTATTAACAACAAACGCAATTGCATCCTCTGCAATCTTGGTGGATATTGGAAAAATATTTCTTGACTCAAATTGTTTGCGTTCCACATTTGTTAAATCACGACACATCACAATCACTTTGCAGGAATCATTTATCATTCTTAAAATAGCTTCATTTTCCGGAAGAAATTTAGCGTGTATCTTCGCGTTCGGATAGATTGATTCGAAAGTGTAAATTTGGTTATCAAATAATTTTTGGAACGATTCATCAACAACAATGCTTACTTCCCCGCTTGTTGGAGTATCAGTGGGTTCTTTTTTTTCATTCCCGCAACCATAAAGAACCACTAAGACACTAAGTTCACTTAGAAACACTGAGAAAATCTTAGTGAACCTTAGTGAACTTAGTGTCTTAGTGGTAAAAACTTTATTGAGCTTTAACATGGTGCGATTCTTCAAGTAATTTTTTATGCGCCTGTCTTAAGGCATATATTTTTTCGTGTTTGGTTTTAAATCTGCGGTAAGCAATATAGAATCTCAAACAACCAAACACAGCAATTGATGATCCGATAATTTCTCTTCCTTTGGGTACGAAATCTATCCACGTATCTGAAAATAAAAATAAAAACCCAATGATTAAATAAAACGCCAATAGCAAAAAACTAAGTATAAAAAGTATTTGGTTCCAATGGTGTTTAATCTTTAATTTTAAAGTCATTTTATTCCATTTTATATTTATTATACGCTGAATACAGCCTATACAAAGAGTATGCAATTAATATTATACCAAAAATATTTCGGTAATCAGGAAAAATTAAAATGGCAAAGTCGGAAAATAAAAACAATAAACCAATGACGAAATACATTGCTATCATCAAAAAATTAGAATAGTAGCGAATTTTATTAAACAAGGAATTACTGTCGGAATGCAATGTTGAGGGATATTTATTAGACAGATTACAAATCTGTCTTACGTGATTATCTTAAAGAAAACTTGATAGGTAAATTAAATTGTACGCGAACTGCTCTACCGTTTTGTTTACCGGGTTTCCATGGAGGCATTGATTTTATAACACGAATCGCCTCTTTATCGCAACCGGGTCCACCAGAAACACCTCTCAATTTATCAACAGCAGTAATGCTGCCATCTTTTTCAACAACAAATGTAATGTAACAAGTTCCTGAAATTCCTGCTTCTTTTTCCATTTGCGGATACTGAACATTTTTTTGAATGTATTTCATCATCTCTAATTCACCGCCCGGAAATGTTGGCATTTGCTCAACAATAGCGAGAGGAGCTTCAATAGTCGGCTCTACTACTGCTGTTTTTTCCTCAGGAATAATAATAGCATCGGGATCCCCTTCTTGAGTAACAGTACTAATTTGCGGAGTTTCTTCTGTTTGTACAGGTGGTGGCTCATCTACAATTTCTTCGTCCGTTACTACCGGTGGTGTGAATTTAACTGTTTCCATTACCGGTGGTGGCGGCGGTGGTGGCGGTGGTGGCTCATCAGGATTAAGCGGTGGTGGCGCTGTTAAATCCACCTCAGTAATATCTACAGGAGCCACCTCTTCTGTTTTGTTGTTAATCCAATCCATGATAGCCGGAATACTCACTGCCAATAAAAAAGCGGAAGCGGTAATTAATAAAGCCAATGCGACAGTACGGTTATGATTTTTACGCAACGCGTAAGCGCCATAAGATTTATTTCTTTCTTCAAAAACAATGTCGTTACGCACAGGTGCAACAATACTATCCCAATTATTGAATAATGATTCCTGCTCCATCTTATTTATTTACTGTGTTTAACAATTCTAATTCTTTTGGCATCATATCTACAACCGCATATTTACCAACATTACAAATGTTCAATTCATCAATCACATCAATCACATTTTTATAAACCGCTTTATCATCCGCTTTTATAAGTACAGTTAAAGATTCTTTTTTACCTTTTTCAGCAACTGCCAAACGTTTGTAAGTAGTGTCTGCAATTTCTTTTTTCTCTAAGCGTATTGCTAAGGTATTAATCACATCTATTGTTGATTTGTTTCTGTCTAATAATAATTTGTGTAACCCTTCAGCTGAATAATCTGTTTTTATTAATGTTGTCGGAGGTTTTCCGTCTTTATTATTGGGCGGATAAAATTCTCCATTGTAATAAAAAATGCCATCATCTTTGGTCATAATAAAAGTTAACGCGTTGTTTACTTTTTGCTGTTCTTCAGGTGTTTTAGGTTTTGCCGGAAAATTTATTTCCATTGTTTTGGGCTTACTGAATGTGGAAGTAAGTACAAAAAATGTAAGAAGCAAAAACGCCAAATCCACCATTGGTGTCATATCTATTTTGGTGGATGATTTTTTCGCGCGTTTCTTGGCATGTTTGCCATTATCGCCACCATCATCTGTATTTACTTCTGCCATTTTTTTTCAGTTATCAGGCAATAGCGAATAGGCAATAGGGAATTTTATCTTCGCCCGATTATCTATTTTCTATTTTCTGTTTTTTACTTTCTATTAACTATTGCCTATTCGCTACTCTGTTCTAAATTTGTTATTAAATTAAATCGGTAAATATCCTTATCGGTAAATACTTTAATAATATCTTTTACAGCAATATAATTTGTTTTTGCATCGGCTTTGATAGCAAAACGCAAAGGTTCATATTTGAATTCCCTTCCTAATATTTCAGCCCTGTCTTTTTGTACCTTTGCTTGTTTCGCTGCTTCAATACGTCCGAATTGAATCCAATCGCCTAATTCATTATGAAGTGAGTCATGAGGGATTCCCGGCGATTTCACTTTTATGCGATTCGGGTCGTCCATATTAATGTATTCTTTCAGTTCAGCGATTGGCACTCCGAAACTGGTCATACCGGCAAAGCGTTTTTTCTCAGCATCGGTAAATTTGATTTTGTATTGTTGTCCCATTTTCTCAAGCGTTTGCCGGCGAACATCAGAATTGTTGATGTTATAAAATGCTCGTCCATTATCATCTATTGATATCAACATTACATTTTCAGGTAATAATTTATTTGAAGTGGATGAAGGAGTATCAACAATTACAGGCTCGGTAACTCTTGAAGTTGCAGTGAGCATAAAGAAGGTAACCAAAAGGAAAGCCAAATCCACCATAGGAGTCATGTCTAATGAGGGATTACTTTTGGGCATCTTAATTTTAGCCATATTTTATATTAAAAAAATTTATTTGAATTTTAAAAAATTATTTAGACGTTTTT
>ODAK010004402.1_pt1 | contig 14432 bp, 15 predicted proteins | sample 1539591 | NCBI WGS metagenome assembly ODAK01 (sample SAMEA3539303, study PRJEB22396) | soil metagenome | biome: tundra; feature: field; material: soil | place: USA | collected 2010-05 | depth 0.15 m | reverse complement strand
ATGATGATCCAGCGCTTCTTTTTCTTCTTCCCGTTGCCGTTGCCGTTCGCCACTGCCGCTTCTCCTACCGGGTAGGATTCTGTTCTGTTGAATGGTACGTGTGGGGCCCGAATTTAGTTCCGTTGGACGACAGGAAACCAGACGAGGCTTGGCCTGCCATTGTTTTAGACAGCTAGGGTAGGGCGTTCGGTAGCAGAATTCCTATGAAAAATGGGTAAGCCAATGGGCGGAGCAGTCAAGAGACTTCCCAGCTATTGAGGGCCGCGTCAAGCACTGTACGGTCTCGGTATCTCAAAGTTGTCATCACGAACGGCCTTTAGGCCGTGAGGGATCTGCTGTTTCCAGCCGTCGTTCCAGGCCCAAACAACAGCAGATTCCTCGCTTCGCTCGTAATGACAATTCCGAAAGATGGACCATGAATTCCAAACTCTGTGCACAGGCCTCAATAACAAAGTCTTTGCTATTTTTTCTCTCTGGGCATGTGCTGAAATAGCGCGAATAACGCCCCTTGCGGGTCGGCGAGCAGCCATTCGGCCGACGTTCTCCATGGTCTTCGGAGGCAGGTAAAGCTTCGCTCCCATTTGTTTGGCTTTGTCCGCCGTGGCGTCGCAATTCGACGCGTTGAGGTACAGCAGCTCATCGAACCGGCCTGGGCCAAACTGAAACAGTTCTTACGTTCGCTCAAGGCCAGAACCGCCGAGGCGCTGGAGCAGGCGGTTGCCCAGGCGCTTTCCTGCATCACCCCAGACAACGCTCGATCCTGGTTCCGTCACCGCGCGGAATTAACTATATACCGTGAGTGAAAATGCTATAGCAGAACTGCAAGCGATTGAAGGAGAAGACGATTTCTTCTCCTTGGGCGAAGTTCCGCCTGACTGGTGCGCGAACCGGATGATGGGAACCGCATCGGCTGAAGGAAACGATGCCGAGATTTGCGGCGGTGAATGGATCGCTTATCTGCGCCGCGGGCTCGCGTCTGAATGCCTGCGACTGGGTATCACAGATCTGGACGCTATAATAGTTAGCAGCCGTTCTTCCGCAAGCCTTCCATAAATGCTGGACAAATGATGCGGCGGAGTCCTGCTCCCTCGAATCGAGCAGTACAGTGCCATTCCCGAATTGAACCAATCCAAACATTTTGTGCCACTAAGGGATCCGGAAGGCTTTTTCCGATACTCACGCCGTGCTATCGTTTGAGGTACATACGGAAGCGCTCGACAGGAGGCCGAGCCCAGCACCCCGCTGAGACACGGTCAGGTTTTCTCCCAGGTCGATTGACGCACCGTGTCAAGTCTGGAAGCCGCAGACGCGACACAATCCAAAAAAGACCCTGGGAAGGAAGCTTGTGCCAACGACTCACCGTACTGTTCTACTCCTTCTTGCATACAGCGTCGCATTGACAGGCTTGCCAGCGGCCTCACAGACGGTAGTCACCACCGTCTCGACTGGTTCACAACCGGCGGCGCTCGCGATTAATCTGACGACCAAGAAGCTCTATGTCGCCAACCAGAGCAGCAACACCGTAACCGTGATCGATGAAGCTACGTATTCCACCGCAACGATACCGGTAGGGTCTTATCCCACCGCCATAGCGGTCAATCCTGCGACCAACAAGATTTACGTTGCCAACCAATACAGTAACAACGTGACGGTGATTGACGGGGCATGGAATTCCACGACTGTGGTTGCTACGGGAGGCTTCCCTCAGGCCCTGGCTGTCAACTCCGTCACGAACAAGATCTATGTGGCCAACTACCACGGCAACAGCGTCACTGTGATTAACGGGGCAAACAATTCGACCTCCACGATAACCGTCGGAAACTACCCCACGGCGGTAGGTGTCAACTTGTCGACCAACAAGATTTACGTCGCCAATCTCAACAGCAACACCGTGACGGTGATCAATGGCGTCACCGGCGCTACAACCACAGTCGCCGTCGGTCGCTACCCCAAGGCTGTGGCCGTCAACCCGCTGACCAACAGAATTTATGTCGCCAACGGTACCTATTCTGTCGGCGACGGCACAGGAACCGTGACCGTGATCGACGGTTCGACCAACTCCACAACCGAGGTACCCGCTGGGCTATATCCCAACGCGGTGGCGGTCAATCTCGTGACCAACAAAATCTATGTCGCCAATGCGGGCGACGGTACCGTGACCGCCATCGACGGCGCAACCAATTCCACCGCGACGATCTCTGTGGGCAGTTCTCCTGGGCTCGTGGCGGTTGACCCGGTCACCGACAAGATATATGTCAGCAACGATCTGTGGTACGGCACCGTAACCATGATCGACGGGGTGACCGGTTTCACCACCACGGTCTCGCTTGGGCGGAATCCCTATGCCCTGGCTGTTGATCCCGCGACTAATAAAATTTATGCCGCCAATCTGGGGAGCAACACGGTCTCGGTGATTGCTGGTGCCTGGTCCGATCCACTGCAATTCGTCCCTGCCACTCCGTGCCGTCTTGTGGATACACGCCTGGCCAACGGGCAATTTGGCGGTCCGGCGATAAGTGGCGGAACGTTCCGCGACTTTATCATCCCCGACAACCTGAGCTGCGGTATCCCCGCAACCGCCGCAGCCTACTCGCTGAATGTTACGGTCGTCCCGCACGGAGCATTGGGATTTATCATGGTGTGGCCCACAGGAGAGGACCAGCCCGCAGTTTCCACCCTGAACTCGGACGGCAGAATCAAGGCGGACGCCGCAATTGTGCCGGCGGGAGCGAGTGGAGCCGTCCGCGTCTACGCTACCAATACGACCGATCTTGTGCTGGATATCGACGGCTACTTTCTCCCCGCGCCGAATGCTTCGGCTTATGCGTTCTTCACGTTGACGCCGTGCCGTGTGGCGGACACCCGCACCAGGAACGGTGTGCTTGGTGGACCGTACTTGTACGGCTACCAGCAACGCGATTTTCCAGTGCTGGCCGCCACCTCTTGCCACATTCCGAGTAGCGCGGTGGCCTATTCGCTTAACCTCACCGCCATACCACGGAATGGCGCCCCGCTCGGGGTTCTGACCGTGTGGCCGACCGGGGAAAGCCGTCCTATGGTATCGACGCTGAATGCACCGACTGGAACAGTCGTTGCAAATGCGGCGATTGTGCCGGCGGGCCAAAATGGAGAGATTGCTGTCTATCCCAGCCAGGACACCGACCTGGTGATCGACATTGGCGGCTATTTCGCGACGGGGGGTGGGCTTTCGCTATATTCGACGGCACCTTGTCGCGTACTCGATACCCGCCAGACCTCAGGTGCTTTCAGTGGTGAGCTCACAGTAAATGTTGCGGGCAGTAGCTGCCTCGTCCCGGCCTCCGCACGGGCTTATGTGTTGAACGCAACCGTTGTTCCGCAAGGCGCGTTGGGATATTTGACGTTGTGGCCCAACGGACAGTCGCGCCCGCTAGCTTCCACTCTGAATGCGTTGGATGGAGCGATCACCTCGAACATGGCCATCGTACCGACGGGCAACGGCTACATCGAAGCATATGCCCTCGGCCTGACGCAGCTAATACTGGACATCTCCAGCTACTTCGCACCATAAGCCGCTGGGCGCCTGGCGCATTCGTTCTGCTTCAACAACGGCGAAGCCGCAGTACCGCTTGTTCGGCACACAGCGCCCGGTAGTGGCATGTCGCTCTTGAAAAAACCTGGATAGAACAACTTCGAACCCTAGCGGTAGCCGATGGCTATACTTGTCTTGCTAACGGCAGCACCACCATCACGACGCGAGAACATTACTTCATTGACTTGTTCGCTGCCGTTTCCTTTATCTACGTAACGATAGAGAGGGCTCGCTGGATATTTGCAACGCCAGAAGATGTTCTCAATCCGGGGATCGTCGCAGCCAGGTTAAGGCAGCGCTCAGTACGATGAACTGATGTGGGTGGGCGAGCAACGTTCATCCGAACCCGCCCATTCGGTGTGAACCTGGGCGATCAGGGCGGTTCCGCGACGCCTGTTGCCTGGGTTCGAGGCCATCCCGCTATTCTCACCTCCAGAATGCAAACTCCCGTTTCGTGGCCGTTCCATCCCCGCTACCGATCCTCCCAGGCTTATGGCCCACTTCCGCAGTTGCTTTGCGAAATCGGAACGCGATCTGCTCTGCAGGGGCAACGGCAGCCTCGGGATTCGAAGGTCTGGATCTCGGCGGGCAACAGCTAGGCCAACGATGTTCGCAGGCGCCTTAGCACTCGCGCATGCCGCCAGGTACGCAAGTAAAGCAATCGGGAACACCCATGCGATCACTATGGGCAGCGACCATAGATGGGCAATCGACGGTGGGTTGATCACGTGGGCCACGCATATAACGCACGTACTCAACCATCCAGCGCCTAGCAACCCCCATACCGGGTAACGAAGGAGACTCTGAAGTTTTCCCGTCTGCTTGGACCTTCGGATAAAGGTCCACAACACCGCCGGTATCAGCATGACTTCGTTGTAGAGCTGGAATGGCAACAACGCTAGGAACACGGAAACCGAAAAGCCTATGGCAAGCAGCGGGTCGACCCTTCTCCATTTCCAGCTTGCGGCAAAGGCCGCGACGATTAGCAGCGCTCCCGCCAGCACCGGTAGATGACTTCCAGGCAACGCCCAAATCAAAGGCTGAGCGCCCGCATAGTGGGAATATGCACGTATGGTCGCCAGCCAATGCAGCAGCCAGCCGTGACTCACGCACTCCGAAATTCCAAGCAGACCTCCCACCGTCCACCACAGTGACAACAGAAAGGGTTTGCGGTTGCGCCAGTCGGAAACGGCCCAGAAGAGCAGCGGCAGGAGAACTCCGATGGCGAGCTGAGGCTTGACCGTCGCCAGGGCCCCCATTACCCCTGCGGACACCAGTCGTCCAGAGCGCAGGCAGGATACCGTTGCAGCCAACAGAGGGGCCACCAGCATTGTGGGCTGCCGTAACTCGAGCCCAAGCATGACTGGAAAAGTAGCCAGGACCAGGACCACGCAGATGGTAGTGGCGACCGGCTGGGTTGACCTGTCGAGCCAGACCAGGACCGACCACACCGTCAGCAGCGCTGAGAGCGCAAAGAAACAGAATTGCGCGGCAGCGAAGGGGAGGACGGCGAAGGGCGCGAAAAGCAAGACCGCGAATAGCGGATAGGCAAACCTCTGCTCGTTCTGGCTTACCAGTTTTCCTCGGTACATTGCACTCTGAATCCGGCGGGTCACCTCAGGGCTATATGGATTCTGGTGGTGGAATAACACCATGCGGCTGGCATACCACGCCGGATAGAAGTCGGGGACAATACCCGGACCCGATAGAGCCGCCGCCGGCGGCACGATGACGAAGGCATAATGAAAAGAACAGACAAGACACAAGAAAGCCATCAACAGCAGGCCTACTAAGGTTGGTGCGGTCTTACCATGAGCGATAGCGTTCATACGGTAAAGAGCCCTGAGCTGTTCCGTCATGCACGATTCCGCCTTTGCCGGCAGAAGTATCGATCGGGAGCACCGGTTCGGCAGACGGCAACTGCTTCAGCAAAGCCAGGCCGGCGCTTACGCCGCGAGTCTTGGCAATCAGCCGGCACCGTTGGCTCACGGAGCGATGGCTAACTGGTCGTTTACCTCGATCCGACTACGCCGGATGGTCCCTACCGGCAACTCGAGGACGCTCCGTGTCTTCCAACCGACAGCGGCAATCCGGAAGCCACCTACCCGCTCCCAGACCCCCAGGACCCGCATGCCGCGGTCGAGAGCCACGACATCAATCGGGAACAGCATTCCCCAGGTGTGAACGCCGGAGGAGGGCACGATGAAAAGACCTCCCCCGGGGTCTAGGCCGGCCTCGCCAAGCAAGCCCACCAGCCGTGACCAGGCGGTGGCCGCGACTCGGATATCGGAACCCACGATGGCGTTCTTGCTGGTGTTGACGATCCCTATCGGTTTGGAAGTTGGCAGCATGAGTCTGGCTCCAGAGCTAGGCTGTTTTCTTCCTGCGCCAAACCAGGACCGCCAGGATCAACACGAAAATCATTCCTGAAACCACGCGAATAATCGTTGAGCCGTCCATATTGTCTCCTTTCTTGTTGAAATTGCGTCACCCACCGCTTAGCGGGCGAATATCTTGAGCTTCCAGACACATTGCGCTACCACGACCGCCAGAATGGCCATAAGCGCGGATTGCAATACTGCAGGGGCATCCATCCTTCTTCCTCCTCACAACCCACCGTGCTCTGGCAATCGCTACTTACCTGTAAGTGTCCCCAGGTTCCGCGATATGAGCAGCGCGGCCGGGCCGAGTAGAACAATGAACATGCTAGGAAATATGAATAGGACCAGGGGAAACATCAGCTTAATGGTGCTCTTCGCAGCCATTTCCTCGGCCTGTTGGCTGCGCTGTTTGCGCAAACCGTCGGCGAAGGTACTGAGCGCTTTCGAAACCGGAGTACCAAACCGGTCCGACTGGGCTAGCATGTTCGCAAAACCTTTCACCATCTCCAACTGAGTTCTATCGGCCATATCGCGCCAGGCATCAATGCGCGGCTTGCCCGCCCGTTGCTCCAGATTAATCTGTATTAATTCTTCAGCCAGGACGGAATGACTGCTCCCCAACTCCTGTCCTGTCCGCAGCAGTGCCTGGTCAAGGCCGAGTCCAGCGTCCACGCAGACCACCATCAGGTCCACGGCGTCAGGCAGCCCCAGCCGGATTTTCTCCCGGCGCCTCTTCGTCACCGTCGCCAACCACAGGTCAGGGGCGAGATAAGCGCCGCCCATCATTAGCGTTATCCAAAAAAACGTGATCTGGTGGAAAAAGCTCCAAATCAGAAGCACCGCTATCGGCGCCAGCAGGCGGCCCGCGACATAGGTGTCCATGCTGCTCTGATTTCGCAGCCCGGCAGCCAGGAAACGCTTGCGCAGCTTTTCACCACCCGCGATTCCAATCCGGCTACCCAAGAGGCGGGCCACTCGGAGCAGCCGATCTTGAACGCTACCGGAAACTACGCCTCGGGTCTCGCCTGGCGCCGGCAGCAGGCGGGTAATTCCAAAGACACGCTTGGCGGCCGAGGTGGGCCGAGTCATGAACCAGACACATAGCAGCGCGGTAGCGAAGAAGCCGGTCAACTGTATGCTGAGCGTCAGCGCAAATTTCATGGACTCACACTTTGATCCTGACGATTTTGCGGATCAGCAATCCGCCCATTACCATCATGCCGATCCCGGTATAGGTGAGCTTCCGCCCCACCGGATCGTGTATCAGAACGTCGGTGTAACCGGGATTTGCGACGCTTATCAGGCAGAACATAACCACCGGCAGCAGGCACAGGATCCAGCCGGTAAGCCGGCCCTGAGCGGTATGAATGCGCAACTCGCCCTGGATGCGCACACGATCGCGCAGCACCGCGGTGGTCCGGTCGAGAATATCCACCAGGTTCCCTCCGGTCTCCTTCTGGACCAGCATGGCCGTGATTACAATCTGCAAGTCGGCAGACGGCACCCGGCGGCCAAGTTGCAGCAGGGCATCCCGCTGGGGTATGCCGAAATTTTGTTGTTTGTAGACCTCCCCAAATTCGGAACGCAGTGGCTCGACCCCCTCCTCCGCGACAATTTCGATGGCCGCGCCGATGGAGTGCCCGGCACGCAGGGCGCGGGCTATCAGGTCGAGAGCGTCCGGTAGTTTCTGGTTGAACTTGGTCAGCCGGCGCGCTCGCTTGGCTCGCAGAACAAGAATAGGAAGGGCGGCGGCCAGGATTCCGGCTATCAGTCCGGGGATGAGATCGACAATCCAAAAACGTACGATCGAGAACCCCATCAATCCCAGGAGCGCCGACGCGAAGAGAACGGTACTTACACTCCAGGAACTCTCGGCCTGAGCCAGCAACAGGGATATTTTGTGGGCGGTACCCCATCCTTCCAGCAGTTTGTTAAGCCATTTGATTTCGCTCAGGATGGTTTGCTTGAGGAATTCCGCGGCGCCGTCTTCGTTATGGACAACTCCTTGGCCGGCCGTTCGCACTCGCGCCAGACGGCGCCCAACCGCTCGGGAGCTTGCGGAGGGGCGGGTAAAGAACATCACCACCGCAAACGTCACCGCCGCAAAGAACACAAATACCGACACTGTCAAGGCCATCGGCGAACTCCCTATACCTCTTGCGACACCTCGAGCAGGTTCAGGGCGAACGGGATGCCCGCCTCTTTCAATTTCTCGGCGAATTTGGGAATGATTCCGGTGGACCGGAAGCGGCCCAGGACTTTTCCATTCGGTCCCAATCCTTGTTTTTCGAAAAGAAAAATATCCTGCAGGCTGATGACGTCACCGTTGGTGCCCGTCACCTCCGTGATATGGGTCACGCGTCGCGAGCCATCGCTCATGCGCGAGACTTGCACGATAATGTGGATGGCGGAGGAGATCTGATACCGCAGCGCTTTTTCGGGAAGACTCAGGTTCGCCATAAGCGCCATGGTCTCGATGCGCGAGAGAGCGTCGCGCGGACTGTTGGCGTGGACCGTGGTCAGCGAACCGTCGTGCCCGGTGTTCATCGCCTGGAGCATGTCGAGTGCCTCGCCACCCCGCACTTCCCCGATGACAATGCGGTCCGGACGCATACGGAGAGCGTTGATTACCAACTCCCGCTGATGGACCGCCCCTTTGCCTTCCACGTTGGGTGGCCGGCATTCCAGGCGGACCACGTGCCTCTGCTTCAATTGCAGTTCGGCTGAGTCCTCGATGGTGACGATGCGTTCCCGTTCCGAGATGAAGCCCGAAAGCACATTCAGCAAGGTGGTTTTGCCCGCACCCGTACCCCCCGAGACTACGATGTTCAGCCTGGCCCTCACGGCCTTGTCCATGACCTCAAGCATCTCCGGGGTATAGGCGCCTTTGGCGAGCAGGTCCTGGGCGGTGAGGGGCGAGGAGCCAAAGCGGCGGATGGAGAGGATGGGGCCATCGACGGCCAGCGGCGGTACGATCACGTTGACGCGTGAGCCATCGGGCAGACGGGCGTCCACCATGGGTGAGGATTCATCTACTCTGCGCCCCACTCCGGAGACGATCTTGTCAATGATGTGCATCAAGTGGACATTGTCCTTGAATACCACCGAGGTCTCCTCCAGCACGCCATTGCGTTCGACATAGACCGTGTTGTAGGTGTTCACCAGGATGTCGTTGACCGTGGGATCCTGCAATAGAGGTTCGAGGGGACCAAAGCCAAAGACCTCGTCCATCACTTCGCGGGCCAGAACATCGCGTTCTATGGCGCTGAGCGGGACTTCCTGCTGGCCGATTAGCTGACGAATGACACCGAGCATTTGCTGCTTGGTTCGTTCATCCGGTAACAGCATCAATTTATCCAGGTCGAGCTTGTTGATTAATTCGCGATGTATAGCGGACTTTAGATCTCGCGCTCCGCTTGAGAGTACTTGGGGAGCGCGGTCCTTCCGCGCAAGCAGCGGCCGGGGGAGAGCGGAGATGTTCAAAACGGATTCGGCCATAGGACCTGTCCTCAAGTGTCTTCTTTCCAGAGCAAGTTAGTTCCAAAACGCAAATCTATGTTTCGTTTCTGTTTGGGCAGTCTCTGCCGGAAGCAGGGTGGCAGCCCAGTTCCTGATTTGGTTGGCGAATTCCGACTTTTTCTCGGGTGAGATCGGCTCGCCTGTCTCCACCGCCCGTATCAGTTCCGTGGAACTGGCGGGTAGCGTGATCGACACCGGATGCCGGATTGCCTTCTCGATCTGATCTACCGTCACCGCCCGGTGGGAACCATGCTGATTGAGGACAACCTTCACTTTCTCTGGCCGCACATACCATTCCACCAGGCGGTCCACGTAGCGGGCGAGGTCCCGCAAGGCTGGAACCTCCGGCGTCGCCACCAGGAAAAGTTCGTTGCAGCAACCGATGGTCGTTCGGTTCAACTCGCCCAGGCCGCACGTGCAGTCGATCAGGACGTAGTTGTAAACATCGGCAAGAAATCGGATCGCTTGCCCCAGCGCCTCGGCGGAAATGAGATCGGTTTCGCTCAACGAGTCGGGCGACAGAAGCACATCGACCCCACTGGAATGATGGACAACATAGCTGTTCAACAGGGTAAGGTCGAGTCGCGCGACGTTGCGCAGCAGCTCATGGAAGGTGTAGCTGTGCGAGTCCATCCCCAGTAGCATGGCTACGTGTCCGAGGTGCGGATGCAGGTCCACGATGAGGACCTTCTGGGCGTGCCGCTTGGCGAGGAAAGTCCCCAGGTGAACGGCCACGGTGGTGGCCCCGGCTCCGCCTCTTACGCTTAGAAAAGCCAGCACCCGGCCGGCCGCTTGCCCAGGGCGAATAGGAGATGACAGCCAGCGGGCCCGCAATTTTCGCAAGCAGCTTGACAGTTGATCGGCCCGTAAGGGTTTGGTGAGATACTCGCTGCAACCGGCCCGCATCGCATTCAGGATATGGTCGGGATTCTCATCCCCAGACAGTGCAATGAGCGTGGTCCTGCCGTTGACCATGGGCTGGACGGTAGTCGCCGTCTGGGTAGCCAGGTCCTTGCTCTTGTCGAAGTCAATCAGACAAACCAAAGCCTCTGCCCCCTGCAGTTGTTGCACCAGTTGTGCACTCCGCAGGTTTTCGGAGTAGTCCGGAAATGCACTGAGAAACTTGACGCTTTCCTGCAAAGCCACTTGTTTGGCGGCGTTTGCCACTTCCGGGTCAAGCCCAACCGTAATGAGGCATAGACTTCCACCCTCGATATGGGCCGTTCCCAAGCTCACGCCGCACTCCTTCACTGGTGCATATCGGCAGACGGCAGTCCGGGCGTTATTTTCTTTTCGCTTGGCAGGCTCTTGTCGAACTCCGCCGGCTGCATGAAGGGCACCGGCCATGTGGGTAGTGCCGGGCGCTCGCTGGTGGGCGTTTCCAGTGGTTGGACGACAGTCGGAGTGACGATGACGATCAGCTCGCTGATGGAATGGTTCAAGCTCTTGGAACGAAACAGCTGTCCCAGGATGGGTATATCGCCAATACCGGGAATCTTGCTCAGATTGTCCGTAATACGATGGTCGAGTAGTCCGGAAATCGCGAAACTCTGACCGTCTTTGAGTTCGATCTCGGTGTCAGCCTTACGCGTGGACAGAGCCGGGATGGTAAAGCCGGAGATCTTCACGGCGTTGGTGTAGTCCAGAGCGCTGACTTCCGGGCTGACTTTCAGTCGAATGGTCCCATCGGGATTCACGTAGGGGGTAAATTCCAGCTTTACGCCGTAGGGGCGGAACTGGATGGTGACCGAGGTAAAACCACCGTTGGATCCTTGGATTACCGGGAAAGGAAACTCGCCGCCCGCCAGAAACCTCGCTGCCTGCCCGTTGATCGTGGTTAGGTTGGGCTCGGCCAGCACCTGCAAAATTCCCTTGTCCTGTAAGGCACGCACCGTAGCTCCGATGTTCAAATGGGAGTTGAAGTAAAACAGGTTCAACACATCCTGTAGCAGCGCTTGCGTACCCGTTCCCCCAATTTGAGGAAAGATAGGCGGGCCGAAACCCTGGGTGGTGACAGAGCCGGCGTTTTGTCCCAGGCTGAAGAAATTGAAGCCGAGTTCGGATAATTTGGTGCGATCCAGTTCAGCGATGCGCACGCGAAGCTCCACCTGAGGGTTGTGCCGGGGATCCACGACCAGGGAATCCACCACATCTTTGGAGTAAGTAGTGGCCAGCTTCACTGCCTCCTCTACGGCCGCATCGCTGCCGACCACACCCGAGAGGTAGACGCGCCCTTGCGCTGCCTTGACCTCGACGTGGTCACCGGGAAGGGCCTGGGCCAAGGAATCGTTCAGACCGGCAACATCCAGGTCCGCCAGTATGGTGTACAAGTTTGACTGTCCCATCTCGTTCCACAGCACGACGCTGCTGCTGCCGGCCGCTTTCGCGGTGATAACGAGCTGATGAGGGCTGGCCGTCAGCGAATCCAGCACGGCGGGGTTGCTGACATAAACCCGTCGCATCCGGTCCGCAGTGTTGATGAACAGCGAACGCCCCAACAGCAGGTGCAGGGTCAGAGGATCATTTTCACCGGCTCTGCGCTGCTCCGGGGGAACTGGATGACTGGGATCGTACTTCAGTACCCGCTGTTGCACCACCGCCGCAGACGCCGCTGGTGACGTGTTTGGTGGCGGGGCTGAGGTGGTGGCAGTGGCTGCGGGCGTGGTTTGCATGGGGGGAGCATCTTCCGGGACCAGCTGACCCAACAGGGGAACGCCCGTCAATAAAATGGCCATCAATACGATTCGCGGCATAGCTAGTCCACGCTTTCTTCTCCACGTACGCTATTACTCGAACTGGCTGGTAACATGTTTGTCACCCATGATGGTTTCCACCTCGTAAGCGTGCTTGGCGGCCCCATGCGCACGGGCCGCAGATGCAGTATCCGGGGAGCGTGCCCCGCCCGAAATCTCAGCCACCCGGACCGGCACCGCTGCCACCCGCCCGCGATCGGCCCCGTTGCGGAGCACGAAATGGATGGTGCCCTGGGTGCTCGCCAGAACAATCTTCTGGGCGTCCTCCGGATTCAACAGCAAGGTCACTACCCCAACGTTTTCCGCCTTTCCCCCAGGCTCGGGCTCTATTTTTTGCCCTACCGTGAGAACTTCGACATCCTGCAGAACGATTTGCGTGGCGGGAGTGGGAATCGTGTCGCTGCGGAAGGTGACCAGCACATCCACATGAGAACCGGGGAATAGAAACCCCGCCACACCTATGATCTCGTCGGAGCGAACCGAAGCGGCCCGCATACCTTCAGGGATTTTCACCGTGAGACCTATTCCGGAGCCCACCACCGCCAAATATTCCTCGAGAACCGGTTGCCGCGTGGCTACCGGATAGATCACGGCCCGGCCAGAAACCTCTTCGATCTTGGTAAACGCGCCTTCAAGAGGCATCTTTGCCGGCCACTCCACCAACGTGAGGTTCTCCGGCTTGAGCACTTCGCCGGCCTGCAAAGGGCGCGACGCAGCCACATACTTCTGGGTTGTTTGGGCAGGGGCAGGCCTCCGGTTGATCCGGCGGGTGAGAATGTAGGTGACTCCGCCCGAGAGCAACAAGGCGGCCAAAAGGGCAACAAGAAGTCGGCGGGGGTTCATATCATTGACCTAGTAGGGCACCGAATAGAGTCATGGCGGCGCCCGCTCCAATCGCGACGCCGTAAGGCAGTCGAAGAGTTCGGGGGTTTTGGACATTCAGATCGGGATGCGGCTGCAGACCAGCCGATCCATGATGGAACAACAGTTGCGCCACATTGAGGAGAGTCTGTTTGAGCCGTCCCGCGACCAAGGCGAGAGCGAGGGCGAAGATCCCACCCGCGATTGCGGTTGCGATGAGTATCCCGGTTACATGGCTTAGGCCGGCACAGCAGCCGACAGCGGCAATCAGCTTCACGTCGCCGCCGCCCATTCCTCCGGCCAGGTAGAAGAACAGAAATGCCCCACCTGCGACAAGGCCTGCCAGTAAAGCGTTGGCGACGGAATGCCATCCCCCCAGGACAAGGTGAAGTACCAGGCCCAGCAGGATCGAGGAACCAGTTAGCCAGTTAGGAATTCGGCGAGAGCGAAAGTCGCAGATCGCGCCACTAAACCCACAGATAACGCCTGCTCCGAGATAGACCGTTTCCGTACTGAGGTTCGCCACGTTTAAGACACCTTAAGTTTGGGGACGAGCGACCATGCGGTCCGATAGACTGCTGAGCCGGGCAACCCCGGCTTGACGTACCGGCGAGGAAGCGGTCCCCGCCGTTTTGCAGTCCGGGTTCAGTTCGGTTTGCCAGGGGGACGGCTACGGCCTTCACAAACCTGGTTGCGCGGTGACGACCAGGTCCACCACCGCACAACCCAACCAGTTAAGAGCCTTAACTTATCTCCTTACGCGTTCCCGCCTGTATGGCCCCGGTTCAGGCGAGCGTGTTGGTGAGTTGGGTGTCGATTGTCGCAAACGCACTGCCAATCGCGTTGGCAACGGCTTTCATCTGCCTACAACCCCGCCAGCGCGCCGCTGAGTTGGGTGCCGATCGTCGTAAACGCGGCCCCAATCGCGGTTGAAACGGTTTTCATGCTGACTACGGCGCCAAGGGCAATCAAGGCAGCGACGAGAGCGTACTCGATCAGGTCCTGACCGGACTCGTCCTGTCTCAGGTTCTTGAGAAGTTTCCACATAATGCAACCTTCCAATCGCGCATCTGTATGTACCCGGTTTAGCCGAGCGCAGCGTTGAGTTGAGTGCTGATCGTCGTAAACGCGCTCCCAATCGCGGTTGAAACGGTTTTCATGCTGACTACGGCGCCAAGGGCAATCAAGGCAGCGACGAGAGCGTACTCGATCAGGTCCTGACCGGACTCGTCCTGTCTCAGGTTCTTGAGAAGTTTCCACATAATGCATCCTCCAAATACGGGCGTTTTCTAGTGCTGCTATACCTATCGGACTAGCGGCCAAATAACTTGAGCCGCGCTCTGGCCG
>ODAK010004401.1_pt1 | contig 14439 bp, 12 predicted proteins | sample 1539591 | NCBI WGS metagenome assembly ODAK01 (sample SAMEA3539303, study PRJEB22396) | soil metagenome | biome: tundra; feature: field; material: soil | place: USA | collected 2010-05 | depth 0.15 m | reverse complement strand
ATAAGCTTAGGGCTTTAGCCCCGGAGGGAATATTGCACTCTACACCATCAAGAGGAATGCTCTAACTAGGCCGTTGCTTCCGCCGCGGCGGCAAGGCTGGCCCGCACCCGCTCCATGATCCCCAAATAAAAGGCCAGATTGTGGATCGAGTTCAGCGTGCCCGAAAGCGCCTCGCCGGAGTGCATCAGGTGCCGCAGATAGGCCCGCGAATACCGCCGGCAAACCATGCAGCCGCATGCGGCGTCAGGCGGGCCCTGGTCCTCGGCATATCTTCTGCTCTTGATGTTCATCCGCCCTTCGCTGGTAAAAAGCAGCCCGTGGCGCGCCGCGCGCGTGGGCAGCACGCAGTCCATCATGTCCACGCCCATGCGGGCATACTGCTCAATCTCGTCGGGGTAGCCCACGCCCATCAGGTATCGCGGCTTGTCCGCCGGCAGCAGCGGCAGAACTTCGGCAATCATTTCCAGCGTCATCCCCCGCGGCTCGCCCACGCTCAGGCCGCCGATGGCGTAGCCGTCAAAATCCATCTCGACCAGCCTCTGGGCGCTTTCGCGGCGCAAGTCCGAATGCGTCCCGCCCTGCACAATCCCGAACAGGCTTTGCGTTCGTCCCTCCTGTTCCACGCGCCACACCACCTCATTCCGGTGAGCGCGAAAGTGATCCAGCGACCGCCGGGCCCAGGCCATTGTCAACCGCAGGCTCTCTTGTGCCCGGCTGCGCTCCGCAGGATACTCGGTGCACTCGTCAAACGCCATGCAAATATCCGCGCCCAAAGCAATCTGCACGTCCATCGAGTGCTCGGGAGTGAAAAAGTGGCTGCTGCCGTCCAGGTGCGACCGGAACCGCACCCCCTCGTCCGTAACCTTGCGCAGCGCGCTCAGGCTGAAAACCTGGTAGCCGCCGGAGTCGGTCAGCATGCCTCTCGGCCAACTGATGAACTTGTGCAGGCCCCCCATGCGGCGGATTGCCTCGTGACCTGGCCGCAAATAAAGGTGATAGGTGTTGCCGAGGATGATTTCAGCGCCCAGCGTCTCAAGCACGTCCTGCGCAACGGCCTTCACCGTCCCCGCCGTCCCCACCGGCATAAATACAGGCGTCTCGATCGTTCGGTGAGGCAAGCTGAGCTGTCCCCGCCGCCCGCCCGCCCCGGTTTCCGCAACTATCTTGAAAGGTAAGCCCACCCTTGGATTCTACCGGTGAGCCCGGGCGTCAATGCTTGTCCCCGCCAAGCCGCACAAGAAATCCCACCCGCGCCACCCGAGGCATGGCCAATGTGGTGGTGGGCGTTTTTGCCACCTCGATCTGGCGATCGAAGAGATTTTCCCCCGCCGCGAACACCTGCAGCCGCTTCCCGAAGTCGTGCGAACCATAAGCATCCAGGCGGAAATAACCATGCAGCAGGAAAAGATTGGCGTCGTCGTCGTACTGCCTGCCGCTAAGCCGTGCCTGAAGGGTGAGGGCGCCAACCGCGGGCCGGTACGCCCGCACATTCATTGAGGCCATGTTCCGCGCCACTTCAGGAATCCAGTTGCCCAGGTCCTGGCTTCCGCGCGTCACGCCGGCATGTGCGTATTGGTAGCCGCCATCCACCGCAAGCCATCGCCGCGGCGAAACCTGGAAGTCGACAGCTACGCCGCGACTCTCAATCTGGCCGAGGTTCTCCCGCTTCAGCGTGATCGGCGAAGCAGTCGCATCGAGCGTAACGGCCACAATCGGCCGGTTGACCTGCGTCAGGAAGTAACTGGCCCGCACGCTGCCCCAATGCCACTCCGTAGCCACTCCCGCCTCCCAGCCGGTTGCACGTTCGCTCAGCAGCCCCCCGTTGGGAAACGTCAGCTTGTTCCCCACCTGCGTGGAGCGGTAGAGCTCATTCGGCGTGGGCGCCCGAAACGCGCGAAACCCCGACGCCGACACCGCCCAGTGATCCCCTACCTTGCGCGAAAGCCCCATGCGCGGATCGAAAACTCTCTCATCAAACTGCGGAGGTTGCTTCGCCGTCGGCCCCCAGTTCGACCCGATCAAGGTTAGTTGCCGCCCGTCGTAGTTTTGGAACCAGTCCATGCGCCCGGAAGCAGTCAGAGTCCACGCCTTGCGCACCCACATCGCTTCGGCATAGGCAGCCGAATCCCGCTGGTGGTCGTGCAAATTCGTGACCCCGGCATTGCTTCCAAAACTCTGCTCGCGGTCCCACACCCGCACGTCGTGTGTGTCTGCCCCGGCCACCAGCAGCAGCCCCGCACCCAGCGGTTGATTCCAATGCGCCGCCGCGCCCATTTCGTTGTCCGGCGTTAGGGAAAACTTAGTCGGCGTCTCGCCGCAGCGATAGGAGCAGTTTGCATCCCCAAAATTCGGCAAACTGGATACGCTTGAAAACGTCTGGTGGAAGTGCTCCTGGGAACCGTAAAGCCGCAAACCCAGAGTCGCCCCGTGGCCGCCTTGCCAGTCGCCGCCCGTCGCGTAGCGCCAAACCCGCGTTCCATTCGCCTGGTAGCGCGTCCCGTTGACGCGACTCTCGCTGAAGCCGCTTCCGCGCACAAACACCCGCAGCGGTCCCCGCTCGTGCTCGCCCAGCAGCACACCATTCTCGGCGTTTGCGTTCGAGGCAACATCGACCGGCCCGCGCTGCCACGGCGCTTCCTGGATGTAGCCGTCCGTCCCCAGCCCGCCGCCCGAAGCGAGCAGCCCCCACGGCCCGCGCTTGCCTTGAACCAGCAAACTGTCGTCGTATGTGCCTTCCGCGCCGTAGCTCGAGCGCAATTCAACCCCACCCAAGCCTCCCGTGGGCCGCGCCGGGATCATGTTCACAACCCCGCCAATCGCGCTTGATCCGTAGAGGTCGCTGGCCCCGCCGCGCACCAGTTCAATGCTTTTCAGGGCCAGTTCCGGCTGCTCCAGCCAGTGAATCCACCCGCCCACAGGGTCGTTCTGCGGTACGTCATCTTCAATTACCAGGGTCCGGCTGGCCGCGGTCGATCCAAGCCCGCGCAAGCTGATTCCCTGCGAACTTGGGTTAGCCACCAGCGAGCTCGACCGCCGGAACAACTCGATCCCCGCAAGCTGCCGTAGCTGGCCGTCAAGTGTAACCGCCGCCGTGCTTTCCAGCGCTTCTTCTGAGATCGTCCGCGTCGTCACCGGGCTCTCCAGCGTACCCAGCGGAGCACGAAAGGCGGTCACGGTTATCTGGCTGGCAGGGGCTGCCGCGGGCCGCAGGCGGAGCGTCGTTCCGGCTGTCACTTCCAGGGCCTTTTCAGCGAACCCCTGCGCTGTCACGCGTAACCTGCAAGGCGAGGCGCATTCGATGGTCAGTTGGCCGTCTCCATCGGTACGGCCCATCAGCCGGCCGTCCAGGTCCATCACCGTGGCCCCGGGAAGCGCCGCGCCGCCGAGGTCTTCGATCGTCAGAGTTACAGTGACCGGGGAGTGTGCGCTAAGCGCCGCCGGGGCCAGCAGCACACCGGCCACTGTCAGCGCACCAACCGCCGTCCTTGATTTAAACCACCGCATCGACCTCGCCTCTGGAACCGGGAAGAAGGCTGTCCAGCAATTGTGCCACGGTTCTTCCACTAATGGGGTCCAAAATCAGCGGATCGATCTCGCATAGGGGGACAAGCACGAAGGCTCGCTCAGCCAGACGCGGGTGAGGAATCTCCAGTCCCGCCTCGCTGATCCTGGCGCCGTCGACGAGCAGAATATCCAGGTCCAGCGTTCTTGGCCCGTTTAGAAAGCCCTCCGCCCGGTTCCGGCCAAATTCCTGCTCGACGGCCAGCAACCCCGCCAGCAACTCCTCCGGCTCCAGTTCCGTCTGCAGCGCCACCACCGCATTCACGAACCTCGGCTGCGCGGCGAATCCGACCGGTTCTGTTGAGTAAAGCGACGAACGGCTCACCACCCGGCCCAGTGATTCCAGGCGCACGGCAGCCGCCGCCAGCGTAGCCTCCGGCGTCCCGGCCCAGCTTGCCATGTTCCCCCCCATCCCGATGTACGCCATCCGCATGTCTCTCAGGGTATCGCGCGGCCTGGGCTGCCGAAAAGGCCGGATTCAAGAGAAAGATGCGAGCCCTGACCCAAATTTGTTTTGCAGTTATGTGCTTACTGTGCGATAACTACGTCATGCGTAGTACGCAAAACGTAGTAGAAAGCAAAGACAACCCGGAAACGGGCCACTATTCCGATCCTCCGCTCCTCGTTCTTGCCAGCCTCGGTAGCGGACCGAAGCACGGCCACGCCATGATCGAAGACATCGTCCGGCTTTCCGGCACGCGCCTGGGCCCCGGAACCCTCTATGGGGCAATCGCCCGCCTCGAACAGCAGGGATGGATCGAACCCCTTCCACCCGAGGAGCGCCGCCGCCCCTATCGCATCACCGCGCAGGGCCTGCGCGTTCTTCGCGCCAAACTCACCACCCTGCGCCAGTTCGCCAAGGCCGGGCTGGGAAGGTTGCCGGCCCTATGAATCCCAGACTCGCTCGCCTGCTGGTGTGCCTCTATCCGCGCCCCTGGAGAGAGCGCTACGGCGAAGAATTTGAGGCGCTCCTTATCGCCGGCAAGGGCGGATTTGGATTCTTCGCGAATGTGATTTGCTCGGCAATGCATGAGCGGGCCTTCCCCATTCAAGGAGTCAGCATGGATGATCCCTTTTCTTTGCGGTTGCAAAGCAGGTCCTGGTGCGAGCGCGTGCCGTGGGCAGTGTTCTCACTTGGCCCGCTTCTTCTTCTCGGCGCAACCTACCTGGTTGCCTGTTTGATTCTGTGGTCCGGCTGGGGAATCTTTCTGCCTGAATCGAATACGCCCTTTGTCCGCATCCATGGCATCGCGATTTTCTATTTTGGCCTCGGCAGGTTGCTTTATTACAGCGCACCGTTTCTCATCGGTTGGGGGTTCGGGGTTTTCGCCGCCCGCGCACGAATTCAGGCGGCCTGGCCCGTTGCAGGCTTGGCCCTGATTTCACTGACGAGCGCTTTGGCCCAGGTCCAGGCGAGCCGGGGAATCCCCGGAGGGGGTGCGCATGTAAGCATGGAATTCGCCTTTGGGCATCCCGCCCACGGGGTTCCTTCCAACTTGCTTCATGCCTTGATCATCTTCCCGGTTCTGGTCCTGCCCTATCTCATTTGGCGAGTGCGCAGGACGCACTCTCTTTCCGCTTAACGCAATTCCATTGTTGCGGCGCTGCGCCCTGCCGCGGCTGGCAATAATTCGAGATTTCCGCAATAAGTGCTTGATTTCCACAGGCGCATCTCCAATGCACCCGGCAACTCTTTCCCCCGATAGCGAATCTCATTCCTTCAACGGAAGAGAAATCTTCCAAGAGGAGAGAGTAGACTACCGCCTTCAACAGAATCGGCAACGATCCTCGAGAATGCAGCATAAAAACTCATTCAACCTTCGATAGCGGAGCTTGCGGGAAACGCGAGTTTTACTCGGATCTTTCGCATGATCCCGTTGTCACAAAGGTTGTGATCCGGTAGCCGAACCCGGATCTTCGAAAATACGGCAGCAAGGGGCGGGGTCTCGAAAGAGACTCCCGCCCCTTTGCTTTTTGCCCCCTCAATCAACATGCGATTTGTCATCCTGAGCAGCGCCACTCGCCTTGGCGAGTTACGGCCAGATTGAACCGTGCCTGGATGCGCTACAGTAGCTGGCTGCCCGATCCTTGCCGCGCGGCAAGGGTGGGATTCCTCGAGCCTCGAAAGCCCCCGTTCATGAAGAGCGGAGTTTGGCACGCATTTGGAACACTCTACGACGGATACGCTCCGGTGATGTAGTCCTCCAGCGCATGAATGGTCTGCTCCTGTCCGGAGATAACCCATTTCACCAAATCGCCGATCGAGACCACTCCGGCAACCGTGTCGCCCTGCAACACCGGCAGATGACGAAAATGGTGTTCCGTCATCACCGCCAGGCATTCATCCACGGTGTGCAGCGGGCTCACGAAAACTACCGGGCTGGTCATGATCTGGTAGACCTGGGTTTCCTTCGAAGGATTGCCCATCAGGATGCCTCTGCGCGCGTAGTCGCGCTCGGAGAGGATTCCGACCAGCCGATGATTTGAAAGGACCAGCAGGGCGCCAATATCGTATTCCGCCAGAATCTCCAGAGCCTCGTAAACCGACTGTTCGGGCGCTACGGAAAGGACTTTGTTACTACCTTTGCTCTTCAGCACAGATCCAATCGTGTCTGTAATCTTCATCGGAACCTCGCAGCGCAGTCGAGTTCTTTCCGATCCAGCGCGTAGCCAATATAGATCATCGGAATCCACATGGAACAGTGGAATCCCTTCAATGCCCAAAGCACCGAAACCGGCTGAATCATTCAGATGCCGCCATTTGCCCACTGGCTATCTCTCGCGAGGGGCCAACTGGCTGCCTTCGCCCCGGTGGCTTCTGGTAGCATCCTCTTTGGAGATTTCTCACGATGGACTCCCTTACCAGTGCGGGCCTCGGCGCCCGCCGCAATGAAGACATCGCTCTCGATCTGCTCAAATTTGTGGCTGGCACCGCTGGCGTTGGCCGCCCGATAGCGCCCTCCACAGGCTTCAGCGGCTCCGCCGGGCCCAAGGCGGATGAGCACGTAACCCAATTGCTCGACCTCTACACTCGCTGCCTCAAAGCCGTGGAAGGAAAAGGGGATAGAGATAGCCAGCCAGGATAATTTGCGCATCGCCGTTGCCGGGGCCGGAGCCTTTGGCCGCAACCATCTTCGTGTCTACCGCGAATTGGAAACAGCCGGGCTGGGCGTTTGCCTCGTTGCCGCCGTCGAGCCGGACCCTGCCCGTGCCGCGGCAAAAGCGGCCAAGTACGCAATTCCGGTCTATCCCACGGTTGGGGAGCTGCTCGCCGCCGACCTCCATCTCGACGCCGCCAGCGTAGCCGTCCCCACGGTGCACCATCATGCGGTGGCCTCGGAACTGCTGGAAGCGGGCCTTGACTTGCTGGTTGAAAAGCCGCTTGCCGCCAGCCTGGCCGAAGCCGACGAACTGCTGGCCCTGGCCGCCAGGCACGGCCGCATTCTCCAGCCCGGTCACCTTGAACGCTTCAACCCCGCCGTATTGGCCGTCGAGCCCCGCCTGCGTCGCCCCATGTTTTTTGAGTCGCACCGCCTCTCCATCTTCACGCCTCGCGCCTTGGATGTGGACGTGGTCCTCGATCTGATGATTCACGACCTCGACATTGTCCTCACCTTTGCCGCCTCGCCGGTGCGCGAGGTGCGAGCGGTGGGTTTGCCTATCCTGTCGCCCAAGGTGGACATCGCCAACGTCCGCGTCGAATTCGAGTCCGGCTGCGTGGCGAATTTCACGGCCTCTCGCGTGTCCACTGAGCGAGTCCGCAAGCTGCGCTTCTTTGAGCCGCGCCAATACGTCTCCATCGACTATGCCCGGCAGGATTTGCTGGTAATTCGCCTGGATGATGCCATACCCGCCGAGATCGCAGCGGCCGTTGCCGCCGGCGCCATGGACCTTGCAGCCCTGGCAAAACTTGCCGCAGCCGGCGGTCATCCCAGTCCCGGCCTGGCGTTTGTCAAACCACCGGTTACGCCGGGAGAGCCGCTCCGCCTGGAGATCGAGTCATTCCTTGACGCTGTGCGCACCCGGCAGCAGCCGCGAGTTACAGCGCTCCAGGGCCGCAATGCTCTTGCATTGGCTTTGGAGATTCAGGCGTCGATGGTTGCCCACGCCCTAAGCGCCGGCCTCGATGATTTCTTCAACCCCGGCGCTTAGGGAACCTCCAAACCGGTCAGGCTTTGTAACAGGGCACGACTCTTAGCCTGCCCTGAGCAGAGTCGAAGCATCGGATGAACAATCGGACTTAATCAGAGGCTCCTTAAGGATTCTTTGCCTTCGGAGGTCCCGGCCCAGGGTCCAATGCCCGCTTGACGGTGGCTGTGACTTTGGCTGGAGCGGCCAGCGCAGGCAAGGCGGCGGCCTTGACTACCCGCTTGGCCGAGAGGGTGGCCGCGGGCGATTGCGGCACCGGCTTTGCGGCTGGAAGCACAGCAGGCTTTGAGCCCGGTCCGGGCGTTTTCTTGCTCGCAGACGGCTTGACGGCGACATCGGCCTTCACCGGCCTGGGTGTCGAGGGAACGGCACTTGCGGTGGCCTCCAAGGGCGACCCTGGTTTGGCGGGCATTTCAACGGCCGCTTTCAGCATCTGGTTCTGTTTCTGATCCCCGAGGAACTGCTCATCGTCCTTGCCTGCGATGGCCACGCGCATCACCGTCATCCAGATGGGCAGCGCCGCTCGCGCCCCAGTTTCCTTTTCGCCCAAAGACTGGTTGCTGTCGTAACCCACCCACACGCCACAGGTAACAGACGGCGAGAAGCCCAGGAACCAGGCGTCGGTGTAGTCGCTCGTTGTGCCGGTTTTGCCGCCCAGCGGATGATTGAGTTGCGCAACGGCAGCGCCGGTGCCATGTTGGGTCACGGCGCGCAGCAGGGTCAACATGGTGCGCGCCGTTTGCTGATCGATCACCTCGTTTACCGAGGGCGTGTCCTCCCAAAGCGTGTAGCCGTCGGCGTTCGATACCTTGCGGACCAGGCGCGGCTTCACGCGCAATCCATCGTTGGGAAAAACGGCGTATGAGGCCACCTGCTCTTCCAGCGTTATCTCCACAGCGCCCAGCGCGATGGGCAAGTAAGCGGGAATGTTGCTGGTCACACCGAAGCGGTGGGCCACGTCGATGACTTTATGAATGCCCACGCGCGCGGCCAGCTTGACGGCCGGAATATTGCGCGATTCGGCAAAAGCACGGGTCAGGGTCATGGCGCCCTTGTAGTCGTTTTCGTAGTTGTGCGGCGTGTAACTGCCAAAGCTCACCGGCCCATCCACAATAATGTCGTCTGGCTTGGAGCCGTTCTCAATGGCCGCGGTGTAGACGTAGGGCTTGAAACTGGAACCGGTTTGCCGCTCGGCCTGTGTGGCCCGGTTGAACTGCGAAAGCGCATAGTCGCGCCCGCCCACCATGGCCAGCACGTCCCCGGTGGTATTGTCCATGGCCATCAGCGATCCCTGAGCGCCGGAATCCTGCTCCAGAGTCACTCGCTGCGCGCTGCCCTCCATCTTCCCGTCCAGGTGGACATAGATCACGTCGCCCGGCTTGACCAGCGCATCGCCGTAACGCTGGCCGGTCCATTTCCAGTCCTCGGGCAAGAGTAGGATCTCCGGGCCTTCATGGTCGGGCGGGCCCACACGGGCGTGTATCTCCAGGGGCAGCACGCGGGTTACAACGGCATGCGTATAGCCGCCCGACGGGATTTTCAGTGCCCAATCGGGATGCCTGTAATCCTCGATCGCGATGCCTTCGTTGAGTACGTTTTCGAGCTTTCCGGTCCACCCATGCCGCCGTTCGTAGACCGCGAGGCCATCGGCCACGGCGCGGTTGGCGGTCTGCTGCAGTTCCAGGTCCAGCGTGGTCTCGACGCGCAAACCGGCCTCGTGTACTTGCTCCGTGCCGAAGCGCTTCTCCAACTCTCGGCGCACCTCTTCCTGAAACCACGGAGCAACGGATGCCTCCGGCTGGGCAATATGCAATCCCAGCGGAGCACGCCGGGACTGCTGGGCAGCCAGGTGGGAAATGACTCCGTCGGACTCCATTTCACTGATCACCAGGTTGCGCCGCCGCAGACATTTATCCGGATTGAGCAGCGGAGAATAGGCCACCGGCGCCTTGGGCAGGCCAGCCAGCAATGCGGCCTCGGTCAGTGTAAGTTCCTTGGCATGCTTGCTGAAGTAGAACTGCGAGGCGGCCTCGAAGCCGTACATCCCGTGCCCCAGGTAAATCTGGTTACCGTAGAGCGTAAAGATCTGCTGCTTGGTGAAAGAGCGCTCGATCTGAATGGAAAGATAGGCCTCTTGGATCTTGCGCGTGGCGGTGCGCTCTGTGGTCAGAAATAGGTTCCGCGCCAACTGCATGGTCAGCGTGGAAGCGCCCTGCGCACGCCCCCGATTCCGCAAGTCGTACCAGACTGCCCCGGCAATGCGCAGCACGTTGATGCCCCAATGCGACTCGAAGGTCTTGTCTTCAATGGAGATAACGGCCTGGCGCAGCACCGGCGAAAAGTCGTCGTAGTTGACCACAATGCGCCGTTCCAACGCAAAGGAGCCGACGATGTGACCCTTGCGGTCATAAAGATCGGTGGTAGTCGAAGGGCGGTATCGTTCCAGATCGTTGATTTGCGGCAGATCGACCGAATAGACCAGCGTAAGCCCGGCCAGCGAACCGGTGATCACGGCCAGCACCAGCAAGGTGGCCAGCGTAAATCGTCCTGCCAACTTGCGTCTCAGCCGGATAGGCACAGGCGGCTCAACCGGCCGTCGGCTCCTGTCGCGGACAAGCGGGGCAATGGGCGTTGTAGGCTCGGTGGGGGTAACAGCCAAGCGATTCAGGCCTCATCGGCATTCCTCGCACGAGCGGGGAGAGAATGCTTCAGCCTAAGGCTAGCATGACTATGATTCGCCGGAGTGTGATGAATGCCACCCCGTACCATACCGTGCAAGAGCGGGAACAGAGGTGCAACTCAGCCGTTTTTGGCCTTGAGCAGATCGAGCGCTTTATTCAGCGGCTCATCACCCTTGACTGGAGGAGTGGCTTCATCCTCAAGTTCTTCATCGGGTGCCGGTCCCACAACTACCGTGGGCGTTACGGCCACATCCTGGATCTTTTTGCCGGCCGGGCTTTGGTACTTGGCCACAGTCAGCAGCAGCGCAGCGCCATCGGGCAGTTCAATTGTCTTTTGCACCGAGCCTTCGCCAAAGGTTCGTTCGCCTACAACGTCTCCGCGCTTGGCGTCCTCGATTGCAGCGGCCGTCAGTTCCGCCGAGCCATAGGTTCCGCGATTGACGAGCACCGCCAGCGGCGCATCGGTCAAGAACTTTCCCGCATCGGCGGTAAAGGTCTGTAGAGCAAACTTCTGCCCTTGCAATGTAGCCAGCGTCCCGTCCTTTATAAAGAAGTTGGCCAGCCGGAGTCCTTGCAGCGCGTCGCCGCCGGCGGAGTCGCGCAGGTCCAGCAGCACCTTGTGGCCCTTGCCGGCCGCCTTGATTTTGGCCGCAATCTCGTCCACATGGGCCTGGGTAAGCGATCCCGGCTTGATATAAACAATGGTGGCGTTTTCGAACTGCTGCTCACTCAGAGGGGCCGCGGCAGCGATGACGCGCGTAAGAGTCAATTTGTCCGGGTCCGCCTTGCGCGGGCGCACAACTGAAAGGGTGACGGTAGTTCCCGGCTTGCCTTCAAGCATTAACCGCACAACCGCCAGCGACAACTCGCGTGTGGACTGATCGCCAATGGACTCAATCACATCGCCGTCGGTCAGGTGTTCCTTGTCCGCCGGCGAACCGGGCAGCACGCTCACAATGGTGGCGTAACCGAAGCGCTTGGAGACCGTGATTCCCACTTGCGCAACGCCCGATTCCGGCCGCTCCTTGTAGATCTTGTACTCCGTCGCGGTCAAATAGCTCGAGTCTGAATCGAGGGACTCGAGCAGGCCGTGCAGCGCACCCGTGGTCACATCGTTGATGTTGGGGTCTTTGACGTAGTCGCTCTGGACCTTTTTCAGGACCTCGGCGTAGACGCGCATCTGGCGGTAGGCACCGTCCTGCTCGCCGCCGGCATGAACGCCGAACCAGCCAAATTCGCCCAGAACAAAGCCGGATCCGAGGGCGGCGAAAATCGCCACGGAGAACACGAAGACAAATCGTTGGACCATTCGAGACACAAACACCACCGGGGCAGCCTGGAGGGGAAACACGCCGCTCACTTTATAGACGTAATGATACCGTAAGGGTTCGCAATTGGGTACTTTTTGGCGCCGGGGGGGATTATCGGCAGCGCGGCAAGGCGAAAAGGCACCACAAGTGGGACAATTTAGTTGTTTGCTCTGACCGCCATCCCGGGTTTTTCAGTCAAGTCCCATGTCTTACTGACGAACAGGAGAAATCGATGACCGCTGAGCTGATTCACCGCCTGCACTTTGCCTTCACAATCACATTCCACTATCTATTCCCTCAGCTCACCATGGGTTTGGCCCTGCTGATCGTGGTGCTCAAGTCGGTTGCGCTCAAAACCGGGAGCGAGCAGTGGGACCGGGCGGCGCGTTTCTGGGGACGCATCTTCGGCATCAACTTCGTCTTTGGGGTGGTCACCGGTATTCCCATGGAATTCGAGTTCGGCACCAATTGGGCCTGCTTTTCACGCCTTTCCGGAGGCGTAATTGGCCAGCCGCTGGCCATGGAAGGTGTCTTCAGCTTCTTCCTCGAGTCGGCGTTTCTGGGCCTTTTCCTCTACGGAGAAAAGCGGCTCTCCAAGCTGCTTCACTGGTTCTCGGCAGTGATGGTCTTTGTTGGATCGTGGGTCTCTGGGTTCTTCATCATCGTTACGGATGCCTGGATGCAGCACCCCGTAGCCTTTGACCGCCTGCCCAACGGGCAATTCGAGGTGCTCAGCTTTTGGCAACTGCTCCTTAACCCGTGGGGCTTGCTGCAGTATATGCATAATATGACCGGAGCGGTGATTACGGGTTCCTTCGTGATGGCCGCAACTGGAGCCTTTTACTTGCTTGAGAAGCGGCACGAGGACTACGCGCGCATCTTCCTTAAATTGGGTGTGATTGCCGGACTGGTTGCCTCCATCCTCATCATCTTTCCCACCGGCGACTTGCACGGCAAGTACGTGGCGCACAACCAGCCGGCCGCGATGGCTGCCATGGAGGGAGTATTCAAAACCGAGAACGGCGCGGGGATGGTGCTGATGGGCCAGCCAAACGAGGAAACCGGTTTGATTGACAACCCTATCGTCGTCAACGACGCGCTGAGCTTCCTGATCTATGGAACGACGAAGGCCGAGGTCAAAGGCCTGGACCAGATTCCACACGACCAATGGCCCACCGCCCTGCCGCTGCTCTACTACGCCTACCACATCATGGCCGGCCTCGGGACCTGGTTTGCCCTTCTCATGATCGTGGCCGCGTTGCTGCTCTGGCGCAAGCGGCTTTATACGGCTCGCTGGGTCCTGTGGGCGCTGCTGCTGAGCTTTCCTCTGCCCTACATTGCCAACACCGCCGGCTGGATGACCGCCGAGCTTGGCCGCCAGCCGTGGCTCATTTATGGCCTGATGCGCACCAGCGAGGGCTACTCAAACACCGTCTCGGCCAGCAACGGCCTCTTCACTCTAATAGGCTTCATGGGTCTCTACACGCTTCTCGGCCTCCTGTTCACTGTGCTGATCTACCGCGAGGTCGACCGCGGGCCTGAACCCAACGCGATTCAGGCTGAAGCAATTCAAGCGGCTTGACCGAAGGGCCCTCTCTTGGCCCGCCCGGAGGTAGTTTCGTCATCATGATGGGTTTCATCTGGTTCTGCCTGGTTGCGGTCATGATCGTCGGCTATGTCGTGCTCGACGGCTTTGACCTGGGTGTAGGCGTACTCCATCTATTCCTGGTCCGCACCGAGGCCGAGCGCCGTGCCACACTCGCCAGCATCGGCCCCGTGTGGGACGGCAACGAGGTCTGGCTTCTGGCGAGCGGCGGGACTTTGTACTTTGCCTTTCCTCTGCTCTACGCCTCGGCTTTCAGTGGCTTCTATCTGCCGCTGATGATCGTTTTGTGGTTGCTGGTCTTGCGCGGCGTGAGCATCGAACTGCGCAATCACATCGACGTCGGTGTCTGGCGGGCACTGCTTGACGGGATCTTCGGGCTCTCGAGCGCCCTGCTCATCATCTTCTATGGCGTGGCGCTGGCAAACGTACTGCGCGGCGTGCCACTCCAGGCCGACAGCTACTTCTTCCTTCCCCTTTGGACCAATTGGAAGCCCGGCGAGCATCCCGGCATTCTGGATTGGTATACCGTGATCGGCGGCCTGGTGGCCCTGGCCGCCCTCACCATGCACGGGGCGCTGTGGCTCGCCATCAAAGTCTCCGGCGATTTGGCCGCGCGCTCCCGCCGCCTGGTGAACCCGCTCTTGCTGTTGTTGGCGGCTCTCACTGTTGTCAGTCTTGGGGCAACCATCGCCATACGCCCAGGCAGCCTGGACAACTACTTGAAGCATCCTCTGACCTTTATCGTTCCCGTTGGCGTTGTCGTCTCGCTGGCCGGAGTGTGGCTCCTGAATCGCAGGGCCCAGCCGGTGAAGGCCTTCCTGGCCTCCTGCCTGTATCTCTTTTTCATGCTGGCAGGCGCCTGTTGGGGTCTCTATCCCACCCTGTTGCCTGCGACCACGGGGCCGGACCGCAATATCACGCTTGCCCGCGCGCTCTCCGGCCCGCACACACTCGCCGTCGGTCTTGCCTGGTGGTGTTTCGGCATGGCGTTGGCCATCGGCTACGTGGTCTTTGTCTACAGCAAGTTCCGCGGGAAGGTGGATCTCACTTCAGGCGGGCACTGACAACTCCATGCACTAGGATTGGTCTATGCCCGCGCTCATCGAAATTCGCAACTTGCAGATTCGATTTG
>ODAK010004400.1_pt1 | contig 14441 bp, 15 predicted proteins | sample 1539591 | NCBI WGS metagenome assembly ODAK01 (sample SAMEA3539303, study PRJEB22396) | soil metagenome | biome: tundra; feature: field; material: soil | place: USA | collected 2010-05 | depth 0.15 m | reverse complement strand
ATTTAGCGTATAATATAATATTAATAGAATCCAATCCTAAATAAAGCCTTTATTTCATATTTGATTTACTGATTCACATAAACTTGGGATTCATTTTGTTGCTTAAACCGGTTTTCATTTATGGCCTGTATTTTGATTGCATGGATGCGCTGGCGGGGATACCCGCCGCTTTACAAACAATTAAATGCAAAAAGAGGTTCGTCATGATGGAAGCGTTGAAAAGCGAGGTTTCGCCTCGTGCTGGCCGGTTCGCCGGGGTTCGGCCGGCCTATCTCGAAGCCCTGACACTTGTTGAGCGGCTGCATCGCCGCCTTCTCGACGTGATCAAGGACGAGTTCGACCGGCGCGGCCGCGGCGACGTCAATGCCGTGCAAGCCTTGTTGCTTTATAATATCGCCGACAAGGAGCTGACGGCCGGCGAATTGCGCACCCGCGGCTATTACCTCGGTTCGAACGTCTCCTACAATGTCAAGAAACTCGTCGAAACTGGCTATCTGCATCATGCCCGCTCGCGGATCGACCGCCGCGCCGTGCGAATCAGCCTCACCGATAAAGGCCGCGAAATCCATGAGATCGTCTCTGGCCTTTACGACAAGCATATCGCCACGGTCGAGCAAATCGGCGGCATCAGCACCGAGGAGTTCGCCAGGCTTAACCTATCGCTGGTAAGGCTGGAGCGCTTCTGGACCGATCAGATAAGATACAGGCTATAACGCAGGAGCCGCGAGGCAAAGCTGAAGATAACCGCCACCCATGTGTCAGCCTATAATGGACGAGGTCATATTTCGAACCTAACCGCCACAAATTTGCCGCCCTGTTTGTGCCTTTATAACTATTATATTGGCAGCTCCATGATGCCTTGCCGCGTTTGGACGCTCCATAAGATTTTAAGCATCGGAAGGCGAAGGCGTTGGAGGTCGAGGCATTGGAATTTGGGACAAAAAAGCACTTAACGTGCACGCCATATCGTCATTTTGGTCATATCCGGCTTGATCATATTCGGCGCGCGGCGGCGCTGGCGAGCTTGGTCACGGCTCTCGGGTTCACCGCTGGCGCGGCCGCGGGACCGGCGGATATATCATTCAGTGAGCAGGCCGAGTGGGCGCAACGCTACGACGCGGATCCCCGCCTCGCGGTTACCCGCTCGAACACGCCTGTTCTATCGGTGCTAACTTTCTCGGCGACTGAACAGGCAATCGAAACCTACCGGCAGATCGTCGCCAACGGCGGCTGGGGCGCGGTTCCAGCAGGGCAGACACTGAAACTCGGCGCGAGCGGCCCGGCGGTGATCGCTCTGCGAAAACGGCTCGCGGCATCGGGTGATCTCGATCCTTCGGCCGGGGCCTCGCCGGTTTTCGATTCCTTCGTCGATGCCGCGGTCAAACATTTCCAAGCCCGCCACGGACTTCTCCAAAGCGGCGTTGTTTCAAAGGAAACTTTCACGGCACTCAATGTCCCAGCCGACTTCCGGCTGCATCAGCTCGAGGTGAATCTCGTCCGGCTGCGTTCCTATTCCGGCAATCTCGGCGACCGTTTCGTCATGGCGAATATTCCGGCGATGGAGGTTGAAACGGTCGAGAACGGCGTTGTCGCCACGCATCACGCGGCGGGCGTTGGCAAGATCGACCGCCAATCGCCCGTCATGATGACGAAAGCGATCGACATTAATTTTAATCCCTACTGGACCGTGCCGGCGTCGATCATCCGCAAGGATTTGATCCCGCGCATGCAAAAAGACGCAAATTATCTCAACGATCACAAGATCCGGATTTTCGACAAGGACGGTCAAGAGCTGCAATCCAATCAGATCAATTGGAATTCGCTCGACGCGGTCAACTACAAATTCCGCCAGGACCCGGGTGGCGATCTCAATTCGCTGGGCGTCGTGCGAATCAATATCAACAACCCCTATGGCGTCTATATGCATGACACGCCGGAAAAGGGGATTTTCGGCGACGATGACCGGTTTGTGTCTTCGGGTTGCATCCGCGTTCAGAACGTTCGCGATTATGTGACTTGGCTGCTTAGGGACACACCAGGCTGGGATCGCGCCCATATCGACGAAGCGATCCGCTCCGGCGAGCGCGTGGATGCCAAGCTTGCGACCCAGGTTCCGGTGTACTGGGTCTATATTACAGCCTGGGCCACGCCCGAGGGTCTCACCGAGTTCCGCGAGGATATTTATCAGCGCGACGGCTTCACGCCGGTTGCCGCCGGCGCTACGACAACTCCGCTTCCTCAAATGCAGCCGCAGCCCGCGCCCCGCGCGGTCAGCGCAAGCGACCCCGTGCTCGAACCTATGAGCGACGACGAATAATTGCTTCCGCCGGCGCCATAGCTCCTAACAGATATCATTGGGCTGAACGGCATCCCGGCCGCGAAGTCTAAGAACATGATCTCTTGAGTTCAATCGCTCACGGACATTATCTGTTTGTTGGTCGCACGATAGCCAAAAAGTCCGCGGCTTTTTGGGATCATGCTCTAATTTCGCGGGTCATGCCGCAACATCAAATTAAGATTTTGCAGCGCCGCGCCGGATGCGCCCTTGCCAAGGTTGTCGAGCTTGGCGACCAAAATTGCGTGCCCCCTGGCATCGTTGGCGAAAACCCGAAGTTCGAGATCATTCCTGCCATTCAAGGACTGCGGCTCAATCTTGCCAGACGATTCCGCCGGAACAGCCTTAACAAATTGGCATCCCGCGTAATGCGCGGCAAGCGCGGCCTCAAGATCGGCGCCCCTCGGCTTCAACGGTAGATCGTCCAGAAATAGTGGCACGCAAACCAGCATGCCCTGCGCGAAATTTCCGACCGCCGGCGCAAAGACCGGGCGGCGCGCGAGGCGGGCATAACGCTCTATTTCCGGCACGTGTTTGTGCTCGAGACCAAGTGCATAGGCTTCAAAGGAAGGCGCCACGCCGAGCTCATAGTCCGCGATCATCGCCTTACCGCCGCCAGAATAGCCCGACACCGCATGGATCGTGAGCGGAAATGCTGCTGGCAAGAAGCCCTTGTCGACGAGCGGCCGCAAGAGTGCGATCGCGCCGGTCGCATAACAGCCAGGGTTGGCGACAAGCCTTGCGCTTGCAATCGCTTCGGCCTGGCCGGAGCTAAGTTCTGGAAAGCCATAGATCCAGCCTTCCGCAACCCGATGCGCGGTCGAGGCGTCGAGAATGCGCGGGCTCCTTTCGCCAATCGAGGCCGCGATCGCGGCGCTTTCGCGCGCCGCGTCATCGGGGAGGCAAAGAACAACGATATCGGCGCGTTCCATCACAGCTTGCTTGGCCGCCGCATCCTTGCGTTGGCTGAGGGGCAGGCTCAAAAGTTCGATATCCGGACGGGCTTCAAGGCGCGCGCGAATGCCAAGACCGGTTGTTCCCGAGTCGCCATCGATGAAAATTTTCGCGGGCATCATGCGGCCTTGGAGCAAGCAATTCCGTGCAAGACCATGATCGCTTGAAGCTCGATCGCGCATGGTCCAGGTTTTGGCTTCTTGCACGATCTCACCGTAAAAGTCTGCACCATTTGAGATCATGGACGAGCGGCGAGCCTTGCCGGCCAACGCAGGTTTTCCCGTTGGAATATGAGTTCGAGCCAATTCTGGCCGGGGTGCGGTCCGCGATATCCACGGACAGATGGCGCCCCCGAGGCATACTTCTTATATGGGGTAATTCACGCCCGATTGGGAAGACCGCTTGGGGAGGACATTTGAAACCAGCCGAACCGTCTGAACCGTGTTGGCGGCCGTGGCGATCACGGAGACAGTGTTTGCGCCTCTATTCGTCACACAGACGCTTTTCGCCTTTGGCATAACGGCCACTCCGTTAGGATTTAGGCCCGGAACGGCATTCCCACCGCTTGGCTGGCGCCCGTGCCGATCACCGGGAGATTGCCGGAGCCATTGGTCAAAGCTATCCGCTGCTGGAATAGACCTGTGCGGCTATGGCGGAATCCCCGGATTAGCCCCCTAAAAGCCGGCCGCGAATGAGCCGTTCCAGCGCGATCCCCCCAAATATCGTGCAAATTCCCCAGGTTAGAAGATAGACCTTATCCAAGACAAGCGATCCATACCCCTCATAATAGGCCGAACGCATCCATTCGACCGCCTGAAGAACAGGGTTAAAACTCAAAGGGTAGCGTGCTACTTCCGGCAAGGCGTCGGGAACGAACAAAATGCCCGACGAAATGTAAAAAATAATAGTCAACAGGGCATAACCGGTCACCCAGCTGTAAAAAGCCATGGCGATAATGGCATTGATCATCCCCATGCCAAAGCCGAGCATGAGGGAGGCTCCCAAGGCGAACGAGGCTTGGACGACATCCCGTGGCATAAAGTCGATGCCCAAAAACCAAAAGATCGCGCAAAGCGAAGCCGTCATCATGCAGGATCCGAGCATTTCGAGAAAAGCGCGGGCGAGCAAAATATCTGTCACTTTGACGATCGGAAACGACAGGAGCGGCTTATTCATAATCAGCGATAGCATGATCCAGCGCGACATGTAGCTGAACGTCATGAAGGGCACGAGGCCGACCGCGAAAAAGAGGGCCAAACTTTCGCCATATGGCGCTGCTCGGCCCATAAGTGAGTAGGTGCCGAGCAGAACGAGTATATGCACCAGCGGCCAGCCCACACTAAAAAAGATAAAGCCAAGTCCATTACCGAATAAGCGGCTTTTTACATCACGCAGCATGAGCGCATGAATCACCCTGCCCTGGGTGCGCAGGACATCACCCAGCGAAATCGAACGGTTTTCAAGTTTAGCCATTTTATCTAATTCTGAGATCTAAGAGCATAAGCATATTTTGACCCATGTTCATAACTATGAATGACAATTCACCATACTAATCTGATAAATTATTATGAAATAATTATGCAGATCTTGACCTCTTTTGCTCGAAGACAGGATGTCTAAACTAGGAGATGATTTATTTTTTCGTTCCCGGCTTAAGCTCCCGGTGCCTTTACAGTTCGCGCTGTGAAGAATGTTTGTTCACAAAAAAACTGAGTATTTCAGAAGTGACCGGGCCTGTGAGAAATGTTTTCACTTGCCTTACTATAATCTTTGATTGTGGCGGGATTTTTGCGTCACTGTCGTCATCTCCGTCCGGCGTTCCATGTGCGGATTTGGGGCGTTCTTGGCGGCTTCAACTCAAGGCTATCTCCCGGTGGTAAAGGGACAGGCCAGGATGAAAAAAAGGATCGTCCCGTATCAATGCTCGCCAGCGCGCTTGAAAGTGACGCCGCTGCGGGGCGTACACGGCGAGGCGGCGACGGAACCCGCCGCGTCCACGGCTCGCCGATTCGTCATGAAGAAGGCAGATCTCCGGATCTAGGAGGGCGGACCAGCCATGTTCGGCAAGTCTCAAACAGAGGTCGACATCGTTAAGGTCGATGGGCAAATGAATGTCATCAAATCCGCCGGCCCTTTCGAATTTCCATCGTTGCACCGCAAGGCAGGCGCCCGTCACGGCTGAAGTTTCGTGCGTCACCAGATTGCGAGCATGCCAGCCGGGCTCGGCATCGGAGGCCATCGCGCCAAAGTGACCGGCATGTCCTCCCATACCTAAAACCACGCCTATATGTTGGATCCGCCCGTTACGGTAAAGGAGCTTGGCTCCGACGGCGCCCACCTCGGGGGATGCCGCGTGGGTGACGAGACGGGTCAGCCAGTCCTCCGAAAGGATTTGCGTGTCGTTATTGAGAAAAACCAGCACGTCGGCTGAACTTTTCGCCGCGGCGGCATTGCAGATCAAGGAATAATTAAACGCCCCAGGGCACTCCATGATCGAGACTTTTGATTGACGCCGCAGTTCTTCGAAAAAACGCATTGTGCTTGTCTTGACGCTGCCGTTATCGGCAATCAAAATCGAATAATTATCAAAGCGGGTCCGATCGAGAATGCTATTGATGCAAGGCTTCAACAAATCAATTCGATCCCGCGTGGGTATGATTATCGTGGCGCTCAAAGCAGAAGAAATTTGCCTTACCGGTGCTGAAGCGCGTGGCGGTGGAGCTTGGAGGGAACGCCGCGGCGTGCGAGCGAGGAAGACGCGGCGAATGGAGCCCACCTCTTTTGCCGCCAACTTCATCATCACGGACAAGGGAACCTGATTCTGCCGGAGGAACTGGCTTTGAGCGTCATCCGGCCAGTCCAAGAAAACGCCGGCCGCCACGAAAACGGCGCGGCCCAGATAGGAGTGCGTTATAGACGGTAAATGACTCCAGCGCGGTTTCAGAATAGGGGCGAGGGTCCCGTCTTCGGTTCGTTCTTCCTCGTCGGCATAAAAGAGCCGGCATGCGGGCGAAAGATTTACTTCCTCGGCCAGACAGGCGAGCGCGTGCGGGAGAAATTCGTCTCCTGGTACAATGGACGCGATAAAACCCTGTTTCGGCATGCAATGGAAGATGGCAGCGGCTTTGCTAGGCGCCGTTATGCGAATGCGTGGATCCGCGGGCAGGTCGAGCGAGGCTTCATTTGTCACGACGTTCAATATCCAGCGTGGATAAAGCTGCGCGCGAAGACTGTCGCAAGTGCGAGTAAGGTGTCCATGCGCCGTGCGATTGGTCTCTACGACGAGGATGATTTCGACACCCCGCGTCCAATTGCTTCGCGGCGCGTCTATCCGTTGCAGATCGATCGCACGGGTTCGGAGGTTGCGCCACCCCTCATAGGACTTGAGCGGCGTGAAAGACGACGCCCAATCAAGATTGAAATCCGATTCAGGTTTCCAGCCAACCATCCTGGTGAGGATGGCGAAGAGCGCCGCTTGCCGTTCTTGACGCCACCCTTTAGCCAACAGCTGCCAAAATGAGCATAACCGGATCGATTCGACTTCGAAGTTGAAACGCCCTGGCCGATTGGTTGGACTAACACTGACCCGCACGGTGCGATCTGGAATCCGGCCGGTCCATATACCGGCGCCAGCGATAGGTCCGGGGGCGATTCGATCGACAAACTCACCATCTTTGGTCCAAAATCGAAAAATCGGGCGCGCCGGATCGTCCCAAAGGCTCGCTCGATAGATGAGTTCGACAAAGGCGCCGGGTTTCAAATTGACATCGGTTTTAATTTGAAGCCAAGGCTCGGGGCTCGTCGCGAAAAAGGAGCCGTCGCGGCTCTCCACATCCTGTTCCGGACAGAGGACGATCCGCTCGCTGTTTGAGTTCGGATGGATTGGGGTGGGGAGGGTTTGCCTTGCCGAAGCTGGGTTACCTAAGCGACCCATGTATCTCATTCTCCTCCTGGGTCGAGCGGAACAATCCCGCCGCACGGCTTTCCGCAAAGATGGCGGCTCCCGGCGATTGTCTCAAAGGCGATGATCTTGGATCGACGCCCACACCATTGCCCCAGTGCTCCAAATAATCATTAATCCAATCGAGATGAGCGCAATGTAAGTAAACCGGAACGGGTAGGAATATTCTTGCGGCAGTCCCGGGGGCACGAAAACTGTGAGGTAGACTGTTTGGCGTTCCGCAGTGCGGCGGGCCCGATCGAGCCCGTCTCTTGCAAACGAATACATCGATTCGGCAAACTGACGCTTGACCTCGAGCTCCTCGAAATGCACCAGCGAGGCAGCTAGATTGCGTACCTCGGGACTGTTGCCCGCGAGTTGCGATCGCACTTCCGCGATTTGATTATTGACGCTATCGAGCCGCGTCTGCAACGAGGCGGCTCCAGGCGCATTCGGCGCGCCGGAGCCTTTTGTCACATAAAGTTCGCTTTCCAGATGGATCTTTTCGCTCATCAGCTGCAGTAAAAGCTTGCCGGTCTGATCGGCCAATTTCACCGGATCGATAAAGCCCTCGGAATCCCGGTAATGGGCAAGGTCAACCAGAACGGATCGCAATTGTCCGTCGGCCCGGCTCACTTCTTCTTCCGCGCGGCGCATGGCATCCTCTCGCGCGCGAATCGACAGCGAATTGACGAGGCGCTCGCTCGATCCGATGATGGCTTGCGTCAAGGTCAGTGCGTCGGTTGGTTGAAAAGCGCGCACCTGCACGGTTACAATACCGGACGCGTTGTCAATATAAGTCGAAACCATCTTCAACCAATAATCGCGCAAATCCTCGCGTGTGGGATCGGTGGAGAGCCTGGCCCAGAAGTCGGCTTTTCGCGGGCGGAATATTGCCCGCAGGTCGATTGTTCTGGAAATGTCGCTGACGATCGCGGGGCTGCGAATATAGCTCGCGACGATTTCCGCATCTTGCGGCGCAAGATTGGGAAGACTCCCCATGCCACCGGAGATTGCGGGTGACATCAGATTTTGAACCATGTGCGCCGAGGAATCTTCCTCCGCGGGACGCACGGCGAAGCGCGTTTCCGAGGTGAACTGATCCGACGCAATGAAAAGCAGATAGATCGCGACAATCGCCGCCGGAACGCACACCACCACGATGAGGCTCAAGAAAACAGGTGAAATCTTCCGCCGTATCCGAAAGCGGCCGTCGATTACACTTGCCGGGTCCGACTCTATTTCGGCAGGCGTTCCTGGTCGATTGGGGATGAGCCGCCTTAGGGAGTCAAGGACCACCGGGACAAGATGCGAGGAAATCTTGCTCGCGAGCAAGGCGGGCGCCAGTTTGGTGCGCGCCTCTAGGTCATTGGGTCCAATCATGGTTCCGCCCAGGACGAGGGGAAGCGGACGAAGCCGTTTCTCTCCACTGCAAAAATCATGACGGCAAAGACATGGTGCCACATGCTATTGGCCGCCTGTTTCAGAATGCTTGCGACAATCGAGATTGCGCGGATGAGATCATGAAGACGCGCGACGGCGCCCTCTTGATCCTCACGGCTTGCTCCCGATGGCGACTCTTGCATGGGTGCCTATCTTAGCGAAGGCTGTGGCAGTTTGATGATAAAGTTCCAAATCTTTTTCAAGAAAGCACTCGATCAACCCAATCTTACGCAATCTTTCTCCCAACTCACTGACGCGAGGGAATTCATCGAGCATCGGGAGAGCGGCCGCGTCGATGCCAATCAAGTCGGCGATTGCGGCTAAAAAATGCCCGGTATTGGAGCGAAGCCCGACAATGGTGAAGCTGGAAAGCGCGTCAAGCGCCGTCGCGATACTGCCTAAATTCGGCATCTCATCCGGGGTGCTGGCCGTCAGCTGCCGCACCAAAGGATTTGAAAGAGCGGCAATAACCGAATTCGGCAATCGCCGGAAAAGGCGTCTCAATTCATCTTCTTCGAATGTTTGCAGCTCCGCCACGAAAGCGATGGTCTCCTCGAAGATTAACGCATCGCGGGCGCCAAGGAGCTGCTCGCCGTCCTCTCTGGCCATGTTGAGCACCAGAAGGCGTTCCGCCAATTCGTCATAAGGGTCTCTGAGCAACGCTACGGTCATCAACCCTTTCACCAGATAGAATTCATAGTTCTTATAAAGCAGCCGTCCGCTTGCATATGAGGATATGCAATTATTCAGACAGAATAGTTGAGTCGAGGTTTCTCTTCCATGGCGATCAATGCCTTTATACCAATATTTGAATTTATAATTTAATGAGTCATCCAGCCGCCATAATGGCAACAGATGGGTTTCCAAGCGAAAAATATTCAGGTCCACAAGCGTGCCGGGCGGCCGCCGGCGATAGATAAGAATGCCGGTGTCGGCATCGAAGAGTTCCAAATCCGCTATGTTCTCAAGTCCGCGAATATGGGTTTCGTCGACCGTAAAGCCGCATTGGCCCGTGGCGTGGCGTCCGGCCGCGACGAGCGCCTGTCTGGATTCGCTCGCCTCCAAGGTCAATAGGCCGGTGCCGCCCCAGCGGACCGTGATCCTTGGCCGCCCAGAGAAAGAGTCCGGGACAACGTAGCCCGTGAGCCGCGATCCGGTATCGGTTTCGACATTGAAAAGCATGCGCCTATTGAAACCGAGAATCGAGCGGCGGCAAGCGCCGCAGCGGACAGATAACCCGCCGGAGCGAGGGTGTTGCGAACATGGACACGGCAGCTACGCCGGTATAGCCGGTATCTTGATCGCCGGGCCTTGCACGTGCATTGCTTAATGCGTGTTCGCGCGGAACGCGGCGGCTAGAATGCTTCCCGATCATGTGGATTCCCCTGATTTAAGTGGGAATCGCTCAAATTCAAAGACTTGGAGCATGCCGGAATCGCGGCGACAGGCGGCCGGCATTTCCGGGACGCCGGAAACGGCCGCCCGGCGCGAGGCTTCGCGCAGGCTGGCGCGCCGGGCTCGCAGGTATTTATCAACTGTGTTGGTAAACGATGGCATATTGAAGGCTCCGGCGAGAAAATAGCGAATTACCGGGCCTCCGCCCGCGGAGGCGTTCCGGTGGGAAAGAGTGCTTTCTGAGTCCGCGGAATCCGAAAGCAGCTCTAGCCGTTGCCGGATTCGGCCAGTTTCGCAAGATAATGGCCATAGCCGGATTTACCGTAACGATTGGCGCTCTCAAGAAGACGGCCACGGGTGATATAGCCCTTAAAATAGGCGATCTCTTCTGGGCAGGATATCTTGAGCCCCTGGCGCCGTTCGAGGATTTCGACGTATTGGGCGGCTTCAAGCAGGCTGTCGTGGGTGCCCGTGTCGAGCCAGGCGAAGCCGCGTCCCATGATCTCCACGACGAGCGCCCGGCGCTCCATGTAGACCCGGTTGACGTCGGTGATTTCAAGCTCGCCCCGGTCCGAAGGTTTGAGGCCGGCGGCAATATCGAGCACGCAATTGTCGTAGCAATAAAGGCCGGTGACCGCCAGGTCGGAGCGCGGGGCGGCCGGTTTTTCCTCGATCGAGATGGCATTCCCCCGCGCATCGATCTCCACGACGCCATAGCGGCCGGGATCGGCCACTTTATAGCCAAAGACCGTGGCGCCATTTGACCGGGATATCGCCGCGTGAAGGAGGGCTGGCAGGCCGTGACCGTAAAATATATTGTCGCCGAGAATGAGTGCGACGCGGCCGCCGCCGACGAAGCCGCGGCCTATGAGGAAGGCCTCGGCAAGGCCGCGCGGCTGATCCTGCACCGCGTAAGAGAGCCGGATGCCGAACGCGCCGCCATCCCCCAACAGTTGCTGAAACGCCGCCTGGTCGTGCGGCGTCGTGATGATCAAGATGTCGCGGATATCCGCCATCATCAGGGTGGACAAGGGATAATAGATCATCGGTTTATCGTAGACCGGCAGCAATTGCTTCGAGAGAACCATGGTCAACGGATAAAGCCGCGTGCCGGAGCCGCCCGCGAGGATGATACCCTTCACGATAAAGGCTCCGTCCGTGCGAGAAGACAGGCGACCGTCTCGGCCGTCCGCGCCTGCCAAGTTTGTGCCCGGTATCCGAATGTCGCGGCAAAGCGGCTGCTCTCGAGTTCGGAGTTGGCCGGCCGGCGCGCCGGCACCGGGTAGCCGGCGGTGGTGATCGGCTCGACCGGCGGAGCGCGGCCGGTCGTTTTCGCCTGGGCCGCGACAATCATTTCGGCGAAACCGTGCCAGCTCGTTGCCCCGGTGCCGGCAAAATGATAGGTTCCCCAGGCTGGCTGACCGGCCAAGATCAACCTATCGATGGCGAGCACCGCCTCCGCGATATCCATCGTGGAGGTCGGACAGCCGTGTTGGTCGGCCACCACGCGCAGGCGATCCCGTTCGCGCGCCAGGCGCAATATGGTTTTCAGGAAGTTGTTGCCGAACTGGCCGAACACCCAGGCGGTGCGCAAGATGACATGACGTGCCGCCGCGGCGCGCACTTTTGCCTCGCCCCTGGCCTTGGTCTTGCCATAGACGCCGAGCGGCGCGATTGGATCGGTTTCGACATAGGGTCCGGTTTTGGTTCCGTCGAAGACATAATCGGTCGAGAAGTGGATCACCGGCACGCCGGCCGCCGCCGCGACGCGAGCGATGGTCCCGGCGCCTTCTGAATTTACGGCCTCGGCCGCCGCCGGTTCGCTTTCCGCTTTATCGACGGCGGTGTAGGCGGCCGCATTGACGATGAGATGCGGGGCCACGGCAGCCACCGCGCGGGCGATCGCGGCGGCGTCGGTGATGTCGGCTTCGCGACGGGTCAGTCCGGCCGCCTGCAACCCTCGATCGCCGGCCAGTTTCAATATTTCGCGGCCGAGCTGCCCGGCCGAGCCGAAAACCAAAATTGGCTTGGTCATGCGACTTGGCCAATCTTGGCTTGGCCGAGCCTCTCGCCGCGGTAGATCCCCGAGCGGATGCGTTGCCACCAAGATGTATTGTTTACATACCAGCGAACCGTCTTTTCCAGGCCGCTGGCGAAGCTCTCGCGGGGCTCCCAGCCGAGATCGCGCTTTATCTTCGAAGCGTCGATCGCGTAGCGTTTATCATGACCTGGGCGGTCGGCGACGAAGGTGATGAGATTTTTCCGCGGGCCGGCCTTCGCGCCGGGTGCGATTTCATCGGCGAGCCCGCAGATCGCCTCGACGACCTGGAGGTTGCTGCGTTCGCTCCAAGCACCGACATTGTAGCTCTCGCCCGGCGCGCCCCGCTCGGCGATGGTGACGAGGGCGCGGGCATGATCCTCGACGTAAAGCCAGTCGCGGATGTTGCCGCCATCGCCATAGACCGGGATCGGCTTGCCTTCGAGCGCGTTCAGGATCGCCAGCGGGATAAGCTTTTCGGGGAAGTGATAGGGTCCATAATTGTTCGAGCAATTCGAGCAGAGTGTCGGCAGCCCATAGGTCTGGTGCCAAGCGCGCACGAGATGATCGGAGGCGGCCTTGGAGGCGGAATAAGGCGAATTCGGTCGATAGGAACTCGTTTCCAGGAAGAAGCCGGTGGCGCCGAGCGAGCCGAAGACTTCGTCGGTCGAGACGTGATGAAAACGGAAGCGCGCCTTGCCGGGACCGGAGAGCCGCTGCCAATGCTCACGCGCCGCCTCGATCAGGGTGAAGGTGCCGGTGAAATTGGTCTCGATGAAGGCGGCCGGCCCGTCGATCGAACGGTCGACATGGCTTTCGGCGGCGAGGTGCAACACCACCTCCGGCCGGAATTGCTCGATGATCGCGCGCACGGCCGGCGCATCGCAAATGTCGGCTTGCGCGAAACGATAGCGCGACTCTTTCGCCACGCAGGCGAGATTGTCGAGGTTCCCCGCATAGGTGAGCTTGTCGAGGACGCAGACTTCGTGCCCGGTGTCTTGAATGAGGTGGCGCACCACCGCGGAGCCGATGAAACCGGCCCCGCCGGTGACAAGAAATCGCTTGGCCATCACACTGCCCTCATCACGCAAATGGGGAAACGAATGTCTTGAAGTCCGGGAGTTCGGCGTCCTTGCTGGAGACGGTCACAGCGGCGGGATCGACCGGCCAGGGGATGCCCAGGCTGGGATCGTCCCAGCGCAGCCCCGCATCGCAAGCCGGCGCATAGAATGCATCTACTTTGTAGGCGACCTCGGTGTCCGGTTCGAGCGTGCAGAACCCGTGGGCGAACCCCACCGGCACGAAGAGTTGCTCGCCGCCATCCGCCGTCAATGTGGCCGCGAAGAAGCGCCCATACGTGGCGCTACCACGGCGCAAATCGACGGCGGCATCGAAAATCGATCCATGGAGGACCCGAACCAGCTTGTTTTGCGGTTCCGGGGGCGTTTGGAAATGTAGCCCCCGGATCGTGCCGCGCCGCGCCGAACGGGACTGGTTATCCTGCACGAAGACGCAGGAGATGCCAGCGTTGGCATAGGTCTGCCGATTATAGGTTTCCATGAAATAGCCGCGCTCGTCGGCGAACTTCCTTGGCCGGCAAAGGACAACGCCTTCAAGATCACATTGCTCGATTTGCAAATTCATGCCGAGGCCCTTTGAGCATTGCGAGAATCGCACGCCGCTCGATCTAGATCCACCGGACGCCACCCAACCCAACCTTCAGCCGTGCTTCGGACTACGCTGGGAGCAATATGCCCTCGCGCCGAGGACGTCCATAGCTTTCGCACCATCATCGAACCGCGACAAAGCAGGCGGCGGGTCCATTGGCGTGGTTCAGCTGTTCGAACGCCAAGGTTAAACGATAACCGTTTTGTTCAAGCAAGGCTTTCACTTGACGGAGTTCGAGCCGGACGGATTTTTCATGAATTCCCCCGTGGAAAGCGCCGGAACGCGAGGTGCCGCCATAATTGCGGACGTGATAGCCGAGATGCGCTCCGTCTTGCTCCCCGCTCGATGGTTTCGCGCGTGAAAGGGCTTCGACGCGCGTCATGCGGAGGGAGCGCTATTTCAGAAACATCGTGATTACGGGTGCGGCATTTTAGCACGCCTAAGAATAGAAATTGTGCCGCCAACCGGACCCCTCCAAGACGCGTTGCAAATTCCAACGGCGGCCGCCGATACATCGCCGGCGCCCACGGCGCGGCGCAAGAGGGGCTGAAAATCCATCTCCGGCTCATCTTCGTCCCGGCAGCCAAAATCCCATCGCGGATATTGAGATGACCTAACGCTTGTGCTTTTTGCCCGGTGCACCTAATTTGCGGCCTCAACGCCTGAAA
>ODAK010004399.1_pt1 | contig 14443 bp, 16 predicted proteins | sample 1539591 | NCBI WGS metagenome assembly ODAK01 (sample SAMEA3539303, study PRJEB22396) | soil metagenome | biome: tundra; feature: field; material: soil | place: USA | collected 2010-05 | depth 0.15 m | reverse complement strand
CCGGAGGCGACCTCACGGGTGTAGTGTGCCGGAATGTTGTGATCATCGTTTTTCCTTCGTAAAGTAATAGGTCGTTGCCCCGCCTACCAGGCCAGCCAGCAACGGCATCAAGATGTTGAACGTCTTGTCAAGATTCGGAATGGCGTCCAGCTTTCCCGTGTAGATCAGAATCATCGTGGACGCATACTGAAACACGACGCTGAGCGCCAAAATCGCGACCAACGACAGGGCTATGTAACGAGCTGTGTTCGCCCTGTGCTGCTCGGCGATTGGGTAATCCTGGAGAGGTTGGACCTCGCCTCCCTCGAGGACATCGTTCACCCAATCGTGAGTCAGCGCGGGTGCCCTGTAGTTCGTTGCCACCTCCCGCCATAACTTCTACTTCGTTGGGGACACTTGGAGCGCTGGAACCACGATCACGCGCTCCTCGCTAGTTTCGGGGTTCCGCACCACTATTTCGCTGAACCCCTGGTTCGCCTGTGATTGGAGCGCGCGACTGATCTGAAGCGATTCCCTCACCGCTTCGCCCATTGACGTAAACCGTCCCTGCTCCTTGATCTTCTGTAGACTCTCCAGGCTCCGTTCGTCGAAGCTGAAGACTACCCGTTGCGTTTTTGCCATCGAGAGCCAACTCCTTTCGCGGAAGTTCGTGAGAAGAAATCCGTCAGGCTAATGATACAAGAAAGATGCCGTGTTATGTCACTAGACGACATCACATCTGATGTCATATAATACCATATTATTTGGTAACATATTGAAAAATAACCATATAGATCTCTGAGAAAAAACCGACGCAGATCTGGTCGCCAGCGCGAAATGCCCTTTGGGTCGGGCCACAGAAAGCTTTCCACAGCCCGACAGGTCCATTCGTGGCTTCTGCGGATTGAGCGCAGAACCCAGCGAGGTCGGTCAATCCCCTGAAAATAACTCTTACCGTTGTTTGTCAGGGACAGGCGGGCCAGGAGGGTCCGCCCCACGGCGCGGCTACTTGTCAAATGTGATGCTGGATTCGCCCGAGTACCTGTGGTAGTTGCGGAAGTCGATGGCGTTGCGGCTGCAAGTGCCCGTGTCGCGCTGGCAGCCCAGCGTCTCGGCGTGCACCGGCACCAGAAACTGGCGGTCGGCAAAACGGACGAATTCGTAATCGGTGGCCATCTCCACTTTGTCGGAGGGAAAGGCGTCGGGAATGTGGGTCGCCTGCATCTCAACACGCAGCACGCGGTTGGTCTCTTTGTCGATCCACACGGAACCGCTGTAAGGGGGAGTGATCAATTGCGACGCAACCATGATCCGCCAGTGGGAATGCTCACGCTCCACCGAAAAATCGTAAACCAGGGACGCGCGCCCGGCCGATCGGGACTCCTTGCGGTACTCGAAATCCGCGGCCGTGGCAGGCGAGAAGACGTCCGCCAGCACGCTGCCGAACTCTCCGGTGGACCATGATCCGGACAAATCCTCTATGCTCTTCTTGGTGGCTTTGCCGTTGATCGCCAGGTTGCGGTAACTCTCCTTCCCGTTTTCATAGACGAGCGCCATGGAAACTACGTCGTGCGGCTGCCAGTTCTTAGAGTTCGATTCGCTCTGATAGCGCGTCATGATTTCCTGGCAGAAGTAGTTGGGCAGGCTTTCGAGGAAAGAGCCGGCGGCTTCCCGCGCTTTTTCTATTACGACCTCCTCGGGGCGCTGCGGTCCGCGGACTGGTGGCTCGCGATCGGCGGCGGGCGGCTCATTCCGGGCCGACAGTTCGGGCGCGGCCGGAGTGCCGGGCCCGGCAGGCACCCCGCCCGATGGTGGGGCAGGCTCCGCTGCCTTGCGCACGGCCTTGCCGCCGCGTTTCAGGACCGGCGGACCCTGATCGTCCGCGTCGATTTGCACGGACTTCACTTCGTCTTTCGCGGGAGCGTTGAGGTCGGCTGGATTCGGGTCGTCGGCTGAGGCTGGGGCTGGGGCCTGCGCCGCGGCCTGGCTGGCGGGCTTGGCGGGGGGTTGCTCGGGCTCCGGCGCAGCGCTCTCTTTAGCGTCCTCTTTGGCACTCTCTTTGGCGCTTTCATGGGAACTCTTGGCGAGCGAGGTCTCCACCGGCTCGGCGGCGTGCTGGCGGTCCTTGGCGCTCCCATCCTGCTGCCACATGACGTTGACGGCCGTCAGGAAACCTTCTTCGTCGTCGCTGGACTCGACTTCGATATAGTCGCCGGGTTTCAATTCGGCCGGCTTGATGGGGCTGCCCATCTTGAGGAAATGCGTAGCGTCGGTGCGCTTGAAATTCAGAATGCGGTGATCGTCCGCCTCCACGACGACCTGGTCCTTAAGGATGCGGCGCAGCATGCCCGAGGTGCTCTGCAGTTGGGCTTGCTCTTCCTTCTTGTGACGGCGCGGGATGGGAATGCCTAAGCCGCCGTTACCGGGAGGATACTGGCCGGGCGCGGGCAGAGGGGCTGCGATCAGGACCAGCACGAGACCAAGCCAATAGGAACGAAGAACAGACATATGGATACCCGGATAGCTGACGATAGCTGGAAGATGGACGTGCCGGACGGGCGGCCGGTTACCGGTCAAGCGGCCGCGTGGCGGTTCAACTGGCGGCGCATCGCGGCCACCACGCGGCGGAAGCCACGATCCCAATCGGGAAACAGATCGATGTACTGTGTCTCACGCTGGATGCGCTCTGGTACGGGGCAGGCGTCCAAACGCGCCGGAATCAGGAAAATCTCGTCCAGCGGAATGCGCTGCGTGCAATCCAGCGCGTACCGGATTTCCGCCTGGAAGCCGCCCTTTTTCTTTACCGACCGGTGCGAAAAGCAGGCCAGGAAGAAATCGGAGGTGCTGATGGCCTCTTCGATGGAGCGCGGCCAGTTCTGGCCGGGCAGCAGCTTGCGGCGGTCCAGCCAGGGATCGAAGCCACAGGCTTCTAGATTCTCGAAGAGCCGCTCGGCGGCGGCGGCGTCTTCCTGCACATAAGCCACGAATACCTTGGGCCGGTTGCGCGGCTGGAACCGGAAGCCGTGCTGGGCGTCGGGGATAAAGGTGCCCAGCCCATCGATCTCCACGCTGGCGCCTTCGGCCAGACACTGCCGGACCAGACGGGCCAGGTGCGCACTCGATTGCCAATTATTTTCGGCCATGACCAGTCGGCTTCTCCTTCTTAAACTGATAGGACCCTTTGGGTCCCGGGGTGAACTGGCCCAGTCCGGGGAACGGCGCCGTCTTGCCCTTGCGCAGCTTGGAAAGAATCTGATGGACAACGCGATCCAACTGGTCGGCGGCTTCGGCGTTGGAGACCCCCGACTGGCGGGCCAGGCGTTTGGCGATTTCCGGTTTCCTCATGCCGATTCCATACTACCAGGGCCAATCTTGCAGTTTCGACCAAAAAGCGTACTAGGTGTCGCCAACATATTGGAAATAAAGGATCCAATTGTCAGGTGGAAGCTTGTGACCGAGAATTGGTCTACCGAAATGAAGTGATTTTAACAACAGCGTAAGAGCCGGTTCATCTGCCAGGGTTACAGTATGTTACAGACGAAGCAGAATCATCGAATCACAAGGAGATACCGTAATGAAGAAATTCATGAGCCTGATATTGGGCCTGTCCATCGCGCTGGGCTCTTTCGCAGCGTTCGCCCAGGATTCCACCGGCACCACCGTGAAGAAGACCGAAAAAATCAAGAAAAAGGCCAAGAAGACCAAAAAGAAAGAGACCACCGAGACGCAAACAAAGCAGAACTAACTTCGTTTTTCCATAAAGGCCGGGCCAGGAGTTCGCCCTCGCCCGGCGGGGGGCGGACGCGGTAGACATCGGCTTCCAAGGGGAAGGCGTCGCGCGCGTGAGGCCCGACCTCGCTCTAAATATTACGGGAGCGGGTTGGTTGGGGGATACGGGCCCGATTTTCGTAAGTAATTGAAAAACAGGTGGAAAGCCTGTTTGGCGGGGCTGTCACCGAGAATAGTTTACCGAAATGAAGTGATTTTAATAACAGCTTAAGAGCCAGTTCATCTGCCGCGGTTTATGATACGTTGCAGACGACGCAGAATTCGTCGAATCAAAAGGAGACACCGTAATGAAGAAATTGATGAGCCTGATGTTGGGCCTGTCCATCGCTCTGGGCTCTTTCGCCATGTTCGCCCAGGATACCACCGAGACCAGCAAGAGCACCACGAAAACGAAGAAGATGACCAAGACGAAGAAGGCGAAAACCACGAAAGACACCACAAAAACGAGCTAACGTCGTTTTCCATGACTGGGAACGCCGCGTAGCGGCTCGGTTTTCCAAAACCTACGCGGCCCTCCAGTTGTTTGCTTTGTTTCATCCTGCCTGACGTGGGCGACCGGGGGGTTGCCTGCGGACCAAGGTCTGTCCCACTCGCCCCACTCCTTACAGTTGACGCGGCGCCAGGTTTCCTCTAATCTCTAGTTGGATAGGGGAGATTACTCACATCCAGCCGCAATGACCATTTCCGTGAAAGGTGAATATGCGCTGCAGGCCCTATTCGACCTGGCGTCGCAGCCGCCGGGAACGCCCGTCAAAATCGGCGAGATCGCCAAGCGGCAGAAGATCCCGCAGAAATTCCTGGAACTGATTCTGGCGGGTCTGAAGCAAGGCGGCTTTGTCGAGTCGCGGCGGGGAGCCGAAGGCGGTTACCTGCTGGTGCGCCCCCCCGAAACCCTGACGGCGGGGGAAGTGCTGCGTTTCGTGGAGGGTCCGCAACCGGGCCGTTCCCGCTCGCGGCGCAAGGGCGAATCGCCTTTCGCCGAGATGTGGAGCCGCGTGGATTTGGCCGTCTCCGACGTTCTGGACCACACCACTTTCGCCGAATTGCGGCGCGCCTGGGCCGAGCGCAATTCCAGGTTCGTTCCAAATTGGGAGATATAGGTTTGTTCTACGCGGACAATTCACTCAGCATCGGGCGTACGCCCTTGGTGCGCATCAATCGCATTACCGATGGCGCGCCGGTAACCATGCTGGCCAAAATCGAGGGCCGCAACCCGGCCTATTCGGTGAAAGACCGCATTGGCGCGGCCATGGTGTGGGATGCGGAGCAGCGTGGGATTCTGAAACCTGGCAAGGAGATCGTCGAGCCCACCAGCGGGAATACCGGGATCGCACTGGCCTACGTGGCGGCGGCGCGCGGATATGCCATCACGCTCACGATGCCGGAGACCATGTCGATCGAACGGCGCAAGGTGGTGCAGGCGCTGGGCGCCAGGCTTTTGCTTTCGGACGGCGAGCAGGGCATGGCCGGGTCCATTGCCAAGGCGCTGGAACTGGTGTCTTCCGACCCGGATCATTACGTGTTGCTGCAGCAATTCGAGAACCCGGCCAACCCGCGCATCCATTTCGAGACGACCGGGCCGGAGATTTGGAGCGACACCGCGGGCGCTATCGACGTGCTGGTGGCCGGCATCGGCACCGGGGGGACCATCACCGGCATTTCGCGATATATCAAGCAGTCGCAGAGGAAGAAGATCGTATCGGTAGGCGTGGAGCCGGCGCGCTGCCCGGTCATCACGCAGACGTTGAAAAAGGAGCCTCTGCGGGCCGGTCCTTCCAAGATCCAAGGCCTGGGGGCGGGCTTCATTCCGGACACGCTGGACCTCTCGATGGTCGACCGCGTGGAGACTGTCAGCGATGAGGAGGCCATGGAGACTGCGCGCAGGCTGGCTCGCGAAGAAGGCATCCTGTGCGGCATCTCCTGTGGCGCGGCGATGTCGGTTGCGCTGCGGCTGGCCCATGAAGAGCAGTTCAAGGGCAAGACGTTCGTCGTGATACTGCCCGATCTGGCCGAGCGTTACCTGAGCACACCATTGTTCGAGGAGTAACTCATGGACGCTATCGCCGTTACCAGCTATCGGCAACTGCTGGATGAAATTAAGAAGCTGCCGCCTCCCGCGGAGGGTACTGTGCGGCTGTTTCGGGGCCAGACCAAGGACTACAGCGCGATCCTCAGTTCGCTCGGCAGAACCTTGCGAACGCGTCCCGCCGGCGAATGGTTCGAGACCCGCATCAAACAGCTCTACATCAAGGCGGGATTGCTCTCCGTAGTGGGGGATCTGTTACGTTTACCGCAACTGGGTCCGATCGACATCCAGGTAAGCGTCGCGAATTACGTGCTGGCTGACGCGCTGGTACAGCATTACGGCTACCAGACAAGCTATGTCGATGTCTCGCCGTCCATCGACGTCGCCTTGTGGTTTGCGACGCACCGGTTCGAAGGACGAATGGATGCACCGTTCGGGAAAGCGGAGCCGTTCCGGATAACATTTCCGGCCTGGCACGTGGCGGCGACGGAGCCCGGAGTCGTGTATGTGCTGGATGCCAAACCATGGGACCGCGTTTCCGCGATTGACGACGGGCAATACGTCGATCTTGTGCCCATTGCCCCGGAGGGGGTGAACCGGCCGCGGCGGCAGGTGGGAGGATTGCTGCATGCGCCAGCTTGGGGAGCAGGGCGGGGAGACGTTTCAGGCCTTCTGCGAACGAAATTCGCGATCCGGTTCCAGTGGGAGGAAGCGGGAAAAGAATGGTCTACCGACTACGTGTTTCCCGGTCCCGCCGAAGATCCAATCTATCAAGCACTGCTCCGGGCTCCGTTCTTTCGTACGGTCCGGCCAAAGCCTGCCGGCGGGGAAGAAACTATATTCCGCCGCACTTGCACCGTTCCGGAGTATTGCGCGGGACCGGACGATGCGCAGCGGCAGACCTTGTACCGGACCTACGACCGCAGGCTCCTGCCCACCCTCTACTACCCCTGGCTGATGCGGAACCTGGACCGGCTGCTGGTGAAAGAATGGGCTCCGAGCCTGCTCAATGAGTTCAAGCGGGCGGTCCCCATCATGCTCCAGCGGCCCGGAATTCTGTTTAACCTGCGCCGCGGGGGACCTGCCGCTCCTCCCGATAAGCCGCCGGGTGAAGTGCCCTTGCCATTCCGGAACTTTTTCCTGGAATACGCGCCCGAGTCGTATGCCTTTGAATACGACGAGAGCCGTATGCGGCGCGGTTTCTGGTGCTACTGGATGGACGGCAACAGCTTCCTGTTACAGAGCTTCGGGACGAGTGAAAAAAGGCCGGTCGGGATGGAAATCAGCGCCTATGAATGGCGGCCGGAGGGCGGACTGGTGTGCAAGTCCGAGCCCGAATTGATGGGCACTTATGTGACGGAGCCACTCGATCTCATTCAGATGACGGTGGATGGTTTACTGCGGCTGGTCCCGCCGGGCAATTTAGGCCATGGTTACATGGAACTTACTACCACCGAAAAGTTCTGGCCGGCGCGCAGCGAATGGACCGATCTGCTCTGAAAATCCGCCGCTCAAATCGAGCCGCCAGTCTAACTATTGAGGCTCGCAGAATACGGTGACAGTCTTGGTCACAACCAAGTGTGGGGCGGGCGAGGACACCCGCCCCACCCTCTGATTGTCACTGTATTACGCGAGCCTCAATAAAAAGCGGGCGCGTTTGGGTGAAAGGGGTGAGTGCGCCCGCTTATCGTAACGGGGATTTGCCGAGAAGACGACGGTCCATCAAGTAGGGTTACAGGGGAATACCAGACTTGTATTTTTCCGTACATTTGGGACGCGATACAATTCGGGAAGCATGAGGCTCTCAATCGCATTGGGAGCGGGCTTCCTCTGCGCGTGCGTCGCCGCGGCGCAGGTTGACAAGCCCGCGGAACAAACCACGGAGAACCCGCCTCTGCGGAATACCGGCAAGCCCATGATCGTGGATTACCGTTGCGGCGAGGAAGACATCCGATTGGCCGGTTTGAGTTGTACGATAGACGATCCCTGCCCCGTATTTCTGGAGCTGGCGTCAGTGGAGGCCGTGGGGAATCGGATCTTTGTGGCGGGTAACATCCACTCGCCTTCGACTACGCTCTCTTCAGTGCTGCTGGCCAGCGACGATGCCGGCAAGACATGGCGCGAGCCGTACGAACGCATGCGTTTGGCGGGCCTCGATCGCATCCAATTCATCGATTTCGAAAACGGCTGGGTCAGCGGCGAAGTGCAGCATCCCCTGCCGCGCGATCCGTTTTTGCTGGTCACTACCGATGGCGGCAAGGTGTGGCAGGCGCACCCGATCTTCGCGGAGCCGCAGTTCGGCGCCATCGTCGAATTCCAGTTCAGCTCGCGAACCAAGGGCAACCTCGTCATCTATCGCGGCCGGACAGACGAATCCGGCCCATACCAGTTGTATGAAACGCCCAATGCGGGCGAGACGTGGATGCTGCGCCAGACTAGCGAGCGGGTCATCGAGCTGATGAAGCGGGGGAACGGCGCGGCGAACGCGGACTGGCGCCTGCGCGCGGATGCCGCCAGTAAGTCGTACCGCATCGAGCGGCGCGCGGGCGACGGATGGCGCGGCATCGCGGCTTTTTCGGTGTCGATCGGCGCTTGCAAACCGCCGGAGATACAGGTCCCGCCGGTCGAGAGTGTACCTACAGCCCCTCAAAGATCGCGCTGACGGGAGTGCTGAAGCCGGGTAGCACGTCGGGATCTTCCAAAATCTGGTTTCCGCGCAGTTTAGTGACCAAGCCGCTCGCGCGGTGAATCAGGATCCGCGGCGGCTTGGAATAGAACACCCACACGGCCCTGCTCCCATGCTCCAGGTAGAGGTCGATCTTGTTCTGCAGATAGGCGGCCGTTTCCGAGGACACGACCTCGATGGCGATATCCGGCGCTCCGGGGTAGAGTCCTTCTATTCCCGGTCTGATACGTTCATTCAAGAGGACGCTCACATCCGGCTGAAGACTGCTGTGTTCATCGAGCCGGTACATGGTCTCGCTGAAGACCTCGCCGAGCGGGTTCTGGGCCAGCCACACATTCAGTAGGCGAGTCACACGGGCCTTCAACCTTTCATGAGGAAAACCTGCGGCGGCCACGGTAACCACCTCTCCCTGGACGAGTTCGACCCGTTCGCCCTCATGCTCGGGAAGCTTCAAGAACTCGTCAACCGTTAGCAATGCGTTAGCCGTCGCCATAAGCTATAGGCCCTCAAAGATCGCGCTGACGGGAGTACTGAAGCCGGGTAGCGCGTCGGGGTCTTCGAGAATCTGGTCTTGCTTCAACGTGTCGGTGCGGCCGTTGGGGTGGCTTACGTGAATCGTTCGCGCCTCAAGGAAGACCGACCAAACGGCCTTGCTTCCATGCTTGAAATACAGGTTGATTTTGGTTTGCAGACGGTTGGCCGTTTCGGAAGATACGATTTCAACAGCAAGGTCCGGTGCACCGCGAAACCGCTCCTCGATGCTCAGCTTGAGGCGCTCACTGCCTAGCACGCTCAGGTCTGGCACCAGGGACGTGTGGTCATCCAGCCGGTACCCCGACTCATTAAACACTTTGCCAACCCGGTGCTGAAGGAGCCAAGCGACCAGGATTTCATTAAGGTTCGACTTCGCGGTTTCATGAGCGGGTCCGCCACTCGGCATATCAACCACCTCTCCGTCGATTAGCTCGACCCGCCGGTCCTCGATATCTGGCAGCCTAAGGAATTCCTCGACCGTCAACGGCGCCGTGGTGGTGCTCATAAATGAGATTATACGCCGTTCCTACAGGCCCTCAAAGATCGCGCTGACGGGAGTGCTGAAACCAGGCAACGCGTCGTGATCTTCCAGAATCTGGTCTTGCTCGAGAATCGTGACGTGGTCGATCGCCCGGTGAACTTCAATCATCCGCTCCTCCGGATAGACTACCCAAACGGCCTTGCTGCCGTACTTGAGATAGAGTCTGATCTTGGTTCGCAGACGGGCGGCCGTCTCGGAGGACACCACCTCAATGGCAAGGTCGGGCGCGCCCAGCGGCAGATCCTTGGTGACCGGCGTGAGGCGTTTGTTGCGCAGCACACTCAAGTCAGGCGCCAAACCCTCTTCGCCATCCATGCGATACGTGGTTTCGGCGAATACCTGGCCGAACGGATTTTGACCGAGCCAAGCCGACAAGATCTTAATCAGGTTGGATTTGACGCGCTCGTGCAGAAATCCGGCATACGCCATCGAAACCACCTCCCCGTGGATCAACTCCATCTTCTCGCCCTCGACCTCGGGCAGTTTCAGGAACTCGTCGACCGTCATCGGCGCAGCGGTGGTGCTCATAACTGAGATTGTACGCTAAACTCCCGCGACTGTCGCGCGGCGCTCCAGCTTGCCCCAGCCCACCACCCGGCCGCGCACCGCATAGATCAGCGACTTGGCCACCACGTAGTACATCAGCTCGCGGTAGTAGATGCGCTGGAAGAACAACAGCGCCAGATCCCAGGGCTTTTCCCCTTCCAACCAATAGGCCATGAGGCCCGTAAGAAACTCCAGCACGAAGAAGCCGAGATAGAAGATCAGCACGATGCGCCAGTTGCCCGCGAACAGTGCCACGATCATGGCCAGCTCGGCGAAAGGCGAGAGCGCCGAAAGCAGCACCTGAAAAATCCAGATGCTGGGCAGCGCCACGAAACCGAGCGTCCCGTATTTCGGGACGAACAGCGCGTCGCGGTGCTTCCAGGCGGCCTGCAAGGTGCCAAAGGCCCAACGGAAGCGCTGCTTGGCCAGCCCGCGCGTGTCCTCGGGCGCCTCGGTGAAAGCCACGCCACCCTCTTCGTAGCGGATCTGGTAGCCCGCGCGGCGAATCTTGAGGGTCAGGTCGGTGTCTTCGGCCAGCGTGTCGCCGCCGAATCCGCCCAGCTTCAGGACCAGCTCTTTGCGCCAGGCGCCCACCGCGCCGGGCACCACCGTGATGGCGTTCAACAGGTCGAGCGCGCGGCGATCCAGGTTGAAACCGTAAATGTACTCGATCGACTGGAAGCGCGTGATCCAACTGTTGCGGTTGCCCACGCGCGCGTTGCCGGAGACCGCGCCCACCTGCGAATCGGCGAAGTGCCTCACCAGCTTCTCGATGGTACCGGTGCGAAAGATGGTGTCCGCGTCCAGCGCGATCAGGATATCGTGCTGAGCGTGGGCGATGGCGTTGTTGAGCGCCGAGGATTTGCCGCCGTTGGGCTGCGAGAGGATGCGGACGTTGGGACGATCGCCGAAGTCCCGCCGCAGGATTTCCAGCGTGGCGTCCTGGGAGCCGTCATCCACGATCACCAACTCCAGATCGTCATAGCCGTTGCGCAGAATCGACTCCACGGTGCGCACGATTACCTTCTCCTCGTTATACGCGGCGATGATGACAGAGACTGGCGGACGGAAAGCGGCGTCGAAACGGGCGTGCCGCACGCGCCACTTTTGCGCCACCGCGAGAACGCCGTAGAACAGCGAGCGCGCCAGGGTCAGGTAAATGGCCCAGAGAAACAACATGCCGATGACCTTCTTGAACGCGCCCTGAGAGTCGAAGGCGCCACCCTCGATGTGCGCCCAGCGCATTTCCACGCCGGAAGGCGCCGGCATGAGTTGTGCGCGGGTCTGCCCCAGCAGTTCGCTCAGCGGAACAAATCGATACCCTTGCGACTGCAAGCCCTCCAGGATGCGCGGCAGGGCCGCCACCGTGGCCGCGCGATCGCCGCCCGCATCGTGCAGCAGAATCACGTGGCCGGGGTCATCCGCGGACAGCAGTTCGTCCCGGATTTCCGACACGATCTCATCCGCGGAAACACCCTTCACCCAATCGCGCGGATCGATGCGCTCACCCACCGTGACGTAGCCGGCCTTCTGCGCGCGCAGCAACGGCAGGATTTCCTCGGGAGTCTGCGGCTGGCTGTCGGCGTTGTAAGGCGGCCGGAACAGCACGGTCGAAACACCCAGCGCGTTTTCGATGATGCGCTGGGTGGTGCTCAGTTCCAAAGCGGCGCGCTCCTCGGAAACCAGCGCGATGTTGGGATGCGTGTAAGTATGGTTGCCGATGTCGTGGCCTTCCGCATATTCGCGCTTGACCAAATCGATGTTCTGGTCGGCATTGGCGCCAATGATGAAAAACGTCGCGCGCACGCCGTGGCTGCGCAGAATATCCAGGATCGCGGGCGTGTAGCGCGGATCGGGGCCATCGTCGAAAGTGAGGCACAGGACTTTGCCGGCCTGCCCCTTGGCATGCGTGCCGCCGCTCGATTCGATCGTATAGTATGACGGCAACTGTCCGTACCGCTCGGCATAGCGGCCATCGGCGTCGCGCCACACCGTGCGGCTGCCGTCATGCGGCGTCTCGACGATACGCAGGACATCGCCATCGCCGTACTGGATCGCCGATTTTTGCGCGGTGAGCACGGATAGCCGTTTGGGATCGTAATCGGCGGCGGGCCACGCATCGGGTTCGAGCACGTTCCACAGGTCCGGATCCTCGGCGCCCAAGCGCCACAGGGCGACGCCGCGGAAGCCGCCCTCCGCCACGGCGCGCGCCTCGTTCAAGGCGGTGACGGCATCCAGGAACCAGACTTCGTGCCGCTGCCCGCCGGCCTGGTAGCGGTGGACGGGATTGGCCATGCCGGCATCCCACTCGACGGCCGTGCGATTGGATGCCGCCTGGGCCATAACCTCACCGAATTTAGTCTCTGCGGACCCCGTGCCGCCAATCGTCCAGTCGTAACCATAATTGCCGATCCCGATCAACATCTTCGAGGGCGGCGCGATCTGGCCCAGGCGATCGATCTGCTTCTGAAACCAGGCTTCGGACGCGATGGGTCCGGGTTCGCCGGACTGATAGTGCTCGTCGTAGACCATGGGCACGAGATAGTCGTTGACCTCGGCCAGTTGCTTCAGGTCGTAAGCGGGGTCCTCGATCGGGACGCTCTCGGTGAGCAGCAGACCGGCCGGCTGCAGCTTCGCGCGGAGTTGGCGCATGAAGGCCACGAAGGGCTCGCGGTCGCGCGGCGCGAGCTCTTCGAAATCGACGTTGACGCCGGCAAAGCGGTGTTCCGTGAGGTTGCTGTAGATGTTGTCGATGAGGTCGGCGCGGGCATCGGCGTCGTGCAGGATTTTGCGGACATCGCCCGGCTGCCAGCCATCGCGGTAGTTGGTGACCAGGGCGAGGATGGGCAGCTTGGCTTGCCCGGCGATGGCCATTACCGTGGGATCGCTCTGGTCGTCGAGATCGCCCTTGGCATTGCGCAGAATCAGCCATTCCGGAACCAGGTGCGTCAGGTGCGAAAGGTGCATGCGCAGCGAGACCATGCTGCCCTGGTCCCAATTCACATAGAAGCCGAACACGATGGGGCTGTTGGTTTCGACGCGCGCGGCGGTCTTGGGATGCAGCACGGGCGAGGCGGACCGCACGTACTTGATGTTGCGCGCGGCCTTCCGCAGCTTGAAGGGGACGTTGCGCATGGTCCGCTCGCCGCGGATGATGGCGGGGACCTCACGCAGATCGGGTATGTGCTCGACCGGCGGCAGACCCAGGGCGGGGATCTGCGGGTTGATCGCTATGCTCAACACGAACAGGACAAGCAGGATGCCGAAGAAGATGGCGCCGGTCTGCAGGCCGCGGCGGAAGCGCTGCCAGCGCTTGCCGCTGGGATCGTGGAAGACGAAAGAGCGATGGGTGTCGGGCACGGTGGGTAGGTTGGGGTTCTCCAGTCTATTGTAGAATCCCACGGGCCGAGCTTTCGGGTTTCAAGCCCTGGGAACTCTCGGCCAGGAAGACCTTGTGACCGAATTCCACCGGCTTGCGCGCCTTACCCCGCTTGATCAGGTGCGTGTGGGACTCGAAGATGGAGTACACCTTCTCGTCGGGAGGAACCTGCTCACCGTCCAGCACCCGCCGGCTACTGCGGGGTGCGGGGGAGAAGACGCTGTTTTTCCTCGACTTGGAAAGCGCCACGGCCTCAACGAGCACTTTACCCGACCCGGCCCAATGGCGGTCCTTACCGCTCCTTTTGATGCCTGACATCCAGTACTCCTGGCCCGTCTCATCGAAATAATTACCGCCGCAGACGCCCCGCTGCTGTCCTTTCGTTTTGCCCACGGCGTGTCCGTTGAAGTAGACCGTCCGCTTGGACGACCGCCGCCTAAAACGCGCCCGCCGATTCAATGCCCGCCGAGCGGAGGCTGACGGCCATCTTCTCCAGCGCGATCTTGTGGATCTGCGATACGCGACTTTCGTTCACACCCAGCACCTGGCCGATTTCTTTCATCGTCATCTCGTTGGTGTAATAAAGGAACACGACTTTCTGGTAGCGTTCCGGCAGGCATTTCATGGCGCCCGCCAAAACGGAACTCAATTGCCGCTGAGCGCAGATGCGGTCCGGTTGCGAATCCGGCGCGGCGGGGAATTCGATCGGTGCGCTGTTGTCCGGGTCCGGCCTTAAGGATGAAGCCGATACCAGGCCGAGATTCTTCAACTCCAGTGCCACTCGGCGCCAGCGGTCGAGTCCCAGCCCCAGGGTTTCGGCGATCTCCGCCTCGGTCGGCGTGCGCCCCAACCGGGTCATCAAGTTGTGAGTCACCGCATCCAGTTGCTTCTGCCGTTTGCGGAGGTCACGCGAGGCCCAGTCGAGCTGGCGCAGACTGTCCAGAATGGCGCCCTTCACGCGGT
>ODAK010004398.1_pt1 | contig 14446 bp, 17 predicted proteins | sample 1539591 | NCBI WGS metagenome assembly ODAK01 (sample SAMEA3539303, study PRJEB22396) | soil metagenome | biome: tundra; feature: field; material: soil | place: USA | collected 2010-05 | depth 0.15 m | reverse complement strand
ATCGAGCGGCGCCCGCGGCTGATGTGCCACCAGAGCAGCGGCGGCGCGGCGAAGCCGAAGATCCAGTGCAGCCACTCCGTCGCTCGCCGGAGTTCTTCGCCGCCGAAGTAGTACAAGCCATAGCCGCTCAATGCCAGCAGGAGGATCGTGGCGGCCGCGACGCAGCCGGTGCTCCGGTTGCGCCGGCGACGCCAGGCATTCACCATGTGGCCGTAGAGCATGGTTCCGGCCAGGTAAATCGTCAGCATGGCCGCGGCACCATGGATCTTCATCATCCAGGGCTCGAGCGGGCTTGGCATTGCGTCTTCGGCAGTCTTCAGATGCACGAAGAGCCAGGCCGCGCCGCTGGCCACCAGGACGGCGATCAGTGCGTACAGCGCGCGCCGGCGGAAGTCGTCGAGTCTCGTGCTGTGATGAAGCGGGTGCAGCCGCGTACGGCGCTTCATGCCGGTGCATTGCCCGCAGATCGATGGAGCACGATTTGCGCGCCGTAGGTGCTCAGCATCGGATGGCTTCGGTTCCCGGTGACCAGCACGACCTTGGCGAGCGCATCGGCCATCATGCAACGCGGCGCCAGCACGCTGGCCCCCGCTGCCGCCGGCAGCGGCGTTCGTTGGCGGGCGTCGATGAGCGCCGATCGTCGATCCACTGGCGTCGCCGCGGCAAGCGAAAGTCCGCTGGTCGCCGAGCTGGCCAGCGCCATGTATCGAACGGCGATCGAAGCGACGAGCCGGGAGGGGTCGGCGGGATCGCGCAAATGGACTACCGCAGCTTCGCGCCCGAAGTGGCGCAAGTCGCCGCCCGCATTGACGAGGGCCGACGCCACGCCGAAGCCTTGCAAGACCTCGATCGCGCGATCGACGGCGTAGCCCTTGGCGATGCCGCCCAGGTCGAGTGGCGCGGCGCCGCGTTCGACCATGACCTGGCCGTTTGCTGGGTCGCCCGTTTCATCGTCTTGTGCCGTTCGCACGGGCGGCAGCAACCCGAGCGCGATCAGCGTACCCGCGACCGCGCAGTCGAAGGCGCCGCTCGACTCGGTCTGCAGCGCCTCGGCACATCGCAAGACCTCGGCTGTCCTCGGATCGACGGGCACGAGAACGCCCGGCCGGGCCCGATTCAGGCGGCTGAGATCGCTGCTTCTTTCATGAAAGCTCATCAATCGATGCACGACGCTTATTTCGGCAAAGGCAGCGTCGATGGCAAGCTGGGCGCGCTCGACGTCCGCCGCTTCGACGCGTATATCGACCAGCGTTCCCAGCAGCGGCTTGGCCCGGCGCAGGCTGGCCGAAGGCTGGGCGGCGAGCGGAGCCGGCTTCAACACGGATCTCGGATCAGCTCTTGGCGAGCGCGACCCGGGCGTAGGTCGCGATGCGCCGGATGCCGTCGGTCAGATGCGTGCACGACAGCGTGGCGCCGCTGATGTTGGCGATGTCGTCGCCGATCGCCAGCGGCGCGTTGACCGTCTTGCCGACGAACTGATTGCGCCAGGCCTTTGTCCGCACCTCGCCGCCGTGCGCTTCGCGATAGGACAGGATCTCGATGTCCTTGATCGCACCGTCGGGAGCCAGCGCCACCGCGTAGTCGATCAACTCGAATTTGCCGATGACGCTGTCCGTCACCACGTATCCGAGCACCTGCTCGCCCGACATGGCCGCCGTTAGCTGCCAGAATGCGGTGCTGAACGGGGCGCCCGCTTTTGACGCGATTAGACGCGTCTGCTCGGGCGTCAGCGCGAGCGCTCGCGGCACGAATTCGCTCGCCCCCGGAAACATCAGGCGCTGTGCAGCCGCGGCGCTCATGTAGTCGGTAGCGAAGGCGGAGTTCGAAACGAGCATCGCCGGCAGCGCCGCTGTCGCACAGATGAAGCAGACCTGGCTGGTCGGGGCGCGCAAGGCCATGGTGGTTTTCCGGTGATCGTCGCTCAGAACTGGAGGCCGAGCCCGAGATCGACTCGCGTGAAGTCGGTGTTGGTCCTGAATTTCTGGAAGTCGACCTTCAGCACGACGTTGGGGTTGAGATAGAAGTTGGTTCCCAGGGTGACGACGTTGTCGCGAGGCACCGGGAAGTAGTCGAAGGTCGTGGGCGACATGGCGTTCGAAAGCTGGCCCGTGGGCGTCGACGGGAAGCCCGGCGCGATTCCTTCGTACTTCGCGCCCATGTCGTAGCGTTCGTAGCGGGCGAAAGGTGCGAGGCGATAGCTGCCACCTTGCCAGAGGGTGTACGCGGCCTGCACGAACCAGCCGTCGAACTTCGAGGGCATGGGATTCGCGGTGCCGGGGAACAGCGCGTTCGTAGCGCCCGCATCGCTGATGGTGCCGCGCGCATACAGGGCCGAGAGATCCCACTTGCCCGGCTGATAGCGCGCATGCGTTTCCCACAGGCTCGCGCGTTGGCTGCCGATGCCGGGTCGGGCTGGCACGGCGTCGCCCGTGAAGTAGGTGCCACCCAGCGTCAGTCCGGGCACGCCGCGGTAGTTGAGCGACACATATTGCGAGAGGTGCTGGGCGCTGGCCAGCGCGAGTTCCTGGTGCGTCGCCTGGAACGGCGCTACGTCGTTGTTGATGAGCTCGAGCGCCGAGGTGTACAGCGCCGATTCCGGCGCGAAATCCCATTTCGAGAGGTCCATCCCCGTCGTGAGGCCGACGTTCCAGTCGAAGCCCGAGTCGGTCGTGCCATAGAAGGAGAGGCCGCCTTCGCGCCATGTGCTCGGAATGATCAGTGTCTCGACGAAGTTGCGCTGCACGCCGTAGAAGCTGGTCGGCTCGTGGTTCTCGTTGAGCAGCCCGACGGGGATCAGGAACAGCCCGGCGCGGGCGCCGATGCTGTCATTGATCTTCCTGTCGATATAGAACTGCTCGACTTCGAATTCGCCCGGATCGTCGGCCGAGCTGACCGCGTGCTCGACCTCGTATTCCGAATTGAAGCGCGTCTTGTCGTCGAACTGGTAGCCGATGCCGAAGACGGCGCGCGCGAGATCCATCTTCGTCTGTTCGGCTTTGTGCGTCGGGCGCGCGTAGTAGACCTCGCCGTAGCCCCACAGCGAGAACTTGTTCCAGGGCTCGGCCCGGGCGGCCTGAACCGTCGCCTGTTGCGCGGCCTGGGTTGCCGTCTGGGTCGCTGCCGCGACCTCGTTCTTGATCTGCCGCTGCTCGGCAACCGCCTGTTGCACCTGCTGGACCTGCGCCCGCTGCTGCTCGACGACGGCGCTGCTCTGTTGCTTCATCTCGAGCAGTTGCCGCTTCATCTCGAGCAACTGCTGCTGCATCTCGGCCGCCGATTTTGTGAGCGCCTCGTTCTGGCTCTCTAGCTTCCTGATGAGGGCGGCGTTGTCCGATGCCGGATCGGCTGCCAGCGCGTCGGTGGCTGCGGTAATCCCCGAGAGCAGGCAAGCCATCGCGATCGCGCGACATGTCGGGTCGAGGGAGGGGCGTTTCATGAAGAGCAACTCCGGACAGGGTTGACGCTCAGGGCACGTCGGCGCCCGCGAAAGGAAACGCAGGCTGGAGCCTCTCGTCTATCGCAAATGATCATCGGAGCAGCAACGAGAATGATTCCTGTTCATTGTCGCACTGTACTTGAAGAACTTCGATAGTCCTGGATTGGTCGGCGCGACAGCTGCGCGGGCAATCGTCGGAGAATCGCCGACATGACCACTTCCAGCTGGCTCTACTGGGCGCTTCTCTCGGCCGTCTTCGCGGCGATGACGGCGATCTTCGCCAAGATCGGCATCCAGGGCGTCGACTCGGACCTCGCGACCCTGGTTCGAACGGCGATCGTCATCGTCATCCTCGCGATATTCGTCTGGTCCACCGGGAAGTGGAGCGATCCCTTCGCGCTGCCGCGCAAGACCTGGCTCTTCCTCGCCCTCTCCGGATTGGCGACGGGGGCATCATGGGTCTGCTATTTCCGCGCGCTCCAGATCGGTGAGGCGTCGAAGGTCGCACCTGTCGACAAGCTGAGTCTGGTCTTGGTCGCCGTCTTCGCCTTTGCCTTTCTCGGCGAGCGGCCCTCCGGGCGCGAATGGGCAGGCATCGGCCTGGTGGCGAGCGGCGTGCTCGTGCTGGCGCTCAAGAGATAGAAGCTGCGCGGCGCGGCCGATGCGCAGGAGCGAGGCTCGAACGCCCGGATATCCGCCGCCTCCGTGCCTTGCTTCACGCCCACCGGCCGGGCTCGTTCACAATGCCTCGCGTTGCGCACTACGCTGCGCTTTTGCGCGAACACCAAGGGAAGCGATGAGAGTCTTCACCGGGATACTCGTTCTTGCGATGAGCGGCTGCTCGACCCCTTCGGACGTCGTGCCGACAGGCAAGAACAACTACCTGGTCCGCCCGGACGCCTCGAGCGGTGCGACCACCGACGCGGACCTCAAGGCCTTCGGGATCAAGCGCGCCAACGAGTATTGCGACGCCAAGGGCCAGCATGCGATCGTGACAGTCGGCGTGTCGTCGAGCTGGCTGCCCATGTCGTCGCAGCACGCCGAAGTGCGTTTCACCTGCATCGACAAGTAGCACGCGGTCTTCGCTGAACCTTCAGCGCCGCCGCTCGCGAGCGCCAGCCTGGGATCGCGAGGCCTTTCGCTGGCGCCGGCGCGCCGTCGTCGCCGCTCAGATTCGCCGCAGTGTCAGGGCGAGTCCGATGAGGCCGTACCACCCGGCAGCAACGACGATGGCCCCGATCAGCACATACGGAACCCGGCCTGCCGTGGCCGCGATGGCGACGATGATCATCGCTCCTGCCGCGATGCCGAAAAGGCCGGCTCCGCGTAGCAGCCCCTCGCGGCGAACGAAGGCCGCGCTCCAGCTCATCATCCCCGCAGCTTGGAAAAGCAGGCCCGTCGGCATGACAAAGGCGATGATCGTTCCGAGGAGGACGAAGAGGATCCTCGCCTCGCCCTGCCGCTCGACGACGTCGACGTAGCGGGCCGCGATGGCCGGCGTTACGAGGCCGTCGAGCAGCATCGAGAGCATGAGAAAAGCGGTCCCGATGGCGCCGAGAACGAGCCCGGCAACCGCAGGAATCCGATGCAAGCCCAGGCGCATCGACAAGACGGCGAGGCACACGAGCTGGGCACCGAGGACGGCGATGAAGCCGCCGTGGACGACGGCGTCGACGGTTCGGCTTGCCGCTTCGCTGCGCAGCACGTCGGCGAAGGTCTGGGCCGCCGCCGAGGGATGATTGACGAGCAGTCCGAGGCTTGCCACGGCGAGGACGAGAAGGGCCAAGCCGGCGGGGCGCCCCGCTGGAAGTGCACTGTCGCTGCTCACCGTGATGTTCGCTCCGGGCCTGTGTGAAGGAATGCTAGGGGCGCGTCCGTCGCAGATGGCGGCGTCATCGGCCCTTGTGTCCATTTCCGGACAATCGAGTCCATGTGTCCAGAATCGCTGCCCTTGACTTCGGACTTCGCGTAGCTTTCCGGCATGCCCAGTCTTCGCGCCGATCGCCGCATCGAACGGACCCGTCAGGCCCTGATGCGCGCTCTCGTCGATCTGCTGCTATCCGAAGACCTCGAGAGCATCACGATCGCTTCGATCGTCGCCCGCGCCGACGTCGGCCGCTCGACCTTCTACACGCACTTTCGCGGCCGCGACGACATTCTCAAGGCTAGCCTGTCGTTCCCGTCGGCGCCGCTCGCGAGGATCGTCGGCGAGCCGGTCGAGGTGGTCGTGCTGCTGCCGCTTCTCGCCCATTTTCGCGAGCAGCGAAGGCTCGCCCGTGCCTTCACGCAAGGACCGCTGCGCCGACTCTGGGTTCGGCGTCTCGCCGAGCTGATCGAGCCCGACTTGTCGGCACTGGCGCTCCGCCTGCGGGCCCGACCGCTGCTTCCCGTCGCGCTCGCGTCGCTGGAGGTGGCGGAGTTGCAGATCGCTCTCATCGTCCAGTGGCTGGCGAGCCGCGATCCCGTGCCGCCGGAGGCCGTTGCCGAAGCGCTGATCGCCCTGACCCGTGCGGCGGTCGCCGCGTTGCTCGCGACCCCGAAGGAGGGGGCGCGCGGCAACTGAACCCGTGGCCTTGACCGTCCCTAGCCGTCGAGCGGCTGCAGCAGGCCGCGCTTCTCGATGAACGACACGACTTCGTCGAGGCCGCTCTTCGTCTTCAGGTTCGTCATCACGAAAGGCTTCGTGCCGCGCATGCGCAAGGTGTCGGCACGCATCACCTCGAGGCTGGCGCCGACGTAGGGTGCGAGGTCGGTCTTGTTGATGACGAAGAGATCGCTCTTCGTGATGCCGGGGCCGCCCTTCCTCGGAATCTTCTCGCCGGCGGCGACGTCGATCACGTAGATCGTCAGGTCGCTGAGCTCGGGGCTGAAGGTCGCGGCGAGGTTGTCGCCGCCGCTTTCGACGAAGACGATGTCGGCGTCGGGATATTTCTCGAGCATGCGGTCGATCGCCTCGAGGTTGATCGATGCGTCTTCGCGGATCGCGGTGTGCGGGCAGCCGCCGGTCTCGACGCCGACGATGCGGTCGGCCTCGAGGGCGCCGGCCACCGTGAGGAGACGCTGGTCTTCCTTGGTGTAGATGTCGTTGGTGACGACGACGAGATCCCAGCGCTCGCGCATCGCCTTGCACAGCATCTCGACGAGCGTCGTCTTGCCCGAGCCGACCGGGCCGCCGACGCCGACACGCAGTGGCGGCAGCCTGCGGGTGCGGCGAGGAATCGAATGGAGTGCACTCATGGGAGTCAGGAGCGAAAGAGCCGCGAGTATTGCTCTTCGTGCTGCGAGGAAAGGATGGCGAGCATCGGCGTGAAGGCCTGCATGTCGTCGAACGGCAAGCGGGCCGCGCCGGCGACGACGCCGGGGATCGCTTGCGACAGGCCGGCGAGGATGCGCTGGCCGGCAGCCTGGCCGAGCGGGATCGCTTTCATCGCCGCCTGGGTCATGTTCTCGGCCCAGCCGGCCGCGAAGGCGATGAGCACGTGGCGCAGCGGTGCGCCGGCGGCCGCGCCGGCCAGCGCGAAGGCCACCGGCCAGGTCGGCGCGGGCGTCAGCGCGGCGAGCGCGGGCAGGCGCGCGTCCGGCACGTCGTGCTGGCGCAGCCACTGCGCCAGCGAGCGGCCCATCTGCTCGCTCTGCAGCCGCCACTCGCTCGTCTCGCGCGTCGTCGCGACCCAGGCGTTCAACTTGGCGATGCGCGCTTCGTCGCGCCGCTTCCAGGCTCGCGTCGCGTGGGCGACGACCGCAAGATCGCTGCGGGCGATGCCGAGATGTAACTGGTCGAGGAGCCAAGCCAGGGCCGGCGCTTCTGCGCCGACGAGGCCGGCCTCGAACGCCGCTTCGAAGCCGTCGGAATAGCTGAAGCCACCGACCGGCAGGCTCGGCGACGCGAGGCGCATCAGCTGCAGCAAGGCCGGTGCAGCGAGCCCGGCTTTGCGGCGGACGGCGAGCCTGCGCGATCTCATCGCGGCTTATGTCCGTGGTCGTGCGAATGACCATGCCCGTGGTCGTCGCCATGCTCGTGCTCGTGCTCGTGCGCCGCGCTCACGGACTCGTAGGCGCCGGCTTCCGGCTCGAACGCCGCCAGCGTCTCTTCGACGCGCAGCCCCATGCGGCGCAGCATCTCGGCGAGCACGTGGTCGGGCTCGAGCTGCAGATGCCCGGGCTTGACTTCGAGCGGCACGTGCCGGTTGCCCAGGTGGTAAGCGGCGCGCAGCAGGTCGAGCGGCGAACCACGCGCACCGGGGGTGACGACGAAGACAGGCTGCGGCCGTGCCTTCACCGCGACAAGCGATCCATCCTCGCCGACAAGCACGTCGCCGCCGCGGACGATGCGACCGCGCGGAAGAAATACGCCGATGCTGCGGCCCTGCGAATCGACGGCGTCGAAGCGGCTCTTTTGTCGCGTGTCCCAGTCGAGCTCGATCGTCGCGGCGCGGCGCACGAGCACCGGGGCCAGGCCGGCGCCGGCCGCGATCAGCCTGCCGGCGACGAGCATGTGGCGGCGACGCGCAAGGCCGCCGGGCTCAGAAGAGGAAGTAGCGCTGCGCCATCGGCAGCACGGAGGCCGGCTCGCAGGTGAGGAGCGTTCCGTCGGCGCGGACCTCGTAGGTCTGCGCATCGACCTCGATCTTCGGCGTCGCGTCGTTCAGCACCATGCTGCGCTTGCCGATCGAGCGCGTGTGGCGCACCGGCACGGCGCGGCGTGAAAGGCCGAGCTGCGCCGGGATGCCGGCATCGATCGAGGCCTGCGAGACGAAGGTGACCGAAGACACGGCAAGCGCGCCGCCGAAGGCGCCGAACATCGGCCGGAAGTGGACCGGCTGCGGCGTCGGGATCGACGCATTCGGATCGCCCATCGCTGCCATCGCGATCATGCCACCCTTGACGATCAGGTACGGCTTGACGCCGAAGAACGCCGGTTTCCAGAGCACGAGGTCGGCGAGCTTGCCTGGTTCGATCGAGCCCACTTCAAGCGCGATGCCCTGGGCGATGGCCGGGTTGATCGTGTACTTGGCGATGTAGCGCTTGACCCGGAAGTTGTCGTTGCGGTCCTTCGCTTCGCAGGCGTGGCGGCCGGGCGAGGGCGCCAGCCAGCCGCGCTGCGCCTTCATCTTGTGCGCCGTCTGCCAGGTACGGATGATGACCTCGCCGACCCGGCCCATCGCCTGGCTGTCCGACGACATCATCGAGAAAGCGCCCATGTCGTGCAGCACGTCCTCGGCGGCGATCGTCTCGCGGCGGATGCGGCTCTCGGCGAAGGCCAGATCCTCGGCGATCGCCGGGTCGAGGTGGTGGCAGACCATCAGCATGTCGAGGTGTTCGTCGACGGTGTTGACGGTGTAGGGCATCGTCGGGTTCGTCGACGAGGGCATTACGTTCGGCAGGCCGGCCGCCTTGATGATGTCGGGCGCATGGCCACCGCCCGCGCCCTCGGTGTGGAAGGTGGCGATGGCGCGGCCCTTGAACGCGGCGAAGGTGTCCTCGACGAAGCCCGATTCGTTGAGCGTGTCGGTGTGGATCGTCACCTGGATGTCGTGGCGTTCGGCGACCGACAGGCAGGTGTCGATCGCCTTCGGCGTCGTGCCCCAGTCCTCGTGCAGCTTCAGGCCGCAGGCGCCGGCCTCGACCTGCTCTTCGAGCGCGGCGGGCAGGCTGGCATTGCCCTTGCCCATGAAGCCGAGGTTCATCGGGAAGGCTTCCGCCGCCTTCAGCATCGAATGGATGTGCCAGGGCCCGGGCGTGCAGGTTGTCGCGAAGGTGCCGGTCGCCGGGCCGGTGCCGCCGCCGAGCATCGTCGTCACGCCGCTCGCCAGCGCTTCCTCGATCTGCTGCGGGCAGATGAAGTGGATGTGCGAATCGACGCCGCCGGCGGTGACGATCATGCCTTCGCCGGCGATGATCTCGGTGCCCGGGCCGATGACGATGTCGATGCCCGGCTGCACGTCGGGGTTGCCGGCCTTGCCGAGCGCGGCGATGCGGCCGGCCTTGATCGCGACGTCGGCCTTGACGATGCCCCAGTGATCGATGACGAGCGCATTCGTGATCACCGTGTCGGCGACGTGCGCCGAGATGCGCTGGCTCTGGCCCATGCCGTCACGGATCGTCTTGCCGCCGCCGAACTTCACTTCCTCGCCGTAGCCGCCGGCGCGCAAGGTGTAGTCGTCCTCGACTTCGACCACGAGGCCGGTATCGGCCAGGCGCACGCGGTCGCCGACGGTCGGGCCGAACATTTCGGCATAGGCACGGCGCGTGATCGTGACCATCGGCTCGCTTTCAGCGATCGCGTCAAAGGCCGCCGCCGACAAGGCCGCGAAAGCCGTGCACGATGCGATCGCCAGCGTAGGCGACGAGGACGACGCTGCGCTGCTGCCCGGGCTCGAAGCGAACGGCCGTTCCCGAGGCGATGTCGAGGCGCATGCCGCGCGCCGCGCCGCGGTCGAAGCGCAGCGCTGCATTCGTTTCGGCGAAGTGATAGTGCGAGCCCACCTGGATCGGCCGGTCGCCGGTGTTCTCGACGACGATGTCGACGCTCGCGCGGCCGGCGTTGAGCGCCACCTCGCCGTCCTCGACGAAGAGCTCGCCCGGCGTCATGCAAACGGGAGGCCGGCGCGCCTCATGAGATGGGCTGGTGCACGGTGACCAGCTTGGTGCCGTCGGGAAAGGTCGCCTCGACCTGGATGTCGGGAATCATCTCGGCGACGCCTTCCATGACGTCGCTGCGCGCGAGCACGCTCTTGCCTTCGCTCATCAGCGTGCTCACGCTCTTGCCGTCGCGTGCGCCTTCCACGATGGCGGCGCTGATGAGGGCAACGGCTTCGGGATGGTTGAGCTTCAAGCCGCGGGCACGTCGCCGCTCGGCCAATAACGCGGCGGTGAAGAGCAGCAGCTTGTCTTTTTCGCGCGGCGTCAGGTCCATCGCTGGTCGGTTGTGCTTCGTCTCGCCCTTGGCGCGACTGCAAGACGAGTGCCATGGCGGCGTTCTCGACGATGATACGTTGTCGGTCGCGCGCCGCACGCCGTCACGTGCGCCAGACGCGCGGCGCACAAGGCGCGCGTTGCCAGGCGACGAGGCGCCAGGCGCTCCAGATCCGCGTCAGCAGATCCATCGCCGGCTCGACGCGCGGCGCCAGAGCGCGAACGACGACGACCTGCGCCTGCACCGCGCTTGCGCCGGCCGTCGAGCGCAGAGGATGCTCGCGCATCGCGTCGCGCGCTGCCTCGAGCATGGCATCACGGCGCGATTCGGCCAGGGCGCTGCCAGCGGCGAACCAGAGTGTCGCGAGCACGGCGCGGCCAGCCCAGCCGAGAGGAGATTCGAGCAGGCGCGCATCGTCGCCGTGAATCGTGCCGCGCTCGAGCCAGCAGCCGGGCAGCTCGATCGCCTGCGTGAAGCGGCCTTGCATGAAGGGCTGGCTCGAGGCCGGCAGGCCGAGCGCCGTCACGTCCCAGCCGATCATTTCGGCGCCGGGCGCGAGTTCGAAGCGCGACCGGTTCTCGGCGATGCAGCCGCTGAAGGCGATGGTCTCGAGCGGCAACCATTCGAATCGCGAACCCGTCGCGGCGCGAACCGCCACCGCTTGCGTCGCCGCTGCGCCGGCGCTGCGATAAAAGCGCGTCGCACCGGGTGTCGTGACGAGCGCGTGCGCGCCGGGCTCGACGTCGATCTCGATGTCGAGTAGGTCGCCACCTACGATGCCGCCCGGCGGATGCACGAGGACGCTGTGGCAGACGTCGGCGCCTTCCGGGTGCAGGCTCCTGAGAACGCGCAGCGGCCCGTCGTGGCGATCGTGGACGAGCGTACGTTCTTCGTGCCGGCGATATCGGAGCGCCAGAGTGCCGTGCCAACCCATCCGGCGGGTTAGGGCCTGTTAGCGCTACGGGAGGGTTCGCGCCGGGGTGGCGCTGTGGCACACAACGAGCGCGCAACGCCGCCCTGCGGCCTGCGCCACCCCGGCCCTGCGGGTGATCGCAGCAAACGGGCGCCCGCCGCGTTGCAAATGCTCGCCGTAGCCGCCGCTACGGCTGTGCTTTGCGCCTTGCGGGCGCCCGTTTGCTGAGTCACGCGAACCCTCCCCGTAGCGTTAACAGGCCCTGGTGGAAACGCGCGAGTGTAGCGAGCGTGATCTGCTGCACGGCCGCTGCGGCAGGGCGCGGCGACAATGGCGGCATGCGCTTGTTCCTTCGCGCCGGCCTCGCTCTTCTGCTCGCCATCGTCCTCGTCGCAGCCGGCATCCGCTACGTCTTCCCGCAACTCGCGCTGTCCATCGCGCTCGACGTCGAGCACTGGCGCGCCGGGCTCGTCGAGCGCGAGATCAGGCTGCCCGATGGCCTGAGGATCTCGTATCTCGAAGGCGGCCGCGGCGAAGACCTCGTCCTGCTCCATGGCTTCGGCGCCGACAAGGACAACTTCATCCGCATCGCGCCTTTCCTGGAGCCGAGCTACCGCGTCATCGTGCCCGATCTCGTCGGCTTCGGCGATTCGTCACATCCCGCCGATGCCGACTATTCGCCTGCCGCCCAGGCCGAGCGCGTGCGCGCTTTCTGCAAGGCGCTTGGTCTCACGTCGTTTCATCTCGGAGGCAGCTCGATGGGCGGGCAGATCGCGCTCACCCTGGCAGCCGCGCATCCGCACGAGGTGCGCAGCCTCTGGCTGCTCGATCCGGGCGGCATCTGGAGCGCGCCCGAGAGCGAAGCGACGCGCACGATGCGCGAAAGCGGAAGAAACCCCTTGCTCGTGAGCAGCGAAGACGATTTCGCGACGCAGCTCGCTCTGACCATGAGCCGCCCGCCGCCGATCCCGCGCTTCCTGCAGGACTTGATGGCGCGCCGCCGCATTGCGAACCGCGCGCTCGAGGAGCGTATCCAGCGCCAGGCGCGAGCCGATTCGATCGAAAGCCGCATCGATGGGCTTCGCACTTCGACGCTGGTCGTCTTCGGCGCCAACGACCGGGTGATCAACCCGGCGACGGCGCAGCTGCTGAAGAAGTTGCTGCCGCACTCGCACGTCGTCATCATGCCCGGCGTCGGCCATTTGCCGGCGCTCGAAGAGCCCGGGCATGCGGCGAGTGACTACATCCGGTTCCGTGATTCGATGTAGTTGGCCCGACGCTCGCCGGGCCGCCCCAAGGGCGCCGCCGCCCCCTCGGAAGGCAGCGTCCGAAGGGAGCGCGGGGGCTTTCTGTCTATGCGCCGGCGGCCTTGCCGACCATCTCGCGCAGGACCTGCCTCATCCGCACGAAGCCGCGCCCGCTCGGCATCCACTCGAGCATCGGCGTCTCGAGCTTCTTGGCCAGGCCCATCGGCGCCGGCTCGATCTGCACGCCCGGCCCGGCCGCCGCGTTGAAGTCGCGAAGCGCGCGCGGCATGTGATAGCCGTGGGTGACAAGCAGGATGTGGTCGATGCCCGCGGGCTTGAGCAGGGCAAGCGTGTGCGCCGCGTTCTCCCGGGTGTCGCGCGAGTCCTCCTCGAGCCACTTGATCGGTTGCCTGAAATCTTCGGCGGCGATCTTGGCGGCGATGCGCGCCTCGGGCGCCGCGTCTTCCTGAGCCCAGCCGATGCCGCCGCTGTAGGCGATCTGCGCACCCGTTTCGCGGCCGAGCCAGAGGCCATAGCGCAATCGCTCCAGCGACTGCTCCTGCAGGCTGCTGACGCCGTATTCGGGAGCGAACGGCTCGACGCCACCGCCGAGGATGACGATGGCGATCGGCTTCTTCGCCGCCACCTCCGCGCGCAGCTCGCGAACGCGATCGAGGCTGAGTGCTGTCGGCGGCCGCAGCATCAGCTGCGTCAGGCCGCGCGCCGCACCGCTGCAGGTCGAAAGCCAGAGCAGGACGACGCTGACGACGATGAGCAGCCAGCCCAGGCCGCGCCGCGGCAAAAGGAGGCGCGCGCCGACGAGCGTCAGCAGCAGCAAGGGAACGGGAGGCAGGAGAAGCGCGGTAATCACCGGCTTCCACGACTCGATACCGAGCATGACGAAAAAACTGTTCACGGTTCTCTTTTCTTGTCGGTTCAGAGCACTGCGGCGGCTCGCGATTGTGCCCAAGCCGGGGCGCCGCGGCATGACGTTGCAAAGGGTCACGTTCGGCCGGCCACGCGCAAATGCCGCCTGCGGCGGAAAATGCCGGCTCGAGCATGGACAGGAGGACGACATGAGCGAACGCGTCGAGACCGTCACCCTGGGTGGCGGCTGCTTCTGGTGCACCGAGGCGGTCTACGAGCGCGTGCGCGGTGTCAAGGCGGTCGAGTCGGGCTATTCGAACGGGCACGTCGATCGTCCGAGCTATGAGCAGGTGTGCGGCGGCGACACGGGCCATGCCGAAGTAGTTCGCGTCAGCTTCGATCCGGAGCAGATCACGCTGCGCGAGATCCTCGAGATCTTCTTCGTCGTTCACGATCCGACCCAGCTCAACCGCCAGGGCAACGACACGGGGACGCAGTACCGCTCGGGCATCTACTTCCACAGCCCCGAGCAGGAGAAGGTGGCGCGCGAGGTGCTCGCCGAAGTCGACGAGCTGCATCGCGGCCGCGCCGTGACCGAGGTGCTGCCCGAAACCAACTACTCCAGGGCCGAGGCCTATCACCAGCACTACCTCGCGAACCACCCGAACCAGGGCTATTGCGCCATGGTCGTCGCGCCCAAGGTCGAGAAGTTCAGGAAGACGTTTGGGGCCAGGGTCGCGGCCTGACTTCCGGGCCGCGATGTCGGGCTTCAAAAGGTCTTGCTGATGCCGACGTAGAGCGTCCTTCTCGGGCCGTACTGCGGCGCGCCGACGCCGATACCCGTGCCGTCGCGCAGTTCGTAGATGCGGTCGAAGACGTTGAGCATCGAGACGCGCGCGTCGAGCTTGCCGAATCCCGTGCCGAAGTCGAGGCTGCGCGAAACGGCCAGGTTGATCTGCGTGTAGCTCGGCAGGTGACCGGTATTGGCGAAGCCGTCGCGCAGGCCGCTGCCGTAGAGCGCGTCGACGCCCAGCGACGTGCTGTCGGCCCAGCGGTAGGACACGCCG
>ODAK010004397.1_pt1 | contig 14446 bp, 8 predicted proteins | sample 1539591 | NCBI WGS metagenome assembly ODAK01 (sample SAMEA3539303, study PRJEB22396) | soil metagenome | biome: tundra; feature: field; material: soil | place: USA | collected 2010-05 | depth 0.15 m | reverse complement strand
GCCGCCGAAGCCATGGCCGGCGAACTCGGTCATCGCCGCGCGCAGGATTTCCTGCCGGGTGCGATCGGCGTCGCGCGACCGGAATTCGACGACGGCTGCGGCCCGTGTGCTCACAGGCTGAATAATTCACCAAACGGTGAATTGATGAAATCAGGGCGAACCCTGAGGCTCGAGCAGCGCGAACCACACGCGGGCCGGCGAGGAAGGCACACTCTCGGCAGCTCCGCTGCGTTTGCCGACATGACTTTTTCTGCCAAGCCGCTCCGTCCCGCCGGCCATGCACTCGTCGAGGCGCTGATCGCTCAGGGTATCGACACGGCGTTCGGCGTTCCCGGTGAAAGCTTCCTCGCGACGCTGGACGGCTTCTACGAGCACAGGGACCGCATCCGCTTCATCGCCTGCCGGCACGAAGGCGGCGCCAGCTACATGGCCGAGGCGCAGGGCAAGCTCACGGGTAGGCCGGGTATCTGCCTCGTGACGCGCGGGCCGGGCGCGAGCAACGCCGCGATCGGCCTGCACACGGCGTTCCAGGATTCGACGCCGATGATCGTCTTCATCGGCCAGGTGGCGAGCGAGCAGCGCGACCGCGAAGCCTTCCAGGAGGTCGACTACCGGCAGATGTTCGGCCCTGGAACGCTCGGTTTCGCCAAGTGGGTGGGCGAGGTGCAGGACGCGGATCGATTGCCGGAGTACGTGGCGCGGGCCTTCCACACCGCGATGCAGGGAAGGCCAGGGCCGGTCGTGCTCGCCCTGCCCGAAGACATGCTGCGCGCACCGACAGCGGCGCCGGCATTGCCACGGATCGACCCAGCGCTCTCGGCCCCGGCGCCCGAGGCTCTGCTCGAGCTGTGTCGGCTTCTTGCCACCGCGAAGCGGCCCGTCGTCATCGCCGGCGGCAGCGGCTGGACGGCGGCGGCGTGCGAAGCCCTCGAACGCTTCGCCGAACGCTGGCAGTTGCCGGTTGGCTGCGCCTTTCGCTTCCAGGACGTGTTCGACAACCGGCACGACCACTACGCCGGCGACGTCGGCATCGGCATCAGTCCGAAGCTGGCCACGCGGATCGGCGAGGCCGATCTCGTGATCGCGGTCGGCGCCCGGCTCGGCGAGATGACGACCGGCGGCTACGAGCTGCTGAAGCCGCCGCGGCCGCGGCAAAAGCTCGTCCACATCCACGCCGGGGCCGAAGAGCTGGGCCGCGTCTACGCCGCCGATCTGCTCGTGCATTCTTCGATGGCCTGCGCCGCACCGGCGCTGGCCGTGCTCGATCCGCCGCCCGAGCTGCCGTGGCGCGAGTGGACGCGCGCCACCCACGCCGACTACGAAGCCAACCTCGTTGCGACACCGGTCGCGCCGCTCGACATGGCCGAGGTCGTGAAGACGATCGCGCGGCTCGTCCCGCCCGACAGCGTCCTGACGAACGGCGCCGGCAACTTCAGCGGCTGGCTGCATCGCTACTACCGCTATCCGGGTCTGCGTCACGCCGGCCGGACGCAGCTCGCGCCGACGTCGGGCGCGATGGGCTACGGCTTTCCCGCCGCCGTGGCCGCCGCCTTGCTGCAGCCGCAGCGCACGGTCGTCAACCTCGCTGGCGACGGCGACTTCCTGATGACGAGCCAGGACATGGCGACGGCCATCGCGTACGGCGTGAAGCGCCTGGTCAGCATCGTCGTCGACAACGCGTCGTACGGGACGATCCGCATGCACCAGGAGCGCGAGTACCCGGGCCGCGTCTCGGGCAGCGACCTCGGCAATCCCGACTTCGCGGCGCTGGCGCGCGCCTACGGCTGGTGGGCGAGCGAGCGCGTCGACGTGACAGCGGCGTTCGAGCCGGCCCTGCGCGCCGCGCTCGACTGCGGCCGGCCGGCGCTGATCCACCTCCGGCTCGACGCCGACGTGATCACGAGCCGAACGACGCTGGCGGCGATCCGCGCTTCGGCCTTGCAGAAGGGGCGCTGACGACAACGACTTCGAGCAGGCGGTCCAGGCCGCCTTCGTCGATCGCGACCATCGCCGCGTCGCGCACAATCGGCTTGGCGTGGTAGGCGACCGAAAGGCCCGCCGCGGCCAGCATCGGCAGGTCGTTGGCGCCGTCGCCGACGGCGATGGTGCGCGCCGGATCGAGCCCGAGCGAAGCGCAGGTGTCGAGCAGCATGCGCCGCTTTTCGGCACCATCGCAGATGTCGCCCCAGGGCTGGTCGACCATGCGGCCGGTCAAGCTGCCATCGGCGATTTCCAGCACGTTGCTGCGCGTGAAATCGATGCCGAGGCGATCCCGGAGGCGCTCGGTAAAGAAGGTGAAGCCGCTGGAAGCGAGAACGGTCTTCAGGCCCGCCGCGCGACACGCCGTGACGAGCGCTTCGGCGCCCGGGTTGAAGCGCAGGCGCTCGTCGTAGACATGCTGCAGCGCCGCGGCGGGAACGCCTTTCAGCAAGGCGACGCGCTGGCGCAGGCTGGCCTTGTAGTCGGCTATCTCGCCGCGCATCGCCGCTTCTGTGATCGCCGCCACTTCGGCCTTCTTTCCGACCACGGAAGCGATCTCGTCGACGCACTCGATCGAGATCAGCGTCGAATCCATGTCGAACGCCACGAGGTCGAAGTCGGCGAGGCGAAGGGGCGGTACGAAACCCCGAATCACGAGTCCCGGCGAAACGCTCATGCCGCCTCCAGCAGCTTCGGCGCACCGAGCGAACGAAACACGTCGCGAACCAGCTGGACGCGATCGCGCACCTCGGGTGCGTCGCGCTCGATGCGCAGCCGCTCGTTGCCGCTGAGCTTGATGTGGCGGTTCTTCTGCACGAGCTCGATGATGCGCAGCGCGTCGATGGGCGGATTCGGCGCAAAGGTGATCGCCGTTACCTTGTCGCCGGCGTCGATCTTCGTCACGCCGTACGTCCTGGCGAGGACGCGCAGGCGATGCACGTCGAAGAGCGTCTGCCCTTGCGCCGGCAGCCGGCCGAAGCGGTCCGTGATCTCCTCGAGCATGGCGTCGATCTGCTCGGCGCGCTGCGCGCTCGCCAGCCGCTTGTAGAGCGAGAGGCGGATGTGCACGTCGCCGCAATAGGCATCGGGAAGCAGCGCCGGCGCGTGCAGGTTGATCTCGGTCACGGCCGAAAGCGGCGCCAGCAGGTCGGGTTCGCGGCCGGCCTTCAGCGAGCGCACCGCCTCGGCGAGCATGTCGTTGTAGAGCTGGAAGCCGACTTCCATCATGTTGCCGCTCTGGTTGTCGCCGAGCACCTCGCCGGCGCCGCGGATCTCGAGGTCGTGCATGGCGAGGTAGAAGCCCGAGCCGAGCTCCTCCATCTGCTGGATCGCCTCGAGCCGCTGCGCCGCCTGCTTCGTCAATGCCTCGACGTCGGGAACGAGCAGGTAGGCGTAGGCCTGGTGATGCGAGCGGCCGACCCGGCCGCGCAGCTGATGCAATTGAGCGAGGCCGAACTTGTCGGCACGGGCGATGACGATCGTGTTGGCACTGGCCACGTCGATGCCGGTCTCGATGATGGTCGAGCAGAGCAGGACGTTGTACCGCTGGGCGACGAAATCGCGCATCACGCGTTCCAGCTCGCGCTCCGGCATCTGGCCGTGCGCGACGGCGATGCGCGCCTCCGGAACGAGCGCCTGCAGCGTCTCGCGCCGGTGCTCGATCGTCGCCACGTCGTTGTGCAGGAAGTAGACTTGGCCGCCACGCTTCAACTCGCGCAGAACGGCCTCGCGGATCGTGCCCGAGCCTTCGTTGCGAACGAAGGTCTTGATCGCAAGGCGCCGCTGCGGCGCGGTGGCGATGACCGAGAGATCGCGCAGGCCCTCGAGCGCCATTCCGAGGGTGCGTGGAATCGGCGTCGCGGTGAGCGTCAGCACGTCGACCTCGGCGCGCATCGCCTTGATCATCTCCTTGTGGCGAACGCCGAAACGATGCTCCTCGTCGATGACCAGGAGGCCGAGCCGCTTGAACTTGACGTCGGCCGAGAGCAGCTTGTGAGTCCCGACGACGATGTCGATCGTGCCTTCCTCGAGCCCCGCGAGCGCCGCCTTCACCTCCTTCGGCGAGCGAAAGCGCGACAGCTCGGCGACCTTGATCGGCCACTTGCCGAAGCGGTCGGCGATGGAGTGATAGTGCTGCTCGGCGAGCAGCGTCGTCGGCGCCAGGATGGCCACCTGCTTGCCGCCGCTGACCGCGACGAAGGCGGCGCGCAGGGCGACCTCGGTCTTGCCGAAGCCGACGTCGCCGCAGACGAGCCGGTCCATCGGCCGCGGCGAGACCATGTCCTGGATGACGGCGTGGATAGCGGCGTGCTGGTCCGGCGTCTCCTCGAAGCCGAAGCTCGCTGCGAACGCCTCGTAGTCGTGCGGTTCGAAACGGAACGCGAAGCCCTCGCGCGCGGCCCGACGCGCGTAAAGGTTGAGCAGCTCGGCCGCCGTGTCGCGCACCTGCTCGGCCGCTTTGCGCCGCGCTTTTTCCCACTGGCCCGAGCCGAGCTTGTGCAGCGGCGCTTCCTCGGCGCTGACCCCGGTGTAGCGGGCGATGAGATGCAGCTGCGCCACCGGCACGTAAAGCGTCGCTTTCTCGGCGTACTCGAGGTGCAGGAATTCGCTCGCCTCTTCATCCGCGCCGCCGAGCGCGATCGTGGTCAGGCCGAGATAGCGGCCGATGCCATGATTGACGTGGACGACCGGGTCGCCGACCTTAAGCTCCGAGAGATCCTTTATGAGGGCGTTGACGTCGCTCGTCTGTTCCTGGCGGCGGCGCTTGCGCGTTCCCGGCGTCGTTGCGAAGAGCTCGGTCTCGGTGACGAATTCGATCGTGAGCGCCTCGCCGGCCTCGGCCGCCCGCCGCCAGGCAAAGCCTTGGGCCAGCGGCGCGACGGCGATGGCGAAGCGCTCGTCGCCCGACTCGAACTCGGCGAGCGATCCCACCGCGGGTGGATCGATGCGGCTGTCGCGCAGAAGCTCGAGCAGGCTTTCGCGCCGTCCTTCGCTTTCGGCAACGATCAGCACGCGATTCGGCGTCGTGGCGACGTGCTTCTGCAGCCGGCTGAGAGGCTCGGGCGCACCGCGATCGACGCTCAGGTCGGGCAGCGTGGCGGCCCATGGCACAGCGCTTTCGTCCTGGCCGCGAACGAGCAGCTGCGCCTTCTCGCCGCAGCGCGCGAAGAATTCCTCGGGCTTGAGAAAGATCGCTTCAGGCGCCAGGATCGGTCGCTCCTTGTCGTGCTGCAGGAAGCGGTGCCGCTCGCGCGTGTCGGTCCAGAAGCGCTGCAGCGCGGCGTCGATCTCGCCGTGCAGGACGAGCGTCGGCGCCGCGCCGAGGTAGTCGAAGATGCTCGCCGTGGCGTCAAAGAAGAGCGGCAGGTAGTACTCGATGCCGGCGGTCGCGATCCCGGCACCGACGTCCTTGTAGAGCCGCACCTTGGTCGGATCGCCCTCCATCCGCTCACGCCAGCGCGAGCGAAAGGCGGTGCGTGCCGCTTCGTCCATCGGGAACTCGCGGCCCGGCAGGAGTCGCACCTCGGGCACGGGATAGAGGCTGCGCTGGCTGTCCGGATCAAAAGTGCGGATCGAATCGATCTCGTCGCCGAAGAGGTCGACGCGATACGGCACCGCCGAGCCCATGGGAAACAGATCGACGAGGCTGCCGCGCACCGCGTATTCGCCGGGCGAGACAACCTGACTCACATGCGTGTAGCCGGCGAGCGTGAGCTGCGCCCGCAGTGCCGCTTCATCGAGCCTCTGCTTCTGCCTGAACAGGAAGGTGTAGGCGGCGAGAAAGCTGGGCGGTGCGAGGTGGACGAGCGCCGTCGTCGCCGGCATGAGGACGACGTCGACCTCGCCGCGGCCGATCTTCCACAGCGTCGCCAGCCGCTCGGAGATGAGGTCCTCGTGCGGCGAGAAGGTGTCGTAGGGCAGCGTCTCCCAATCGGGGAATTCAGCGACGCGCAGGCTCGGAGCAAAGAACGAGAGCTCTTCGAAGAGGCGCTGGGTGTCGGCCGGCTCGGCCGTGAAGATCGCGGTCGTCGCGGTGCCATGGAGACGCTGCTTTTCTGCAAAGCGCGCGAGCAGCAGGGCGTCGGCCGAACCGGGCGGTCGGGGCAGCGTGTATCGCTTGCCGGTTGCGATGGCGGGAAGAAGAAGCATGAAGGCGCGAACCGCGCCGTTCGATGCGGCACGCAAAAGGGGCCGATTTTAGAGAGCCGGGTTCAATGCCGTCGGCGCCGGGTCATCCGCGGCGCTGCCCTTATGCTTGCGGCCCGCGCCGCGCGAGACTCCATGCCCGACGATTCGCTTCCTGCCGCCCGCTTCTTTGCGCTCGTGCCCTGCGCCGGAAGCGGCTCGCGCGCCGGTGCGGCACTCGCCAAGCAATTCGTCGCGGTCGATGGCGTGCCCGTTCTCGCGCACACGCTCGCGGCGCTCGCGGCCGTCGAGCGACTGGTACTCGTGCTGGTGGCTTTGGCGCCCGGCGACGAGGAGTTCGGGCGTCGCGTGACGTTGCCTTCGCGCGGGCACTTCGTTGCCGTGCGCTGTGGCGGCGCGACCCGCGCCGTCACCGTCGCCTCGGGCCTGGCCGAACTCGGCCGCTTGGGCGCCCGCGCGCACGACTGGGTGCTCGTCCACGACGGCGCGCGCTGCCTGGTCCGCGCCGCCTGGATCGATGCCTTGATCGACGCCTGCCGTGACGATGCGGTCGGCGGCCTGCTCGCTGTTCCGGTGTCCGATACCTTGAAGCGCGAGGCGCATGGGCGCGTTGCCGCGACGCTGCCGCGTGCCGGCGTCTGGCAGGCGCAGACGCCGCAGATGTTCCGGCTCGGCGTGCTCACGGACGCGCTGCGGCGCGCCGGCGCCGATGCGACCGACGAGGCAAGCGCGATCGAAGCGATCGGCCTGGCGCCGCGCCTCGTCCTCGGCTCGGTGGAGAACCTGAAGGTCACGCACATGGCGGACTTCGCGCTCGCCGAGGCGCTCCTGCAGGCGCGCCGGCAATGAAACCGCGCGGGCCCGTCTGGCGCGCCGGCGAAGGCTGGGATACGCACGCTCTCGTCGAAGGGCGAAAGCTCGTGCTCGGCGGCGTCGAGATCGCGCACACCCATGGTCTTGCCGGGCACTCGGACGCCGACGCCCTGTGCCACGCGATCACCGACGCGCTCTTCGGCGCCGCCGCGCTCGGCGACATCGGCCATCATTTTCCCGACACGGACATGCAATACCGCGGCGCCGATTCGCTCGCGCTTCTGTCGGAAGCGGCGCGGCGCGTCAAAGTCGCAGGGTGGCACCTCGGCAACGTCGATTCGACCGTCATCGCGCAGGCACCCAAGCTCGCGCCGCACATCGCGGCGATGCGCCAGCGCATCGCCGGCGCGCTCGGGGTCGCCTTCGATCAGGTAAGCATCAAGGCGAAGACAGCCGAGAACATGGGTCCGGTCGGTCGCGGCGAATCGATCGAGGCGCGAGCCGTCTGCATGATCTGGCGACCTTAGATTTATCATCGCGAAAGTTCAAGATCTGCTTTCGCGGACAGCAGCAACGAATGGACGTACGCATGGTCAAGGACATCCTCAGACTGAAGTACCAAGGCGGCCTACTGCACGAGCGAATCGCGCGCAGCCTTTGCATCTCCCAGGGCGTCGCTGCGAAGTAGATTCGGGCTGGCCGGGGCGGCAGGGCTGGACTGGCAGCCCGCGACCGAGCTGGACGAAGCCTCACTCGATGGCGCCTCTTCGGGCGCAGCGCGGCCGAGACCCGTTGGGTCGGGGCCGACTTCGCCCGCGTGTACATCCCACGGCGAGCGCCGATTGACACATTTACCCTCGCTGTTGTGACACATTTACCTTCCTCTACGGCACGCGAGGGGATCGGCGGGTTGCTCGGCCGGCGCGAACCCGACTTCGGCGCCAGTGGGTGAACGGGTCGCAACGAAGGATCATCCGATGAAACTCGCCGACGTCTCGATCGACGACAAGTACCGGCTCGAACGCGGGCGCGTGTTCCTGACCGGCGTGCAGGCGTTGGCTCGCCTGCCCATGCTGCAGCACGAACGCGACCGCGCGGCGAGCCTCAACACGGCCGGCTATGTCTCGGGCTACCGTGGCTCGCCGCTTGGCGGCCTGGATACCGCACTGCATGACGCCGAGCCCTTCCTCGCAGCGCACGACATCCGATTCCACCCGGGAGTCAACGAAGATCTGGCGGCTACCGCGATCTGGGGCACGCAGCAGTTGCACCTGCTGCCTGGTGCCAAGCGCGACGGCATCTTCGCGATGTGGTACGGCAAGGGGCCGGGCGTGGACCGTTGCGGTGACGTGTTCAAGCATGCCAACCACGCCGGCACGTCGGCCGCGGGCGGCGTGCTGGTTGTCGCCGGCGACGACCACGCGGCACGCTCGTCGGCGGTGGCACACCAGAGCGAGCACATCTTCTCCGCTTGCGCGATGCCCGTGCTCGCACCAGCAGGGGCGCAGGACATCCTCGACTTCGGGCTGCACGGCTGGGCGATGTCGCGCTACACCGGCTGCTGGATCGCGCTCAAGCTCAGCGCCGACATCGTCGAGAGCGCGGCGACGGTCGACATCGACGCGCTGAGAGTACAGGTCAGGATTCCCGGTGATTTCGAGCTGCCCGCCGACGGCGTGCACATACGTTGGCCCGACCCGCCGCTCGCGCAGGAACACCGGATGCAGGCCTTCAAGATCTACGCCGCCGCGGCCTACGCGCGCGCCAACGGCCTGGACCGCCTCGTCTGGGACAGCCCGCATGCGCGTCTGGGCCTGGTGGCGTGCGGCAAGGCCTGGCTGGACCTGCGCCAGGCGTTGCATGACCTCGACATCGACGAGGCGGCGGCCGCCGCGCTGGGGCTGCGGATCTACAAGGTCGGCATGCCCTGGCCGCTCGAGGCCAGCGGCGTGCGGCGTTTCGCCACCGGGCTCGAGGAAATCCTGGTCGTCGAGGAGAAGCGCCAGATCATCGAGTACCAGCTCAAGGAGATGCTCTACAACTGGCGCGACGACGTGCGTCCGCGTGTCCTTGGCAAGTTCGACGAGGCTGGCGAATGGCCGGCGCCGCACGGCCAATGGCTGCTGCCGCCCACGGGCGAGATGACGTCGGAAATCGTTGCCCGCGCAGTCGCCTCGCGTCTTGCGCGCCTGGATAGCGCAGGGAATTGGATTGCGCGTGCCGACGCATTGGCTGGCCGGTCATCGGCGCCGCTGCAGGGGCCCGACGGCCGCGCAGCCGCCCGGCTGGGTATCCCGCTGCAGCGCACGCCGTACTTCTGTTCAGGTTGCCCGCACAACCGCTCGACGATGGTACCGGAGGGCTCCTGCGCGCTGGCTGGTGTCGGCTGTCACCTGATGGCGGTGACGATGGAGCGGCGCACGCTGACGATCAGCCAGATGGGCGGCGAGGGCGCCACCTGGATTGGCATGGCCGAGCATGCCGGCACGCAGCATGTCTTTGCCAACATGGGCGACGGCACCTACTTCCACTCCGGATTGCTGGCAATTCGAGCCGCGGTCGCCGCCGGCGTGAACATCACCTACAAACTGCTCTACAACGACGCCGTCGCAATGACCGGTGGACAGCCGCTCGACGGCCAGTTGACCGTGCCACAGCTGACGCGTCAGATCGGCGCCGAAGGCGTCAGACGCATCGTTGTGCTTGCCGACGACGTGGCCAAGTATCCACACGATGCGGCCTTTGCGGCGGGCGTCGAGGTGCTGCCGCGCGAACGGCTCGACGCGGTACAGCGTGAGTTGCGCAGCGTGCGCGGCGTCAGCGTCCTCGTCTACGACCAGACCTGCGCCACGGAAGTGCGCCGCCGCCGCAGGCGCGGCATGGTGCCGGTGCCTGCGCGCCACGTCTTCATCAACACTGCGGTGTGCGAGGGCTGCGGCGACTGCAGCCTCAAGTCCAACTGCCTGTCGGTGGTGCCGGTGACCACCGAGTTCGGGCAGAAGCGTGCAATCGACCCGTTCACCTGCAACCTCGACCTGAGCTGCCTCGAGGGTTGCTGCCCGGCGCTGGTCACCCTCGAGGCGGCGACATTGAAGCGCGCCCACGGGCTGCCGGTCGGGGACGACGACCTGCCCGAGCCAGCGCTGCCGTCGCTGGATGAGGCGTATTCGCTGCTGATCGCCGGCGCCGGTGGCACCGGTGTCGTGACCCTGGGTGCGCTGATCGGCATGGCGGCACACCTGGAGGGCAAGGGCGTCACCGTGCTCGACCAGACCGGGCTGTCGCAGAAGGGAGGCGCGGTGCTCACGCATGTGCGCATCGCGGCCGACCCAGGCGTATTGCACGCGCCGCGCATCGTCCGCGCTGACCTGCTGCTGGGTTGTGACCTGCTGGTGGCCGCCAGCCCCGAGACCCTGCAGCGCCTGCGGCGCGGCCGCACGCGTGCCGTGGTCAATACGGCCGAGGCCGTCACCGGCAACTTCGTTCGCCATCCAGAGCAGGCGTTTCCGCGCGAGGCGACGCTGGCGCTACTGCGCGATGCAGTCGGTGCGGCCGACGAACTCGATGCCACGAGACTCGCATCGCTGCTGGTCGGTCACTCGATCGCGACCAACATGTTCATGCTCGGCTATGCCTGGCAGCGTGGGCTGGTGCCGGTCGGACGCGAAGCATTGAGCCGCGCGGTCGAACTCAACGGCGTCGCGGTCCAGGATAACCAGCGCGCGTTCGCCTGGGGTCGGCATGCCGCAGCGGACCTGGCGCATGCGGTGCGCCATGCCGACGCCGCCGAAACGCTTCCTTCCTCGCATCGCCTGTCGCGTGATCTCGATGAAATGGTCGAGCGCCGGTTCGCCGAGCTCGTCGCGTACCAGGACGAGGAGCTGGCGCTTCGCTATCGCGTGCTGGTCGAGCGCGTGCGCCGGGCCGAGCAGCAAGTCGCTCCTGGCAGCGAGCTCCTGGCGCGTGCGGTGGCGCGCCATGCCCATCGTCTGTTCGCCTACAAGGACGAGTACGAAGTCGCCCGCCTGTACAGTGCCCCCGCGTTCGACGCCGCGCTGGCCGCCGTCTTCGAAGGCACCTACCAGTTGCGGTTCCACCTTGCGCTGCCGTGGCGGCGCGGGACCGCCGACGAGGGGCCGCGCAAGCAGGCCTTCGGGCCGTGGGTGCGGCGCGCCATGCGCTTTCTCGCGCACGGCAAGCGCCTGCGCGGCACGCGCCTCGACCCCTTCGGCTGGAGCGCGGCGCGACGCTTCGAGCGTGCCCTGGCCGGCGAGTACGAGCTGACTGTCGATCGCCTGCTGCGTCGACTCGACGCCGGCCGGCTCGACGCCGCGATCGCGATCGCCGAACTGCCCGAGCGCATCCGCGGCTTCGGCCCGGTCAAGCATCGCGGCGTGCAGGCCGCGCACGAGCTCGAGGCGGCGTTGCTCGCCTCTTACGAGTCCGGCGGCCCGGTACCCGCGCTCCTGGCGCGAGCGGCCTGACATGCCGCACAGGTGGCAGTGCAGCAGCGCCGGTCCTGGCGAGCGGCTTTCACCCGCTCTTTCTGCTCAGTGCGACAGGTGCCAGCCGTGCTCGCCATGGCTAGGCCCTGGCTAGGCCATGGCTAGGCCGCCTCCTTCATCGACGGTAGTCCGGCAAGCGCCATCGCGAGTTCGGCCTCGTCGTACTTGATGTCCTTGAGGTTGCCGGAGAAGTAGTCGATGTAGGCCTGCATGTCGAAGTGGCCGTGGCCGCACAGGTTGAACAGGATCGTTTGCGACTTGCCTTCTTCACGGCAGCGGATCGCTTCATTGATTGCTCCCCTGACCGCGTGGTTCGCCTCGGGTGCAGGGACGATGCCTTCGGCGCGCGCGAATTGCACGCCGGCGTCGAAACACGCTATCTGGTGGTAGGCCGTGGCCTCTATCAGACCCAGCTCCAACAGGTGACTCACGAGCGGCGCCATGCCGTGGTAGCGCAGGCCACCGGCATGAAACCCCGGCGGCGTGAAGGTCGATCCGAGCGTGTGCATCTTGGTCAGCGGCGTCAAATGCGCGGTATCGCCGAAATCATAGGCGTACTGGCCACGCGTCAGGCTCGGGCACGCCGCTGGTTCGACGGCCACGATGCGTACCTTTCGGCCACCACGAAGTTGGGCGCCGAGGAACGGAAACACGATGCCGGCGAAGTTCGAGCCCCCGCCGGTGCAGCCGACGATCACATCGGGGAAGTCGCCCGCCATCTCCATCTGGATCATGGCTTCCTGGCCGATGATCGTCTGATGCATCAGCACGTGGTTCAGCACGCTGCCGAGTGCGTACTTGGTGTCGTCGCGCTGCGCCGCGATCTCGACCGCTTCGGAGATCGCGATCCCCAGGCTGCCCGGATGGTCCGCGCGTTGGGCGAGGATGGCGCGACCCGACTGCGTTTGATCGGAAGGCGAGGCAATGCAAGTCGCGCCATAAGTCTCCATTAGCGCACGACGGTACGGCTTTTGGTTGTACGACACACGAACCATGAAGACCTGAACGGCGAGGTCGAATACGCATCCAGCAAACGCGAGCGACGAGCCCCATTGCCCGGCGCCGGTTTCGGTGACGAGCCGTTTGACGCCGGCCTCGCGGTTGTAGAAAGCCTGCGGAATCGCCGTGTTGGGTTTATGGCTGCCCGATGGCGAGACGCCCTCGTACTTGTAGTAGATCTTCGCCGGCGTCTTCAGCACCGCCTCGAGCCGGCGCGCCCGGTACAAGGGTGACGGCCGCCACTGGCGATAGACCTGGCGCACCGGCTCCGGGATGTCGATCTCGCGCTCGGTCGACACCTCCTGCATGATCAACTCCATCGGAAACAGCGGTGCCAGGTCGCTGGGTCCGATCGGCTGGTGTGTGCCCGGGTGCAACACCGCGGGTGCCGGCTTCGGAAGGTCGGCCTGGATGTTGTACCAGGTCTTCGGAATCTGCCCCTCGTCGAGCAGGTACTTGATCGTGTCGCTCATGTGTGCTCCTTCGGTTTGCGGATGAATGGAATGGTCTTTCCGGCATCAGCCGTGATGCTGATCAAGTATGGGGCGGCACGAAGTCGCGAAACCTTGATCTGGCGCAAGGACATGCGAGATCGGCGGGCGGACATTGCGTCGACTTATGGGACGCACGACGGCACTGCAAGCCCCGCCCGCGTTGCCCGATCTGCGCATCGTGCCGGTGGCCGATCTGCTACTGCACGAACAGCACGACGTGCAGCGCATTGAGCCGCTGACGCGGCGGCTGCAGACCGATGGTGTGCTAAAAAACCCACCCATCGTTGCCGCGATCAACGGTGATCGGCGCTTCGTTGTGCTCGACGGCGCGAATCGTGTCACCGCATTCGCACAGATGAATCTGCCGCACATCGCGGTGCAGGTGGTTGACTACGACGACGCCGATCTGGTGCTCGGCAGTTGGCATCACCTGGTCGCTGGAATGGGGCGTTCAGGGTTCGTCGACCGGCTCGAACGATTGCCCGGGCTGATCGTCAAACCCACCGGGTTGCTGCATGCGCGTGCACAACTGGCGCGGCGCGAGGCGCTGGCGTTCATCGTCTACCCCGGGCAAGACATTTGCACAATCCGCGTTGACGGCTCGCTGCACGAACGGGCCGCACGGCTGAACGACATGGTGGACGTCTACCGCTCGGAGGGCCGGATCTTCCGCGTCAACACGGACCACCTCGATGATCTGCTGCCGCACTACGACGATGTGACCGCCCTCGTCGTGTTCGCGTGCCATGAACCGGCAGAGATTGTCGATCTCGCTCGGATCGGCGCGCGGCTGCCAGCCGGCATCACCCGGCATGTGATTCCGCGGCGTGCACTGCGCATCGATCTGCCTATCGCCCTGCTGGGCGAATCCAAATCGCTTGCAGAAAAGAACGCGTCGCTCGACGATTGGATGAAGCACAAGGTCGTGCGCAAGCAAGTTCGCTTCTATCAGGAGTCGACATTCGTATTCGACGATTGACGGTGCGGTTCCGGCAATTCGGGTGCATGCCAGGTCATCAAGTGAAAGCGAAATCCGTTGGAGCCGCTCGGCGAGACCTTCTGCATCGGCTGCGGGTTCAGTGTGCCCGTCGTGATTTCGAACCGTAAGGTACAGAACGTGCCCAACTTCGGCAGTCTGGCGCGACCCCGCGGCGTAAGCCGTAGTCTGCCGACTTTGATACCGATGGCACTCTAATTGGAGAATCCTATGAGCAATATTCAACGTTACGCCACGCCACTGCCGATGCCGTTCTCGAAGGCGGTGCGCGCCGGCGGCTTCGTGTTCCTGTCAGGCGTATTGCCGATGAATTCGCAAGGCCAGTTGCTGGGCGGGGGCATAGTGCAGCAGGCCCGCGCGGTGATCGATCGCATCGCGGCGACGCTCGGCGAAGCCGGTGCAACGCTGGGCGATGTGGTGCGTGTCAACGTCTGGTTGTCGAACTGGGACGATTTCGCCGCGTTCAACGAGGAATACCGCCGCCACTTCGATGCGGCGCTGCCGGCGCGCTC